>Ga0302325_10019379_pt1 | contig 14309 bp, 10 predicted proteins | sample Palsa_T0_2_FD_201948 | JGI IMG/M metagenome (GOLD analysis project Ga0302325, IMG submission 201948) | Peat permafrost microbial communities from Stordalen Mire near Abisko, Sweden - Palsa_T0_2 | ecosystem: Environmental > Terrestrial > Soil > Palsa > Peat permafrost | place: Sweden: Abisko... | reverse complement strand
CGTCGGGGCGCTCAGCGGCAAGATTCTCCACCACGTTGTCGTTGCACCACTGAACGACACGTTCCTCCACGGCGACATCCACCGCACGATGGCGGAGCAGGACAGTTCCGGGTGCCGCCATGGGCAAGGCGGCGACGGCCGCGAGCGCCTCGACCATGTCGGCGTGGACCGTACCCAGGATCGAAAACATCTTGGCCCGCTCACCGACAAGAACCTCTGACGCGACCCGCCATCCGCCGTTCACCTCCCCAAGAACCATATTGGCCCCGACCACGACATCAGTGAAGAAGAGCTCAGAGAAGTCCGAGTCACCAGTGACTTGCGCAATGGGGCGGACTTCGACGCCTGGGAGGTCCATTGGCACGAGGAAGCATGTGATGCCTCGGTGCAGCGGCGCGTCCGGATCGGTCCTGGCGAGAAGGATGCATCCGGATGCTGCCGGCGAATTCGTGCTCCAAACCTTCTGCCCGTTGATGACGAACGTGTCGCCTTCGGGCCGGGCCATCGTCCGGATGTTGGCGAGATCACTCCCAGCGTCGGGTTCCGAAAAACCCTGACACCAGATCTGGCCTGCGAGGAGAGCAGGGAGGACCTGCAGCTTCTGTTCTTCTGTGCCGAAGCGCAGCACAGCCGGACCTACAAGCTCGAGCCCGGTGATATTGAAGATCTCCGGGGCGCCCGCAGCCGCCAGCTCTTGAGCGAAACGTAACGCGGCCGTGAGGCTCAGCCCCCTTCCCCCGTATTCGATCGGCCAGCTGACGCCAAGCCAACCTGCAGCACCGAGTGCACGTTCCCACTCCCGGCTGTTGACACTTCGTTCAGCGATGGGAAAGTGTCGTTGGAATGTCGACCAGTGGTCGGCCGGTTGAGTCGCCAGCCAGGAGCGGAACTCTACGAGTGCCGCCGCTTCGCCATCGGCTCGCGACGTACGTCCGTTCGCTAGAGCAACCTCAGGACCCCGCGGTTCGATCCTCATCGCCCTCCCCCGTTTCTGCTTCTGTGTGCCCCATCGAAAACATGACTTTATTCCATTGCAAGCAACATTTTCAACCTGGTGACCTGTACCGTTTCCAACACGAGCGCTAGAGGAACCGTATACCTTTCATCGACTGACATTCAGATTCTCATCACGTTGACATTCCGTCTCCAATCGGTGACAATGGGCTTCGTGAATTGAACCCCAGCGGGCTGGGCCCACTGCCACGCGAGAACCCCCCCCTCTCGCTGGCGGTGGGCCGAGTTCGGCTGGAAGATCGGACGATCATGGCAACTGGCAAGGCGGTCATGGTCGGCGTCCCCGTGATCGGATCGAAGTTGGCATGGTTGTCTACCAATCGCCCCGTCGCCGCAGTTCCGGGTTCTTGTGCCGGGGGGGGTAGGAGGTGTCATGGGCGCAGCAGGGAATCGTCTTGAGTTCCCTACCTTCAATGGTGTGGACGTTCTCGCCATCAGGTCCAGGGCGACGGCAGCGCTACCATTCAGCAATATCCACGAGCGGCTGCACGAGTATCTGCGGGACGATCCTGTCCACGAAGGCGATGTCATCGCCGAGTTAGGCGGCGGACCTTCGATGGCAGCGGTGGCCGCTAACCTCAACACTGCGCCCGTTTTCAGCGTCTTCCGCTACGCCGATGTCGTCGAGGTGCTCCGTGACACCGGCACCTACTCATCGACGGTTTATGAGCCCACGCTCGGGGCTTTCATGGGCCGGAACTTCTTCATGATGGACCCCCCAGAGCACGGGCTTTACCGGAAGGTTCTTCGGAGCGCGTTTACGAAGCGGGGAATTGAGGGCATGAAGGATCGCATCCTCCGCCCGGTGATCGAACGGGAGGTCGAAGCCATAATGGAGGTTGGCAGGTCGGTCGACCTCCTCCACGACTTCGCGGAGCGGTTCCCGGTCGACGTGGTGCACTACATCTGCGGCCTGCAACCGCTGCACCGCGGCGAGTTCCACGTCCTGGCTGTATCCCTGCTCCTCGGCTCGTCCCACCCGGAGTTGGCCCGGGCGGCCTCGGCGCGGCTACGTGAGCTCCTGCACGAGGCCGTCGACCAGCACCGGCATGGTTCGACCGGCGACGACCTCGTTTCGCTCCTGATAAGCGCTGAGGTCGACGGCCGCCCGCTCACCGACGACGAGATCCTCCCAATCCTCAGCGTCCTCCTCCCGGCGGGCGGCGACACGACCGCTCGTCTTACGGCCACGGTCCTCCACTGCCTGCTCGACGACCCCGCCCTGCTCTGCGCTGTCATCGATGACCGCGTCCTGCTGGCGGGAGTCATCGATGAGGCGCTGCGTTGGGAGCCGCCGACGGTCTTCATTCACCGGGTGACCACGTGCGATACCCAGCTGGCGAACGTCGCCGTGCCGAAGGGCGCCGGGATCGTCGTATGCCTAAGTTCGGCCAACCGGGATCCCGAGATCTACGACGAGCCGCACCGCTTCGACCCGAGCCGGAGGCAGGAACATGCCATGGCATTTGGGTTCGGCAGCCACCTCTGCGTGGGCATGCACCTCGGTCGCGGAGAGGCCGAGCAGGCCGTCACAGCGCTGGTGGGCCGGGCCCCGCGTCTGCGACGTGACGACACGGCAGAGCAGCCCAATATGGTCGGCCTCACCTTCCGGCAGCCGAACGCCGTTCCCGCGCTGCTGCACTGAAGGGCGACGGCTGTCCGCTTCGGGCCGGTTACTCGGTCGAGACGTCGGGTGGCTCGAGCACCCAGTGGCATCGGTGGGTCGCCGTGGGCATGCGCTTGCGCGCTACCTCGTCGGGGTCCAGTCGAAGGCTGGGAGTGGATCGAGCAGGGCGGCGGTCGCCTGCGCCGCCTCAAGTGGAGCTAAGTGCACGCCAGAACATGGTCGGCACGGCCTTGCTGACTGTGAAAGCCTAAGTCGCGCTGCGTCGCCCAGCCCTGGGCGGCAAGCCCTTTAACACCGAGGGTGCTTGGCGCCGAGACCAATGCAAGGGAGGGCACGGTTCCCGCACGAGGCACGTCGAAGTTAACCTCCACTGGTTGTCGTGGACCCTGAGCTACCCTCACCTAGCTTCATAAATTCAGGCTGGGTGTTGACCGCAGTCGCAATCAATTTCCACGTGCCTGTGCCGTTGCTGGAGACAGACGTGAGTTTCCAAAGGTCGTTGGTGTAGTTGCACAGTGAGGTCAGTCCGGAGACGTGAATGGTGCAGTTGGGTCCTGGCACCCTGAGAGGCTGATGAAATTGCCCCGATCGGACCTTGCTCAACAAAGAACTGGCCGTGATTGGGCTCTTGTGGATCGCCAGTTGGTCCAACACGCCCGCTAGCCACATGAAGACGGTCGCGTTGAACTGAGCAAGGGACGTAAAGGTCTCACTTGGTTTGTAGTCCTTAAATGCCGTATTGAGCATCCTAAATTCCAACACCGCTAATGGATTGTTGGCGAAATACGACGTCGGGGCTTGTTCGTTATCGAGGTTGAAGTTGAAAATGTTCCCTACTACGGTGCTCTTTCCAGACGCAAACAGTGTCGACGAATTGCACGCGGCTGAATCGAAGATCTGGCCTTTGTAGCCCAGTTGTTTCCACGCTGACCAGAACTGGGAGCAGTTCGGCCCAGAAGTCTGTTCAATGATGGCGTCTGGATGCCAGCCGACAACTTGTTCCGCAGTGGCAAGTTGATCCGGCGCAGTTGTGTTGTACCGAAAGAATTTGAATTGAGAATTCGGGAACTGGTTCGGAACGTCCTGGTACTCGTTCAGACACAGCTGCGACGTGATCAGATTTTGGGATGTGATGAAAGCGACCCTCTTGTACTTCTTCGTTCCAAGTGCGTACACCATCGGCACCACACCTGATGTCAGGCAGCCACCGTCGACAACTGGAACTGTGGCCGTACTCATGGCCGACGGAAATAGGCCGGTAGCTTCGATTACTGGAATCCCAGCTTGAGCGTACGCGGCGTACTCAAGAGTCTGCGTCAGGTTAAGCGTGTCGAGAATCGCCAACGGATGCAGCGCTATCAGCTGGTTTGAACAATTTTGTGCGGAGGCCGCCGTAACGTCCGACGTGCACGCCACTATCTTGATTGGTCGTCCTGGAATTCCCTTTTGGTAATTCGCGCCGACACCGCCCAACACATTGTTGTAATAGTTAGCCATGGCCGTAACGGCGTCGACGCTGTCTTGGAAGGGATAGTCACCTGCAACGGTGACCCGCTGACCGAGCACAATCGGGGTCCCTCTCGCTTTCAGGGGGTGAGCCTTTGCCGCGTCGATACGCGCGTTCAGTCGCACGGCCCCAATGCCATCAACGCTGTCATTCGCCACAAGCTTGGGAGTGCTCTGCGAGGCGCCTCCTCCCACTGCGAAAAATGTCTGGCCAATAAAACTAAGCATGACGAGGCCAACTACGCACCCAAGTCGACGATTCAACACATTCCCCCCTCAGTTAGCCGATATGTGCCAGCGGTATTATCACTTCGCGAAACTCAGGTTGTCAAGTCATGCGAAGGTGTTCGACAGCGTGCGCTGGACCAGACGGTGCGTAGGTCGGGTCAGCGCGTTCGAGGTTGGCCCCGGAGTCCGACCTGGATCCCCTGTGTACGTATCCATACACGAGGATGTCGCCGCGCGCGAGTGTGATACTTTGCATTTGCGAACCTCGCGTCAAGTGATAACTTGGATGTCGATACTAGACAATCCGGTTCTTGCAGTTGGGGCAACGAAGGTATCCAATTTTTGCACTGGGCGGTGAGCGTAGGGGGTTGGGTTGCAGGATGGCTTGAAGACGTACAGCGCGGGGGGAACTCGATGTGAACTTTGACACGTTCCTCTCACTCACGTTGCTTGGCATCGCAGGCGGCGGGCTGTACGGAATGCTTGGTACCAGTGTTGCGGTGTTCTACCGGGCGACAGGTGTCGTTAACTTCGCGGTGGCCGCCAGCGCGATGTATACGGCCTTTGTTTACAACGACCTTGCGCAGAATGGAAGGCTCGCGTTGCCTTGGGTCCAGATTGGCCCCATCCCGTCGAGTATTGCAATTGCTGCAGCAGGTCTACCTGTATGGCTTTCAGCCACCCTCGCACTTGTTGTCATCGCTGCTTTCTCTGCCGCCGCGTATCTTTTGATCTTTCGACCGCTTCGTGACGCTTCGGGTTTGGCCAAACTTATCGCTTCAGTGGGGCTGCTTCTGTATCTGCAGGCGACTGCACAGATCAACTTCGGAGTTAATTCCGTCCAACCTCCGTCTATCCTGCCGTCAACCGCCCTCACTAACTTCCTAGGCCTTGGCGGACCGATGCCAGTTGCGCGCTTATGGATTATCGGCATAGCAGTTTGCATTGCTGGGGGCCTCGTCATCTTCTACCGGAGGACGCGAACTGGGAAGGCGACTCGCGCGGCCGCTGACAACGAGAAGGGCGCAGTCCTTTTAGGGTTTTCGAGGGTTTGGCTTGGCGTACTTTCCGCCGTTGTTTCAGGATTGGTAGCTGGGATTGCCGGCATTCTGGTGTCTCCAATAACCAGCCTGGACACCGTGAACTTCACGCTCTTTATTGTGCCTGCGCTTGCTGCGGCGCTCGTGGGTGGCCTGAGCTTTCCCATGACAGTCACGATTGCTGGGGTAGGCCTTGGAGTGATTCAGACCGCTGCTGTCGCAGCAGGTGGGTTCTCTTGGTACCCGGGATGGCTCAATTCCGGAGCAAGCGATGTGGTGCCATTTCTGGTGATTGTCGTCGTCATGTTCGTTAGGTCCGATCGGATCCCTGATCGTTCGTCACTTAGCCCAGGCGTGCTTCCGCTAAGCCCGATCTCGCGCCACCCCGTACGATCCCTCGCCCTTGGAGGAGTGGGTCTCGCCGTGCTCGTCTTCACCCTGGGAGGTACCTGGCAGTTTGCATTAGATACGTCCCTCGTTGGCGCAATCTTGATGCTCTCCTACGTGGTGATCGTGGGATGGATTGGGCAAATATCGGTTGCCCAGCTCGCCCTAGCAGGTATCGGCGGTTTCGCGCTAGTCCGATTCGGAACCAATCCTCCTGGTGCCAACCAGCAAGCTCTTGGGCTTCCGTTTCCAGTGGCAGCGATCCTTGCAATTCTCGTGGCGACCGCTGTAGGCATTGTCGTTGGCCTTCCGGCGCTCCGGCTACGGGGCCAACAGCTAGTGATCGTTAGCTTGACGGCGGCCACAACGATCACCACGCTTATCTTTGCCAACCCATCAATAACCGGTGTGCCACTGGGTTCGACTGCAATTGCGCCCCTACCAAAGATCGGTCCACTGAACCTCTCAATCCGTAACACGCATACTGGCCTGAGTGACCGATGGGAATTCGCTGCTTTTGCAGCGGCCGTCCTTCTCATGGTGTCGTTCGGATTGGCGCAACTGCGCAAAGGCCGTACCGGGCGTCAGTTTCTTGCTGTCCGAAGTAATGAACGAGCCGCAGCCGCTTCAGGGATCGTAGTGGCGAGGACGAAGCTCTTCGCATTCGGGCTGTCATCAGCAATTGCTGGATGTGCCGGGGTGCTAATTGCAACTCAACAGACCCAGATAGACCCAACTCAATTCGACGTGTTTACGTCAATCATATTTCTGTCACTCGTAACGATTGGTGGGATTGCAGCGCTGTCGGGGGCGTACTTTGGGGCGATCGTCACCGCAGGCGGTCTTGTTGCAGCCTTTATCGCTCTACATCTCTCGGGTCTTGAGAACTATATACCGTTGATAAGTGCAATTGCTGTTCTGTTGCAGATTGTCACGGCTCCGTCCGGAGTCGTGATCAAGGCAGAGCGAGATCTTCGTCGCCTTCTCATTCGCGTCGGCTCGCGTTGGAAGATCGACACGACGAAGGGTCACCAATCGACGTTTGAAGACGTGGCAGGAGTCACAGCGATGCCGACGGGCTGGATGTCGTATTTCGATTCCCCTACCGATGTCGGAGAACGCCTTTTGGATGTGAGCGGTCTTACCGTCGCCTACGGTGGAGTTGTTGCCTGTGACAATCTTTCTCTGAGCGTGGCTCAAGGGCAGTTGGTGGGTTTAATCGGTCCCAACGGCGCGGGTAAGACGTCGCTCATCGATGCGATTAGCGGATTCGCCTCAATCAGGGACGGTTCATCAATCGTCCTTGGAGGTGAGAATATCGAGAAACTTCGACCGCATGACAGGTATCTTCGGGGCATGGCCAGGACCTTCCAGGCCGCTGAACTATTTGATGAATTGTCGGTATTCGAGAACCTGCTCGTGACAGCTGATCGGCCGAGATGGAATGATCCACTTCGAGACCTGGTGACCACCTCTTCAGACGAAGCTCTCGGCACGGCCCGATTCGCTCTTGAGGCGGTGGGGCTGCAACACAAGGCTGAGGCAAAGGCGAGCGAGCTCTCAATGGGAGATCGCAAACTTGCGGCAGTGGCACGAGCGCTGGCTGGCCGACCAAGAATTCTCCTGCTAGACGAGCCAGCCGCCGGACTCGATACCGACGAGAGTCGGGTGCTCGGTCAGCTGCTACAGAAAATTGTGGCCAGTGGCGCATCAATTCTGTTGATTGATCACGATATCAATCTTGTGTTTGACATTTGCGATTGGATCTACGTCCTCGACTTCGGATGCGTTATCGCGTCTGGTGAACCTGAGGCCGTCCGCGCTGACGAAGCTGTCATTGATGCATACCTCGGCCGAGCCGCTAATGATGCATCGGCCGAGTTCGCAGAGCAACCTATGGATCTTCTGTGATCATCCAGCGAGCCAAGAGCTGGCGAGGCGATAATGGCTCTTCGTCCATGTCGGTTGAGCGGGAGCTTGGAATGAGCTTGCTTGACATACAAGATCTCAGCGCGGGATATAACAACACGCCCGTTGTACATGGCCTCAGCCTAATTGTGCGTGAGCGGGAGATTGTCGCGATCCTTGGGCCAAACGGGGCCGGTAAAACCACGACGCTCTTATCAATCTCTGGGCTTACCGAGATTCAAAGCGGATCAATCCATGTGCTTGGCACTCAACCCGACCGCAGACACCCTCATCGACTGGCACATGCAGGTCTGGCGCACGTACCCGAGGACCGGGGGCTCTTCTCGAGCCTCACCGTTTCAGAGAACCTCGAACTGGGAACCACTACGAGGGCTGCGGCAAAGCAGACTGTACTAGGTGAAGTCATGGACTGGTTTCCGGCGCTCGGGCCGCTCATGGCCAAGCGCTGTGGGTACCTCTCAGGAGGTGAACAACAAATGTTGGCACTTGCGCGTGCGCTCGTCGGGAAACCGAAACTCTTAATGGTTGACGAAATGAGCCTTGGATTGGCACCTCTGATTGTTGAGAATCTCATGAGGCGCCTGCGCATAATCGCTGACGATTCTGGCGTGGGTGTGATTCTCGTCGAGCAGCACGTGAAAGCCGCTCTCGAAGTTGCTGACACTGCCAATGTACTCGTACACGGGCGCGTTGCGTGGACCGGACCCGCAAAATGGCTCGCCGAATCCCCAGACCTCCTTCGTGAGGCATACCTAGGCCAGGAAGAAAACCGAAAATAAGGGCTACCATAACGACCGCGTAAGGCTTCGATGAAATGGAGTTGATGCAACTGGCTGGCCGTAAGACAGCCGCCAAGGGGCCGGTCCCAGGCGGATCTTCACTCACCGCGTCGATTCCCGTCCGCCCGGGTCCAACTTCGACAACGGGCTCCGCGACGAGACTGAGAATGCGGGCGAGCCCTGACGCTAGCTGTTCGCCCCTCTCGAAGCGGCAAACGTTCGGCCGAGAGCAGTACCTGGCCTGCCAGTGCCATCCGGCGTACGTCATCAAGTGGGGTGGGATCGACCAAATCGCGCACATCATGGTTGGTCCAACCCGCTGCTACCCACTGTTTGGGAAGCACGCGACAACGGGGGTCGTATGTGGCTGATTTGGGGCCCGTCCTCCACGTTCGATCAGCCGGCGGACGACCGCCTGTCGATCAGGTTGGTGACGCTCTTCGGGTCCCGGCCGAACATACGGCAAGCGTTTTCGTAGGCGATCTTGCGCCGAGTCGGCTCGTTCAGCGGTTCGAGGACTCGGGCCATAGCCTCCTTCACCTCATGCTCTGGATAGAGGCATGAGGGATGGGGGAAATCGGTCTCGAAGACGACGTTATCCTCGCCGATGTAGTCGAGCAGGCGTTCGGGGGCGATCTGTTCATACCAGAACGAAGCGTAAACTTGGCGTCGGAAATAATCGCTAGGGCGCATCTCACGGTCAAAGTCCTGCCCGGAACGCATGGAGTAATAATCCATGGACTCCAATACAAACGGCAACCACCCGATGCCGCTCTCCGCCGCGAAGAAACGAAGATCTGGATATCGATCGAGCACGCCGGAGAGCAAGAGATCGAGCACGTGTTGAGCGCCGTCCAAGAAACCTGCGACGGTGATCCGGGTAAATGTCTGCGCCAGCCCCTCCCGCTTCAGTCTGTCCGCTAAATGATGACGGCTCCCGAAGTTCCCGCTCCCCAAATGGAAGCTTACGACCATGTCGTGCGCTTGCGCTGCCGTCCACATCGGGTCCCAATGAGGATCGCCGAGCAGCGGTTGGTCGTGATTCTGAGGAGCGCCGCTGAAGATGAGGCCTCGGTGGCCAATCGACGCGGCGCGCTCGATCTCCTCCACAGCAGCGGTAAGGTCCCAAAAAGGAATGGCCGCTACGGGTACGAAGCGATCTGGTGCCGGCGAGCACCAATCGATTAGAAAATCGTTATAGGCGCGGACACACGCTAAGGCAAGTTCCTGGTCCGGCATCGCCCGCCATGTCTGGGACCCGAAACCGCCCACATTGGGGTACAGTGCCTGGACCGCGATACCCGCCGAGTCCATGTATTCAAGCCGCGCTCTGGCATCCCGCGCCGCATCGGATGCGTGCTCGAGGGTCGGAGGGAATGATGGGAAGGCGCCTCCCCATCCCGCTCGCGCACCGGCCGCAGCAGTCGAGAGCATCTTATCGCCGGTGAACCACATCTCCAAGTTGTCTAGGCGCGGGTCACTGATCGGGCCTTCCCCGATCAACGTCAGACTGGCCTCGCTCCGAGGGATGATCCGCGTATGGGGAATATCGCCGGCCCACTTCGACGGTAGCCGAGAGGTCCAGAGATCGGCGGGCTCGGTGACATGGCCGTCGCAGTCAAAGATTGGGAGAGTTGAGTTCATTGTCATGTCTGCGCTCCTTGCCTCGATTCCCAACAGCCATTCCCTCCGGCTCCGATTACGTTGGACCTCCTGACCTCGCCGCGTCGCCGTAGGAACTGCGAGACTAATGAAGTCGCCTACGTCTTGCGGCGCGCACGTCGCAACGGAGTCGGCTGAAACGTCACTGGGAGTGACGTCGGCGATCTGAAGCGCTCACCGTGTACGTGCGGATCGCGCTCCTTTGCTTGTGGATCCATCTTAAGGCCCGGTAGGCGGTCTATGAGCGCCATCGTCGCGCTTGCCATTTCCATGCGCGCCAGATGCATTCCAAGGCAGAGATGGACACCCGACCCAAAGGCGAGGTGTTGTCGGGGTACCCGGTGTAGGTCAAACCGGTCGGGCTCGTCCCATCGCCCGTCGTCGCGGTTGGCAGACCCAATGCAGTAAGAAACCTCCGTCTCAGCGGGTACGGCAACTCCCGCGACGATGGTCGCCGCCGCTGTAACGCGGGGAATCTGCAGCATAGGGGGCTCCCAGCGGAGTGCTTCCTCGACAGCGGCGCTCATGAGGGAGCGATCCTGTCGCACGGCGTCGAGCTGGTCCGCGTGTGTCAGAAGCCCGAACAGAAGATTGCCCGTGGCCCGATAGGTCGTCTCAACGCCTGCTGGTAGCAGAAAGAGGAGGAAGGACTGAATTTCGTCATCACTCAACCTCTCGCCGTCGATCTCCGCTTCGATGAGGTGGCTGATGAGATCATCTCCCGGCTCCTTTCGCCGGATGGCGATTACGTCCTCGAAGTATGAGCGCAGCTCACGTGATGCGTTGATTCCGCGCGAGGGATCGGCGCTCAAACTAACCACCCATAGCCCCCGTTCGCGGAAGAAGTCGTGGTCGCGAGCAGGAATACCCAAGATGCGGGCGATCACATGGACCGGGAAGAGGTAGGTGAACTCCCTGACCAGCTCCGCCGAACCTCTCGGCGCAAACTTGTCAATGAGACCGTGGACTGTTGGCTTGACCAACTCCTCGTCCCACCGGGCAATGCTGCGCTGCCGGAAGGCCTTGCTCACGAGGGAACGGCGGACCCGATGCTCCTCACCATCCAAGCCAACGAGCACCGACGGACCCATTACCGGAGTCATATGTCTTCTAATTATCTCACTAGTGAAAGTCTCAGGGTCGTGCAGCACGCCTGCGACGTGCTCGTAGTCGTAGACGTGCAGAACATTTTTCGGCTCGTCCTTCACGCCGATCCCGGGACCCGCTGCGAGTTCGGCTGCAGTGCGTTTACGCCGCTCGTTCAACGCAGGGTACGGATCGCGGACATCGCCCGCGATCGTCTGCGTGAATTGCGCCATCTCATCAAAATCCTCAATTGCAGTCACTGGATCAAGTCGTCGCCTCTAGGTCGAGCCTTCGTCAGATCGGCTGCGGATTGTTTCACTCGTTGTTCTCTTCTCACCGAAAAGGAAGTCTCCGGAGTCGGCGTTCCCGAACAACAAAACCGCCTGACGGCGCACCGTTCCCTGAACGGCTCTTGATCGCACCCGCTCTCCCGTTATTGAAATGGTGATCGTCCGTACCGTAATTCATCTTCTTGAAATTCGCAAGTACTAAGAAATCAAAGCCGTCCAAGAGCTGCGATTTCGTTGCGGCCTACCCCGCGGGTTCCGGCCTCGGTGCGAAGACCGGGCGCGAGCGACAATCGGTACAAGGCAGGCTCCTTCCAGTTCGACCGTCCGATCAGGGCTTTGACCAGGGGCGAAGTGCCTTACCGAAATATTGTTACTGGTGTTCTCGCAGATTGATAGGGATGCTCGAATCGCCGGCTGTCATCGGGCGGCCGCTTACACTCGTGCGACATTCCGACTTCATTGGTCGGCTTCATCGTTCGTATGTCGGGGTTGGCGAAGTTGCGCTTATCGTTCGTCGGGACGACTGCGGTTTTGACCCACGTTTCTGGCCGATTATGCGAAAAGTTTCTCAGAGATTCACAAATACGTTTTTGGTATGCAGAAACTCGTCGAGGCCGACGCGTGCGCCCTGTCGCCCGTACCCGCTCTGTTTTATACCACCGAACGGGGTCGACGGGCTGACGGGACCGGGCCCGCTTCCGTTCAGGTGGACATTGCCGGCCTCTAGTCTGCTGGCCAACCGATGGCCACGCGAAATATCGTTCGTCTGCACATAGGCTGCAAGGCCGTAGTGGGTGTCGTTGGCAAGCGCGACCGCCTCATCCTCGTCGCTAAACCTCAGCACCGAAAGTACGGGGCCGAAGATCTCATTCTGGGCAATTTCACTGGAGTTGTTGACGTTGACAAACACCGTCGGCGGGACGAAGAACCCCTCAGCAAGGTCACCGCCCAGACGCTCACCACCGAGCACGACCTTGCCGGCGCCATCGTCGCGCGCCCTATCGATCAGGCTCAGGATGCGCTCGCACGCAACCTCGCTGATCACTGGGCCCATCGTCGTACGCGGATCGAACGGGTCGCCCACGACGACCTTCTCCTGGAGGTGTAGGAGAAGTTGGTCCACTATTCGGTCGTGGATCGAGTCTTGTAGGAGCAGCCGGGTCGGGAGCGAGCAACCCTGGCCATTGGCGTTGGTGAACCGGGCCGCAAGCACGGTAGCACGTTCGAGGTCCGCGTCTTCGAAGACGATGTTCGCCGACTTGCCGCCGAGCTCCATTACCATCGGGGTGAGCGACTCGGCCGCGGCCGCCTGGATTATTCGCGCCGTGGCCGTCCCTCCCGTAAAGCTAATCTTATCGATGCCCGGATGACGGACGAGAGCATCGCCGCACTCGGGACCACCCGTAACTATGTTGAGCACTCCCGCTGGCAAGCCAGCCTCCAGGCAAAGCCGTCCGAATGTACTCGACGAGAAAGGCGCCAGCTCTGGCGCCTTCAGCACGACGCAGCAACCGGCGGCAAGAGCAGGGGCCACCGACATTCCGAAGAATCCGATTGGTCCGTTCCATGTGATGATGACGGCGACGACGCCAACGGGCTCGGGAAGCGTGTAGTCAAGACCACGGGACGAATACGGTCGGTAGACGCTGCCGTCGATCTTGTCGGCCCAGCCCGCGTAGTAATCGAACCACGACGCTGCCACCGACGAGCCTCGGCTCGAGAACGGGCCGCCGCCCTCGAGCGCGCTGATCACGCCGAACTCCTCGCCGCGCTCGCCGATGAGGTGTGCGATCCGCTGCAATACAAGGCGGCGTTCGTCGGGGCGCCAATCGCGCCAAGCTGGGAAGGCGGCGCGGGCAGCAGCCACAGCTTCTTCGATCTCGACCCTGCCGGCGACGGGGAAGGACTTTTGCACCTTGCCCGTCGCGGGGTTGGTGTGGTCCATGGTCCCGGCCGCCGTCTCGTGAACCCAGCGGTCGCCGAGCAGCAGCCCTGTCTCAAGTAACGACACCCGCTCGCTTACACTTATCGCCATTGCCTAGCTCCTTCTTCTTTGGAACCCAATCGTAACTGACGTTCCGCACTTCTCGATGACCAAATAGCTCCCCAACTTCTCCTGGTCAGCCCTTCATCTGGTCCGAAGTCGAGGATTGGCGGCATCCCGTAGGAGGATCTCACCTGCCTTGGTGGAGACCTCCTCCATCTGGGAGATGACCGCTTCCATGTAGCGCCTGTTGGCGATCCACTGCCGGTAGAGGTCGGCTTCGTTCTCATCGAGTCGGCGGCTCACGGTCTTGCCGTCCTTCAGTCGGCTCCACTGGAAGTAGGGCCCATGCCGCCGGGGCGGATCGCCCTGGCACCGGCACCCGGGCTTCCCACACGAGGTCTCTCTGGAGATCAGGCTGCCCGAGCTGATGAACCCGAGTCCGTCCAGCTCGCCGATGAGGGACCGGTACTTGGCTTCGTAGTGTTCGAGGCGGCTGACCATCGTGTTTCCTTGGTCCTGGATCCACGACTGTGGATCGGTCAGTAGTTATGCTGACCGATAGTCGACCAACTGTCAAGGAGCCACCATGGATCCAGATGAGGTGGAGTTGCACAGTGAGACGCTGGGTCCCCTGCCGGTAGTCAACTGGTTCTTGGAGCGCTCGGGCATCGAAGGGATCATGGATCGGTTCGTGCCCACAGACGATGCCCGACTGCGTCTCCCGCCCGGCGTGGTCATCGGGGTGGTGCTGCGCAACATCTTGGTGGGCCACCG
>Ga0302325_10019377_pt1 | contig 14309 bp, 22 predicted proteins | sample Palsa_T0_2_FD_201948 | JGI IMG/M metagenome (GOLD analysis project Ga0302325, IMG submission 201948) | Peat permafrost microbial communities from Stordalen Mire near Abisko, Sweden - Palsa_T0_2 | ecosystem: Environmental > Terrestrial > Soil > Palsa > Peat permafrost | place: Sweden: Abisko... | reverse complement strand
TCTGTATCTGTCGATGGTCCTCTGGTCCACAACTTTGAGGTCATATAATAATCGACCCATCAAAGTGCTTTTTCCAGCATCCACGTGACCTATTCCCATCAGCTGAAAATCTCGTCAGAAAAGGAGAAGCATACCAATAACCACAAAATTCGCTGCATTTTTTGCCTTCGCCTTCTCAAATTCCGCCAGCACATCCAAATTCTTACTCCTGGCCCTGGGCGTATCATCAATCTTCATCGCCTCCACCTCGTTAGCAATCTGATCTGCCCTCTTCTCCCCATTAGTCTTTGGCGGCCCTTTGCCTCCCTTGCCACTCGCTACTAGATGATTAGTGTTTCACTTCTTTGGGCGGGCAGAAATCGTCGAACCTTTCGACTGTGCAGCCATGACTACGTCATCTGGGCTGGGTCCTGCGAACGGGTCAGTGACTATGGTGGGCTTGGACGCGTTATATGGGAGTGTGAAGAGGCTGTCTGGGTGCTGTCGGGAGGAGGGTTGGGAGGTGCTGCTGAACATGGTGTTGGCGAAGGCGGAGGGCTCGGCTTGGTCTAGTGGGGGAGTTTCCATGGGCTCGTCTTGGCTGCTTTGCGTTGGTTCTCGCTCGATGGGTGTAGGCATCTTTTCGTGAGGGTTGGTATCTTTGCGTTTCCGCTGAGGAAATCCTCGGGATGAAGACCCTGCTTTCTGCTCCCCGGATTTGGTAGATGGATCGAGTGTGAGATTCGCCATGGGCTGCTCAACACCAGTGCTGCCACTAAACTTTTGTTCCTGAGCTTTCTTCCTCCTCGCCGCAGCTAAAGCCTGCAGTTTCGACATCTTCGGAGCTCCATCTGAAGAGCCACCCAGGAGTCCACCGCGAGGATATAAAGGCGCAATAAAGGTGACCTGTCTCTCCGAAGGAATATTGAGCCACGGCGTATCCTTGAAGAAGTCCGTAAAAGAAAAAGGCTTCGAGCATGCCACCGTCCGTAGCTTGGAATCGCTAGTTCGGAATTCTGCATGTAAATCATGAGTAAACGTGCTCAGGTAGGACTTTGGTGTATACGAAAGGCAACCCACCTCCAGCACTCTTCCCTATCCCGCACCCAGCATCTGCCACACTACCGCCAATAAAAGAAATCAACCCACCTTGTAATTTCTTCTCTCCTTGCGTCTTCTCCTTCTTCTGTGCCTTCGGCTTTGCAACATACTTGCTCACTAAATATGCGACCGATTTCTCGACATCGTAGTAGTAGTGCCATAACGACTCTTGGATCTCTTTGTCTATGATGTGGCTCGCAGCAGGTGGTAATGCTGTACGCACTGCGATGGTGCCAATTCGCATTTGCTCTGCTGGGCATTAGCAAAGATCGAAATGTCGGGCTTGGAATGGTTGTGAGGTGGGGTGAGAGGCAAGACCTTGATCTTCTTCCGAGAGCTCTGAGACAAAATATGTTAGCAAAGAGTCTGGAGAATCTTTACATGACTAAGAAAGGAGCATACCTTCTCCACCTGTGCCTGTGCCATCGTACCCATAGTCGTCTCCTCCATCATAATCATCCAGCTCGTCGTCTAAGTCAAGGTTCTTGACTAGCTTGTGTCTCGACATTCTGTCCTAACCTGGGAGCGTCTCTGAGAAAATATTTTTAAGGAGCACTATCTATGTGCCTGAGCGTAAGCCTTTTACTCGGAATGGCAATAGTCGTGATCGGACAGAGGCGATTTATTTTTCCCGTAGTGGGATAAACCCTGGGCTGGAAATTCACGGTCACGATCTAAGATCATCATTTGGCGGCCAAAGGTGCGGGATCTACAAAATAGAGTTTGGCCAATCAGCATCAAGGCAGAATAAATCACGTGCATGCCACCACGTGATCTCACTATTTGCATCCCTCATTGCACATTGTTGATCTCAGTAGCTAATAGATAGTACATTTTTGAGGTCCCTATCTAACTAATTCCCAAGCACACCACCCCTCCCCGAGTCGCACTGTACAGATCAAAGGTTGAAGCTCTAGATCCACCACTTGAAAATTGAAGAATTATACAATTTCATGCTGCTCCTCTAACGCCACGCTCATATGCCCAAAGACATCAAAGATCAATCAGACTCTCTTCCACCACTTTAGCCTGAGGAGTATGATTAGGGGCCGAGGGAAAAGACTCCTGAGTGTAGCCAGTATACGTTGATGTAGGTGTTTGCCACGGCTGTTGCGACGCCTGTTGCTGTTGTTGTTGTGCTGGCCAGTATGAGGCTTGTTGTGGCTGGTGTTGCGGTGGAAGAGTTTGCTGCGGCGGAGGGGCCTGTTGCTGAGGTGGAGGGGCGTATTGTTCTTGAGGCTTTTGGGGTTGTCGCACGTATTGTTGTGGTGATACAGGCTGTGGGATTGTAGTGTGATATTGCTGAGGCGATTGGTGTGGTGGGGGGTACTGTTGAGGATTTGGTTCTTGGGCTTGCGGGATCTGCGAACCCGGTGCCGGGGTATTATAATAAAATGCTGCATTGGGGTCTGCCGATGGAGTCATAGCTGGCTCCGAAGGACCAAAGTTTGTTGGAGGCTGCGATGGTGCATTTATGGGAGGAGGTGCTTGTTGTTGAGGGTTAATAGATGGGGGTACCTGTTGTTGAGGCTGTGGGGCATTCTCAGGAGGGTAGACTTGAGCTTGTGAAGCATAAGGGGTACTTGTTACATCGGGAGTTTGCCAACTGACCGTCCTTTGAGGCTGCGGTGGTTTTTGTTTCGGCGTTTGCTGAGACGGGTACTGGTTATAAGTCTCGTTTCGTTGTTCTGGTGCAGCAAAACCGGGGCTGGCCACTGAAGCTCTCCTGTCGTATTGTTGATACTGCTGTGGAGGAGCGCCATAGGCATAGGTCGATTGGGGCCTGCCATAAGCCTCTTGTTGGCTATTGCCAGTATAAAAGCTCTCGGCAGTACCAGCACCACTTGGGACGTTTGATGAAATTGAGGGGTACATTGTCGACGCGGGCCGTTGCGGAGGGAGATTATAGCCACCAATAGTATGCTGACTGTATGTATTCGAAAGACGTTCTTCAAGCATACGGTCATAGTATCGCACTACGGTGGAGAGTTTGGCGTGGAGATCGAGAAGAGCATCTGTCATTATCAGAAGACATTCTAAATAAAAATCGGAAAAGCTCACCATGTTTGCTCATCGTCTCACCATAGGTTCGGGCCAATTTTGGTCTGAGCTTCCCGATACTTTCATAGAGTTCCTGGATTTGTGGTTCTCGAAGAATGGTACCAGGAGGCTGAGTTTGTAACCTGTCAACCAATGTCGAAAACAAATTGATATTCTCTGCTTCAACTGGTGTGAGTTCGTAATCGTTCTTGGGTAATACGAATGTGGCCGAGGTCGTCCCAGAAACAGCAGCCTGCTCCTTGATCGTTGCCGCATGCTTTTTCTTCTGTTCCTCCATATCTGCAAGCGATGCAGCAATAGCTGATTTTAGGTCCTCATCTTCCTCTTCTGCCGGCTTACTGGTTGTAGTCTTCGATGTGCCGTTTGTAGTCGCAGGTTTTGGGGTTGACTGAATCTTTGCTTGCGGAACATATCCAGCACCGGAATGGCCGTTAACTTCTTCCAAACTCATTGCAAGAGCTCTCTTTAGATCCTCGTCGAATCCATCGTCTACTCGAGCACTTCGTGGTTGCATGGAAGAATGGTGCTTATGCTTGTGTGTTGGGGAGCGTTCATTCGTGAAAGAACCACCCTTGGTCGATTTGTCCGTCAATTTAATATAGCAGCCATCGTCGACCCTGACAGGCTGTAGAATACCGAGATGAGGAAGGGGAAGGACTTTGCTCGAGCACTGTTGGTCGAAGACGTTGCCGCAATTTCGACAGTGATGCTTCCGATTCGTGAAGCTAAAGGCAGTTCTACATCGCATGCAAACATCGGAGTCCGTCCATTCTGGAGGCTGCAAGGTATCAGTTAGGAGGGGCCCACGGTGAGTGTATCCGGACACATACCGCACTGCTATCCAGCATGCTCTTTGCAACCTCGACCTTTGGCGGGAAATGGAAGCCGTCCCGCTGTAAGCTTTTGTACGTCTCACCAATGTACGAGAGCTCATATCGTCCTTCTGAAGCCGTAGCCCAGGTCTGAATTAACTCCAATATCTTGGCCTTCACGTCTTCATTTACTGCGGCGCCACCGTATGCTTTGAGAAGAGAGACAAGATTATCCATGAATTCGCGAGAGGCGATTTCGACCAGGAAATGCGAGCCTCCATTCTTTACACAGGTGTCCGTAAGCTGCAAGCAAGAATTAGCATTTAGTATAAGCTACCCAGACACAAGGAGGCTGACGTTGAGAGCGCTGAGCTGCGTATTTGGATTCTTGTTGCCTATGCGCCGCTTGAGGGAGCGCATGGCATCTTTTGATGGCACGGTTTTGGATCGTATGAGATCCGAAATCTCGAGGTTGAGGGCAATATCCTCTCTGCTAGAAGTCAGCGTATTACCCATATAGTTCGAGGGCCTGGGGAAGCTTACAATGAGCTCGACGTCGCCCGATCAATCTGCTCATCGATCTGGGGGGTGGATGCGAACCAGCCAGCCATCTTGTCAGAGCGCGCGTAGCGGATGTGCAACCAGAGGTGTCGTTCTTGTCGAAGCCGCACTCGCTGCGTATCTGCGTTCTATTTATTAGGCGTTCGCGGTGTTGTGGAGTCGTGGATGGCAGGTGGTGGTTGAATAATAGGCATCGAGCTTTAAAGCTGTCGTGGATGCTCTAGCCTGCCCCGTGGCCCTAGTGAATCTCAGCGGCGGGTTTTTTTGGTGTTGCGCAGATCCCGGCAGAATGACGACGGGCGCGCGAAAAGGCAAACGCAGCCTCCTGTCTCAAGGACCACCGGACCACACCTCCACGCCAAACTGCTGAGAATGCGAATAAATCTCCAAGAATGAGCTGGCGCGCAGGAGCCCTCCACACCCACCACCACCACAATAAAGACAACAACACCGCCCAGATTCCTCCCTCCCTTGGGACCTTCTGCTGCTCCTCTTCATGACTCCTGCTGCACCAGTCTCCCCTCCGTCCAAGTCCTCCAATCTTAAGCACTGACGAGCAACAGAGACGTCGTCCTCGCTCTTAATCTCCAGACGCCGCACACAAGTCCCCCGTACGACGAATTGCCTCTCCCTTGCCTCGTTGCCTCTACGTCTCCTATTACTTCTGCCTCGATATGCTGCACCGACGTGCCCCACAACTATCGACATGAGTCCAGTCGCATCCAACGGTCCTCCCCATTCGCGGGGTTCTTCAGTCAATGGGGCCGGGCCAGTCAATGCTGCGAATGGTGTGAAGGCCAACGGCATGAGCGTGGACGGGCTGAAGGGTGCGAATCGGGTCTTCCTGCACCTCGACGATCTGTTGGCTTCAAAGCCAAATGTGGACATGAACTGGCCGATTCGAAGATTATTGCAGGAGGGCGAATTGCTTGCCAAACAAGCAGATACGCACTTGGACTTTCGAAGACCCGATGTTGCGTTGCAGGAGTACATCAAGGCGTCGATAGTTGCCGTGGAACTCATACCCCGCCACAAAGACTACCCCTCCCTCCACGCCGATCGAGGGGACTTGCATCGTCTCTACAGTGGCTTGACGAAACGCATCAATACACAACACGAGAAGTTTGCTGAGGTCAAGCAAGTCATCAAGGAGAATAACGCAAGAAGCGGTGTGAAGCCAACGATCCATGCGACCTCGGGAGAAACAGAGACAGAGACAAGGACTCAGTCGAAAGGAAATAGGAATGGGCATGCCCATGGGCAGTCAACCCAAAATCCAACCATGAATGGCTCTTCCACCAATGGAACACCTCCTCGGAAGAAACCACCTGTGCAACCCAAGCCGGAGGCTCTTCATGGGAACACAATTCACCCCACGAACGGAAATAGCGATCCCCAAGCAGATCTAGCTGCTCGGTTTGCCAGGCTTCGCACCCCTGAACCAAAACCTGCCATTCAAGACCCTCGGATCCGAACCCAACCCATTTCGATACCAGGAACAGCAGGATTAAGCACTGATTCATCACAACCGGGGAATTATACAACGATGAATAGACCTGCGGGTCCCCGGGACCTACCATCTGTGCCCAGGACTCTCCCCCGTTCTACTGCGATCAAGCTTGATACGGAAATACCTGGAATGCCGAAACCTCCAGCTGCTGTCTACGATAGCCCTATACGCGGCCCAGAATCAGCCGCTGCAAATCTTCTATCGAGTCGGAGCTCTTCATATCGAATTAGCGGCAGAGAAGACTCTGCGCCACCTATATCAACTGTCGGGCCAACTCCGACCTTGGTCGACAATCGACCAGACTATTTTTCATTTGCTCAACCCGCTCACACCTTCGGTGAAGACAGTTACGCTCACAAACCTCAGAAAACACCTGTTTTATCTGACTCGCCCACGGTGTCGGCAGAGGAGCTTGTGGACCTGCTGGCACAAAGCTCCCCATCTTTCCATATCTTGCTTGTTGACCTTCGAAGCCGCGAAGACTTTGAAAATGGCCACATAATGTCGCAGTTCATCATCTGTGTAGAGCCGATCACTTTGAAGAATGGAATATCGGGCGACCAATTGGGAGACAGTATGGTGATTGCTCCGGATCTGGAGCAAAATCTGTACGATCAGAGGCATGAATTTGATCTGATTGTATTCTATGATCAATCATCCCACTCATTAACCCCTTCGAGTTTCGGAGCTGGCGAAACAGAAAGTACCTTGAAGGATTTTGTTTCTGCAGTCTTCGATTACGGATATGATAAAAGAGTGAAAAGACGCCCTAAGCTTCTCTCTGGTGGACTAGATGCTTGGGTTGATATTCTAGGGTCCAATTCGCTCAAGAGCTCTCTCGACGGCGCATCTCTAGATGTTGCTTCTAGAAAAAGTTTGAAGCCAGCTCGTCCTCTAGGCCGGACTTCAATGGCTCATGGTTCACGGAGCGCTCCAGCGAAACGACGAAGAACTTATTCCTCTCGTCCTCTGACACAAGAGGAAGAAAAGAAGTGGGCTACCGCCCTGAAGGAAGAGCACGCCAATCGGAGCCCTGTGGCGCCCGACGATTCAACCACCGATGAACTGGTCTATGCGAGAACAACAGAGGACTTTTTCAGACGATACCCTGAATTACCTGTTATTCAGGAATCTATGACCAGGCCTATATCTGTTCCATCTGCACCAAGGACGTATCAAGACGAGTTTGCTAGCGTCATGCCTAAACCTCCAGCACGACCAGCTCCAGCCCTCCCACGACAGCGTTCGAGCGGCATTTCTGAGAGAGGGCCTATTACCACTTACGCACACACCACCGGCGATACGATCACAAAATCCCGAGTCTCCCCTGGCCTGACCGGCATTGAAAATCCCCACAATCTTTGTTACATGAATGCTGCACTCCAAGTTATGAGTGCCACACCGTTTCTTCGTGACCTCTTGATGAATTACCAGCACCCACCGCAAACTCCGATTCCAAGGAAAAAAGGCGAAACAAGTGACCCTCCGCAATTGATGGTGAGATGTCTAGGCAGCGTCCTAACTCATTTGTGGAGTGGTCAATACGATTATGTCACCCCTACCACGCTCAGGGTAAGTCAAACTTTCTCATGTTCACCCAACCTACTGAAACCTTGCAGGGCTATGTGAATACCGTTCATGTGGGCAAACAAGTCAATGCCAGAATTCGAGAACGAGGGTTTGGTGGTGGAACCAGGCAACATGACTCGATTGAATTTTTCCTGTTCGTCATCGAAATTCTAATGGACGAGCTGAATCCCACACGAGATAAACCAGATTGGATTTTAACATCCGAACTGGAGAGACGAAGCTTGAACTCGGAGCCTTCACGCCTTTGGGCCGCCATACGGTTTCGGCAGAATGCATTGTACAACAACACTTCACCTCTGGTCTTGCCAACAGACATTATGGAGATGTCAGTTATCGTCTGTAACAACTGTGGCAAAGAAAGAAGGAATTTCCAAAATAATCCTATGTTGAAAGTGACGGTTAAAGACGAGCCTCCTGTTCAAAGGCTCGTCGATGCTTTGGTTTCGGATATGGGCCAGCGATCGAAGGAGGTGATGGATTTCGGCTGCGAGCATTGTAGTGGACCGAGGGAATTGAAACCAGGTGAAGTGGATGGGCCAAGATCCCCCAGAGTTGTGGCGAAGAACGGCACCGCTTATCGATGGCACACCTGGCTTCCTGATTACCTGTGGATTTCCCTCAATCGCTACGGACTCTTCGGAAATGAAATAAAGAAGATTGAGACGACTTTCAGGTTTGACGAAACTGGGATCGATCTGACGGAAACATTTGCTCCCGCTATAGCCGCAGAGCCTCACCCTTTGCCGCGCCAGCAAACTGGTCCGTTCAAGTATGATGTCTACGCCGTGATTCAACACAGAGGGAATAACATTTCGCATGGTCATTATTGGACACTTGCCAGAAGCTTTGACAAACCAAGGAACGGCGCAGGTTCGTGGCACAAATTCAATGATACCTATGTTACTCCTGCCAGATTCGAGGACACTCAAAGCGATACGACGAGTGCAATATTTTTGAGGAGGCAGGGCAGCTAGAAAGTAATCACCATCGCGAGACGACGAGGCAGCATGAGGGGCGCGATAGCGTAAGCATTCGATGGGGGAATCCCGGAGCGATCATTTAACGAATCTTCCTTATGATCATTTTACTTGGTGTTTGGTGTTGGTAGAGCATGGGTGCATTTGACAATAGGTGGTTTGGGTTGGGAGCAAGCATCTGGGGTTTGGGGTTCTGGATATGCATGGAAGAAAATTTGTACGACTCAGTGAGATTGATTGGCATGCTGGAATTCTTCATGGTGATGAGCGGGCAATATTTTACACTTTTTTTCGTTCTCGCCTTTTCTAGCTCTTCGAGTTGGGTTTTTAATATAGCGCGATTCTGTGATGCTGAACTCTCTAAACTTAAAAGCGAGACTTGCTATTGAGATTTGAAAGAAACATGCCGAACGTGGGCATGCATTGAGAGTGGTTCGTTTGGTAATCTGCGCCGAATCTCAACCTGCGTTCCTTTTAACGGGTTAATCACCATCGCCGCTAGTTATTACCTCAGGCAGGTCTGCCGCCTGCACACGGCTTGTTGTCGGCAACACCTGCTAGGCCGCAATGCATTCTCATCCCTAACTTGAGGCCTCAAAATCTATATTCTTTACAATATTTATAAAAAGCATCAAAAGCACTTCTGTCTCGCATCACCCCTTTCCGACCCTTTAAACCAAACATCTCTACATCAACCTCTTTTCGCTCAAACATCCAATTCCTAAAACTACCAACATGCCCTTAAAGAACGCCATATACGCCAACTCGGTTCAGAGAGAGAAACTGGGATGCCCACACTCCCAAAGTTCGCGCGACGAAATCGACCAGAAATCCCGATAATATACATATCACCATCGTCGCCTTTCTGGTACTGCAGACGATGCTTCGGATGCACATCGCCCTCGGCGTTCTCTTTCTCCTGCAGACGAAGGTCATGATGCTTAACCGTGGTTTTCAGCTGAGGGGGTAGCTCTGCATAGAGCACGAACCTATCGAGCAGCTAAAGAGCAATACGCGAGAGTTTGGCCCTGGTCTTGGTTTTTCTTCTTGTCCTACACTAAACAATAGTTACACTGTTGCGTGGTGGCCGTCTCCTAGTAGAAAGAGGATCATGGGAAGGCTAGGGAAAACGCCAATCATGTTATGTTAAGATTAATTAATGAATACAGATGCGGTCACTCAAGAATCGGTCAAGTAGTTATATGAAAAAGGATTGCAGTAACAGCCAGAAGTCTGTATCATTCGTAGATCCTATTTTCGATGAGAACCGCCGTACAGCTAAGCTGATGGGTATAACACGGCCTGCGAGGACTAAGAGCACTGTCGTCGTAAGAAAGACATTGCTCTATTAGAAACCTTAGCTGCTGCAAGCAGAAGTTTTAGCAAACAAAGTATTTACCTTTTCCTTGTTTGAAATACAAGTGCTGTCTCTGGTGTTTTGGGATGGCTTTAGATGGCTTGAGCATTGATTCGGTTCTCGGGCCACTATCGGGGTCATATGTCCTCCTAGTATAAATAGCATTGAATTCTTCGAGGGTCCTCAATTTTCTTTTGATAATGTCATGGAGGTTTTCGAAATTCTCGAGCTCGCTCTCTATCAGTTCGAATATGTCTAAAATATCCCCTCGCAAAGTTAGAAAACTCTGAGCTCTGGTTTTGGCGAAATTCCAAGCCGTACAGTGGCCATAATCCCCGTCCTAGCCTTCGCAGCGAAGGAGCGCCGAGTGAGCAGCTCGCCAATGAGGAATCCAGGTTACTCGTACGTCTGCCAAATATTTCAGCAAGCCAGTTTCTGTTGTGCTCGCGATATAACAGGCCTCAACCGAATTGCCAGTAATCTTTCGAAGAAAATCCACGTCTGACTGGTTGAAATAACCCCTGGCCCTGGTTTCGTCTTTTTATATGGTGAAGGATTTCGTTGAAAATATTCAGCTTTTACCATATTCTTGAGACCCTTTCTTGCGTCAGAGGAGATTTCTAGAAGGTCTACATCAGATAATATCTGGCCCTCTAAACTACCGTTAGATTTCTCAGCGAAGTTTGCTGTCAGAAAATTACTCATGTGGTCGCGAGAATTGCGCCGACAAAATTTCCATTGCTCTGGTATTTTGCGAGGGCTAAAGCTTTTAGCATTACTAATTTACTAAGCGGTAGGTTGTGGTTGAAGAACTCTGATCTTGAAGTGGGATAGGAGACACATCATTCTTAAAAGGTCAACTGGTCCCTGTCTTTTTGCGACTTTCACCTCCATAATTCGCTCAGCAAGTACCGGAAACGCTTTTAGAGGCAGGTCTGATATTTCAGTTTCAGAGAAGATTGGACAATATTGCGCATAGTTATCACAACCATGGCTTGCCATGTCAAAGCAATGTAAGTTGAAGCTCAAATGGAATGTAATGGTCATTGAGTGGGCCGAAGCAGTAGTTCTCTAGAGGGCGGAGTTGTTTTCGAAAAGCCCGAGGGTGATACGGAGGTCCCGGCATAAAGTAAGGAGAATACAGGGTATAGACCTTGTAACTACAGGCATATGGCCCTAGAGGGTCTCAGATCTTAAATTAGGCTTCTAGGCCTGTAAGGTACAGGGTTTATAGGGGCTATAGCGCACCCTTATTCGCCAAATAGAGGGGTATCAACACCACATGACTTTCATATAAGAATATCATTATTTAATGAACTCTAGTCTTTAATTGCCCTATGCACCTTCCTTCCTTATACTCATTACCGCCCTCCAAAAGAATCACCTCATCTACATGCCTCTTAATCCTCTCAATCCAATCTTGAATCTTACTTTGCAGCATCTTATCCTAGCAAGTAAGCTAGTCTGCTTTCATTTGCTTTTTGCTAATTAGACACCCCTTTTTAGTAGTCTTCCTCTTTATCTAATTCTATATAGGCTCAATCGCGTTTAAGTCTAGCGAATTGCTAAGCCATAAAAGCCGAATAACCTTATACAAGATAAAGATCTCTAGCTAATATTAAGAAGTATAAGATGCTGCTTTGTCCTCTTAAACTAAAGTATTAGGCCGATTAACCTAATACTCCTTTGCAAATGGAATTAAGAGGGGGATTAGGATTACTTGCTAATATCTCTACCAATTAATGCCTCCCTTTCCCTTTTCTCTTACATATGCACTTGTTAATGTAGTGTGCTTTTACTACGCAAGAACACTTGGATACCTCTTCCTAGTTTAGCCAAAATAGGCTTCCCTCTTGATTTGCTAGGCTAGCTCTTAAGCTGCCCGATCGTCATCCACTTTTAGAGCGTTTATACGCTTTAGTTTTGCAATTGCATACTTCTTCTCTGCTAGCGTCTTATCTTCCTAGATCTAACAAGGGCCCTTCTTGTCGTACGAGAAAGACCCCCAAAACATGAACTCCTTAAAGCCTTTTTACCTCCTTTTAATGCAATGAGGGTAATAAGCCTCTTCTACTTTTCTTTATACTCTTCTCTTACCCCTTACTCCCCCTAATTGTACACTCGTCTCATCCGTCTAGATCACAGCTTTCTATTGCTCTATAGTCCAATCCTTGTGTTTTAAATACTACTTCTAGCGCGCATCTTTCATTTCTTTTATAAGCCCCGGCTTTGTCGTTTACTTACAAGATTTGTACTTTTTTGCTTTTAAGACCTTATATACTAATTTAGTATAGATAGACTTCTTTACCCCTAGCTAAGTAGCTAGCTGCTCTGCAATATGACTATATGAAAAAGACCTCGTCGTCGCATTCTTGGTCACAATCTCTTTAATTATAGCTATAATATCAAGGCGAATTAGTGGGCGGCCCGACTTATATTCGTTAGCGATATAAGAGTCTAAAAGTAGCCTTAAAACTTTAGGATTATATCCCCGCTTTATAGCCTTATTTCTAATCTTATATAGCTATAAAGTACAAATCTTTATAAGGACAGTGATTTGTTAATGCGGAACACCGCTTTCTATCTTTGTAAAAGCTTGCATTCTTGTACTTGAGTTGTAGTACCCTATAAGGCGAAGTGATAGCGGAAGCTCAAGTAAACCGTTAATATCACGTTCTTCTAGATCTTTAATTATATTGTTACTAGAAGACGATCTATCTAAGCTAATATCAATAAACTAATCATTTATAAATGCCCACTCAAGCTCTTCTTGCTTTATAGAAACAGACGGGGCTAGCGGAGCAAGAGAAGGTTGAAAAGGCGGTGAGGGAGGAGGTGAGGTGTGTGCTAAGCGTGAGACGCTAAGAGGGAGGATTGGAGCATTTCTTTTGCGTATTACAAGTGTAACCTTAAGAGGAGGCAAAATCGCGGGCTTAGAGAAGGAAGCTATTGCAAAGCATCAAAATAAGCTATATTATAGTGTAAACTTATAATCTTACGATAAAATAGAGAGTAGGAAACCCCACAAGCGCCCAATTGACGGATCGGGACAAGTCTAAGCTCACTATAACCCTCTAATCTACAGGGGACCTTATAGGGCACTGGAGGATCCTTCCAGGGCTCCCCTGTAAGCTAGACTCCTTCAGGGTGTTACAGGGCCTATACCCTGTATTCTCCTTACTTTATGCCGGAACCTCCGTACTTTGGAAGACAAACTACCCTTGGGCCTTGGCCCTCTTGAATTTTACAGGTCCCGTGGGCAAAATTACTAGAGATAGCCGAACGAGGAGGTCTATTCGAAAGCATGTAATGCAAGATATTAGACGAAACAGACGAGCAACGGCGATATTAACACCCAGCCCAGTGACTGCGCAACTAATGCCAACCATCTCGAACAGGTCCTCTGCAGTTGACCTGCGTGAAGGTCTAGATTCGAGTCCTCGATGCGCGTTTACTGGCTGTTGTCGTCCTGGTCCATATGCTGAGGAACCATTCATTAATATTCTGAATCTAAGAGGTAGAGTCCAGTGCTATCAAGAGCATCAGCATGTCTTTGCGAATGCTGCCAAACCACCATCCTGGGACGAAGCTCTCCAAATCAAGATTCAGGGCATGATTGAAAAGAGACGAATAACTAACCTCTGGTCGGGACGGATGGACCCCTTTGTCCCGTATCCGATCAGGTTGTCAGGCTGTGTTCGAAGATTTATCGACCATAGTGAGTAAGCGGAAGAATCATTCCGGTCTTAGCTAAATATAAGATCAGTATTTAGTGATAGCAGAGTAAACATAAAAATCTATCCAGATGCGATATTACCGGTCGGACTGACTGGAGAAGCTTCTTTTCATTCAATGCCCACAAACATGGCGCTTTACCTCCGTCCGGCACCTGGTCCAGACATGAAGAACGATTGGGAAGCCAGAAACGGGCTGAAGTACGAATTAGAAGAAGAGATGGCACATCAAGCAAGAGTTTACAGGCTAGTCAATAACTTGATTAGAAACAAGGAGGCGACAAGTGACGATGCGATTGGTGCTGTAGCTGCCTTGACATCCTACGCTGTAGGTTGACTTCTCCTGCTCACGAGTGAATTGGAAATCAGAAGCAAATGACTTGAAATATTCCGTAATAGCAAATATCACAAAATATGCGTTCCTGGAGAATACACAAGAACGCCTTGCGAGAGATGGTTAGACTCCGGGGAGGCATTGAGACACTTGACTCGAATCGAATCATTCGTGTCTCCCTCCATTGGTACGTTTATCGGATGCCTTCTGGCTCTCTTGTTTTAACCGTAGTTCAAACGTCATATTAGGGTTGCTGTCAATGGATCCTTCTACGAGGATTACATCCCCGTCTG
>Ga0302325_10019376_pt1 | contig 14311 bp, 16 predicted proteins | sample Palsa_T0_2_FD_201948 | JGI IMG/M metagenome (GOLD analysis project Ga0302325, IMG submission 201948) | Peat permafrost microbial communities from Stordalen Mire near Abisko, Sweden - Palsa_T0_2 | ecosystem: Environmental > Terrestrial > Soil > Palsa > Peat permafrost | place: Sweden: Abisko... | reverse complement strand
CTATAAACGGTTTTTTCGTCATGGGAAGAAGATTTAACAAATCGGGTTTGTTTAAAGCCGTTGGTACTCTCACAGTTTATACTCTTGTCCGGGAGTGGACTGTATGGTGTTAGTGATGATAAGTTTTAAGGCAGGCGAGGTTACTTACGTGGTCTTGGCGTGTTCGGTTGTCGTGGAGGGAAATCGACTTATTTTGCTGTTTAACTTTGCGTTCGGGATTTTGGGAGTGAAGTAAGAAAGTAGTGAGAAAATGAGATTTTTGCTTCCGAGCAGGCATTTCCTGGAAGGCGGCGATAGGTAGGTAGCGACGAGGAATGCGAAATGGCAACTAGATGAATTTTGGGACAATGGGAGCAATGTGGGTTGGTCAAATGCCCCAGGAGTCCTGGAACAATGAAGAATATGCAGATTCCTGAAAGATAACAAAATATCAAAGGCCACTAGGCAACGAGTATAGGCAATACGAGTCTCCTTTTGTCCATCTATACGGCAAGTCTTGGGTCCTCTAGGTACTTTTGTTTATCCTATATACAGCATTCTAGTCCGAGTGAATGGATGCTATCAAAACCTAATGTTCATTCTATATGTCCCCCTCTAATCAGAACCGCATTCATTGGGCCTTTTCTACCTGCTTCCCTCTCATTATCTTGCGCCTTTGTTTCAGCATGTGAGTGAAGAGAATGTAGAAGCCTACCAATGGTTAGTCAACTTCTTCAAATTGGACTTGGAAAACAAACCAGGAATATAGATGAACAATATCAATTGCAGGACCCAGGCATACTCCTGTCGTATCTTCTTCGCAGGCCCAGTAGCCAAATAGACTAACCATGCCTCGCTGCCTGCACCCAACGGATAGAGGACCAAGAATGTATTGTATCTCAACCACGAAAGTATACCCGGAGAGTATCCACTCAAGGTGAAGACGAAGAACCCATATCGAACGACCTCCGTTACACCCCACGCAAACAGCATACTCGAATATCCAGCGCTGCTAGCAACGAACGGGAAGTTGTTGACGATTCCCCACACGAGAAGGAGTCGGCTAGAAACCTGCATCAAGGTGGTACCAATCGGGGCTCTGACAATACCTGCAATTGGCATGCATTAGCTGACTTCCAAAGCTATATGGTCATCAGATCATACCAACAGCGGAGTGTACAACCTCCAGTAGAGCCAATGTCTGCGTCCATTTCGTGAAATTCCCAGCACCTCGATACACTTGTCCAAATCCCACCAGCGGTACGAGCAAACAAACACGTCCGAGAACTACGAGCCAAAGGATCATAGAAATGAAGTTGTAGAGGATGAGGTATTGCGTCCTGAGCGAGCTGGATCGCAAGGGTTTTGGGCCCGGCTTTTGCACAGTGCCGGCAGCTTCTGTGGAATCCATTGTCGTCGAATCTTATGCCACCGATGTTTCAAGTTGCGGCTGCGAGCTCGATTCTAGGTTCGAAATTGTCGTTGTGAGGCCGAAGAGAGGTCAACAAATTTCCTCGGCAGCGAACTTTGCCAAGGGCGCCAATCTCGGAGAGCTCCCGAATCAAGTTTAAATCTCAACCACAAAACATTTGGTCCTCTGGAAATCGACATGTTGTCTTATGAGATTGAGCACGGAAGTCGGTATGACATGTTCAAATCGGAATAGCTATTCATACAGCCTCCTCAAGGCATCACATGATTTTGCTGCGGTATATACTTACAGTCATCGACGGAGGCTGAGCCAGAGGGGAAAATGCCTCACCAGAACAAAGTCTCGAGACCTATTCCCTTTCATCACAGTTACTCTGGCCATTATTTGTTATGAATTGCTACGTTGCTGTATCTTGGGTTTTTTTTATCATACTTTGCGTTTGGTTCTTATTTGCTCTTCTTCCCGAGAATCTACCAGCTAGGCTTGGACGTTCCAGAAACTCAGAAGCCTAGAATCACTCTAAGGCTACTTCGTACTATGCTCAAGGGCGTCTACTTGCACAGTCAGAGCTTCCCGGATGCAGAGTACCGTTGCAATCTTGGATAAGACCTTAGAGGAAGTGCTTCCTTAAGGCCTGAAGATCGCCAGGTGGGGGTAGTCCGTCTCCATGAGCCCTCTCAAAAGCAGAGAGCATCAGGTAGTGCCTGTCAAGATGCAGCTTGATCCTACTGTTGATGACTCGCGATTTACCAGTGAATGATTGGTGGTCTTGTTTGTGGATTTGCTTTTGACAACAAGAGCAGTGACAAAGCAGACCGACTTCGAGTGGAGAATCTTGCTCGTCGCATCTGGGACTCCGTCAGTCTGGTAAACGGTATTTTGAGGCAGTATTCTTTCTCCAAGGAAAAAATGTTGCTCTATTAAATGTGTGAGAAACGAGAGATTTGTCTTTTTGTTGACGTAGTTTGGCATTGCGGTGTTTTCATCCATTCATATCCACTTTACGCCAGGTAAGCATCGGAATCCTTTATCAAGCTCCAGAAATAGCCCCAAACCCAACATAACCCCATACATTTTTCATTATACCAACCAACACACCTTCTTCACACAGTCCACATTCCAACACACATGTCGCATAGCTGGGCAGCCAAATTTGGAACTTTTCAGCATCCAAACCCAAGGAGATCACTTGTTCTCTCACTCTTCCGTGGCAACTCAACATTCCGATTTCACTTCGGTGGCGGTGTAGCATCAGCCTCAGCACACTGAGCACCAATGAGAAGCTGCCTGACAAGCATTTCCCGATCTCCTCTTTCCTTATCTTCAGTTGAACTTTACATACCGTTAAGCGCATATTTCCGGACCCATGCAGCTGATGAGTATTCGCGCAGTGAGGCAATGACCCTGTCTCGAGACGTCACCTAGGCATTCTTACCAGGAGAAATATGCCCATTAAGGGCGCAGTGCGCCTCACAATCTCTCAAATGCTCAGTGGCTAGCCGGTGTTCCTAACATATAATCGCAATCTCGTCGCACTTTATTTCTTGCCAAGATATCTCCTTTCCTCCCATCGCTAGCTTTGCTGATCGACTCCGGCTCGTCAGCCACACCAATCCGTTCCACGCTTTTATTTATTCCTGAAAGCATCTGTGTAAATACACAAGGCTGCGAGCCTCACTTACTCTTACGACAACTCGATCCTCCACATGACGCATAGACTTGCAACCTCTACCCCGCAGCAATCCAGAAGTCCACCGCATTCTTCGCACGAATTTTCATCAAAACGCGCCCACTCTCAGCCATCTTCACATATCAAAGCCGCAGATATGGTTAAGTCACATCTCGTCCTCCATATCATCGAAATCCTCGGAGTATTCGTCTGCGCGCATCACTTATGGCCAAAGGGAGTTACTTATGGCGAGGCTGACGATTGGGAACTCGAGCATCGGAAGAGGCATGCGCATGGATCGCATTCTAAATCGAAGAGCACCGGTACAAGGGATGCAAGTCATGCGGGTTCAAGTAGCGATGGCGTGAGAAGAAATAGGAGCAAGAGAGAGTCGAGAATACGGGATGAGGATTACGAATATGAAGAAGTACCACGACACACAAGACATGCAAGCTCGAGGTATTGAGGCGAGTTCAATTATATAATGTCTTTTTACGACGGAACGATTTATATCTTATTAGAGTAAATGAGGCGCAATTTCGTTGTGTTTCTTTGGAGCGGGTGTTTGTTAAAATGGGTACCATCTATGCTTGGACTGGTGACTGATAAGCTATCAAAGTGTGCTATATTCTTAAAAGAGAACAACGGAAGCAACAAATCATCTATCGTTCAAATTTTCTTCTTAGTGTGCTTCCAAGCGCGTGTCTCGTCTATGTGGGCTAGGTGTATAGAAAATACGCACTTCACTTGCAGACAAGAGCAAGCAGCATGTCTGATTCGGTCAGAATTTCGCATTTTCATCCCTATGCCCTCTTTCTATCTGACTCAAACAGCAGCGACCATGTACTGAGGGAGATTTAGGTTGTTTAATTGTGACAAATATCAATTGAGATTTCCTAGAGTTTTAGGGTTGATGTTTATTTCTCATGTGCAAAATTGAAAATTGCAGAACATGACGCTTAGAAACTCTTAATCGATAGTGAGGCACTGTTCCAGCGATTCAGAGAACATTCAGAAGATTTGAACGCTGAGAGAAGATATCACGGCATAGTACACTTGTTTCTCAATTTCAGGAAAGGGCTACTCAGAAACAGTTCATTTCAGCCTAATGGTATCCTAAAACATGATTTTTTTCACATGACAGCAGGCTTTCCAAACGCATGACGCCTTTGTTGCGCCTGAGCGAAGCTCCCAACAAGCAGCTCTCCATCACTGTCTGTAGTGTGATATCATGCATCTCCAAAACTGAGCAAATCCGTATATAGACATTATCATGTTCTTAGCCAGTAAACATCTCTCATCCACCCCTGGAGCCCTCAATGTTACCGTCCAAGTACCAAAACTGCGAACATGGCAACCACGAGGGCCAACATTGACCGCCCCACATCACGTGTGGCATCATTACTCGACTGTGTATCGAAAGGACTTCCACCGCCACTCTTGTCTTGCGATTGTTGCGAGGATGTTGTTTGGGTTGAGGCGGAGGATGTAGTTTTCTTCGCCGTTGTTTGCGTTGAAGTGGTGGCTGGACTTCCTCCTCCTAGCCCTTCACCGGCAGACTGAACTGACTGTGATGTGGTCGAAGACGTTTTCGTTGTCTTCACCGCACTAGTCATCTTAGTGGAGATCTCTGATTGTGGTAATGGTACTGGAGTCGACGTTGTTGTCGAACTTGTCTTGAAGCCCAGGCCTCCGGTCACACCAGCACTATCTGTCGGAATTGTCACAGAGACAGCCGCTGGCTGGGCAGTTGGGACCGAGCTTTGGACTGTGACTGAGATCGTTGCCTGCGTAGAAGTCTCTGCTAAAGTCGGGCATAGAGCCGCCACTATTCCCCCGTTCATGACTATCCCCAATAATGTACTCGAACTAACCTCCACATCATCGCAAGACTTGGACACACTCCTCGCAATAGCTTTCAATCCTTCTACACAAACCTCCGAGCACCCATTGTTGAAATCCGAAACGGTGCAAGATGGTATTTGGTTGTCGTAGGTCAATTGACAGCTTATAGGTATGAGGATCGAAGTGATGCTTTGAAAGTTTGCGAGGGAGAGGGCATTCGCAGCAGGAACCGCCAGCAACACCGAGATGTTTTTCCGCCGCATATCGATATCGATCGTCTTGAACACTCGCAAGCAGTTCTTGATGAAGAAGAGAGTTCGGTCAGGCTAGACCTTTGGGGTTGGTAAGGTAGATAGCTGAGTGTAAGGTCGCTGATATTGAGATGGTAATTGGCAAGGGGGTCCCCCAATGTTCACCGGTGTATGGTTGAGAGGCGAAACACGGCAAGTGTCAGAAAGATAGTGTTGATCGTCAACCTCCCACGATGGCCAGGCGTTTCTGACGGGAGGCGTCAGATGTAGAAGACCGAGCGCTGGATTTAGTACTCGACGGTTCGTTCGGTTGCTCTAGAATGTACCGCTTCTAGAATGACACAGAGTTTGAGAGAACTAATGCCTTCCTCTTGCGGGTGAGGCTCCTATGCGATGTGGTGATGAACGAATGGATTTCCGCTGCAGAACATCTGTGAGGTATCGATCGATTGTGTAGGAGATGGACTGGAACAGTATGAAGTTGACAATGCGGAGGAGGAAAGCACGGATGAAAGAGAGCCAACTCACTACGTAGAAGAGAAGAGGACGAGGAAGGCACGAAAGAACAAGGAGAGCTTGTACGTGGAGTTCAGCTCCAGGAAAGGGAGATCTCACTCACGGCAGCCATCAGGGGAAGGCTTCGAAGGAGGCAGAGGCAGGAGCAGGCACATCTGTCCAACATTGGGATTGAAAAACACTGAAATAGAACCCATGATTGGTGGAAAACTCACGATAGCCTGTGCGAGGGCCAACTATGGTAGGATGGAGGCTGTGGTGGGTTTGAGTTGAAACAATGTTCCTGTGTCAGGATGTGAAAGCCTAGCCTCAGGGGTGCCCTCTGATTGGGCCAAGAGGCGTCCTACTACTTACACTCCTTGAACTTATATAAGGCTTCTAAGTAATCGCTGTAATTCGCCTCCTTGAATCTTTGGGAGACATTTCATTTTTTTAAGACACGAACACCGTGAATCTAGTGATCACGTCCTGACCGCACGTGCGGCTTGTGGCATCTCGTTTCCCCAGATTCTCCTCTGTCTGCAGAGTTCTTAAGGTACATTTGATCTCCTCCTTGTGTGCACAGCTCGACAATCAGCCGTGCTTTGCCCACGGGTGAGAGACTCAGTCCTCTCCCATGGCACATTGCGGGGCAGATCGCAACGCGACCGGGTAGGGGATCCGCATAGGCCAATCTTCTGCATGCCTCTCATACTGTCTTTGGCTATGTCATGATTGTTTCGAACTTCTGTTTCCCGCCGTCAAATTGACTTCCTCTCACTGCATTATTTTCTTGGTATCCTTTGAGTACCATCTGGAACAGGGTCTCTTCTTGGGCATCACCTCCACGAGAAGGCACAGGCTCACTGACAGTGGGGCATCACCAATTATCAACGGACACCCATTTGGACTAGGAGAAGACCAGGTTTAGGCATTCACTAAACTTCCAGGACCTCAATGGGGCATATGTTAGAGTTAAAAAGAACTTGAGGGAATACTCCGTACTCGATCCGAGTAATAAGGAATAGTTGAAACATCCAACTGGACTTGGTAGATTTGGTGCCTCTACTTGTACCCACCGCTAGAAAGGATAGAAAACATCGCCGATACAAAAGATTATTTTATATGGGGCTTTATGATATTTTTCTCAACGTTACTAGCATGAAAGTATGCCGCTCTCCTGGCTAGACTAATTGCCGGATGGATGGGGGTGGCGCTCACAAAATATCAGAAAATGGATGCAGTGAAATAAGAACAATGAGGACCAAAAGGGAAAGGTTTCTCGAAAAAAAGTGCCTCGACTCGGATATGTCTAAATTTTGACTTCGAATCCATAAGATCAAGATCCTGACTAGACCCTTGAAACTCTTGATTGTGATACTCAATTCCTATTGGCTGGCCTTCCCCAAACCCCAGGCTCTGATTTGGTAGGCAAGCATTCAGCCTCGCCAACCTTGGTAACAATACTGAAGTCACAACAATAGCAAAACTCAGCACACCAACTGCACATCATCCCTCCACAAATCGCTGCAAAATATTCCTGACATCTTTCTTCGGTCGACCTCCAGTGTTTCTTTGCCCCCATCGTCACAGCGGGAAACCCGAGCATACGACCCACTCAATTCACGCCTCCATTAACCAGTTCGAAGACTCCATCTCACACAAAGGCCAGCACAATGGCGTCCGAACCCACAACTCCCGTCAAACTGCCCAAAGCAGTCTCGACTTACACAACCACAACCCAAGACCCAGACCTACGCTCACAAATAAACACCGTCTTATTACGAGATGGGCACATTTCAAAGTGAGTGTTCTCTAACGACTCTTCCTCTTCTCCCGAGTCACCGACCTACTTCTCCATTGCAACTCTCCCACACCCCGTATCTTCTAGAATACTAATTTGCGAGGTTTATCAGAATCCAAGAAACACTTCTACACGCCCTCAACGCCTCCCCCCAGAATTGGCCCACGCTAATCCAAAACCACGCCCTCACTCTCCTACGGTCAGGGGAATGCACTACCTTCCCCGTTCTCATGTCGCGAGTCCTCTCCGACATAAAATCTGACACCCAATTGCGCGACTCCACATCCTCCACATCCACCAACAGTTTAACAACGAACGGGACAAAGGGAAAGAAGAAGGAAGACGAGGCGAGGAATGGGAAAGGGGAGAATGGGCAGAGCTTGGCATTGCCGAAGAATGTCGTGGATGAGGGGGTGAGGATTACAAGGGAGTGTTTGGAGTTGGTTTGTGAGGTTGTTGAATAGTGGCAGCAGGTGGTCTAGGGAGACTTGCAGCTTGGGCTGGAGAGCAGGTTTTAATTTATAGGCTTCTTAATGTCATCGACTGGGTGTGTTTGGGATTATTCGAGCACAAATGCACAGAGAATCTTCTGTTTTTGGCGAGCATAGGGATCACAGAAGATCCAGGCATAAATTGGCGTTGGGATTACATGTTTATTTCTTGAGATAGATCCCAGATTATAGGATGGAAAAACATAACAATACGAACATGCTGCGTTTTGCAGAAAGCTTTTGATTATGGCAGCACGCTGCAATTTCGATGCATATGAGTCTTTAAAATCGGTAGAGAAATTTATAATTGAGCCTCAGACCCAGTTCTTTCAGTAATGGTCTACTCACAGGCAGTGTTGCTGGAAAAACATTTCTAACCACGACCCAAGCCCCTCACATGTCGCTTAACCTTAAAGATTTCTATGTTCCTTGTTAGTAGTTACTTTACTTTCATGGTATCTTACACATCCTTCTCTTCCTCTGGAAGAGTTGATTGGTACTCGCTGGTAATGTCATTCGACTACCTCAATAGAGAGATATTTGAAGAATCTTAAGCTTGTTTGCGAATTGCAGCTAACAACCAGAGCACTGGAATTCAGTAATGTGAACGATTTTTAATTGTGCAGTCTATGGTACCAAGCAATGAAGATCAAATGCAATTTGAGAGAAAAGCCTTTCGCCCGCCTAGGCCTAAGACCGAGCGAGAATGACAAGAGAGATCTGTTACCACCAATGTAGACTCTCCCGACTCCAAATCAATGTCTACCGTGGCAAGTTACCTCCCCTCGTGCTTTAATGAGTCTCCGTCTGATGCATGAAAAGAAAAATAGAATACAGATCTAGTCATAGAGACTGTCGTCATTTCCTGCGTCCCCGAACCCACCAGCTCCTCCATCAGCATTGGCAGCTGCCTCACCAGCCTCAGGGAACTTGAAGAAGGCACCAGGTCCAGCACTCTTCATGCTCTGGGCAAAGGCTTCGTATCGGCGAATCTCAACATCGCTGACCGAGCGTCTGGCTGAAGCCATAGCCTCCTCGAAATGGGCCTTGGTCAATTGCGGAACAGGATCCTCAGCTTCGTCATCTTCCATGTCAACATCCTCGCCAGCAGCCTCCCGTTGCTTGCGGCGCTCGATATCCAAAGAAATGGCCTCCTTGATAGCAAGCTTGACTGCACGTTGAGTGATGAATCCCAAATCGGCACCAGAGAATCCGTGGGTGCGAGATGCGATGTATGCAAGATCGACATCGGGAGCAACGGGTGTCTTTCGGAGTTGCGCCTTAAGGATACCAGCACGAGATGATTCGTTAGGAAGTGGGACGTAGACAAGGGTATCAAGACGACCTGGTCTGCAGAGAGCATTGTCGAGCTGCTCGGGTCTGTTGGTGGCGCCGATGACGAAAACGTTCTTCTTTGAAGTCATACCATCCATTTCTGCATCATATTAGCATTTATTTGGAAAAGATCAAGAATTCCAACTTACCAGTCAAAAGTTGGTTGACAACACGATCCGACGCTCCACCAGCATCTCCAACCGATCCACCACGTGACTTTGCAATAGAATCCAACTCATCCAAGAACACCACACAAGGAGCAGCAGCTCTGGCTTTGTCGAAGATATCTCTAATATTGCTTTCGGACTCACCAAACCACATGCTCAACAGCTCAGGACCTTTAACGGAGATGAAGTTGGCTGAACACTCATTGGCGACCGCCTTGGCAAGCAAAGTCTTACCAGTACCAGGAGGACCGTAAAAGAGAACACCGCGGGATGGAGAGAGACCGAATTTGAGGAACTTCTCGGGATGGTCGACTGGGTATTGGACACTCTCGATGAGTTCGCGCTTGACCTCTTCCAATCCTCCAATGTCGTCCCAGCGGACGTTTGGTACCTCGACAACTGCAACTTCGCGAAGCGCAGAAGGGTTGCTGACACCAAGTGCAAAGCGGAAGTTCTCCATAGTAACTCCTAAGGAGTCCAAGACTTCGGCATCAATAGTATCCTCGTCAAGATCAATGAGATCCATCTTCTCACGAATCTGTTGCATGGCAGCTTCTGAGCAGAGGGAGGCAATATCAGAACCGACATAACCGTGAGTCTCGGAAGCAATTTGCTCAAGATCAACATCCTCGCCCAACTTCATGTTCTTGGTGTGGATTTGAAGAATCTCAAGACGACCAGTTGGGTCAGGAATGCCAATATCGACCTCACGATCGAAACGACCGAAACGACGGAGCGCTGGGTCGATGGAGTTGGGTCGGTTGGTGGCGGCCATGACAACAACGTTCGATCGTGCCTTCATGCCGTCCATCAGGGTGAGAAGCTGAGAAACAACACGGCGTTCGACCTCACCGTTAGTCTTGTCACGCTTTGGCGCAATAGAGTCGATTTCATCAATGAAGATGATTGCAGGGGAGTTCTTCTCAGCCTCCTCGAAAGCCTTTCGGAGATTCGATTCGGATTCACCAGCCATCTTCGACATAATTTCGGGACCGTTGATTAGGAAGAAGAATGCACCAGTCTCATTTGCCACAGCTCGTGCCATGAGTGTCTTACCGGTACCTGGCGGCCCAAACATAAGAACACCACGGGGAGGCTTAATACCGATAGACTTGAAAAGCTGGGGGTGTCGTAGTGGAAGCTCAACCATCTCTCGAATTTGAGCCATCTGCTTTCTGCATCCACCAATATCATCGTATCCAACTTCGTTCAGGTTTCCTTCCTCATCCTCGCGTTGGATGGGCTCTCCTTCGCAATGGATGACGGTGTCTTGTGCCACAATGCCATATTCCGGAGGATCAACCTCGACCACCTTGAATTCCACTTGTCGCATACCACCTCGAACTGTGAACAAATCACCTTGTCGGACAGGTCGGTATGCTTCGCGGAAGTATGGGGCGAGGAAAACATCAAAGAGAGAGCCGGTCAGGCCTTCGACGGTATCGGCAATGGGAAGGACGGCAATACGCTTGGCCTGTGTCGGAGTCAGCGTACATTCAAAATAAAATATGGGGTTAAAATACTTACATATTTGATATCAGGGCAAGGGTGAACAGTGACGATGTCGCCGTGCTTGACACGGAGGTTATGTCTAACCACACGGTTCATACGTGCGCTACCATCATCCAATTCATCGTCAGCAAGGACGATTAGAACGGTATCCTTGCGCTTTTTGCCCTTAACAAGCACGGTATCGCCACGGAAGAGTTGTAATGTCTCCATCGTGTTGTTGGAGAGCGCAATAACGGAGTTGTCATCATTGACGGCATCGGTAACCCTATTGCCACCTTGTTAGTATACAACCCTAAGAAGGCTGAAAGTGGGCTTCTTACATCAAGGAGTTCGGCTTCTTCTTCTTCTTGAGGATAGCAGTCGCCGTGTCATCAGTCTGACTGAAAGTTAGTTCTGAAGCTCTGGAGTCTTGAGGTATGTGGCGTCGTGTCAACTTACTGCCTTGTGCTCTGAGCCGGATGCATCGCTACAAATGTGGTCAATATTCGATAGCAGATGATTTCTTGGAGATAAGGCTCGACTTACTTGAGATTCACCTTCTTCTTGTGGTGCTCAACATGATCAGGTTCTGCCGCCATCTTGGAAGGCTGGGTTGGGTCTGATCGGATGGGTAGAGGTAAGAGGCGGTAGTTTTTGTTGGGATTGCCAGAGGACGGCGCTTTGTATTAGAGGACGGTTCTGCGGAGGATCGTAGAACCCAAAGGTGGTGTGCGGAGAGGATAAAGTTGGATGTTGTGGGATGACGGAAGGCCAGGACGGAGTCGATGGTTCGGCTTGATAAATATCGTGTACTGCAGTCGAGCTCCAGTTCGCAAGCGAATAAGGCTAGCGCCGTCGAACGTCCTGGATCCGAGCAGAAGGCTGCTGACTTGCGACTTACCACCCGCAGGCAACGATGGGACGCGCCTTCATAAATTTCAAATTGAATAGCCTAACGCACCAGCAGATGACGAAAGAATGCTCCCAGATGCTCTTTCCACGTGCTTATAGGCAATTATATTATAGATATCAGGTCACATGCAGTGGCACAAAATTTCTAGCAATCGTAAATGTGGCCGCAAGGAGGCATGCAATACAAAATTTATATTTACATTTTCACCAGAATCAACAAGACAACAACCGATAACAGGAAAATTTATTTCTTTCCATGGTCGCTTTTATCGAATCACCAAGCACAGAGAGTAGTGGTATCATGAAGCAAAAAAAAACTGAGCCGCAATTAAGAACTTATGTGCCAAGCCCAAGAGTCAAAGGAATGTTTGAGGTTGTGTCCAGCATTAAGCTAACCAAGTGAATGGCTACTATCATGCACAACTGTTATCTCCCTCTTCCAGCTTCGATCCATCTTGAAGTCAAGGAATCACTAGCACACAGGCCAAGTCGGCTGCTTCTTCCTCCACCCAATAAACATTGCATTGTCTCTGCCCGCAACAGGCAAGCAATCAAACATCCCTCGCACATCAGGATGCATCTCCATCATTTCTCTCCTTAGAACTGCAATCCCTAGTCTCGTTTTGCCTGTAGCTATCAATCGCTCATAGTGGTTTGCTTCCATTGACCAAGCTGCTAGCGTATAGGAGCGCAAGCGTGAGAGCGGGAGGTTGATCGACGATGGGCCAGCGGAGCTTTCATCAAAAGTTAGCTGAGTAGTGTCGGGCAGGAAAGCAAGCTGCACATACCCTGAAGAGGACGAGGAGATGTTTGATCCATTTCTGACAAGTGTCGAGAACCTGGCAGACATTTTGGATGTTGAATCGAGCAAATATTTTTTGCTGCTGAGACGGTCAAGCTTTTGCGGGTGCTTCTGATGCAATGAGGACGGTAGTGTTAAAGTTGTTCGAAAGACTGATGAGGTTCAAGACCTCACTGAGACGAAGATCTTGAGAAGAGAAGGCTGGAGCTGGTGGAGAATAACTCTTGGTGAGGGGAGTTGACCGATAAGTATCTTAAAAGAACACTGAGGGGTAGCATTTCTTTAAATGCTTGAGCCATAGTCATCCTATGGTTATCGTCACTCACTCGATCGAACATCATAGATGATGACCTCTCAGCCTCTGCATCAGAGTCCTGAAGCTGTCTCTGGTGTCTGCACAGCCTCCGCTGCAGGGGAGCTGCTGCGACCCTACCAGATCCGAACGGGAAAAAGTGGCTGGAAAAACGAGGAAAATTGTGATTGAAGAGGCTACCCTGCAGCAAGTGCTATTCTTAAGTACTTGTGCAAGCGAAGTGCTCGCATGATTGCATTTTGGAACTTCCAGAAAAGGAGCAGAAGTTCAGAATGCCGTGGGAGATGTTCGATTCTGGTGGTGCTGGAGGGGGCAGGACGGCTGGGGTAGCGGCGGGAGCTTCAGGGAGGTTCCCGCGTTGGCGAGCGAGGGGCCAAAGTGTGGAGCAGCCCTGAGGCGTCTGAGGAAGAGCAGCCAACTCTGCCCAGCGAGGCAGTCACCTTGCCTATGATCGCACCACTCAGAGCACTAGAACAACAGCGAAGATAAATTAACGGAATGATTTGAGGCTTTTGCTTTTTCTTTGCTTGTGTCACGCCTTCAAAATGTGCGTTGGACTTCCAACACGGCTTGATGCTAATCACCACTGCAATAGCGTTCAAGGGCTGAACACCAACCCAGTCATGTTCATCAACCACTATTGAAGAAGCACAATTCTAAGCCAAGCATCTGGCCATGCTGAGTCCTTGATAGAGGCCAGGTTACTCTGTGAGCATTCTAGATCTAGTCTCACGGGAGCCAAACAAAAGCCTTCCGGCGCCAACCAACAGGCCGGCTGGCTAGGAAAACGCAGCATAGAAAGCAGCCATTCCAGTGTTCATTCTTTCCCCAATCTGCAGCGCCTTACGCGTTTCTTGAAGCCTTCACATATCATAATTGTCCGCCATTGCATGACCGCTCGTCTAAAACAATGAGCTCAACCTCCACACAGCAGACCATCGGCTGCAAACGCCTAACGAGGAACTCATTGCTCGATATTGTTTGGTACAGCAATTGTCCAAGTTTATGGAGGTACATTTCCGCGAGGGCGGGTCTCCGGTGCCTGCATTCTGCGGGTTCTAAGCAGATCACAGCTGGTACCCGCTGGAGGTCGCAGTAACGGCCGCAGAATGGAGTCATGGCTATTAACCCAAACAAACACCATTTCCCCACCGATTCCGAAGAAGTTTGGAACTCCTCTGGAAGCAAGCAACCATGAAATCACAGTAGGTTGCATCAAGGGCCCGAAGGTGCATGCCAAAGCGGACCTTTTCGTATCAATGACTCTCAAAATCTGCTGCGCTTGCCTTCCCGCCCCCATCCCTAAAGACTCTGCCACACACAAG
>Ga0302325_10019375_pt1 | contig 14311 bp, 12 predicted proteins | sample Palsa_T0_2_FD_201948 | JGI IMG/M metagenome (GOLD analysis project Ga0302325, IMG submission 201948) | Peat permafrost microbial communities from Stordalen Mire near Abisko, Sweden - Palsa_T0_2 | ecosystem: Environmental > Terrestrial > Soil > Palsa > Peat permafrost | place: Sweden: Abisko... | reverse complement strand
AGCACAGCTGCCATCATCCCTGGGCAACGCAGCCGGAGCTCACGCGAATGCACGCTTATGGTTTTGCCAGTTCGCCTGAGGCTCGGAGGTTCGAGAAAGATAAAAAATCGGGCATCCCTCGTCATCTAAACACGTCCAAACTCGTAGGAAGAGCGAGCATCCTGGCTCTTACTACAGTCCCCGGCTTTGCCGACTGATCGGCTGGAGAGCAACTTATGACCACGAATCGGAACAAGGCGGATTCGGAAGAACAGAATCCGCGGCGGCTTGGGTTTGTAAAGTTTTTGTTCATCATAGTCTTGGCCGTCACGGTTTTGCTGCTTGCCAGAAGCATGGTCCGCCACCACTTCTTTAGTGGCGGCCAACTCAATCGGCACGAGACTACCGAACCATGATGGATTCGATGGCGCAAGGCAAACGTCGACTCGCCGATCTCCTCGCCCACATAAGATGGTTGAGTTGTGCAGAGGCACGAGGGAGCCATGGAGAGAACTTTCGGCCAGGCGGAGCGTGAAATGACTGTTTTGGCCCGCGGCTCAAGGCTGGCGATTATCCGGGTTCAGGGCCTGGTTCTCGAAGACGCCGTGACTGGCCGGCGATCGGTTACTCCGGTTGCGGTTGTTGATCGTCTTCCTGCCGAGGACAGTTATGATATGGCGCTGGTTGCCGTCAGGAGGGATAGTTGTCTGACATCATGCCGGAACTTGCGTCAACACGGAATATCCCATTTGTGCTTTTCATGCTAAATAATCCCCTCGGCTCCTCCTGGTTAATCGATGCTCTCGGGCAGGATCGGGTATTGCTAGGACTTCCAGGAGCTGGGGGAACATTGGAAGGACATGTTGTTCATTACGCCGTAATCGCTCAACAACCATTGGCGAACCGAACGGGAAGCAAACTACTCGTTTGCGATCTCTGGCGAAAGTAATGCGTGCCTGCGGTTTTCCCACTCGGATCGAAAATGACCTGGATGCTTGGTTGATGTCGCACGCATTCTTTGTTACGTCGGCGTGCGGAGCGATATATCTGGCCGAAGGCGACTGCGTGCGGCTAAGTCGCAGCCGATTGCTGCTTCAACTAATGGCCGATGGGGTGCGTGAAGGATTCGTCGCAGTGCACGCACTTTGGCGACCAGTTCGGCCCTTTGCGCTCAAGGTTCTCTTCACCTGGCTTCCGCGTCCGTTCGCCGTCCACTATTGGCATCGGTCTTTCTCACGTCGGATGGCAGAACTTGTTTTGGCTCGCCATGCTCGTCACACTTCGGCCGAAATGAAAGTGCTTTCCACTGAATGCCGCATCCTGCTAGGCAAAAATGACATTCATGTTCCGGCGCTAGATCGCCTTTATCGCTCCATCGACGATTACGCGATGGTAGACGAGCAGCTGAGAGTTCCTAAGGGTAAATGAATAGCTTTGGTTCGCAGTCCACATTCTCATCCCGGTGGAATTGTCGAACCGCCATCGTCGCAAGCGCGTCCTTTGAAAGTGGAGACTCAATTGCGGCTGGTTTTGGTGCGCTCTCGAGGGCGGTAGGTTTGAGCCCGCCTTGCGGAAATGGCCTTCGAGATATTCAACATGTGGCTGGGCTCCGAGGAAGAGCGCGGCAATTTTGGCAACACAAAAGAAAATCGGCTTCGGACTGGGGGCCGATTACGTGATCCGTGGAAGATCAACCTCGGATTTGCCTCGTCTCACCTGCGTGGAACCTCTCTTGGCTAACCTAGTTCCTCTTCCGACAACTGCGGCTTCTTGGTTTGTTCCGTGCCGTTTTCCAGGCGCCCGTACACAACCATATATACGGCTGGTACGAGGAACACTGTTACTATGACCGAAATCAAGAGACCTCCGATGATTGCGCGGGCGAGCGGCGCGTATTGCTCGCTTCCTGCATCTAATCCGAGCGCCAACGGAATCATTCCCAGCAGTGTTGCGAGAGAAGTCATCAGAATCGGGCGTAGACGAATTTTGCACGACTGAACCACCGACTCTTGATAGCTGGCCCCGCGGCTATGCAGAATTCCGGCAAACTCCACAATCAGGATGCTGTTGGACACCACAATTCCCACCATCATAATGACACCCATCAAGGACATTACATTCAACGTTGAGCCTGTGATTACCAACAAAACGATTACGCCGGCGAGACCGGGCGGGACCGCCATTAATATGATGAACGGATCGATAAATGAAGTGAACTGCGCCATCAGAATTAGATACACGAGAACGACCGCCAAAAGAATGCCCAGGCCAAATCGTAGAAACGAAGAATCCATGCTCTCCACGGCACCGTGCATTAGTACCCGCATGCCGTTGGCCCTAGGTACATCTTTGATCAATCCGTTTATCTGCTTACTGACTGTGTTTAATGCCTCCGACTTCGGCAGCACATAGACATCGATCACGCGCCGCAACTGATAGTGATCTACCTCCGTCGGGGTGTCGATCTGTTTGGTAAACACTACGGACCGCAGCGGAGTGTAGCTCTGGCTGTCCTTGCCGCGAAGGGGGATGTTTCCGAGTTCCTCCATATTCATGTGTCCAATCTGCGCGTTGGAATACTGGACAGTGAGCATGTAATTGTTTCCGGTTTCCGGATCGATCCAATAGCTAGGCGCAATTACGCCATTCGAGGTGAGGGCCGTTATCACGTTGTCGACAACGTTCTTCGGCGTCAACCCAATCAAGCTTGCACGTTCACGGTCAATATCCATTTCCAGCCCTGGGTACTTCAGATCCTGCGGAATAAACACGCCGGATACGCTACTCAACCCGCGAAGCTTGGCAGCGAGGTTTTGCGCCTGTACATAAGCTGCATTCTGATCGTTTGAGGCGATTTGAATGTCGATCGGAGCTGGGAGTCCCTGATTGACGACAGAATCGACCAAACCGCCAACCTGGAAGTAGGTATCAAGCTGTGGCAACTGCGAAGCGAGCGCATCGCGTACTTTCGATAGGTAGGCATAGCTGCCGGTCTTGTGGCCTTCTGTGAGGCTTACCTGTACGAACGCGGTATCCATGGCAGAGTTCGGCGTGTAGATCGCCGACAGATCGGGAGTGATGCCGATGTTCGAAACAATCATGCCCAAGTCGGCGGGAGCGACGACTTGCCGAATAACCGTCTCGACCTTCCCGATGTCCTCGTTACTTATTTCGATACGCGTTCCGCTCGGCATCTTCACATTCACAATGAACTGCCCCGGATCGGTGCGAGGGAAATAGGCTCTTCCAAGAAAAGGTACAAATACTGCAATTACCAGCGCAGTCCCGCCCAGCATGATCGCGGCAGAAAGTCCTGGCATGCGCAATGTCCAGTATGCAAAGCGCTCATACCGTTCGAGCATTCCCGCGAAGGCGAGGTTGAAGCGGTCCAGGCCGCGTCTGAAAATGGAAGACTTTTTCTTAGGTATATCCTTTGACTTCTTCACGCCGTTGTCCATCGCCGCGATTTCGCTGTTTTCCTCGTGCTCGATATCGGCGTCCTCTTTTACCTTCGCATGAATGAACTTTGCGCAGAAGAGCGGGACCAGCGTCATCGAGAATATGTAAGAGGCGAAGATAGAGAACACAACTCCATAGGCAAGATCAGTGAAGATATATTTGCTCACTCCACTGAGCAGAAATACTGGGAAGAACACCACCGATGTGGTCACTGTTGCTGCAAACACCGGAAGCGCTACCTCTGTGCCGCCATCACCCGCAGCTTTTTCCGGAGAAGCCCCTTCCTCCAGGAAGCGGAAGATGTTCTCGAGCACGATCACGGAGTTGTCAATCAAGCGCGACAAAACCAACGCCAGTCCTCCCAGGAGCATGGTGTTGATCGTTCCTCCCATCCCGCTCACAATCAGGAGACACGTCAGCACAGCGAGGGGAATGGCTATCAGCGCGGCGATGGTTGCCCTCGGACTGCCAAGGAATACCAGGATCATGATGCCAGTGAGTAGAAGCCCAATCCCTGCTTCCTTTAGCAGGTTCCTGATGGCTCCCTTTACAAATACGGACTGGTCGAACACAACGGCGGTCTTAAGTGACGAAGGAATATCGACCAGCTTTGACACGGCAGCACGCATGCCACTCACAATTGTGATTGTGTTGCTCTTTCCAGCTTGCTTTAGCACGGGGATATATACAGAACGTTGTCCGTTTATGCGGACAATGTTCGTTTGAATCGCCCCGGAGTCTTCAGCGTGTCCTATGTCGCCCACCAGGACGGAAGCGTTGCCAACCGACCGTAGCGGTATGGAATTGGCCTGCTCTGGCGTTGGAATCTGACTGTTTGCATAGATATTCAAATCCTGAGTGCCAATGCGAACGTCGCCTGCTGGCAAAATCAGGTTAGAGTCGTTCACGCTGCTTACGACATCCATCACGCTCATGTTGTGCGCTTCGAGCTTCAACGGATCCACAAAGACCTGAATCTGTCGATACTGGCCGCCAAACGGCTGAGGAACCGACGCGCCCGGCACATTGGCGATCTGGTTGCGCACCGCAAATTGCGCCAAATCTTTCAGCTGGGTCTCGTTTAGACCCTTTCCTTCCAGCGTTACCAGGCAAATTGGTTGACTTGAAGCCGTCATGCCCAAGACAACGGGAGGCAGGGTTCCAGGAGGCAGACGGCGCAGATCAGCCATTGCCAGGTTTGAAATGTTGCTGAGTGCCGAATTTCCGTCCGTTCCCGGGCGGAAATAGACCTTAATGAGACTTACACCGGTCAGGGAACGCGATTCGATGTGATCGATATTTGCGCCAAGAGTAAAGAACCGCTCAAATGTATCGGTGATATCGGCTTCGATTTGTTTAGGTGGCATTCCGGAGTAAAAGGTCGCTACCACAACAACGGGAATGTCGATATCTGGAAACAGGTCCACCGGCATTGTGACGACATTTGCAATGCCCACGACCAGGATGATCAGACAGAACATCAGGACGGTGTACGGATAGCGCAGCGCAAACTTGGGCATTACTTGCTGTCTCCTGTGCTCTCCTGGGGATCTGTAACCCCTCCCTCTTGATGCATAATGTCGTCAGCCGGTTCCTGCTGTGTCTGGGGAACCACTTGCTCTCCGTTGTGAAAGCGGCTCGCATCCCCGAGCAGAACGCGATCGCCAGCTTGGAGACCACTGGTTATCTCTACCAGACTCGACCCGCGCAGCCCCAGACCCACCGAACGCTGCTCTGCCTGATTCTTTGCATTGAGTATTAGGACGACCCCCGTGTTGCCTTTGCCCTGTACCGCTACGATTGGAATCGTTAACACATTTTCTCGATGAGCCAGCTGCAGATAGGTATTCGCGTACATGCCGGGAGTGATCGCCAAAGTCGGATTCGGCACATCGACCTCTGTTTCCATCGTCCGAGTGCTTGGATCTAGGATTCGTGTAAAACGCACGATTTTTCCGCTGAAGTTCTGTTCAAGAGCGTCGACCCGAATCTGAATCACATCACCTTCATGCACGTATCTCACTGCGTCCTCCGGCACCGGCACGCGAAGTCGCAATAAATTGCTCTGTGCCAGTTTGATTAGAGGCATGGTTTGCGTTTCGGAGTTTGTGCCCTCCTGGATCAACACTCCGGTATCGGCATAGCGCCACACCACAACGCCGTCCAAAGGCGCTATCACGTTGCTGTATGCTTGAAGCGCTCCCACGCGCTGCTGATCCGCCGTCGCCGTATCGGCGCCTTGTTTTGCGCCTGAGAGATCCGCCGTTGCCGCATCCAGCTGCTCCTGCGAGGCGTCAGCCTGCGAGCGCGCGTTTTCCAGTTCCTGCGCCGCAATGAGTCCGGGCCGCTGCGCTGAAGCCTTATTGAGTCGGTCGTAGTTGGCCTGGAGCGCTGTATGGAGTGACTTCGCACGGCTCATCCGATGCTGCGCTGCGGTGATGGCGTCTTGGGATCGCAGCGCTTCCGATTGTGTGCCACGGAACTGCGCATTCAACTCCGGTACTTCGAGCGTAGCCAATGTCTGTCCTGCATGCACCCGATCCCCGATATCGACGTAGATGTGTCGTACATAACCTGAAACTTTCGCATGCACATCTACCACTTGAAAGGGTTGAAACTGGCCAGCCAGACTCAGAACGCGCGAGATATTTCCGCGCTGCACAATGGCGACGGCCACCGGTGGCGCCGGAGGCTGCTTGTTCGAGTCGGATCCTTTGCATCCGGAGAGAGAAATGATGACTCCGCACACCGGCAACAGGCTCCACAGCATACTTCGTATTTGCGTACTCAAGGTTCCTCCATCCGCGGGGCTTACCAGCTCCTGCACGCCCCTTCCCTCCTCGAAAGAATGATGGAAGGAATAAACTAGTGCAAAGTTGCTTTCTACCTGGGGCTTAGGGATTCTCGGTCAACTATCGTTAGGTCCGGCTCTGATGGACAGCACTGGACACGCCGCTCTGGTCAGCAGTTGATAGGCAAGGCTTGTATGAAGATGCCGGCCCAGATGGGATTCCGTGCGAACACCAAGAACGATAAGTCCGGCGGTCTCTGCCTCCGCTCGTTCCAATATCTGATCCAGTTCGAGACCATGTTTAAGATGGAAGCCCGGCGTACACCACGGATCGGCTGCCTCCGGCATCGCTCGCCGCAAGGCCTCGCAATAGTCTTCAGCCACTTTCTGAGCCGACTTTGGGTTTTGATCAAACGGTGTTGATACCAAGTGGCAAACATCAACAGGAATGCCAAACTCTCTTCCAAGCAGCACGGCGTAAGACGCGGCGGTCGCCGCCTCAGGTGTGAAATCTGAGCAATATAGTATTTCCGTAAGCTTGAGACTCAGATCCACCCCTCCAAGGACGTGCGCACCAACAGAAAGTGTGGGGCAAGACACAGTCAACAGAATCTTTTCAGTATTCGATCCGATCATTAGATGCCCCACACCGCGATGAATGCCGTGGACACCAAGGACCAGTAAATCTGGTGCATGACCCTTGACCTCATTAAGGATGACCTGGCACGGAGTACCATCGTGAACGAAAGTGTCGACTTCAAGGCCCGTGCGGCGAAGGCCGGCGGCAAAAGCCTCTAGACGCTCTTCGGCCGCGATCCGCGAAAGACTTGGTCTGGAGGTCACCTTTTCTGCTTCTTTGGCGGGCGATGGCAGTTCAATCGCATGGAGCAATACCATCGTGGCTTTGAACTGGTGTGCAAATGCCACCGCGTAGTCGAGAGCAAGCCGGGAGCACTCGAGAAAATCCGTCGCAAAAAGAATGCGCTTGATCTTCAATTCATTCATATTGACCCTCGCGCGAAACTAAAGAGCGCAATGAGCAAGACCGTGGCATAGATGGCGACGGGGCGGTCATGAGCCTCCCTGGATTCGCTGCCGAATGGAAATGACCGGACAGGTCGCCTTCGCAAGAAGCTGATACGCAAGACTGGTATGAATGTGACGCCCAAGGTGAGACTCTGTGTGTACTCCGAGAACGATCAACCCGGCGCTTTGACTTTGAGCCCGGTCGATAATTTGATTCGCCTCCATGCCCCGGTCCAAGTGAAATGATGGCTCACCCCAATTTTGGCCCGAGTCAGGAAGCACCTTCCGAAGCGCCTCGCAATACTTTTCCGCCAAATCCTGACGGAGCCCTGGATTCTCCTCGACCGCCTCCGGAATCAATTGGCACACGCCGACGGGGGCGAGGAACTCTTTTCCGAGAAAGACGGCATATGGAGCAGCCGCAGTGGCCTCCGGAGTGCAATCAGAAACATACATAATCTCCTTGAAGTGCAGCTCGGGGTCAACTCCTGCCAGGGCATGAGCGCCGACGGTCATGGTTGGACATGTAGCAGCGCAAAGAATCTTCTCGGTATTGGAACCAACGAGCAGATGCGCAATTCCTCGATGCACGCCGTGGATTCCAAGCACGAGGAGGTCTGCAGAATGATTCTCAACCGCCCGAAGAATCGCGTCGCTTGGAGTATCGGCCACCACAAACGTCTCCACTTCAAGACCAGTGCATCGAACACCGGCAGCGATGGCTGCTATTCGTTTAAGAGCGGCATTCCGTGTAACGCATGGTCTGGTGGTACTCAACTCAGCCACTATTGCCGGATTTGAAAGCTCCAAAACATGGAGCATAATGATGGTCGCCTTGAAGTGGTGAGCGAACGCCATGGCATAGTCGAGTGCGAGACGCGAGCTTTCCAGGAAATCCGTAGCGAACAGAATTCGTTTGACTTTCGGTGCTGCGAGCATAGCGGGCGCCGCCTCTCTCTCTTTGCGCTAGGGCTGTGATCCACTCTGGAATCGCAGAGCGGCAAGGTCTGCTTCATACTCAAAGCGCGCATTCGCATCCGCGATCTGTGCCTGGGTTTGTTGTAACTGTGCTTGACTCAACTCGACGATGGAACTTAACCCGAGGCGATAACGTGTATCCGCCAAATCGAGTGCCGTGTTGGCCTCCTTCACAAGCTCTGCAGTCACACTCATCCTTTGCTGTGCGGTGTTTGCTGTGAGCCAAGCTCTTCGGACGTCCCGAACAATGCGATCCGCCAGAACTCGGCTCTGTTCGTCGGACGCCTGAGCGTGTAGACCGGCTTCCGTGGCTTCCGCGTGAAACTTGAAGCCGTTGAAGATGGGTACGCTGACATTGACACCGGCGGCCCCATACCAGTTTTGTGTGAAGTAAGTGCTGGACCCTACAGGAGTGACACCCACGATGCCCAATCCAGAAATGGTAGGCAGAAGCAGTTCATGTTGCGCGCGGCTGAAGTGTACATCGGCCTCATGGTTCAACTTCAGAGCGAGGAGGTCAGGACGCTGTTGCAAGGCGAGCGTGATTACAGCTTCGGCCGAAGCTGCAGCTGGAGGAGCGAGTGACACATCGTCGACGAGATGATAGTTGTGATCGCTTGACGTCCCAAGCACTTCATTGAGATTGGCCACGGCAGCATCAAGTTGATTCTGAGAGTCAAGGTCAAGCAGTCTTGCCTGCGACAGATTCACTTGCGCAAAGCTCTGGTCGAGAGTGGACTTGAGATTGTTGGCTGTGAGCGCATCGACCTGCTCGCCGACGGCCTGGCGGGCCTTGACCGTGCTCTTGGCAATTTCGAGAGTGGCCTGCGCCTCCAGCGCATTGTAGAAGGCAAGGTCCGCGGCCAGGACAATGTCCTCCCGCGTCGCTTGGGCATTTTGCTCTGAAGCTTTTGCCTGGAGCTTGGAAGACGCTACAAGATTTTGCGTGTGGCCGAAGTCCGTAATCAGTTGACTAAGATCAAGTCCCGCACCCGCGTGATAAAGGAGGCGGGATGCGGTAAGCGATCCTGCAGATATGCGGCTTCCTTCCGCGGCGTCGACCCCCGTCAAATTGCCATTTAGCGCTGGGAGCAATTCCGAGCGCGTCTCTCGGACGACCTGCTTCTGCGCAAGTGCCAAAAGTGCCGTCACGCTGATTCGCGGGTTATTCTTGAGCGCGAGCTGCTCCGCCTGCTCCCGCGTGAGAGATTCGTTCACCGGAGATGGAGGTGCGTCCGACGCAGGGTCCAGCTTCTGCATCTGAGCCTGGAGTTGTGGCGCATCTGGAAGGTTTGCAGGATCCTCCTGAGCCCTGATCACCGGGGCAGATAGGAAAGGCCATAGTAGCAAGGCATATACCATGACAAGAGTTCTGGAGCCTCGACAAACTGTTCTTTTTCGCTGTTTCAAACTCGTCCCCGCGTTCGAGCCCAAACTGAGCTTGACCTCTAGATTCCTTCGCGGAAACCAACTAAGAACCACAATGCGCACTGCTACCGGCTCCAAACTGTTCCCCGCAGACGTTGCACCACTTCGAGAAGCGCCGCCGGATTACAGCAAGGATCGACAATGTCGTCATAATGAGGATCTTCCACGCATCCGCAACCGGTTCCAATCAATAGGACCTTGGCTCTGGGCCATCGTCTTCGCACGTATGAAGCAATGTCTGAAGCCCGTTTATCGCTCGGGCAAATGTTAAGCACCACCAGGCTGAAGTTGATCGCATCATTCAGATGGAAGACCTCCGCATAACTAACGACAGAATGGACTCCAACGTGAAGGGAATAGAAGAGAAGTAGCCGCCAATCCCGAAGCTCGTGCACCAAATCAACTAGAAGCGCCTGTTCCAAATCGTTCAAATCTAGCCCGGTCTCCGCATTGACCGGAAGAACACTAGCATTCAACATCGAAGACCACCTCAAAAGATAAATCCGACGTGTTGCATTGCGAACTCCGCCAGTTGGAAAAGTTCGTCGAAAAGCGGACGTATTTGCAGGGACCTGAGTCAACGTCAGGGGAGACATCGATCCGCATTGCATCTTAACGACCCGCAGGCAGAAAGACTCAGGAGAGTGCTGGAGGTGGGCGACGCATCAGATCCGTGCCTTTGGAACCTATTCTGCAAGACCTGCAGAGACGCAGCGCAACTTTGCGAAAACTCGACGATGAACCAGAATTTGCTTCGGGCGAGGCCACCAATGTGGCTTGCAGCACACCCGCCCACGCACGATCCAACTTGGTGATTCGTTCGAGCGAGACGACGGTTTGCGCGGAACGCTTCTCAATGGACGCCTTGGCGACTGTTGATGCAGACGGGCGATAGTCTTCCTTGTACAACGAAAGCTTCGCCTGTAAAACCCAAACGAAGACCACGAACACCAAGAAATGAATAATGTATCTAACTTCGATGGGGGTGGTGGCTCGTGGTTGCTTACCCATTAGTCTTCTCCCCCGCAAACACCCGTTCTGAATAGCCTGGCAGATCACCACAAGGCAAGCATCTAAAGTCCTAAGGATCGCCAATGATCGGAAGCCACGCTGCGGACTTCATTGACCTTTTTGAAGAGAACGCAGCCCCTCACTCCTCGGTTAGCCTTCGTGAAGTTCCTTCGATCTGTTCCAGTTAGGCGCCTTGACCACGGTGTGTTTCCGGTGTCTGCCTACACTGGTCCCGTAAAAGTTCGACCACCAGCCTGGTTTGCGCACGAGAACCCGTCGCAACGCACCGTCTTCCATGATTCACTCTCCACGAAGTGTCGGGAATCATCTGTTCAATTCTGCTCAAAGACCAAGACGGCATCTCTGATCTTTGCCAAGAAATCCAGTTAGTGGGGCCGGCGAAGGCGGCTGGACGGGGTGACCGCTGTGGCTTTGGCGTTCATGTGAGATTCGACCATGGGCTGCTGTAGTGGACTTTGCCCTCAACTCTTGTGAGCAGCGAGTAACAACGTGCCGAGCGTTTTCTGGCTGGGGCGGCGCCCCCCCACCCCTGAACGGCAGCGAAGTTTCAGTGGAAAGGCTGGAGCGAAATGGTTCGGTCATCTGGAGTGATGACGTTCTTGGTAGATCAAAACGGAGTCGTCTACGAAAAGGACCTCGGCCGCAGAACCGCTGAGATTACAAAGTCGATCGTGCGATATGATCGAAATCCGACCTGGCGGAAGGCAGACTAGCTGGCTAAATTGAGATTTTCTGATGCGCAATCAGAATCAATCGATCAGTTGGTCGGGGCAAAAGTAGTCGAACAGTCTGTTGCGGACATACTGGTTCGCGCACCAAAGCTTAGGGAATCGTAGACGCCCAGCAATGGAGGATAAGGATCGCAGGTGGGCTGGGCCCACATCAGTTGGAATCGTGGGCAAGTGCCGCTTGCTTCTTTTCCTCCGAGCGGTCTATAGGCTCCCAGCGTTCCTCAGCATCCCGCCATCGATGAAGTGAGTGCTGCCTGTAATATACGCAGCGTCTTCGGAAGCAAGAAAGACTGCAAGTTGAGCTACCTCCTTCGGCTGACCCCAACGCCCAAGCGGAATTTCGGCCAGGATTTGGTCGTTGAGCTTGGCATCCGTCTCGACATCTTTGTCGATCGGAGTGTAAATGGCTCCTGGGCCAATGTTGTTGACGGTGATTTGATGCGGGGCCAGTTCAACGGCAATGGTGCGCATGAGCATCCTAAGCCCGCCCTTCGAAGTTGAATAGGCAGCGTTCTGGATCATCGGAAGATCCTCATGGATCGAGGAGATGTTGATGATGCGGCCACCGGCGCCTTGCAGAATCATCTGCCGGGCCGCGGCCTGCGAGCAGAGAAACGGCCCCGTGAGATTCACAGCCATGATCTTCTGCCACTCTTCAAACGGATAATCCACGAATGCAAACTTCTTCTCAATACCTGCGTTGTTCACGAAAATATCAAGCTTTCCAAAAGCCACAACCGTCTTCTGGACCAGCGCATTCACGTCATCCGGGAGCGATATATCCGCGTCCACCCCCAGCACCTTTCCACCCATCGCATTGATCTTGCTAATAGTGTCTTCGGAGACAGAGGCTTTGCCGACGTAATCTACGACGACTGCAGCTCCGGATTGGGCAAACGCGACGGCAATAGCTTGTCCGATTCCCGTTCCTGCGCCCGTAACGACCGCAACCTTGCCCTGCAATCTCATGAATCACCTCTTCACATTGGATGCAGACACACCGATACCGCCAGCTGCTTCAAACACTGAATAGGACAACATGAAATCCCACACGTTGCCGCAGGAGCCACTTACGTTCGCCAGGGTTGCCAAACTGCACGAAACCAGCATAATAGTTTGAATACGAGTGAGGCTTACAAATGGAGGAAGTTGTCGGTAAGGAAGCGTTCGGAAAGCCAGGCATCGAACCCCGCTGGACCCATAGCAACAAGGCCGGGATTGGCACAGCATATTCCGCTTCCAGCCATCTCTGGTTCACGATCTGGAATGGCATTGTTACAGAGGTCTATTACCCTACCGTAGACCGGCCGCAGCTTCGCGATCTCCAGTATCTCGTCACCGACGGAAAGACCTTCTTCCATGAAGAGAAACGCAACCTAGAGGTCAAGATGGTGCGCCTCTCCGATCATGTGCTTGGCTATTGTTGTACCAATGCCGATCCCAATGGCCGCTACACAATCACCAAGGAGATCATTGGTGATCCGCATCTGCCATGCCTGCTTCAACGCACGCGAATCACTGGAAAAGACAGCACATTTCTCGCGGGCCTCAAGGTATTTGCCTTATGTGCGCCGCATCTTGAGGTTGGCGGCGCGGGCAACAACGGCTACATCGCCATTGCCAATGGCCAGCACATCATGATGGCCCAGAAGGGTGGCAAGTGGCTGGCAATGGCTGCCACGGTCCCCTTTTCGCATCTCTCCTGCGGCTACGTCGGAACAAGCGACGGATGGACCGACCTTCATAACAACTTCAAAATGGATTGGGAGTTTGAGCGAGCCAGCGGCGGCAACATCGCCTTAACCGGCGAGTTGGACCTTAGCCAAACTCAGCAGTTTACGCTCGGTCTAGCATTCGGCAACAGCGAGCAACGTGCTATTGCCAACCTCCTGCAATCTTTGGCAATACCCTTTGACGAGCAGCTGACGCGGTACAAGAAGGAGTGGGATGAGACGGCCGCGCATTTGAGGCCGCTCGAAAACGCGTCCTTCGATAAGGGCAACCTATACAACAGCAGTTTTAGTCTCCTGCTGGCTCACGAGGACAAATCCTTCGCCGGCGCTCTCATTGCGTCGCTCGCTATTCCCTGGGGAGAGGCTAAGGGCGACAATGATCAAGGCGGTTATCACCTTGTCTGGACCCGCGACATGGTAAACAGCGCAACCGCGCTACTTGCCGCAGGAGACACAGCTACTCCTCTTCGCGCGCTCATCTATCTTGCCGTCTCGCAGCACGCCGACGGCGGATTCCCACAGAACTTCTGGGTTGATGGAGAGGCTTACTGGAGCGGAATCCAACTGGACGAGGTCGCCTTCCCGATGATGCTGGCCTGGCGCCTGCACTGCGAGAAGGGGTTGGCTGAATTCGACCCTTCTAACCTGATTCGCAAGGGCGCTGCCTATCTTATTCGCAACGGGCCGGTCACTCAGCAGGAGCGTTGGGAAGAGGCCTCGGGTTACTCTCCCTCTACGCTTGCCTCAAATATTGCAGCTCTCATCTGCGCCGCGGTTTTCTTCCGTAAACACGGCGACACGGAGACCGCGATCTTTATCGAAGAGTATGCCGACTACCTCGAAGCCCACATTGAAGAATGGACAGTGACTAGCACTGGAACGCTGGTCGAGGGTACGTCCACTTACTTTATGCGTATTCTGCCCGAGAAGATTGGCCAGGAGCATCCCGCCGAAGACAAAGACTCTCGTCTACTGCATATCGCCAATCATGCGCCAGGCGAGCACAGCGATTTTCCCGCACGGAATGTTGTCGACGGAGGCTTTCTCGAGTTGGTCCGCTATGGTATCCGCAAGGCGGACGATGCGACGATCGCATCCACCATCAAGGTTATCGATGCAGTCATCAAGACAGACACACCCGCCGGACCAACCTG
>Ga0302325_10019373_pt1 | contig 14312 bp, 9 predicted proteins | sample Palsa_T0_2_FD_201948 | JGI IMG/M metagenome (GOLD analysis project Ga0302325, IMG submission 201948) | Peat permafrost microbial communities from Stordalen Mire near Abisko, Sweden - Palsa_T0_2 | ecosystem: Environmental > Terrestrial > Soil > Palsa > Peat permafrost | place: Sweden: Abisko... | reverse complement strand
CTGCTCCCAACCCTCGGGAGGCGTCTCGTCCGGGCCTACGCACGCTTGCTGACCGTCCGGTCCGTACCAGATCGGAATGCGGTGGCCCCACCACAGCTGCCGCGAGATGCACCAGTCGTGCATGTCGTCAACCCAGGCGAACCAGCGCGGCTCCAAACTCGCGGGGTGAATCACGGTGTCGCCGTTGCGTACCGCGTCGCCGGCGGCCTTGGCCAGCGATTCCACTCGGACCCACCACTGCAGCGACAGCCGCGGTTCGATCGGCTCACCGCTGCGCTCGGAGTGCCCGACGCTGTGTAGGTAGGGACGCTTCTCCTCGACGATCCGGCCCTGCGCTGCAAGTGCTTCGCGCACCGCGACGCGGGCGTCGAAGCGGTCCATGCCGTCGAATTCCGTTCCGGTGTCGGCTATCCGGCCGCGGGTGTCCATGATCGATGGCATGGGCAGCTGATGACGTAGCCCGATCTCGAAGTCGTTCGGGTCGTGCGCGGGGGTGACTTTTACTGCACCAGTACCGAATTCAGGGTCCACGTGGTTGTCGGCGACGACGGCCAGCTGCCGATCCAGGAACGGATGCGGCAGCGAAGTGCCGACGAGGTTTCGGTAGCGGTCGTCGTCGGGATGTACCGCGATCGCGGTATCGCCGAGCATCGTCTCCACCCGGGTGGTGGCCACCACGATGTGCGGCCCGGAATCGTCGAGTGAGCCGTAGCGGAACGACACCAGTTCGCCTTCGACGTCTTCGTAGCGGACCTCGAGGTCCGATATCGCCGTTTCCAGCACCGGCGACCAGTTCACCAGCCGCTCGGCCTGATAGATCAGGCCGGCGTCGTAGAGCCGCTTGAAGATGGTGCGCACCGCACGCGACAGACCGTCGTCCATGGTGAAGCGCTCGCGGGCCCAGTCCACACCGTCGCCGAGGCGCCGCATCTGACCGCCGATGGCGCCGCCCGATTCGCGTTTCCAATCCCACACCCTGTCGATGAACAGCGCGCGGCCCAAATCTTCCTTGGTCTTGCCGTCGACCGCCAGCTGCTTTTCGACCAAGCTCTGGGTGGCGATACCCGCATGGTCCATGCCCGGCTGCCACAGCACCTCGTAACCCTGCATCCGCTTGCGACGAGTCAGGACGTCCATCATCGTGTGCTCGAGCGCGTGGCCCATGTGCAGGCTGCCGGTCACGTTGGGCGGCGGCAACACGATCGAATACCCAGGCTTTGCGCTGGCCGGATCGGCCCTGAAATAGCCGGCATCCAGCCACCGCTGATATATCGCGCTTTCGGCCGCGCCCGGATCCCATGCCTTGGGCAGGTCTTCAGCGCGCGAGTCAGCGGCGCGTTCTGGGCTGGCGGTCACCACTCAATTCTAGAAAGCACCGACGCCGACCACGAACACCGCCCATCCCAGGGCGGCAGCGACGAGGCGCTTGCTTACTTCTTGCCGCCCAGCAATCCGCCGAGGATGTCGCCCGCCTTGGAACCCAGCGCATTGCCCAGCACGGTACCCAGCGACTTGTTGCCGCCCGCCACTCCGCCGAGGATGCTGCCCAGCACGTCGTTGAGCGCGCCTCCGGCGGCGGGCTCCTCCTTCGCCGGTGCGCTCTTCTGGCCCAGTTGCTTTCCGATGTAGGCAAGCACGATCGGCGCAAGGATCGGCAACAGCTGCTTGAGCAGAGCGCTGTTGCCTCCGCTGCCGCCGGCGAGCGCACTGGCGACCTGGCTGACGTCGTTGCCGCCGAAGATCTTCGAGATCGCCTGCAGCCCGTCCTGCTCGTCGACATGGTCGACATTCACGCCGCCGTCGAGCAGACCGCTGGCGGCGTGGCTGTCTGCCGCCGACTCGATCTTGCTCGCGTGCTCGGGGTCTTGCGCGTTCTCGTGCAGTCCGCCGACCAGCACCGGCACCAGCAGCTGAACCGCTTTGTTGACTTCGGCTTCGTCGACGCCGATCTTACTTGCGATGTCACTCGTGGGAATCTGAGCGAAAAGATCTTCAAGGCCAGACATGGACCCGTCCACCTAACGTTATTGGGATGTTGGTTCAGTATGGACACTAGCCCAGCTGATCTTGTCCGACAGCGGTTATTTGCAGAGCAGATCAATTGCCGCCGCGCGTCAACGGGGCATCAACCGCGCGGTGTCCAACGAGACTCCTGCCGCCGGGAACCGTGCCAGTAACGCGTCGCCCATCGCGGCCGCGGGTGTCAGCACGCCACGTAGGTCCGACAGCGCGTCGCGATCCATCGCCAGCGCAAGACCGCTTTCGCCGAGCAGCACTGACGTCGCCTTGTAGCCCGGGTCGCCGCTCTGCGCGATGGTGGCCACATAACGGTCGCCGGAGGTCGTCGTGGTGTACGTCTCCGCCTTGTAGAAGCCGCGCTCGCGAACTGCTTCGCTGGGGCCGGTGCCGGGTTTGGGCAGCACACGCTCCACCAGTCGGCGCGGCAGCAGCCGGAAATAGCGGCTGCCCAGCGCTGATGCCGCGTTGCTGACCCCGTTGACGACGGCTGACGTCACCGGCGCCACGGCCGAGGACCCCACATTCATGTGCTCGCTGTACTGGAACCGTCTGCCGTACGCCCAATCCTGTAATGCGTTGCTGCGTCGAACAATTCGCGTGTTGGCCGGTGCCATCAGGAAGCCGGCCGTCCACAGACCGGTCAGCTCCGGCGCGATCTGACCGCCACGTCGCCGTCGCAGGTCGGGTTGCGCGCCGAGTTCGGGTTCCGCACCTCGGTCGGGACTCAGCGTGTAGGGGTCGGAGAGCTGGCGACGTGCGTCGGGATCGCTGGAGACCGTGCGAAACACCTCCACACCCGAGGCGACGGTGCCGCCGGAGAACCCGCCGGCAAACGCCCGAACCACGAAGTCGGTACCGAGAAGCTCGCCCGCGCCGTCTTCAAACGCCCTGCGGTACAGCGCGTAGACGGTGAGATCCGAAGGAATCGAGTCGAATCCGCACGCGTGCACAATGCGCGCACCCGTATCGAGCGCCTGCTTGTGGTACCGGTCGATGCTGTCGCGGACAAACGGCGGCTCGCCGGTCAGGTCCGCATAGTCGGTGCCCGCCGCGGCACACGCTGCGACCAACGGCAGACCGTAACGCGTGTAGGGGCCGACGGTGGTGACGACCACCTGCGTCTGGGCGGCCATTGCATCCAGCGTCGGCGGCGAGGAGGCATCCGCCACCAGAACCGGCCACGACTGCGCCCCCTCCCCCAGCGCGTCGCGGATTGCCAGCAGCCGATCGGTCGAGCGGCCGGCCAGCGCGATCCGCGCATTGCCGCCGGCCCGGGCCAGGTACTCGGCGGTGAGCTTGCCAACGAAGCCGGTTGCCCCGTACAGGACGATGTCGTACTCGCGCGTTGCAGTCACGGGCGCGACGGTACTCCGAGCGTCTCTGGCCATTGGGCACTCTCCCGCAGCACGTGCTCGGCCAGGAACGCGAACACCGCCTCGTACCAGATCTTCGTGTGTTGCGGCGCGGCGACCCAGTGGTCCTCGGATGGGAAATACAGGAAGCGATGTGGACTGCTGCCGTCCTCGCCGGCCGGCAGCGCCGATGTGGCGAGCAGCTCGTACCACAGCCGCAGGCCCTCTCCGATCGGCACGCGGTAGTCCTTGTCGCCGTGGATGACAAGCATCGGCGTACTGATCTTGTCGACGAAATGGTGCGGCGAGTTGGCGGTGGTCATCTCCGGCGTCATCTCCCGGCGCCAGTAATAGGCCGTGTCGGTCGTCGGGCCGAACTGGTCGAGCGCCCACAGACTCGCGTGGGTGACGATCGCGGCGAAACGGTTGGTGTGACCGGCCACCCAGTTGGCCATGTATCCGCCGAACGAGCCGCCCATCGCGGCGGTCCGGGTTGCGTCGATGCGCGGGTGGCCACATATCGCATCGGTGGCCGCCATCAGGTCGTCGAACGGCAGCCCACCCCACGCTCCCCATCCGCGCTGGATGAAGTCTTGTCCGTAACCGGTCGACAATGCCGGGTCGGGCAGCAGCACCGCATAACCCTTGGCGGCCATCAGCCACGGATTCCATCGCCAGGACCAGCTGTTCCAACTGCCCAACGGACCGCCATGGATCCACAACAACACCGGAGCCGGTGTCTGGCCTTCGGGCAACACCAACCACGACCGCACCATCGTCCCATCGGGGACGGTCGTGGCCACCTCGGTCAACGTTCCCGGCAGCGTTGGCACGTCGATAGACGGCAGCGCCGTGACTACGCCGTCGGAGTCAATGCGCACCGGATGGGGCGGTGCCGCATACGAGTTCCGTAACGCGTAGAGCACACCATCTGGAGCGGCGACGACATCTGTGTAGCCGAAATCGTCATCGGTGAGCTGGGTGACCGTCGATGTCGACAACTCGACGCCGAAGACCGGCCCGCGGCCATTCTGGTCGGCCGTGACGATCAGCGAAGTGCCGTCGGTGGACCAGATGAGCGAGCTCGGCCGTCGATCCCATTCCTCGGCCACCGTCTGTGGTTGGCCGCCGAATCGTAGGCATTGCAACGTCATTCGTGGAGCACGATGAGGAGTCGAGATAGTTTCCCGAGTGAAGGCAACCGCCGACCCGTCCGGCGAGATCGCAGGGTTTTCCAGGTCGGCCTCGGGGTCATCGGCGATGACGGTGCGCTGCCCGGATGCCAGCTCGACCCGCAGCAACGCCGAACGGTGGACCGGTCCGGGCCCGGCGACCGGCCAGGTGGTCACCAAAAATCGACCGTCGGCGCTGACGTCGAATCCGGCATCGTGTAGCCCCTTGCCCGGTTGCGGGGTGAGATCACGTGGTCCGTTTGCGTCGAGCAGGTGAGGTTCGTCCGGGCCGAGATCCTTGTTCCAGAAGCGCACCGGGTACCCGGTGTGCAGTATCGCGTCGACCTTATGGTCCTTACGAAGGTTGCGCAGTCGCCGATCGTCATCGACGTCGCGTGCCGTCGGAAACAGCGGCGCGACAACCACCGTGGCGTCGGCGTCGCGGGCGGTGCGCACCGTGCTGACGCCACCCGGCATGCTCAACACCTCGACGGCCTCACCCCCGTTGCCGGGCAGCCGCCACAGCGAGGCGGGCGGCTTCTTGCCATCATCGGTGTTCCCGGCGGACGGCCGCGACGAGACGAACAGCAGGTCGCCGTCGACGGTGAATGCCGGTGATGAGTCACCGTTGGTGCTGCGGGTGAGCCGGCGAGCGGGTCGCTCGCCGGCCGGATCTATTTCCCAGACGGCGCTGACATGGTCGGTGCGTGTGTCGTTGAGATCGGCCATGGTGATCACCACCCGCGACCCGTCCGCCGACACGGAGAGGCCCGAAACACGCGGCATCGCCAGGTAGTCATCAAGGTTGTCGAACGGCGTGGTGGTCATGAGTCGTTGGTAACACAGCGCAGCATGACGCCGTCGAAGAAGATCTCTGGCTCACAGATGCCGAACGGCGGTGGCGGGCATCAGCCCGGCCACCGCCGTCAATCGGAAACGTTGGTCAGCCGCGTCGGCCGCAAACCGGCCAGGCGCCGATGCCCTGCGAGTGCAGCACGTTCTCGGCCACCCGGATCTGCTCCTCACGGCTCGCACCGTTCGGGGACCCCGCGCCACCATTGGCGTGCCACGTGCTCGGCGTGAACTGCAGACCGCCGGCGTAGCCGTTCCCGGTGCTGATGCCCCAGTTGCCACCCGACTCGCAGGAAGCGATCGCGTCCCAGTTGACGCTGTACGCCCTGTGCACGGGCTTCGGTGCCTGCTCCGGCGCCGGAGCGTCATCGTTAGCCTCGGCCGGCGGCGGGGGCGCGTCCGGGGCGGGCGGTGGTGGTGCATCGGGGGCCGGCGGAAGGTCGGCCGGTGCCGGAGCGGCGTCCGCTGCGGGCGCTACGTCCGGAGCGGGCGGGGCGGGCGGCGCGTCAGGAGTCGCCGGCACATCGGCCTCAGGGGCAGGCACAAACCCGGCCGGCGCGAACGGCGTGGACGGCACGTTCGGGGTCACCCGCTCGTAATCTGCGGAGGCAACCGCGTTGGACAGGGTCAGCGGGGCCGCAGCGAGCACCCCGGTGATCGCTGCGATGCGCAGCGTCTGGCGGACGTTCTTCAATATCGTTCCTTTCGCGGGTGCGCGCGCCGAAGCAAGCCCAGCGATATGGGCGGTCGCCGGTTTCCCGGCGGGGGTGAAGCTTCGAGTCGCGCCGTCTCGTTCGGGCACGACAGCAAGGGCGTAAGCCGCCGACCGGACTTCTGCCCGGCGGCGGCACGGGGGCTTCGTCGCCGTCCGTGGCCCCCGCTCACACGCGGGTCCGTGGATTCGATTTTTCGTATGCCTTTTCGGGCCGCAGTGGACCGTACGAGAACACATCGCATTTCGTCATTTCGCGACACGCTGTATTTCAAAGTGGTAACAGCTTGATTACGGTCGCCTCAGCTAATGGTTACCCCAGGTCAGGAATGCCTTTGTCGCGAGCGTCAGTTACCGGGCATAGGCGCGCGCAAGTGAGCCAAATCACAGTGTTTATGTGAGCCGCACCACGCTTTTTGACGTTTATGAATCGCCAAACGCGGCGCAGGGGCGCGTCGATCATGCGGGGTGGCGATGTTATCAAGATCACAAGTTTGCCGGGCGTGTCGCAGATGATTCCACGCGGCCGTTTTACCGACTAGCCGCTTCGAGCGTGGAATGACTTAAATGCTATGCGGTTCAGCATATTTCGAGTGTCTCTGCGGTTGGCATTGCAGCAGCGGCACAGAAGCCGCAGTGAACGATTCGGCACGTCAATATCGCTGTCGGACAATAGATTTGACGTGCGCATCGAAGGTCGATTGCCTCCACTGCATCGATGTCCGGCGTATTTGCTGGCGGAGGCTGAGTCAGGCGGGTTAGCCGCGTCGCATCGGCACGCAGCTACCCGGTCAGGGGCTTGAGTCCTGATACCCGGAGAGCCCAGATATTAACTGCCGCAACGTAATACAATCGAAATTCTGAATACTATTTCTTTGACCGAACCGGCGCACGAACTCAGAATTAACGTGACTCATCAGATTTCTTGGAGCAAATTACAGTTGCCCATATTCTGGGTCAGCGAATTTCTCAGTTAATTGCGTGCGACAAGTGTGCTTGATTAATCAAGTACGTGTGAGACGACGATTTGGCTGGGTCAGCGCCCGGCATGCAGCAGGCCGCGCAGCCCACCCGCTGACTTGACGGCGGCCGCTGGGCGCGAGTCGGCGATCACGATTCGCTGGGTGTCGACCCGGTCTAACAGCGCGGGCAGATTCCGCTCCCCGGCAGCCACCAGCGCGTCGATCTGAGTGGCCAACTCGGTCCGGTACACCGCGGCCAGGTAGTGATCGCCACCGTCCCACGGCAATACGACGTCCGCGTCGACCTCGTCTGCTCGGGCCGCGAGCTCTTCGATCAACTCGGTGGTCAGAAACCCGACGTCGACGGAGCTGATGAACGCCCGCTTTGCGCCGGCTTCTGCCGCTGCGTGCAACCCGCGTGCCAGCGCGAGTAGTGGGCCCACACCGCGCACGTCGTCGCGCACCACGCGTGCGGGTAGTTCCGGCAGCGACTGCCCCGGTGCGGCGACAACGATTACCGGGTCACAACGCTGGGCGAGAATGCTGACCGCGTGCTCGACCAGCGTGGTGGATGCTGGCGAGCCCGAATGCCCGGTAGCTACCCGCTTGGTGGCCCTATCCCGGCCCGGCCGGAGCGACGCGCCGCCAGCCAACACCACGCCGGCTAACGAAGCCGGCTTAGCCGTGGCGGCCATCTCAGTTCACGGTCCAGGTGTCGCGACCGTGCAACAACGACTGCAAGGCAGCGCGATCGGACGGTGCGGACTCGCGCGCAGCGCGGATCTGTGACCGCGCTCCGTCGTCGTAGGTCGGCCGATTGACCTGACGGAAGATGCCCATCACGGTGTGCTCGAGATTTTGTTGAGAGAGCCGCGACAGGGCGTAGGCATAGGCGGAATCGGCGGCGTGCGCGTCGTGCACCACGATGTCGTCGACGCTGATGTCGGCGGTCTTGGCCACTTCGAGTCCGAAGCCCGAGCGTACGACGCAGTATTCGGCGTTGGCACCGAACACGATCGGCTCGCCGTGGCTGACGTTGATCACCCGATCCTCGGCGCCCTCTTTGCGCAACGCGTCGAACGATCCGTCATTGAAGATCGGGCAGTCCTGCAAGATTTCGACCAGAGCGGCCCCGCGATGCGCGGCGGCGGCCCGCAGCACCTCGGACAGGCCCTTGCGGTCGGAGTCCAGTGCGCGACCTACGAAGCTGGCCTCGGCCCCGAGCGCCAACGACACCGGGTTGAACGGTTGGTCGATCGAGCCCACTGGTGTCGACTTGGTGACCTTGCCTACCTCGGATGTCGGCGAGTACTGACCCTTGGTCAGGCCGTAGATCCGGTTGTTGAAGAGCAGGATCGTGAAGTTGATGTTGCGGCGCAACGCGTGGATCAGATGGTTACCACCGATGGACAACGCGTCCCCGTCGCCGGTGACCACCCACACCGAGAGGTCCTCGCGCGCCAAGGCCAAACCCGTTGCGATCGCGGGCGCCCGGCCGTGAATCGAATGCAGCCCGTAGGTTTCCAAGTAGTACGGGAACCGGCTCGAGCAGCCGATGCCGCTGACGAAGACGATGTTCTCGCGGCGCAATCCCAACTCGGGCAAGAAGTTTCGCATCGTGTTGAGGATGACGTAGTCACCGCAACCGGGGCACCAACGTACTTCTTGATCGCTGGTGAAGTCCTTGGCCTTCTGAGGTTGGTCGGTTGTGGGCACGCGGCTGTGCTTGGACAACACGTCACTCAGGCCAAGGTCTGCGCCGATCAGGTCAGTCATGCATTCGCTCCCGCTCCAACCGTGGCCGCCGCGAGTCTCGCGACCATCGTCTTGTCCTGCTCGATTTCGGCCAAGGTTCCGCCCAGCGCAGCGCGGATAACGCGCCCCACCTCGTCAGCGAGGAAAGCGACACCCTGAACCTTGGTGACCGATTGCACATCGACCAAATATTTGCCGCGCAGCAGCAGCGCCAGCTGACCCAGATTCATCTCCGGGCAGACCACTTGCGGGTAACGCCGCAGCACCTCGCCCAGGTTGGCGGGGAATGGTCGCAGATTGCGCAGGTGCGCATGGGCGACCTTGATGTCGTTGCGCCGCGCTCGCCGGCAGGCTTCTCCGATCGGACCGTAGGAGCTGCCCCAGCCGATCAACAGCAGTTCGGCGTCTCCGGTCGGATCGTCGACCTCCAGATCGGGAACGGAGATGCCTTCGATCTTCGCTTGACGCAACCGCACCATCAGGTCGTGATTGGCCGGCTCGTAGGAGATGTCGCCGCTGCCGTTCGCTGATTCCAACCCGCCGATGCGGTGTTCGAGCCCGGGGGTGCCCGGGACGGCGAACTGCCGCGCCAGCGTCTCGGGGTCGCGGGCATAAGGCTGGAAAGGCTCGTCGGGCTTGGCGAAGGTGTGCTCGAAGGGTTGCAGCTCATCGACATTCGGGATTCGCCACGGTTCGGACCCGTTGGCGATTGCCCCGTCCGACAACAGAATCACCGGGGTGTGGTACGTCACGGCGATGCGCACCGCCTCCAGGGCGGTGTCGAAACAATCCGACGGCGAGCGCGGTGCCAGCACGGGCACCGGCGATTCCCCGTTGCGTCCGTAGAGCGCCTGCAACAGGTCCGCTTGCTCGGTCTTGGTCGGCAGGCCGGTCGACGGCCCGCCCCGCTGCACATTGATGACGATCAGCGGCAGCTCGGTCATCACGCCGAGCCCCAGCGCCTCGGACTTCAGCGAAAGCCCGGGACCTGAGGTGCTGGTCACGCCGAGCGCGCCACCGTATGCGGCGCCCAACGCGGCACAGATGCCGCCGATTTCATCTTCGGCCTGGAAGGTGATGACGTTGAAGTTCTTGTGCTTGGAAAGCTCGTGCAGGATGTCCGATGCCGGTGTGATCGGGTAGCTACCGAGTACGACCTGAATATCGGCGAGCTGGCCGGCCGTGACGATGCCGTAGGACAGCGCGGTGTTGCCCGAGATCTGCCGATATTCACCGGTAGGCAACTTCGCCGCTGAGATCTCGTAGGTGACGGCGAAGGCCTCGGTGGTTTCGCCGTAGTACCACCCCGCCTTCAACGCCAACACGTTGGCCTCGGCGATGTCGGGCTTGCGGCCGAATTTCTCCCTGATGAATCGCTCGCTGGTCTCGATCGGTCGCCCGTACATCCAAGACAACAGGCCGAGCGCGAACATGTTCTTGGCGCGCTGGCCGTCTTTCTTCGACGCCCCGATCGCCTCGACGGCGCCGAGTGTCAGCGTGGTCATGGCCACCGGCTGAACCTGGTAGTCGGACAGCTCGCCGTTTTCCAGCGGGTTGGCCTGGTAGCCGACTTTGGCGAGGTTGCGCTTGGTGAACTCGTCGGAGTTGGCGATCACCAGCCCACCGATCGGCAGGTCGGCGATGTTGGCTTTCAGTGCCGCCGGGTTCATCGCGACCAGCACATCGGGTCGGTCCCCGGCGGTCAGGATGTCGTAGTCGGCAATTTGGATCTGGAACGACGACACGCCGGGCAGCGTGCCCTGCGGTGCACGGATTTCGGCGGGATAACTCGGCTGGGTGGCCAGATCATTACCGAAAAGTGCTGCCTCGGAAGTAAATCGGTCACCAGTGAGCTGCATGCCGTCACCGGAGTCCCCGGCGAAACGGATGACGACTTTTTCCAGCTTCTCCCGTTCGGGCAGTGCCGCATCGGGTCGGTGCGAAGCTGGATCAGATTCTGATCTGGCTCCGTTTCCGTTCGGACCCACGACCCCGCCTTCCGTAGCTGTTCACGCACAGGTACGTCGCCGAAACCGGTACGTGTCGACCTAAAGCGCAAACCCCGGCCGATTTTTGTGTCACTAGTAGTAACGATTATTGCACTTCTCTAAGGGATTAAGTGACGCTCGTCTACGACGCTACGCTACCGCCACACGACCAAAATACGAGGTCAGACACACGCCACCGACTTACCCGAAGGCAAAGTGTGGTGTTCGTCACTTTTGCCGGCCGGTGAAGTCTAAGAACGTTAGTTACGCGCCGGTAACATTTGCTAGCGACTCGCCTCCCCCGTTTGGGGGAGGCCGCGGTCAGGCGCTAATCCGCTGTTCTCAGCGGCGTTGGGGCCGGTTTGAGGCGTGGCGGCCGCGCAATGCGTCACATCCACCGCGGCAAATGTCCCCTGCGAAATGAACTCTGCGTCGTAGCCAGCAGCCACCACGATCCACCGCCCGATATGGTGCTGAGTGCGCCCGTCAGCACTCAACGGTGACCGGGTAGCCCGGCCCAACTGCCCGCTAGGCGCTTTTGTCGCGACGCTCGCTACGCGCTGGCTTGCGCGGCACAATCGTCGGCAGAACGTTGTCCTCGACCGTCTCCTTGGTCACCACAACCTTGGCGACATCATCGCGGCTGGGGATGTCGTACATCACCGGCAGCAGGACTTCTTCCATGATCGCGCGGAGACCACGAGCTCCGGTGCCGCGGTGAATCGCCTGCTCGGAAATCGCTTCCAGCGCGTCCTGGGTGAACTCGAGCTCGACGTTGTCCATCTCGAACAGCCGGGCGTACTGCTTGACTAAAGCGTTCTTAGGCTCGGACAGGATCGTGACCAGCGACTCCTTGTCCAAGTTCGTCACCGAGGCGACCACCGGAAGCCGGCCGATGAACTCGGGAATCAGCCCGTACTTGATCAAATCTTCGGGCATGACTTCGGCAAAGTGGTCGGTGGTGTCGATCTCGGCCTTAGAGCGAACCTCGGCACCGAAACCCAAACCACGTTTTCCGACCCGGTCGGAGACGATCTTCTCCAGCCCGGCGAATGCACCGGCCACGATGAACAACACGTTGGTCGTGTCGATTTGAATGAACTCCTGGTGCGGGTGCTTGCGACCGCCCTGCGGGGGCACCGAGGCCTGGGTGCCCTCCAGGATTTTCAGCAACGCCTGCTGAACGCCCTCGCCGGACACATCGCGGGTGATCGACGGGTTCTCGCTCTTGCGGGCGATCTTGTCGACCTCGTCGATGTAGATGATGCCCGTCTCGGCGCGCTTCACGTCGTAGTCGGCGGCCTGGATCAGCTTCAGCAGAATATTTTCGACGTCCTCACCGACATAGCCGGCCTCGGTCAGCGCTGTGGCGTCGGCGATCGCGAACGGGACGTTGAGCATCTTGGCCAGAGTCTGAGCCAGATAGGTCTTTCCGCAGCCGGTGGGTCCCAGCATCAAAATGTTGGACTTGGTCAGCTCGACCGGCTCGCTCGACCGGGATTCACGGCCCTTCTCGCCGGCTTGGATTCGCTTGTAGTGGTTGTACACGGCGACGGCGAGGGTCCGCTTGGCGGTGTCCTGGCCGATGACGTAGCCCTCCAGGAACTCCCGGATCTCGGCCGGCTTGGGCAGTTCGTCGAGTTTTACGTCGTCGGCATCGGCGAGTTCTTCTTCGATAATCTCGTTACACAGATCAATGCACTCATCGCAGATATATACGCCGGGCCCCGCAATAAGCTTTTTGACTTGCTTTTGGCTCTTCCCGCAGAACGAGCACTTCAGCAGGTCACCGCCGTCTCCGATGCGCGCCATGGTGCTGGGGGCCTACTTCCTGTTCACCGTCTGGTTCGTGCTATGTCGCATGTATTTCCCGACGCTACCCGTTAGCTCCACGGCGATGCGAGCGATAGAGGTGAATCGCGTCGTTGATATTCGTGTTGTGCGCCTGAACATATAGCCTGAGGCCTCGCTACGCCCGCCTGAACGCGCCGCCGTGTCTCTGGCGTGTCGCGGACGTTATGCGACCGAGAGGCGGACGCGCCCGGCGGACCTACATTAGGCCTGTGGGATTCACCCTTCCCGACGATACAGCGATCGTCGCCGACGGCGGCCTGGCAACCGAACTCGAAGCGCGCGGCCATGATCTGTCCGACCCGTTGTGGTCGGCGCGGCTACTGGTCGACGATCCGCAGGAGATCGTCGCGGTGCACGAGTCTTTCTTTCGCGCCGGCGCAATGATCGCGACCACCGCCAGCTACCAGGCATCCTTTGACGCCTTCGCCGCCCGCGGTGTCAGCCGCGACCAGACCACGCGGATCCTGCGCCGCAGCGTCGAACTCGCCAGCGACGCGCGCGCCGAAGTGGGCGTCACCGGCGCCTGGATCGCGGCGTCGGTGGGACCGTACGGCGCCGCACTCGCCGACGGCTCGGAATATCGCGGGCGCTACGGACTGCGTGTTGCGCAGCTGGAGGCGTGGCACCGGCCGCGACTGGAAGTGCTGGCCGACGCCGGCGCCGACGTGCTGGCTCTGGAGACCATTCCCGACGCCGACGAGGCCGAGGCGCTGGTGAACGTCGTGCGCTCGTTGGGTGTGCCCGCCTGGCTCAGCTACACCATCGACGGCATGCGAACCCGGGCCGGCCAGCCGCTGGCTGACGCATTCGCCGTGGCGGCAGGGGTGCCGGAAATCGTTGCCGTTGGGGTCAATTGCTGCGCACCGACTGACGTGTTGGCAGCCATCGAGTCGGCCGCAGCCACCGGCAAACCGGTGATCGCGTACCCAAATAGCGGCGAGAGCTGGAACCCCGCCCGGCGTACCTGGGATGGCCGGTCGCGGTTTTCCCACTCACTGGCCACGCGCTGGGTATCGGCGGGCGCACGAGTGGTCGGCGGATGCTGCCGGGTGCGACCGGCCGACATCGCCAAGCTGTCAGCAGCTCTGGCCTAGTCGGCGCAGAGCAGCCAACCGGCCGATCAGGAGGTGGCCGCCGAGAGCTTGCGGTACTCCAGGACGGTGTCGATGATCCCGTAGTCCTTCGCCTCGGCGGCGGTCAGAATCTTGTCCCGGTCAGTGTCCTTGCGGACGACCGCGGCGTCTTTGTTGGTGTGGTGCGCCAGCGTCGTCTCCATCAGCGTGCGCATCCGCTCGATCTCCTTGGCCTGAATCTCCAGGTCGGAGAACTGACCCTGGATCACCCCGGACAGCGACGGCTGGTGAATCAGTATCCGGGCGTTGGGCAGCGCCATCCGCTTCCCTGGGCTACCCGCGGCCAGCAGCACCGCCGCGGCCGAGGCGGCCTGACCCAGGCACACCGTCTGGATGTCGGCCCGGACGTACTGCATGGTGTCGTAGATCGCCATCAAAGACGTGAAACTGCCGCCGGGCGAGTTGATGTACATGGTGATGTCGCGGTCGGGGTCCAGCGACTCCAGCACCAGCAACTGAGCCATCACATCGTTGGCCGACGCGTCGTCGACCTGGACGCCGAGGAAGATGATG
>Ga0302325_10019372_pt1 | contig 14312 bp, 8 predicted proteins | sample Palsa_T0_2_FD_201948 | JGI IMG/M metagenome (GOLD analysis project Ga0302325, IMG submission 201948) | Peat permafrost microbial communities from Stordalen Mire near Abisko, Sweden - Palsa_T0_2 | ecosystem: Environmental > Terrestrial > Soil > Palsa > Peat permafrost | place: Sweden: Abisko... | reverse complement strand
TTCGTGACGCTTCCGCCGTTTGGGAACACCGCCGTTAGACCGGCTTGCTTCGCCACGTTCTGGAAATCGGCCACCAGCAGCGCTGTTGCCAGCAGCAGCTTGTTTATCACTGCGCCGGCGGCTTTTCGCCGAGCTTCTTCAGAAAATCACTGAACTCGCCTTCCGGCGGCTTCTGCAGTTTGTCCAGAATCGCTTTCTCACTCTTCGCCTTGTCCATCTGCCCAGCGTCGCGATAAGCCGTCAGCAGCGCATAGTGGGCCGTCTCGTTGGCCGGCTGCAACTCAACAGCCTTGCTGAGCAAACCTATCGCCCGGTCGTAGCGCTTGTCCAGCGTCTCCATCTTGCCGAGCGCAATCAGCGCTGAAACAAACTGCGGCGATAGTTTCAATGCCTCTTCAAAATGCACCTTTGCATCGGCTTTCTTGCCTTCCACTTGTGCGATCTGCCCAAGCTGGAACTCACAGGCTCCGTCTTCCGGATTGAGTTTCAATTCGTCGCGGAAAGCCGCCGTCGCCTTCGCCAGGGAATCCGGATTATGCCCAGCCAGCAAAATAGCGCGCCCGAGCCGGAAATGCAGATCGGGCGCTTGCGGATTCATCTCAATCGCCTTGCGGTATTCCGCCACGGCCTCGTCATAGCGACTGTCGACTTCGAAGATCTCGGCCGAAAGCTCATGCACACGGTAAGACGCCGGGGTGCGCTGAAACATGGCCAGCGTCGCATCGTTGAACGCCTTCATGTGCAGCTTGGCTTTCAAATAGAGAACGTCTGCGTCATTGGGCCATCTCGCGGCCATTTCATCCAACAGAGCGAACGCCTTGGCCTCCTCCGCTCCCGACACGCTGTAGCACTTCACCGCCGCGATGCCCGCCAGCCGCTCATCCGCCGCCATAATGCGCAGAGCCGGTAAAGCGGTCGCGCAATCTCCGGTGGCGGCCTGCGCCAGCGCCAGGAAAAGCTGCGCTTGTTTGTCGTTCGCATCTTTCGCCGCCTCAGTCAGTTTGGCGAGCGCAACTGAATACCGTCCTTGATTAAAAGCGCTCATGCCCTCTTCTGTTAAACCGCCCTGCGCCAGCAAGAGAGCGAATGCAATATGACTAATGCCCAGCATCGTCCAGCATCAAATCCGTTTTGCCAAAACGATGGTGCGCCTTGCCCTCGTAATAGCGAAAACTCAAGAGCGGCGGCGGCCCGGGCGCGATCGCCGGCTGGGGGTTCACGCGCGCATCCGGCGTCTCGGCCAGAGTTACGCAGCGTCCGGAATCCGCCACTTGTTGCTGTGTCACCAGACCGTTCCATAGAAAAGCGATTGTGAGTATGGCTGTCATCGTCCGTTCAAATCCTGCAGAGCCTTTTTAGCCGTGACGCTATCCGGCTTGCGTTCTAACAACTGCTGCATCAATTGGCGCGCCCGGTCGAATTGGCCTTGCTGCGTGTAAATCCGCCCCAGATTCAGATAAAGCGTTTCATCTTGCGGCGCCACGCCGATTCCGTATTCGAACGCCGCAATCGCGTCGTTTGTCTTGCCTTGCTGAATATATAGTACGCCCAGATTGTTGATGGCGCCCGCATAGTCGCGTTTCAAAGCGATGGCTTGTTCAAAATATTTCTTGGCATCGCCGGCTTGCCCCTGTTTCGCGAGTGCCAAACCCACGCCGTTGGCCGCTTCTGCCTGTTGGGGGTTCAACACGAGGGCGCGCCGGTAGAAGTCTTCCGCCCGCTTCTGCTCGTCCAGCTTGTCGGCCACCTGTCCGGCATTGAGCAGGGTGTAAATCAAATCCGGCTTTAGCGCCAGCGCTTTGTCGTAACTGTCTCTTGCCTCTTTTAGGTTTTTACGGCTGTCGTAAACGTCGCCGAGACCGGACCACGCTTCCGGGTTCTCCTCGTTAATCTTCAACGCGTCACGAAAGCTTTTCTCCGCATCGCCCATGCGATTCGCTTGCAAATGAATCTGCCCCACCAGCACTAAAACGCGCGCATTGCTTGGCGTACGCCGCAAAACCTGTTGCAAATAAGGCAGCGCCTGTTCGTAATAGCCCGACCACAAATACGCCGCGCCAAACTTGAAAAAATCGCGATGCGGATTGCCCGCGTAAAAGCCGGGAAACGGCAAGGGATTGCCAGGTTTCGCCATATCGGCTGCCACTTGTTTGGTGTCCGGCGCCTTCCCATAAACTTTAATCGCATGGCCATCCTGGTTGAGCAGCAAATGGAACGGCGTCACCAATGAAGTTCGCCAATCGAACAAGTACCGCCGAAAAATCTCGTACTCTTCGCGCTTTTCACGCAACACAAACAAGCCCGGACCGCGTTGCGTTTCCGGCAGCGGGACTGGTTCAATGAGCCACGTGTCTTCGAGCCGTAAGCTGTTATCGGCGTGAACCGGCAACTCCGCGAGCGCCCTTGGCGTGCGAAACGGCCTGCTTACGCACTGCGCCTCCCCCTCTGTAATGGTGTATGTGTGGCCGGCCTTTAGACCTGCCAGCTCTTGCACCAATCCCGACGGCCAGGCAATGCGCAGCCGCTCGACCGATTCCTTAGGTCCCAATCCGAAAATGAGCCGCTTGCTGTGCTGCGACAAGAACGCCGCGCCCGCACTCAGCCATTTTGCCTGGCCGTCGACTTCAACCTTCGCGCCAATGCCGTCGCGATTCGATTTCGTGCCGCGCAATTCAAACGCGATGGCGTGTTTACCGGTGGCGCAATCGTTTTGTAGAACTCGCACTTGCGGGCCTAAGCGGCTCTTCAGAATCAGATCGGGCCGGCCGTCGCCATCGAAATCGGTGACGGCAAACGCCCGCGAGTCGTCCGCAAAATCGAGGCCGCTGACGCCCGAAAAATCGAAATAGCGGTCGCCGCACTTCACATGCAGCACATTCGGTTCACGGCCATTCCAACTATAATCTTCGCGGATGAATTGGTTGATGGCATTCCAGCCATTCTCATAGGCCGCTGAAGGCTGCGCCGTTACCGGCGACCGCGCCACCACTTGCCGCCAAAAAAAACTGTTGAGGTCTGTCTCCGATTCATTCGTCAACATGCCGCAAGTCACGAAAATTTCCGGTTGGCCATCGTTATCCAGATCGTGACCATCCGCCGCCCAAGCCCAGCGCCCAAATCCAACTTGCTGCCGCACGCTCACGTCCTCGAACTGGCCATCGCCGCGATTACGAAAAAGCGAGTTGCCCATGGTGTGGCCTTTATACGCTTCTGGCGCTTGTTGTGCCGGAACGAAGTGCGGGTCCTGAATGAGGCGCTGGCCCGCATCGGTCCACATGTTCGCTACATAAAGGTCCGCGCGGCCGTCGCCATCATAATCGAACCACGCCGCGCTCATGCCGGGACCGATGTCTTCCACTCCCGCTTCTGCCGCCTTGTCGCGAAAGCGGCCTTCGTGATTCACATAGAGATTCTTGCGGCCGAAATCGTTGGCCACGTACAGATCGGGCCAGCCGTCTTCATTGAAATCGCACCAGGCGGGCGCAAAGCTGAACCGGTCGTTATTTTCGTTCATGCCGGTTTCCGCCGTGCAATCTTCGAACCAGCCGCTACCATCGGCGTTCAGCTTGTTGCGAAACAGAAAGTTGGGCGGCCCGTTCCTGGCATCATGATACGGCGAGGCGTAGGTGTATTGCGCCTCGCTTTGAAAATAAACGTAACAAGAGAGATACAAATCGAGCTTGCCGTCGCGATCGAAATCGGCCGCCGCCATGCCCGTAAATCCGCCTTGCGGCAGCGTTGCAAAGCGAAACGCGTCATCGCGAACCCGAAAACGCCCGCCGCCTTCGTTCAACAGCAACAGCGGGCCGGCGTTACGCAGCACAACTAAATCCTGCCGCCCGCTGTCGCGCAGATCGAGGAGCAAGGCTGCCGACGTATCGTCCAAAACGTCCGCGCCCCACGCCGCCGTGATGTCTGCCAATGTTCCATCTTCTCGAAACTTGAAGAGCCGGTTGGGCAAGCCGCCGGGCTGGCAGACGTAGATTTCGTCTGTTCCGTCGTTGTCGATATCGCCCACCGCAATGCCATTGCTGCCGTACAGATCGATGCCGCTCGCCGGATCAAGCCGCGACCGCCAATAAGGCACACCCCGCAAGAGCTGTTCACGAAACGCGGGACACGCTCCAAAGACCGCCGCTGTCACATCCCGGAAGAATGGCTTAGCCGCGGACGCGACATGCTCTTCGACAGGCGCAAGCTTGCCTTCTTCATAGCGCCACAAACCGACCCGGTAAAACAGTCTGCCATCCTTTTCACTCGCGACCTCAAAGCGCACCGTGTTGCCCGGTAAAGGAAAGAAATCGGCGCGCCGCACGCGGCCGAGCGATTCAACCCATTGCTCCCAACTCGCCGTCGCCCCTTCGAAAACTCCTTCGGCCAAGTCCACCGCCACTTGCTTATAAGAGGTTGGACCGACGGCGGCATGAGCGAGGGTTTTAGAAAACACGGCCGCGCGCAGTCTGGCCTTCAAATCAAGCGCTGCTTTTTCGCTCGTAAACTCATCACGCCCCGGTTCGATAAAACTCTTCAGTTTTAGATAAGGCGGTTCTTTATGGCGTGGCTCTTCAGCAAAGGCCGCCGGCGATTTCAAAGAGGCTAGGGCCGCGCTCGAGATCAGAAACTCGCGCCGGTTCACTCTTTTACTGCTCCGTAACGTTCAGCGTCTGATCGACGGCGGTCTTGCCGATCTTCTTAACCGCCCCGCTGGGCCAACGAATTTCAATGCTCTCAACGGCAGCCGCTGTTCCCAGCCCGAAATGGAGGGTGAATGAGTTGTTTGAATAATAGCTGCCGCCGCTCATCACTTCATCGATCGTCTTGCGTCCATTCGCCGTAATAATGGCGCGCGCGCCAATCGCGCTGCGATTCGACTTTGTGCCGCTTAGCGACAAGTTAAGAAAGTGGCCATGCGCGCCCTCGTTTTTGAGAAGGCTGGGCACCGAGTTCATGTTAACGATCACGATTTCCGGCCGGCCATCACCGTCCAGATCGCCGACCGCCAAGCCGCGAGCCGGCCGCGAAACTTGAAAAGCCGGACCGGCCTCATCGGTGACATCCTTAAACTTGCCGTTGCCCAGGTTGTGATACAAAACCGTGGGCTGTAAATATGTGTCGGCGAGTTGTTTACCTTCCACTTCAGGATAGACATGCCCATTGGCGACGATCAGATCGCGCCAGCCATCGTCGTCCACATCGACGAAAGCAACGCCCCAACCTAAATATTGGCGAGCCTTGAGGCCGGCCTCGCGCGATAGATCGGTGAAGAATTTACCGTCGTCGTTATGGAACAGCGAGGTTAGGTCGCCGGAGAAGTTGGTCTTCGCTATATCGAGCCGGCCGTCGTTATCGTAGTCGGCCACTGCCACACCCATGCCAGCTTGTAAGGCGCCATCGAAATTGAAGGCGACCCCCGCTTCCGCGCCGCGCTCTTCAAATGTGCCGTTACGCAGGTTGTGGAAGTACAGACTTGGGGTCATGTCACAAGCGATATAGATGTCCGGCCATCCGTCATTCGAGAAATCTGCCGCCACCACACCCAAACTGTACCGCCCGCCCGGTTTCAAAAAACCGGCGGCCTCGCTGACATCGGTGAACGTGCCATCGTGGTTGTTGTGATACAGCACGTTGTGCGCCTTGGGCAAACCGCGCGGGCCGCACATCACAGGGATCGACTTCCATTCGCAAAAATCGCCGTCGCCGGGCTTCGGCGTTTTGTCCAAATCCAGATCCACGTAGTTCGCCACCACCAGATCGAGGTAGCCATCCCGGTCGTAATCGACGAACGAACAACCGGAGCCATAGCGAATGCCGGTGGTAGGCAGTTTGGCCTTGGCCGTGACGTCCTCAAAAGTCCCATCGCCCCGGTTCCGGTAAAGGATGTTATGGCCGTAATAGGTGACGAGCATGTCGGGATGACCGTCGTTATCGTAATCTCCCACGCAAACCCCTTGGCCCCAGCCGGTTACGGTCAGCCCAGCAGCTTGGGCAACGTCATGAAAGTGGCCGTTGCCGTCGTTGTGGTAAAGCTGCGGCAGGGATGCGGCCGTCGAGTTCAAACGGGTTCCGTTGGCGATGAAAATATCGTTGCGACCGTCGCCGTCATAGTCGAAAATCGCGACGCCATTCCCCGTCGTTTCAAGGATATAGTCCTTGCGGTCCAGGTCGCCAAACAGGTTCTTGCCCGTCAGCCCCGCGCTTTCCGCAACGTCGCGAAAATAGAACGGGGCGGTGGCGCCAGCAGCGGCCAACGTCAACAGGGTCAGCGAAATGGCCGTACCGCGCCGTAGCATTCGACCAATAGGATAACCTTAGCGGCCCGGTGGAGTTCATCCTAGCGAAAACCCGTTAAAAAAATCTTGAAGTAAACGTTTACGTGTGATAGAGTCTAGTGCAGTTCGAGGTCTTTCCGTAACTCAACGTAAGAGGGGTTTTCAAAACATGCCACGTTGGCGTAATTTTCTTTCTGTTTTTCTTGCACTGTTTGCAATGAGCACAATCGCCCTTGCACAGCGCGATTTAGGTACCATCACCGGAACCATAACCGACCAGCAAGGTGCGGCGGTTCCAAACGCAAAAATCACCATCACGCAAGACGGCACCGGCGTCACCTATGACACCGTTAGCAACGATACCGGCAACTACACGCGGCCCGCGCTAACACCAGGAACCTACACGGTGACTGCTGTGGCTCCCGGATTCCAAAAGACGGAACAAGGCAATATCATCGTGAATCCTGGCGAGCCGGTTGCAGTCAACTTGGCTTTGCGGCTCGGTAATGCCTCACAAACCGTAGAGGTAACGGCCGCAGCGCCGCTGCTGCAAACGGAATCGCCGGCGATTTCTCAAAATTTGAACTCTGCGCAGGTTTCTGAATTACCGCTCGGCGGACAGAGAGTATTCACTTATCTGGCGCGGTTGGCCCCGGCTGTCCTTCCGGCTGAAAACGGCGCGCGCGATTCGAACGGCGGCGGATTCTCCGCCAATGGTGTGCGCTCGACAGGTGAAAATAACTTCCTTTTGAATGGTGTCGACAATAACGTTAACGTCATCGACTTCATTAACCAAACCTCTTTCGTCATTGGTCCTTCGGTGGAAGCCATTGGCGACATGCAGGTGATTACGAATGGCGCCAGCGCCGAGTATGGCCGCGCGGCCGGCGGAATTTTGGATATCACTTTGAAATCCGGTACGAATCAGATTCACGGTGTGGCTTTCGAGGTTTTGCAGAATACGGACCTGAATGCCAATAGCTGGACGAACAATCTCGCCGGCGTGGCTCGCAATCCTATTAAGCAGAACCAATTCGGCGGCGCTGTGGGCGCACCCATCATCAAGAACAAGCTGTTCATCTTCGGGGACTATCAAGGAACTCGCATTAGGACGTCCGGCGGTTCAGTCGACGGCTTGGGCTACGGGGGTTTTTACACGATTCCCACCGCTCAAGAGCGGGTTGGAAATTTCTCAGGCGTTGGCGTGCCGGTGTACGATCCAACAACCACCGTCTGCACCAGTGGCTGCACGCCCGGCACGTTGACGGCTCAACCCGGCGCGACACCGGTTTATACCCGAGGTACATACGCCGGCGGTCAGATTCCAACCTCGCAAATGGATCCTGTTGCGGCGAAATTGGCTGCGCTTTACCCCGGAACCAACCGGCCTCTCACGGCGGGTGCCTTCCCGACCAATGATTTTTATACGGTAACGGCCGGCAGCCTCAACACGGATCAAGGCGATGGCCGCGTGGATTACCATCTGAGCGACTCTAACAGTATTTTCGGGTCTATCAGTTGGACCAATACGCAAAAGCTGAGTCAGACACCTTTCGGGGGAGCGCTCGATGGTGGCAACTTCGCCGGCAACAGCGAACAGGATTTAGGCCGCAACGGCAATCTGAGCTGGACGCACATTTTTTCGCCGACCATGGTGAACGAAGCGCGCGTGGGTTTCAGCCGGTTGGTCACAGCGCGTACCCAGGCGAATGCCAATACCGACGAGTTCAAAGCATTTGGCATTGGCGGTTATGATCCAACGACAACGTTGAACGGCGGCTTGCCGCAGTTTGATTTGCAACGCTACAGCCAAATTGGCGCAAACAATTGGTTGCCCACCAAGGAATACAACAATGAGTGGGATCTGATCAACAACTTGACGATTAACAAGGGAACGCATTCGATCAAGGTGGGTGCTGAGTTCAGAGAACTGCATTTCCCGTTCTTCCAAGTTCCTGAGCCCCACGGCGAGCTAGGGTTCGAGCGCACCGAGACCGCATATCCGAGTCTTTCGGGTCCCTTAACTCCATCTACCTCGGGAGACGAGTTCGCTTCCTTCATGCTGGGCGCGATCGACTATGACAATATTTCGACCACGAACTTTATCTCTTCTACGAAACAGGCGTACGCCGGATACATACAGGACAACTGGAAGTTTAGTCCTAAACTAACTTTGAACCTGGGTTTCCGTTATGAACTGTTCTCGCCCATCGGTGAGCAGTTCGGACGGCAATCGAACTTCGATCTACAGAACCTGACGCTGTATATCCCGAACGGTCCAAACGTGAACGCGCCATTGCCGTCGAATTTCAATGCTCCCGCTACTGTTAACGGTGTGACGTTCCCGGCGCTCTTCACAACACCGATTACAGTTAGCCGTGGGCAGGTCAACTCTTATCTGATCCCGTGGGACAAGGCGGATGTTTCGCCGCGTCTCGGTTTCGCTTATAACCTGAAGGAGAAGACCGTCATTCGCGGCTTCTACGGAATCTTCTACGGCGGTGAGGAAAACCAGGGCGGAAACCCGAACCGTGGTGAATCCGCACCGTTCAACGAATCGCCTTCTTTGGATCGGCCCAACGGAGTCAATCAGTTCCAGCCCGACCCGTTAATGGCGAACGGCAGTCCGATTGGCGGAATCGCGGTTGGATTCCCCGTCAACGTCTTCACCGGATATCCTGTGTCTTCACTGAACTTCCGCGAGGTTGCTCAGGATTTCGATAATCCGATGGTTCAGGAATGGAACCTTTCGGTCCAACACGAATTGCCAGGACAGATGGCTTTGGAAGTCGGTTACCTGGGCAACCATCAATCGCATCAACTCCTACAGCCCAATCCGAATACGGGCGGCCTGGTCTTTACCTCGAACCCTGCGATCACCGGTACCAGCACGAGCGTGTATCCGGATCTTGGCGGCGTCTCCGGAACCGCTACCTTCGGTTTCGGGAATTACAATGCCATGACCGCAAAGTTGACAAAGCGGCTGACCAATGGCCTCCAGTTCCAGGCAGCTTACACTTATGGTCATTCGCTGGCGGATAGCGGCACCACACTGTCGGGTTCGCCCGGTGTCTACACTGTGGACAACGCCAACCAAAATTCGTCCTATGCCACCTCGGCTTGGGACATACGGCACAATTTCGTTACTTCGTTCAACTACGCAATTCCCTTCGGTAGGGGCAAACAGTATGGCGCCAGCTTGAACCGGGCCGTCGATTTTGCTCTTGGCAACTGGCAGGTGAACGGCATTCTTTCGCTTCGCACCGGTCAGCCATATACGCTGGATTCGGGCGGCTGTTTAGTCGTCAACGGCGGATGCGGACCGGAAATCATCCCTGGGAAGAATGCGAATGCGGCTCCTCCGGGCGGACGCACTCCCAGCGAATGGTTTAATACGGCTAACTTCTTGCCCGTCGGCAGCCAAGGCCTGTCGGAAGGCAACGTAGGTTTGCAGACCAACACTGGGCCGCCGACGCGGACTCTTGATTTCTCGATCTTCAAGGACTTCGCGTTCACAGAGCGGATCAAGCTTGAGTTTCGAGCTGAAGGTACGAACGTAGCCAATACCCCGCAATTTGGTTTTCCCAGCAATAGCCAAACCAGCGGTAACTTTGGCCAGATTACCAGCACCAATGCTGGCACTGAGCGACACATTCAGTTCCAGATGAGACTTAGGTTCTAACAGAGAGCGATTCCTTAAGTGAGGCCGCCGGCGTCGATAGATGCCGGCGGCCTTTCAACGTTTAGTACGTTTAGTATTTGCTCATTCTGCTGCTCCTTTTCCTGACGGGCGATTCGTCAACGCAACTCTTGCAGCGCGGACTGCTAGCGCTTCAGCACGGCGACTTGGCGGAGGCGCGCAGGGCGTTCGAGGAAGTGACCAAAGAAGAGCCGCAGAACGCTTACGCTTGGGTGTCTCTGGCGGAGACTTATACGCGATTGAAGCAGCCGGCGGCGGCAGCGGCGGCGGCGGCGAAGGCCGAGAAATTCGGCGGCGATAATCCAACGATCAACCACGGCCTGGCCATGTATTTTGCCAAGGCTGGACAATTTGCGCATGCGGCGGAGCTTGAGCAGAAGTTTGCCGATAGCGGGCGCGCCGATCCGGCCGCCGAGGAGCGAGCGGCCGGTTTGTTTCTAGATGCAGGGAAGACAACAGAAGCACTGGCGGCGGCGGAGAAAGCAGTGGAACAGCATCCTTCGCCGGGAGCGGAAAACGTACTGGGCCGGGCATTGGTGGTGGCGGCCAAGACCGACGAAGGGGAAAAGCATCTTGGGCTCGCCTGGAGCGGCGCTCAGAGCGATGCTCGTTTCGCGTTCGATTATTGCCAGGTGCTGTTGAGGAAACAGGACTTCACCAAGGCGGCAGGGGTGCTTTCCACGACGCTAGAATCGCATCCAGACGATGCGCAGTTGGTTCTGGCGCTGGGTGTGGCTCGCTACGGCCAGAGGCGGTTCGACGACGCGATAGCGGCCTTTCTCAAAGTGATCCGGATTGACCCGCAAGTGGAGCAGCCGTATGTTTTTCTTGGCAAGATGTTGGACCAGGCGGGCGAGCGTCTAGGAGAGATTACGGCGGCGGTGGAAAAATGGTCCGCGCGAAATCCGAGCAATGCGCTGGCGCCTTTGCTGTTAGCCAAGGCTCGCCTGGCCGGCGATTCGAAAGATCCTACAGCGGAGGAGTTGCTGCGGAAATCGATCAAGATGGATGAGGGCAATTGGGAAGCGCATTACGAGTTAGGGGTGTTGCTTGAGGGGAAACGGAATTGGGCGGGCGCGGCGGCGGAGTTGAGGCGCGCCGCAGAATTGGACGAGAAGCAGGCGATGCCGCATTACCATTTGGCGCGAGTCTATGACAGGCTAGGAGAGCAGGACAAAGCTAAAGAGGAAAGAGCCATTCATGAGCGGCTACAGCCCTAACTTTTCGCGGGCGTAGTTCAGACAATCAATGACGTTTTGATCTTCCACTTGCAGTTGTTCGGCGTGGCTGAGTTGTGAGATGAGGGGCAGGGGTTTGGCGGGTTTGTGAGTGGCAACGAAGCGCAGGGTGCGCGCGAGGTAGAGACCGCTGCGATCGGGGAACGTGGCCCAATATTTATCGGTGAGGCAAGGCACTGGCAGCGGGTCGCGGGTGATCATCTCGAGCAAGAGGCGCGCTTTGGGACGGGCCTGCCGGACGAGACCGATGGCGCGCGGCAAATCGAGATAGCCATCGCCCAGCAAGACTTCGGAAAGCAGGAAGCCATCAGTCCAGTTAGCTACAGCCATGTCTTTCAAGTGGGTCGTGACGGTGAAGGGCGCGAGCTTTTCAATTGCGTCCATGGGGTCATCGAGTAAAGAGATGTTGTTGCCGAAATCGAGGCAGACGCCGAAATATTCGCTCGAATACTGCTTCATGAGAGCGGCCATTTCATCGGCGGTCCAATCCTTGTGATTTTCGACACCGAGCGGGATCTTGTACTTTTCGAGAAGCGGTAGAGCGGCTTCAATGGACTGATGGCTCTCTTTGACATGCTGTTGCCAGGCTTCACAGGTCGAGAAAGTTTCGTAACGGCGGGTGCCCAAACAGGCTGAGCGCAAAGCGACAGCGCCTACCTCGCGGGCGTCCTTCAGCGCTTGTTCGAAAGCCGCCGTATCGGTTCCACGGGGCATGACCACCATGGCTTCAATGAACATGCCGAGTTGTTCGGCGCGGTTGCGAATGCGCGAGATTTCGGCGCGGGTGGTGGCTTCGCCGGCGATATCGCCGTGAATGCCTGCCTGGATCCCAGCGGCGCCGAGCGAGTGGCAGTGCTCGAGAAACTCGTACGTATCTTTGGGACGCCAAACGCCGAGGTAGGAAGTGGTGGCGATGCCTAGCTTTGATTTTGGATAATTGTCGCCCATAAGGGGAAGCAAGAGAGAGGAAGCCGCGGTGGTGTTGCGGAGAAACGTTCTTCGATTCATGGTTTCACCGGGTTGTGGCGGAAGAATTTAATGGCGATGAAGGCGGACAGCCAGCAGAGACTCGCGAGGGTAAACAGGGCGATGGTCATACTGTGAAACCTGTTGCTGATGAAGCCAACGATGTAGGGGCCGACTTGTCCTCCCAAATTGCCGATGGAATTGATCATCGCTATCCCGGCCGTGGCGGCGGTGCCGGACAAGTAAAGAGTGGGCAGAGACCAGAAGGTCGAGGAAGAAGAAACGAGGCCGGCACAAGCGATGGTGAGAGCGAACAAACCGAACGCGCCCGAAATGCCGGGTATGGCGGACAGTGCCAAGCCGAGACCACCGGCGGCCACACAGATGGCAATGTGATACGTACGTTCGCCGGTTTTATCGGAGTGCCTGCCAATCAAAACCATAGCGATGGCGGTAACGCCCCACGGGATCATGGTGAGAAGGCCGATGCTGAACTGATCTTTGGTGAGGGTGTTCTTAACAATTTGCGGCAGCCAGAATTGCAGCGCGTAGTTGCCGCTGACCGATCCGAAATAAATCACACAGAAAAGCCACACAGCGGGTTTGCGCAAAGCGTCGGCAAAACGCGCATGGCCGCCTACCGTGGTTTTCTTGAGCGCTTCGTCTTCGGCTAAACGCAGGCAAAGCATATCGCGTTCGGCGGCGTTCAGCCAGTGAGCGGAGTGCGGGCCGTTTTCAAGAAACAGCATGGATGCGAGACCGGCGAGCATCGAAGGAACGGCTTCCACGACGAAGAGCCACTGCCAGCCGTGCAGGCCGCCCACGTCGTTGAGCCGTTTCATCAGCCAGCCGGAAATGGGGCCGAAGATGAAACCGGAAAGTGGAATCGCCGTCATGAAGATGGCGACCATCTGCGCGCGGTAACGGCCAGTGAACCAAAAGGTGAGGTAAAGAATGACGCCCGGGAAGAAGCCCGACTCGACGATGCCGAGCACAAAGCGGACGGCGTAGAAATCGAACGTGCCATGGACGAACATGGTGCAGGCCGAGACGAGGCCCCAGACAATCATGATGGGGCCTAGCCAACGTTTGGCGCCGATTTTCTGCAGGGCGATGTTGCACGGAATTTGAAAGAACAAATAGCCGATGAAGAAGATGCCTGAACCGATGCCGAACACAGCGTCGTTCATGCCGAGATCCCGCTTCATATCGAGCCCCGCAAAGCCCACGTTCACACGGTCGACATAGGCGAAGATGTAGCACATGAAAAGGAACGGCATGAGACGCCAGATGACTTTTTTATAGGTGCGTTTTTCAAACTCGGGCGGAAAATCCTGCGGCTGATTGACGGGAAGAGCTTGCGAGGGTTGAGCCATTAGAGTTCCTTTTTGCGAGCGAGGTCAATGAGACGGTCGCAGCCGCGCGCTGTCAAGGCCATCATCGTTAAGGTTGGGTGCTTATCGCCGGTGGTGACAAAACAGCCACCACCGAAAACGAATAGGTTGCTTATATCGTGCGTTTGGCAGAAAGAGTTGAGCACGCTCTTTTTGGGATCGTCTCCCATGCGGCAGGTGCCTACTTCGTGAATGAGAGATCCGGGGGTAGCGAGAGATGGCTGCGCTTCAGTTAGTTCGCCTTTGGCGGCGCGAAAGAGTTCATGCGCACGGTCGAAGAAATCCTGGTAGAGCGCGAGGTCGTTGGCGGAGTGGGTGCAGTGGATTTTGAGAACGGGAATGCCCCATTTGTCTTTGACGACGGGATCGATTTCGACGAAGTTTTCTTTGCGAGCGAGCATTTCGCCGCCGGCCATCCAGACGCGGGCGTGCGCGGGGTAAAGAGACTTGACTTGTTTTTTGTAAGTGGAACCAAAGCCGGGCATAGCGGGCGCAAATTGCGGGAACAGGGCCGCGCCGCCTGAAGCGCTCATGGCATAGCCGCGGATGAACTTGGGGTTCTTGGCCGCGCTGAGATTGTTGAAATTGGGAATGTATAAGCCACCGGCTTTGCCGTCGTCGTTGCGGATGGCGGCGTTTTTCAATTGCGGCAGGAAGCCGCTGGCGCCAACGCCGGAGAGTTGATCCATGAGATAGTGGCCCAACACGCCGCTGCTATTGGCGAGACCGCCCTTTTCGGAGTTGA
>Ga0302325_10019371_pt1 | contig 14312 bp, 14 predicted proteins | sample Palsa_T0_2_FD_201948 | JGI IMG/M metagenome (GOLD analysis project Ga0302325, IMG submission 201948) | Peat permafrost microbial communities from Stordalen Mire near Abisko, Sweden - Palsa_T0_2 | ecosystem: Environmental > Terrestrial > Soil > Palsa > Peat permafrost | place: Sweden: Abisko... | reverse complement strand
AGCCCCCGGCGGCGGAGAGAAGGTCCCCGTCCCAGTCGCAAATCTCCAGTTTATGTCCTTGTTCTTTCTTGAAACTAGCACAAACAGACCCCGCTTCACCGGAATTTAACAAACTCACCCAGATGCGCCCGGCGTGGAAGGGCAATTCGCATACTTCACCGATCTTCAAATCAATTTGATAATCCCGAGCCTGAGACGCCCGCAAGCCATTCTGGCTGAGCAGAAGCTGTCCAAAAGACCGCCAGGCGTCTAACCCCGGAATAATCACCCGGTCGTGCCCTTCCGAGCTGTCGCACAAGCGGATTACCGCCTCCACATGCTCAAATTCAATAGTCCGCAAATCGCCCCGAACGTCGCAGATGGCGCGCCGAATAAATCGGCGACGAACGGCCGGATGGAGCGAAGCGATGGTTCCAGCGTCAAATTGCAGACCAAACGGCGTATGCCTAACCAATCCCGCATACACTATTTCGATTTCCCGTTCCCAATAGTCTTCTTCCGCTCGCGCCAAGTCCGCGCATTGCGCGAGCAAGGTCTCAAGGTTAGGGTTGTACGCGTCGCGGAGGGCCGGCAGCGTCTCCAGGCGCAGCCGGTTGCGCGTAAAGGAGGGATCGAGATTCGAAGAATCCTCGCCCCACCGAATACCTTCTTCGCTCGCCCAGCTTCGCACCTCGTCGCGGCTACACTTCAGAAGGGGGCGAATCAAATGATCGGCAGTCACGGGGCGCATTCCCGCTAAACCCGCCAATCCCGAGCCGCGCAGCAAGCGGAATAGCACCGTTTCCGCTTGATCGCTGCGTGTGTGGCCCAACGCAATCCGCGCGAAGCCGTGTTCAGTTATGGCACGTTGAAAAAAGGCTCGCCGTTGGTTGCGCGCTTGCTGTTCGATGTCGCTCTCTGGCGCCGCCGCGTGCTCCACAAACACAGGCAGCCCTAGTTCGCGCGCCAATTCACGAACAAACGTTTCGTCGGCGTCGGATTCCGGCCCACGCAGATGATGATTCACGTGCAGCACGTGCAATTCGCAAGCGAAATCGCTGCGCAGACGCAGGAGAACATGTAGCAGGACCACTGAATCCGCCCCGCCGGAAACCGCCACTCCCACCCGCTGACCCGCCGTCAACATCTCGTTTTGACGGACATAGGTGGCGACTTGCTGAATGAGTGAGCAGGGGCGGTTCATCGTCATGGCAACCGTTCGTTACCGCTCCTTCACAGTCGCGGCTCGGCTAGGGGTTGTGCGTTGTAACGGAAGGGTTGTCATTATTTCGGGTGCCGTTGTGAAAGAGAAATGACCGCCGCGGCTGCGGTGAAACGCACGCCGTCGTCCGCATCGGCTAAGCGCGCGACCACGTCGCTCAACAAAGCCGGATCGCCGCGTTTTGCAATCGCCTCAATCACGGCTACACGCACTTGCGGTTTCTTGTCGTTGGTAAATTCGGCGAGCGCGGTGGCGCTTTTCGGGTCCGGATCGGTAGCTAGCCGTTGCGCAGCCAGCGCGCGCACCGGAGAAGCGTCGTCCTGCCTGATCGTTTTGATGGCCTCCCATCCCATGCCCCCGTAAGGCACAAAGCCGATTCCGGTTTCAAAAGCCAGCTTCTCGACTTGCTTGCGGTCGCGCAGGGTGTCGAGTTGCGATTGCATCAATCCTTTCGAACTCTTGCGGGTTTCTGTGAGCAGCGCGTAATAAACGTCCTGCGCCTTGGGATCTTTGAGCAGGTACAAGGAATTCGTGCAGGCCAACACCACCTGAATTTCTATGTCGTTCAGGCAAGCACGCAGTTTAGGCCGGGCTTGCGCCCGGTTCATCTTGCCGAGAACTGCGGCGGCCTCGGAGCGGACATTTTTGTCTGCGTCGTCCAGCGCCTTCTCCGCCATTCTTTCCGCAGCATCGTCTTTAAGCAAACCCAGCGCATGCACGGCCTTCGCGCGCTTGGTGGCGCTCTTGTCGGCCACGCCATCTTTGAGCATCGTCCAGGCTCGTTGGTTCGCGGAGGGCTGGGCAGTCGGCACAGCCAGCAACAAAAGAAAAGCAATCATGTTCTCTCCCACGGATGGTAGCTCAGACGCCCGCCGGGAGAAAAAAGATGGCCCTGCCGTTCGACGATTCGAAGCGACAGGGCCAGAGATTCACTGAAACTAAGAGATGTTTCCTTTAACGGTGACCGCCACCACCACCGCGGACGCCGCCGCCAGCATGCGCATAGCCGCCGACGCCGTAATGTCCAATCGGGCCACCGTAATAGCGACCGTAGCCGCCGTAATAGCGCCCTCCTAAGAACAATGAGAATCCGCCGCCCCAATAGTAGGGATATCCCCAACCATAGCCGTAATACGGATAAGGATAGCCGTAGTAGTAAGGAGCGGGAGCCACAGCAGGATACGGCGCGCCGGCATAGTAACCCATCTGCGGCGGGGGTTGTTGTGGGCCGTAATCAGGGCGATCATATTCGCCCGGCTGCACGTAGCGAAACGCTTGCGGCGAGTTCGCTGTGGAAATAGCAATGGGCGCTTCGATGCGGAAGGTCAAAATCTGCTCAGGATAAAGAACGCTGGGCTGACCGCGCGTTACCAGCACGCCGATAATGCCGAGGGCCGCGCCTGCGCCCGCGCCAATGGCTGCGCCGCGTCCCCAATCGGCTGCTGCGCCAACGGCGGCACCGAGAGCAGTTGTACCGGCGATAGCGCCGACATCCCTGCCAACCGAGGTCGGGCCAGAGCGGCTAATGAGGGATGAGTGAATCGGAATTTGTTGGCCATCGACCAGAGTCAGGTCGGTGAGCTGAACGCCGAGCCGGGCTACGCCTTCGACGCGGCCGGCCTTGACCGCTTCGGTTACGCGACCACCTATGGTCTGGCCCGGTTCAGCCACCACGACGCCGTTGATGACGAGCGGTTTCACAAGACTTGCCGAAAACGCATCGCCTTGATGGTTCCTATCGGAGGAGAGGACCTGATTGATGCGCACGGTTAGATAGACGCCAGCAGGAACGTTAAGAGTGGCTGGTACCGGCGGATAGTTCTGCTGTTGTTGATAGTTGGGTTGTTGTGGCGGATAAGCTTGTTGCGGATAACCCTGCGGCGGCCCTTGATTCGGTTGCTGACCATAAGCAGGTTGACCGTAGCCAGGCTGTGCGTTGCCATTCGGATCGCCGGAAGGCGGCGGGGGCGCGGGTACCGGCTGCTGCGCCGAATAATCGGGGCTGGTGGGCGTTTGCGCGGATGGATCGCCGACACGCTTCCAGCCACCGCTGGGAGCGGGCTGCGAATTAACGGTTGGCGCAGGGGCAGCCGGCGGATCTTGCGCTACGGCGAAAGTTGGAAATGCGAGCAGCGCGCTGAGCACAAGGCTGGTAGCGCGCGGCATCGAAATGGATTTGAGTGCTTGCATGTATCCCTCGTAAGCTCGGACGGTAAGCGTAATGCACGCGTTTCGCCAATGCAAACGGTTTGAATTGATTGGGGTTAGCGCATGGGTGCGAACAGAGAAACGGTGCGATTCCACCGGGAGTGGTGCATTTGAACCACTACAGCCGGCGCCGTAAGTGATCGACATAAGTTTTGGCGGCAATGGCAAGGATGATAATCACGGCCAGACTCAGGAACTTGCCTTTTAGTGTGATGTAAGCAAACACCAAGAGGGCTCCGTAAAGGATAAAGGCGGTGCGGGCGCCGATGACGGTTCGAGGTGGCTCGCTCATTTAATAGGCATGTTGTAGGCGAAAGTGAAGGCAAGCCGCACCTGCAAGCCTTTGAACTCGGCCGGCAAACGAGGCAAAGGACTCGACATGACGAGGCTGGTGCTGGCGGCAACGTCGAGCGAGGTGAGTCCCGATGGCTCGGCAACAATCACCTTGGCAAGCGACCCATCGCGGTTGATGAGGAACTCGATCACACTGCGGCCGTGCAGCCTACCATTTCGCACCCCCTCGGGAGTGACACGCTGCCAGTTGGCGCGGACGATGGTAAGAATCTGCTCTAGATAAGATTTGAAATCGGCGCCTTGCGGATCGCTTTGCAGTTCGATGGCGGCGTGTTGCGCGCCGATCTGTCCCGGCAGTTCAGGCAAAGCTTGCGCGGGAACACTCTGGCTATCGTTGCTGGGCGCGGGCCGAAGTGCGCCGCCCGGGGGCGGCGCTTTGAGTTGACCAATTTTAGGCGGAGCTTGTGAACCGGCGGTCTCGAGAATAGAGGGGTTGGGCTTCGGCGGCGGCGGTGGGGCCGTGACGCCGTTGATGGCGCCTGAAGCAAGGTCGGTGGGCGCTTGGTTCAGAGTGACATTTGGGGCGTCGGGCAGGATGCGCGAGGTTTTGTTGGTTTGCGGAGCGCCGACCGTCTGCGGCGGTTCGAAATGGCGGATCGAAGGATTAGGCGACGCTTGCTGACGTTGCTGATCTTCGAGCGCGGCTCTGAGCGAAGCCAAGTCGATCTCCTTAGATATCTTGTTGCGATTGGGCGCCTTTTGGGTCAGCTCCTTTGGGAAATAAAGCGGCGTCCTGTGTTCGACTACGATGCGCTCCGGATGAGTTTGCTGGACGAGGCTAGGCACTTCCAGAACGAAGATGAAAATGGCCAGGTGAATCAGCACGGACGCGACACCGATGGCGGCGATCTGGCGATAGGAGCGCTTGCCGCGGTCAAACAACTCAAGGTTGAGCGGATACTCGGAAGGCGGCAGCGGTTTCGCAGGCGCGCTTTGTTTGGCGAGGTCGGATAAAGATAGGAGCAAAAGATCCATGCCGATGGAACTGTAAAGACGCTTAGGCTAGGGACTAAGTTGCCCGCGAGCGGATGGTTTCGGCCACAATTGCCGAATGTTCTTTGATTTTATCAAGAATGGCCTCCGCCAGTTGCAAAGCGCGCGAGCCTTGCCAGGCGTCGACCCGCGGGCGGGTGCGCTGGCGAACGGAATCGCAGAAGGCGGCGAGTTCCGCTTCGAGAGGTTCAATCCGCCCGACCGGAAGCTGTTCGAAGCCGATGTGAGCAGCGGAGGTGACGGAGAAGCGGGTGGCGTCCTGGCGCTGGTAATCGAGTGAAATGTATTCGCCGGGTTGAAAGAGACGCAGTTTGCGCACCTGTTCCACAGAGACGCGGCTGGCCGTGAGATTGGCAATGCAGCCGCTCGCGAACGATAGGCGGACGTTGGCGATATCTACTTTGTTCGAGAGAACCGAAATGCCGGCGGCGCGAATTTCCTCAGGGAAAGCCTGGGTAAAGCTGAGAACCAGATCGAGATCGTGAATCATGAGGTCGAGCACCACATCGATATCGAGGCTGCGCGGCGTGAACACGCTCAGGCGATGTACTTCGAAAAACAGCGGAATGGTGAGCGCTTTTTCGAGCGCTATCACGGCGGGGTTGAAACGTTCGAGATGGCCAACTTGGAGGATGCGGCCTTTTTCGTCGGCGAGGCGCGCCAGCCGTTCACCGGCGGCCGCGGTCGTAGCGATGGGCTTTTCCACCAAAACGTCGATGCCTGAGTGCAAAAGGTGCGCGGCGATTTCCTCGTGAGTGACGGTAGGCGTGGCTACGATGGCGGCATCCAGCAAGGGCATCGTTTTGATGGACGAAAATGCCTGGCTGCCATGTTCGGCGGCGAGTGCTTGCGCCTTGGCAATATCGGAATCGACGATAGCCGCCAGTTCAACCTCAGGCAAGCGGCTTAGAACCCGCACGTGATTGCGGCCGAAAGTGCCTGCGCCGATAACGGCAAGTCTCAGCTTCATGCGGGCGGCGGCTCCAACGGCGCGTAGCCGATGACCGAAATTTTGGCGTCGTTGGCGCGGCGCAGCATTTCGTCTTTATCGAGCAGCAGCGTATGTCCGGCGTCAACGGCTAAAGCAGTCGTATTGGTTTCGATCATGGTTTCAATGGTGGTGAGGCCGGCGACCGGAACATCGAACAAAAGATGAGCGCGGCCGCGCGATGCTTTCACCAGGCAAAGAGGTTTGCCGCCGGTGAGCGACGCTGCGCGGCGCAGCATAGCGTCGGTACCTTCCATGGCTTCGGCGGCCACGCAAGCTTTTTCGCTGATGGCGACACTTTGGCCGATATCGGCGGTAGCGAGAATGCCGGCGAGGCGGCGGCCGTAACGGATATCGGCCTCCTCTTCTTTGGTGGGTTTGCGGCGCGTGAGCACGCCTTCCGCAGCCAGCAATGGCTTAAGCAGCCGGGTGGAATCGACGAGTTCGATGCCTTCTTCGCGCAAAACCTTTTGAACCCCACCGATGAGCGCAGCGGTGTTTTTCTCTTTGAGCGATGCCAGGAGTTTGACCAAGCGCCAATCAGGCGTGATGCCGGAGAAGAGGCCCACGTGTTTCACCTGGCCGGTCATCATGACTTCCGAAATGTGCTCGTGCTTTAGGATTTCAATGAGTTTGCCGAGTTGGCCAATGTTGACCCAATGAAGAGTGCCGGCGAGCGAGGCGAGTTCAGGAGAGGCTTCATTTTCGATGGCCACCACCACAACGTCGTGACCTTCGCGCTGGGCAGTTTCGAGGGCGAGTAAAGGGAAGCGGCCATTACCGGCAATCATTCCATAGCGCTGACTCACTGGGTCCATGGGCAAAGCTACTTTACAAATCCGCGCTCGGAGGAACGGATGAATTCGAGCAGTTCCTTTATCTCCGGAGTGAGAGGGATCTCCTCCTCAATGCGAGCCAAGGCTTGGGAGGTATTCAAGCCGGAACTGGAGAGCAGACGGAAGGCATTCTGCAGAGGTTCAATGGCTTCCGGAGTGAACCCGCAGCGCTGCAAGCCCACACGGTTTGCGCCGTAGACTTTCGATTCATGATCGCTGGCGGTTTGCGAAAAGGGCAGAACGTTCTGTTTGATCACCGAACGGCTGCCGACTATGGCGTGTTTGCCGATCTGGCAGAACTGATGAATGGCGCTGAGGCCGCCGATGTTGGCATAATCGTGCACGATCACATGACCGGCAAAGGTAACGCCGTTAGCGAGAATCGTGTGGTTGTGAACGATCACATCATGCGCGATATGGACATAGGCCATCAATAGATTGTGATCTCCGATAACGGTGCGCATCCCTCCGCCTTGCGTGCCGCGATGAATGGTGACAAATTCACGAATGCTGTTGCGATTGCCGATGACCGTCTCCGAAGCTTCGCCGCGATACTTCTTATCTTGCGGGGCGACGCCGCAGGAACAGAAAGGGAAGAAGACATTATCGTTGCCGATGGTGAGCTTGCCTTCGAGAACAACGTGCGACATGAGACGGGTGCGCGCGCCGATGCGCACGGCGGGGCCGATGACGCAGTAGGGTCCGATTTCGGCATCGGAAGCGATTTCGGTTTTGGGATCGACGAGCGCGGTGGGGTGGATGGCCATGAGAGGAACGCCGGGAGACTACGGGGCCGGCGCTTCGACGGGCTTGTCACTTTTGTCACTGCTGTTGGTGGGGCTGTCAGCGGGCTTGTCGGCGAGGATGAGTTTGCACATGAGAGTTGCTTCGGCGACGACTTGACCGTCGACGGTGGCGACGCCTTGCATCTTCGCCACGGTGTATTTGAGGCGGAGCATCTTCATTTCAATGCGAAGCTGATCGCCTGGGACGACCGGTCTGCGGAATTTAGCTTCTTCGATGGAAGCGAGGAACATGACTTGGCCGCGAGTGTGAGGAGCGAGCGTGCCCACCAGGATGCCGGCCACCTGCGCCATGGACTCTATAATGAGTACTCCGGGCATAACGGGATAGCCGGGAAAGTGGCCGATGAAGTGCGGCTCGTTGATGGTGACATTCTTGATCCCGACTATAGAATCATTCGTTATTTCAACGATTCTGTCGACCATCAGCATGGGATAACGGTGCGGCAGAAGCGTAGTGATTTCTTGAATATCCAGCGGGGTCATGGGAATCGGTATTATAACAACCGGTGACTCATTTCCTTAGTTATGCCCAAGAGAAGCACGCCGAGATTGTGGCCTTTATAAGCGAACTGGCGGCTTGTGAATCGCCGAGCGATTCGCCTGCGGCGGTGAACCGTCTGGTGGACTTACTCATTGAGCGGACGGCCGATATAGCAACGGCGCAAACATTCGATGCGGAGAGGTTCGGCAAAACGTTGCGCTTGACGTTTAAGGTGCCGGGCGATTCCAAACAGGGCCAAGTGCTGGCGTTGGGACATTCCGATACGGTGTGGCCGCTGGGAACGACCAAGCACATGCCGGTGAACCAGGCGAGTGGGAGGTTGTGGGGACCGGGCGTATTAGATATGAAATCGGGCTTGGCCTTTTTCGTATTTGCTATACGCGCGTTTCGCGATCTAGATGTGGCGGTGAGGCATGAGGTGGTGCTGTTGGTGGCGTCCGATGAGGAAGTGGGTAGCACCAGCTCGCGGACGGTTACCGAGGAAGAAGCCAAGCGTAGCAAGTGCGTGCTGGTGTTGGAGCCTGGGACGGGTTTTGCTGGGAAGCTAAAGACAGCCCGCAAAGGAGTGGGCGAATATACGGTTTTCGTGAAGGGTAAAGGGGCTCACGCGGGCGTGGATTTTACGAGTGGCGCCAGCGCGATTGTGGAAGCGGCGCGGCAGATTTCGGAGATTGCCAAGTTTACAGACTTGCAGCGCGGCATCACGGTGAATCCGGGGGTGATCAGCGGCGGAACAAGGTCAAACGTGATTGCCGAGGATGCGCGGGTGCATGTCGATATCAGAGTGAGCCGACTGCCGGATGCGGCGGAACTGGATGCCAAATTTCGCGCGTTGCGAGCGATGGATGAGCGGTGTTCGGTTTGGGTGGAAGGAGGGTTGAATCGTCCACCTATGGAACGGACGGAGGCCATCGCGGCGTTGTATGGAAAAGCGAGGGCGTTGGGAGAGGCGATGGGAGTGACAGTGGAGGAATCGTCAACGGGCGGAGGGTCGGATGGGAATTTTACGGCGGCGCTGGGAATTCCGACGCTTGATGGATTGGGAGGTGTGGGGGAAGGCGCGCATGCTTCGAATGAGAGTATTTTGTTGGATCGGGTGGCGGATCGAGTGGCTTTGTTGGCGGGGTTGGTGGCGGAGATTTGAAAAAGAACGGCCACGGATGAATACGGATGAATACGGATAAGATAAGAACGGATTTTGGGGCACACCGCGGGTACGCGACTGCCGGACGAAAGAGATGGGAGCAAAGATTTTAGGCGGCTTGGGGCTCCTTTTGCGTCGCGCGATAGGCGGCGACGACTTTATCGAAGTCGGGACGGGTTTGCATGAGGCGAAATTGGGTGGCGGTGCGGTCGAGGTAGTAGTGGAGTTCTTCGCTTGAAAAATCGAAGCCACAGTCGGCGGGGTTGAAGCCGTGGCCTTGTTTGATGGACAAGGCGATTTCACTCTTGCGCTTGTCGAGGCGCTCTTTCTGAAGGGTTTGGAGCTGGGCGGTGTCCTTTTCGAGATGATTACGGAGGCGGCGCTCCTGGAGGGCGAGGTTGCTGAAGTCTCTGCGGTAGGTCATGAAGATTTCGGCGTCGATGAGGGCGCGGCGATTGTCGGGATCTTTTTCTTCGGTGTAAAGATCGGCGAGCTTGCGGCGGCCGACGGCGTAGATGCCGGATTCGAGAGGCGCGATGCGGAGGAGGCGCCATTCGGTGTCGGCTATGGTTTGGGTGAGCACTTTTTCTTTATCGGTGGCGGGTGAGAATTCGGCGAAGTGGCGGTCGAGGTGGTCGTAGTAGGCGTGGATGTCTTCATTGGGAAGGACAACGGTACGACCGGTGAGGCCGGTTTTGACGGCGTTCATGGAAGATTTGGCTTTGCTTTCTTCGGTGCGGGGTCCGGTACTGTGCTGGGCGTTGGCGCGGTTGGCGTTGCGGCGGGCTTCGGAGGTTTCCTTTGCCTTGATTTCGTCGATCAGGTCTTGGAAATTGAAGGTGTCGGGGGGTGGTGGTTGGTCGCAGCCGCCGACGGAGGCGGTGGCTGACATGGTTTCCGGGCGTCCGGTTGGAGCTTGCTCCGCAAGCATGGTTTCCGGTCTACCGGTTGGAGCTTGCTCCGCAAGCATGGTTTCCGGTCTACCGGTTGGAGTTTGCTCCGCAAACATGGTCTTGTTGGCGTTGACGGCCAACTTTTGGGCTTGGCGCTCAGCAGCGCGGCGTTGTGCACGATTTGACATTTTTTGAGATTGCCTTTCTGAAAATACGAATGGCCCGCGACGAGGGAAAACTCGTGCGAGCCGGTTTAAAGTTAGCAAAATCGCTGGAGCGGGGCGAACTGCGGGCACCGTTTTTGAGCGACCCGAAATTGAGCTAAGTCTTTTAGAGTGTTTGGAAAAGAAGTATTTTTGACTTTTTTTCGAAAGCTGTGACCGGATTTTATGTGACCGATTAACTTGGGGCGGGTTCAGTTCTTTATGAACGTGTTTTGTGAGGCTTTCGTGAAGATTTCGCTATTTCCAGCGGCAGCTGCCTCTGTGGCCATTAGCAATACTCTTCGTGCAGGAGGCAATACTCGCAACGGCGCTTGGCACGAACGGCCATGCGTTCGCGCAGAACATCAGGACGCAAGCTGGAGGTTCTGGCGGGCGCGAGCTTTGGCTAGGATGAGCAAGTGTTCGAGCTGGAAATAGTCGTCGAGTTCGGTTTGCTCCTCGGATGAAATGATTCCCTCGCGGCGCTTGGCGACTAAATCCTCGACCCGTTGAATTGCTGCCTCTGTTGGGCGGAAAGCTACGACCGACTCCGGTGTCGTACCAGATGCTATAAAATCGACGATCTCCTCGGAAGGCGGGGATGGGTTCATTTCCTGCTTGACTCTTCAATATGTGCTTGAACGATCGGCATTGGGCCCTAAGCCTTTACTAATCCTACCGTAGCGTTACGTCGTGGGAGCACGGACCTGAGCGGATCGGCCCTCGCACGACTCTAAGTGGCGCGAACGTTACTTTAGCATTGGCAGCGCGTATGCAAACAAGATCGCCGCCGCCAAAGATCACACACTGCCTCCGATCCAACTCATAGGTGATCCCGCCATTCATCTGATTCGCACCCATCGTGCCGTGCCACAGCGTGTGCCCGTCTTTGTCATCCAGCGCGGGCAGATGCTTCGAGGCGTCTCCGGCGAACACGAGATCCCCCGCCGTACTCAGCAATCCCACTCCCTGCCGCCAATGAACGCGACCAGAGGCCGACCGGGAGGTCGGCTGCTCGAGTTTCCACATTTTGCCGACCGGCGTAGGGCGGGCATTCTTGCATGCTAGCCGCCTTTCCAGGCGGCGACTGCGCTCGACCAGCGAAACTGCTCGGTCCATTGTCACGAACGCTTCGCCTGAAGTGGCAACGCGCTCGCGACGAAAGCCCCGTGTGGCGGGCAAACTTCCGTGCAGACGGAAACGTAACGAACTGCGGCTGGCCGATAGCATCCCAGTGAGGGAGACGACGTACCTAGCGGAGCATAAAGAATCTGTGCTAGGCGCGGATCGTTTCGAGGGCTGAGACGCGGCCGCCAGGAAAGGCGGCAGGCAGGCATGAATGCCCGCCCTACGCGCCGCCGGCAAAATGTAGAAACTCCAGAGGTTTAGACATGCAGTTTGTCGAGATAGGCGTAATCCACCTTGATCGCTTCTAACGCGGGCATTTCTTTGAACGGCGGCTCCTGTTCGACAAAAATCGAGCTGATCTGCGCCTTCTTCGCCGCTTCGAAAATCCGGCGGTAATCGATACTGCCGCGCCCCAATTCGGTCGGCACGGGCGCGCCTTCGCCAGTGTCACCCAGCTTTGTCGCCGGCGTAAAGCCCTTCTTGAAATCTTTGATGTGAAGCAACTGGTAGCGCGCCGGAAATTTCTTCAGATACTCCACGGGATCGTGTCCCGCCACCGTGACCCAGCCGCAATCCAGCTCGAGCTTCACTAGGTCTGCGTCGGTTAGGCGCACGAACTCGTCGTAGCCGGTCACGCCGCCTTCATACGCTTTGAATTCAAAGTTGTGGTTGTGATAACCAAGCTGCAGGCCGGCCTTTTTCACCTGCGCGCCCACTTTGTTGAACTGCTCTGCGTTCCACTTGTAATCGTCCAGCGTGAACGCGCCCAGCATCGCCATGAAGAAGCCCATTTGGCCGGCAGCCGGGTCGGCATGCACGCGCGACATGTCGGCGATCCACGGAACCGTCACGACCATATAATGCTGGCCCAGCGTGTTGGCAGAGGCGATGTTGCCATCCAAATCCTTCAGCAGATCGGGCAAGAGATAATGTCCGGACGTGTTCTTCAAGCCCACATCGTCTAGCATCCGCCGCAATTCCTTGGCGCCGAGCTTCGACATAGGCGACGTCTCCACCTCCTGGTAGCCGACCGCAGCTACCTGCTTCAGCGTGCCTTGCGGGTCTTCATCCATCTCTTTGCCAACGGTGTAAAGCTGCAACCCGATGGGCATTTTCAGAGTGCTTCCTTTCAGGAACGGAATAGCGGCAATTCCACCGGCGAGCTTGCCAAGCAGATGCCGGCGCGAATAGTCTGGTTTCATGGCCCCCACGATGATATACCAGCCTTCGCGACGTTCGGTTCTGCTGGGTCTAGCCGCTGCTTCCTCCTCGTTCGGCCGCGATGTTGCGCCGCCCGCGCCCTACGGCGTGCTGCCATCCCACCGCCAACTCCGCTGGAGCGAACTGGGCTTCTACAACTTCCTCCACTTCACCGTCAACACCTTCACCGACAAGGAATGGGGCGAAGGCGATGAAGATCCCGCCATCTTCCATCCCACCGCCTTCGACGCCAATTTGATTTGCGCGGTTCTCAAAGAAGCCGGCAGTAAAGGCGTCATTCTTACCTGCAAACATCACGATGGCTTTTGCCTGTGGCCCACCAAAACCACGGAACATTCCATTCGCTACAGTCCTTATAAGAACGGGAAAGGCGACATCGTGCGCGAACTTTCCGAAGCCGCCGCGCAGACGGGCTTACAATTTGGTGTTTATCTCTCGCCGTGGGATCGCAACAACGCCGCCTATGGCACTACGTCCTATATCGACATTTACCGCCGCCAACTCCGCGAATTGCTCACCGGGTATGGCCCCATCTTCGAGGTTTGGCATGACGGCGCGAATGGCGGCAGCGGCTACTACGGGGGCGCGCGCGAAACCCGCACCATCGACAAAGTCCACTACTATGACTGGCAGACCACGTGGTCCCTCGTCCGCGAGTTGCAACCCGACGCTGTCATCTTTAGCGACGTCGGCCCCGACATCCGTTGGGTGGGGAATGAAAAAGGTATAGCAGGCGAGACTTGTTGGGCGACCTATTCTCCGGTGGCGACAGATGGCGGCACGGCCGTGCCCGGCGATGTGCGAGAAAAGGAGTCGACTGTCGGCACACGCAGCGGCAAGTATTGGCTACCGGCAGAGTGCGACGTCTCCATCCGTCCCGGCTGGTTCTGGCATCCGGCAGAGAACGGCAAGGTTAAATCTCCACAAGAGCTTTTTGATCTCTATTGTGTGTCAACGGGCCGAGGCGCGAGTTTCCTGCTGAACGTTCCTCCCGATCGCCGCGGGCTGATTTACGAAGCCGACGCGGAAAGCTTGCGCGGTTTTGGCCGCATCATGAACGCGACTTTCGCGCGGAACCTGGCGGCTGGCGCGCGAGTGAAAGCCTCGAACGTTCGGGGCGGGCGGACGGAGTACGAGCCAGGCCACTTGCTCGACGAAAATCGCTTAACCTATTGGGCGACTGACGACAACGTTCGGGAAGCGGAGGTTGTTTTCGATCTCCCACACGCCATCGATGTCAATTTAGTACGAGTGCGGGAAGCTATCGCTCTCGGTCAGCGCATAGGCGGTTTTTCAGTTGAATATTGGAAGGATGGCGCCTGGGCCAGCTTCGGAACGGGCACCAGCATTGGTTCATGCCGCATCCTCCGTTCGCCGCAGACGGTCAATTCCAATCGCGTGAGGTTGAAGATAACCGAGAGCGAAGCGTGTCCCGCGTTGTCGGAGTTCGGACTGTTTGCGGTCGCTTCCTGAACTTGCTGGCCGTTTCATAAAATACGCTAACGTATATCGGTACAATTACTCGGCTGGAAACCGGCCGGAACATATCGTTACCGCTCCTTGGCAGTCGCGGCTCGGCTAGGGGTTGCGCGTTGTCGCTGGGTTTCCATTATCATCGGTGGGCCGCAGCCGCGCGCCAGCAAGCGGTTCCGAATACGTGAGCGAAAGTCTGAACCAGTGTGCTAGTGCTTAATTGCATAAGTTAACAATGGTATTCCGAAGCTGGCTTCCCTTGACGTCGCGTTTGCGCCAGCGAAATGGCTTGGCTTGTTCGTTATGTCTGCGAATGAAGGCTTCGATGGCGTCGCGCAGTTGGTCTTTGCTTGTGAAACTGG
>Ga0302325_10019370_pt1 | contig 14313 bp, 11 predicted proteins | sample Palsa_T0_2_FD_201948 | JGI IMG/M metagenome (GOLD analysis project Ga0302325, IMG submission 201948) | Peat permafrost microbial communities from Stordalen Mire near Abisko, Sweden - Palsa_T0_2 | ecosystem: Environmental > Terrestrial > Soil > Palsa > Peat permafrost | place: Sweden: Abisko... | reverse complement strand
TCGGAGGTCTTGCGACCCGGAGCATCAAGGGTGCCGGAATCGGAGCCGGAGCAGGCAGTGCGGTCGGCCTCGCCACAGTGCTGCTAACGCGCGGCAAGGAAGTCAGTCTGAAGACGGGAACCACCCTGGACGTGGTCTTCGATCGTAAAGTAAGTCTGGAGTAACTGGTAAGATGGGCGTTTCCACCCATCATGCTCTGGAGCAAGTTATTCATACCCACGCTGCGCGACAACCCCGCCGAAGCGGAAGTCGTCAGCCACCAGCTTTTACTGCGCGCCGGTTACATCCGCCAGCTCTCTGCCGGCGTGTACAGCTACCTATTCCTGGCGCAACGATCGCTGCTAAAGATCACTAAGATCGTCCGCGAAGAAATGGATGCGATCGGAGGCCAGGAGATGCTTCTCCCGGCCCTCAACCCAGCTGAACTCTGGCAGGAATCCGGCCGCTGGGACGTCATGGGGCACGATATGTTCCGCCTCAAGGATCGCTATCAGCGGGATTTCTGCCTGGCGATGACGCACGAGGAAGTCATGACGTCGATCGCGCGCGGCGAATTGCGTAGTTACAAGCAGTTGCCGCAGATCTGGTATCAGATCCAGACGAAATTCCGCGATGAGCCCCGGCCCAAATCCGGATTGATGCGGGTGCGGCAGTTCATCATGAAGGATTCGTACACCTTCGATATCGACGCCCCCGGCCTGGATGTCGCGTATCAGAAGCACTACGACGCCTACTGCAAAATCTTCACACGCTGCGGCCTCTCCTACATCGCGGCACAGGCCCATTCCGGTGCGATGGGAGGCAACGAATCGACCGAGTTCATGGTCGCCAGCCCCGCGGGCGAGGACTTTGTAGTGGTCTGCCCGGCCTGCCATTACGCCGCCAACGTGGAGAAGGCCGTATCGAGCCTGCACCCCCTCGCAATCACCGATCCTGAAGGCGACCTCGACCCGGAGGAGTTCCACACCCCCGGGCAAAAGACCATTGACGACCTCACAGCCTTCACCAAGCTGCCGCCCACCTCGCAGATGAAGAGTCTCGTCATGGTGGCCGATGGCAAGCCGGTCCTCGCGCTCGTCCGTGGCGATCACCAACTCAGCGAGACCAAGTTCTCCTCCGTCATGCAAGCCCGCGACGTGCGTCCCGCGCATCCGGCGGAGATCATCGACTGGTTCGGCGCCGCGCCGGGCTCCTTGGGCCCCGTAGGCGTCAAGAACATGCCCGTAGTGGCCGATCTGGCGCTCCAAAGCCGCCGCAACATGATCGCCGGCGCCAATAAGGACGATTACCATCTGCGCCATGTAACCCCCGGCGAAGACTTCACCCCTCGCTTCGCAGACCTACGCGCCGTCGCCGAAGGCGACCTATGCTCGATCTGTGGCCAAGGCACGCTCGAAATGAAGAAGGCCATCGAAGTCGGCCATATCTTCAAACTCGGTTACAAGTATTCCGAATCCATGGGCCTGCGAGTCCTCAATGCGGAAGGCGGGGAAGTGATGCCCATCATGGGTTCCTACGGCATCGGCATTGAGCGCATCCTCACGACGGCCATTGAAGAGCACAACGATAAGGACGGCATCAAACTGCCTCCCGCCATCGCGCCTTTCACCGTGGTCATCACGCCTGTCAACATCTCCTTCCCCGAGCAAAAGGACGCCGCCGAACAGATCTATAAGGGCTGTCTCGCGCTCGGTCTGGATGCACTACTCGACGATCGCGATGACCGTCCCGGCGTCAAATTCAAAGATGCCGATCTTATCGGAATCCCCTATCGAATCACCATCGGCAAGAAGCTTCCCCAAGGCCTCGTCGAACTAGTCAATCGCCGCACCAAGACCTCGGAAGACGTACCTATCGGAGAAGCCGCCGCTCGTGTCCAACAATCCATTTGAAGCAGTCAGAGCCCAGTTTCCCGCGCTGCGGAACTGGACTTACCTGAATACCGCTACCTTCGGCCAACTCCCTGAGCGCGCGGTGGACGCAGTGAATCGCCACTTCACGCGCCGCAACGAACTCGCGTGCAAGGATTTCATCGCGTGGTTTAACGATATGGATCATATTCGCGGGCTGGTCGCGCAATTGATCCATTGCGAAGCCGTTGACATCGCTTTCATCACCAACGCCTGCGCTGCGATTTCGCAACTCCTCGGCGGCATGGATTGGAAGACCGGCGACCAGATCCTCACCCTCGAACACGAGTTCCCGAATCAGTATTACTATCCCGCGCAACTGAACCGATTCGGCGTCGAGCTAGTCGAGACACCATTCGAACGCTTCTACGACGCCATCACGCCGCGTACGCGCCTGGTGATTCTGTCGATGGTGAACTATTCCACCGGCTTCCGCGCTCCACTGGTAGAGATCGCCGCGCATCTTCGCGCTCACAATATCATGCTCTACATCGATGGCACACAAGGGTTAGGCGCGCTCGAGTTCGACTGCACTGCGATCTTTCCCGACATGCTGGCCGTCAACGCATACAAGTGGCTCTGCTCGCCCAACGGCGCAGGTTTCATGTACGTCAGCCCTGAACTTCGCACACGGCTCGCGCCCAGCGTAATCGGCTGGCGCAGCGATGCAAATTGGCGGTCCGTTGCCTCGCTCAATCACGGCGCTCCACAGTTTGTCGAATCGGCGGAGAAGTACGAAGGCGGCATGCTCCCCTTCGCTCCGCTCTACGGCATGGCTGAAAGTATTTCGATGATGCTCGAACTGGGACCCGCGAATGTAGAAGCCCGAGTCTTGCAACTCGTCGATCAGGCTCGCCTCATGCTCGAAACCGCAGGCGGCGAAGTAGCCCACCCGAACTCGCCCATCTTAGCCGCCCGTTTCCCCGATCGTTCCGCTGAAGCCCTGGCCGAAACGCTGAACGCACGTCGAATCCTAGCGGCCGCACGCCACGGCCACCTGCGCATCTCCCCGCACTTTTACAACAACGAAGACGATCTGCGTCTGGTCGGCGAAGCCCTCCGATAAACCTGTGTTCATACTCGGCGCCGCTGTCACGCTCGCGATTGCTTATGCCATCGGTGTCCAGCTTTTCGGCAAGGTACCGCTACCGCCGCTCATCCGCTTCGCGCTCGGGGCGACTGTAGAAAGCCTGCTCGTCTACTTGTTCTTTCTCGATCGGATGGGCTCGGTACTGCCGATCCTTGCCATCTTCATCCCTATCATCTTCTTCAAGCGTCCTGCACCATTCAGCGAGCCGGCAGTCCGGCCCCTCGATCGACTCACGCGTTGGATACTCTTCCCACTCTTCGCGATCTTTGGGGTCTACTATCTCGTTCAGGCTCTCGCACCTGAGATCCAACCCGACGCTATTTCCTACCATCTCGGCCTCACCGCCGAGTACCTGCGGCTTGGCACGTTCCCGAAGCGCATCACCTTCTACGAGATCCTTCCGCAAGGTCTCGAAATGCTCTTCGCGGTGGCCTACTCGATCGGCCGCGATTCCGCCGCGAAACTAGTCCACTTTGCATTCCTGCTCGCGACACTGCCACTCATCGTTCTAACCGCGCGGCGTCTCAAACTGAGCGATGCGCAAGGCTACACTGCTGCCGCGCTCTACTTCTTCGCCCCCGTTGTAGGCCTCAGCGGCACGTGCGCTTACAACGACGCGGCGCTTGTCTTCTTCACGCTCGCGACGTTCTACCTGCTCCTTCTCGATCAACCCGGCTGTGCGGGCATAACCGCCGGTTTCTGTTACGCCATCAAGTTCACAGGCTTGCTAGTCCCGGTACTCGCCTTGATCTACATCCTTTCGAAACCCCAGAAGCTCGTCAAATTCAGCTTCGGGACGCTGCTCATGATCGCTCCATGGATGATGCGTGCCTTCATCCTCACGCGGAATCCGCTCGCGCCGCTCTTCAACGGTCTGTTCCCGAATCTCTACTTCAACTCCGTCACTGAGCGCGCGTTGTCCCACGCACTCAGCAGTTACCAAGGCTTCACTTGGCCAACAGCCCTTTGGGTCTGGGGAATCACTGGCGCGACCCAAGGCGTCATTGGCCCCCTCATCGTGGCTGCTCCCCTCGCGTTCCTCGCGTGGCGCAAACCCGCAGGCCGTTTGCTGCTGATAACGTCAGTGCTTCTCCTCGCTCCGATCGCGTTCAACGTCGGCACACGCTTCCTGATGCCATCCCTGCCGTTTCTAGCACTCGCGCTGGCGGTCGCGCTTCCCCGTCCCGCGATCCTCGCAGTAGCTCTTCTTCAGGCCGTCATCAGCTTCCCGCCTGTAATCATCCATCTCGAACAGCCGCAAGCGTGGGCGCTCAAAGGTTTCCCCTGGCGTGCCGCGTTGCGTATTGAGCCGGAAGCCGAATACCTGCGCTCCGCCGCCGGCGATTACAACGTCGCCCGCTTCATCGAGGAGCACACCACCCCGCAAGACCACGTCTTCGCGCTCAACGGCGTCTCAGCTCTGTTCACTACCCGCGATGTCCTGGAATTCTGGCACTCCAACCGCGCCGAGCGGCTTACCAGCACCCTGCAAGGCGTTTTTGACCGAACCATAATGGTCAAAACCCGTGCTGAATGGCCCGCCACTCTTCTCAGTGGCATCCGTTTCGTCTCATCCGCGGGCCACTCCAACGAATGGGCCATCTTCGACGTGCGCCTCTTCTCGCCGGGCGGCTTCCTCTACAACAGCCCGCAATGGACCCTGCAAGCCTCGCCTAACCCTTCCGGCGCCCCCGCCGCCTTTGACGGCAACCGCGCAACCTTCTGGACCACCCGCATCCCCCAACAGCCCGGCATGTTTCTCGAAGCCGATTTCGACCATCCGCAACTTCTCGATTCGGTACAACTCCTGATCGCCGCCAATGCTCCTCAACCCGGTTTTCGAGTGGAAGGCCGCGCCGCTCAAAGCCGCGTGTGGCAGACGCTTACCGGACGCCTCGAAGGCAAGGTTCTACCCGCGCAGGACCTTCGCCGGGACGCCGTCTACGCTGTCCATCACGCAGGCTTCTCGGTAATCAGTGTCTACTCCAATGGCGAAGGACTCGGCGTCATCGGCCAGGACATGTTGAAGAACCAAAAGCAGTGGAGCGTTCAGGATCTAGGAGGCTACGGCGATTTCCACTTGATGCGGATTATCGAACCCTAACGTCCTTGAGGATCGCCGACCAGCCACCGTTATAAGAATCCTCTTCCAACGCAAACGCGGCATCAATGCGCGTGCCCATTGCGAACTCGTCCAGCCGGTGTGCGAAGTTGAACCCCTTGAAGTTCAAACTGCGCGAACCCTGACGAAGATTTACCCGGAGGTGCTTCTCCTTCATGAGCCGCGGCGCACTCTCCACTTCAAGATCCATCGCGGCAAAGACAGGTGATCGGTTCCCCGAGCCGAAAGGCTCAAGCGCCTGAAGCTGGTCGAAGAAGCCGTCATCGAGATCGCTCAACTTTGCCACCGCATCGACTTCGAGCGATGGCTGCAAATCCTCCAACGTAAGCAGCGAAGCCGCACGCGCATTCAACCGTTCACGAAACGCATTCACTGAATCCGCACGCAACGTGAGCCCGGCTGCGTGGCTATGGCCTCCGAATTTTGCGAACAAATCACGCATGCTCTCCAGCGCATCCAGCAAATGAAAACCCGCTATGCTGCGCCCCGAACCCACGCACTCCCCATTCTCTTCGCCCAGAACAAACGTAGGCCGCCCGAACTGTTCTACAACGCGCGAAGCGACGATCCCCAGCACCCCTCGGTGCCATCCAGCCCCGCTCAATACCAGCGCGAACTGCGTATCGTCTACAGGCTGATTCACGCAGAATTCCTTGATCTCCGCTTCTTCCGCCTGCCTTTCCGTGTTCAGCCGCTGCAACTCGGCCGCAATCTCCCGAGCCCGCGCCCCATCGCGCGTGAAGAAGAGTTCCACCACGCGATCCGCGCTCGCCATGCGTCCTGCCGCATTGATCCGCGGCGCAATTTGAAAGCCTACCTGCCTTGCCGTCGGTTGGCTACCGGATTCGACGCCCGCCGAATCAAGCAACGCACGCAGCCCAGGATTGTTCACCGTGCGAAGTCCCACAAGCCCCAATTTCACAATGGCCCGGTTCTCTCCGGTCAAAGGAACAACGTCAGCGACGGTCCCGATCGCCACCAACTTCAGGAACGAATCCAGCACTCGCCGCAACTTTGCCGGATCCCAATTCAACCGCGCCAGCAGCGCTTCCACCACCTTGAACGCTACGCCTACGCCGCACAGGCCCTTGTTGGGGTACTCGCAGTCCAAGCGATTCGGATTGATCACCGCAACCGCCCGCGGAAGCTCGCTCTCCGGCAGGTGGTGATCCGTCACGATCACATCAATCCCCAGTTCACGCGCGCGTTCCACCAGCGCATTCGCGCGAATGCCCGTATCGACACTCACGATCAGCGTTACGCCTGCCTGCGCCGCCCGCTCCACCGCGGCAAGCTGCAATCCATAGCCATCGCGCAAACGATGCGGGATCGAGAAGGTACACGCACCGCCGGCCATCTCAATCGCGGTCTTGAGAATGACTGTAGACGTAGTGCCGTCCACATCATAGTCTCCGTGGATCTCGATCTTTTCGCCGCTGCGGATCGCGCGAAGTAAACGCTCCACGGCGGTGTCCATATCGCGCAACCGCGAAGGTGAAAATAGATCATCAAGTGAAGGCTTCAGAAACCGTTGTGCGAGAGCCGCGGAAGTGCGTCCCCGCGCGATCAACAACCCAGCCAGCACCGGCGATACATGCAGTTCCGCCGCCAGACTCGCGGCCGCGGGATCCGTTGGAGCAACGAACCAGCGTTTCCGCCGAGCCTCAGTTATTTGAATAGAAGCCGCCCATCCCACCGTCTTCTTCGTCGTCCCCCGGTTCGCCGACTTCGACAGCCTCGGCGATTTCCTCGCTCAACTCGACAAATTCGTCGTACCAGTCCGGGTGCACTTCGTACACGTACATCCGGGAATTGTGATCGAACGCCAGTTCGAGGGAACAGGTTTGCGAGGTGTACTTCTTGTACTTTGCGAGACGAGTGTCGAAAGCCCGCCGCTCATCGCGCGGCATGTCGCTCGAATCGAGCTCTTCCACTTCCTCGTCAATTTCCGATTGCTCGAACTCCCTTGTGGCAACCAGAATCAGTTGCACACGCAGCTTCTCCGCCGCTTCGAGAAACATGCGGTAGTCCGGGAAGCGTTCGCAATCCCAACAGATGAGAGGCATTCCTTCCAAACCGCCCGGATAGCTCCGGAAGACGGCAAAACTGGATGCGTCGAGAAAAGCGAGGATTTCCTGTTTAAGCGTATCGAGATCGATGTCCACAGTTCTACAACTACCAGAGTTTGATCGGTCCCTCACCGGGAGAAAAGCGGAACCCAATGCTAACCGCAACTTCCGTCTGGTGAAAAGTGTTGCCGCCGCCAAACCCATAATCGCGAAAATCGAGGTTGAAGTAGGAACTGATGACTCTCGTTACAGGCCTGCTTAACGAGAAACGCGCATAGTAACTCGCATAGCTTCCGGCTGTGCCAGCCCCGTTTGCGTAACCGCTCAAATTGCTGCGGCCGCCACCAACCTGCGCCGCCCATTTGTGAAATGTGGGGAGAGTCCAGAAAACCGATTCCGATTGACTCCTCGAGGTCAGAATCAAGCCGTTTCCAGGCGTGATGCCTTCGGAGAACGTTACGCCAAACGACGAATTGCGGAGTCTGCGGCTGAGCGACGCCGCAATGTCCGGAGCATAGCCGAGGAAATAATCCTTTTCAATGCCCGATTGAATTCCTAACACAGCTTGAACGAGCGGGTTGGGAGTTACCGTATCCAGAGCCTGGGAATCGTAACGGGTGCCTCCCCCGGAAAAAGACAGGTCCGTGGTCCGGTTCAAGGAAATTGAATAATTGACCCCGACGCTGTCGGCGTTGGAGCCGCCAAAGATCTTGGTATAAGAATATTCCGAGTGCGAATAGAAGATGCCGACCGTCTGCCTTCTGGTGATGCGATAGGAAATATCGCCCCCTGTTGAATAGCCCCTTGTGTTCGCCAGATATTGCGAGTCCCTGTTGACCAGAAAGTAGGCGCCGTTGACACTGAACGAAAGGCGCGCCGTCATTTGATATGTGGCTGAGCCCGATGTCGTGGAGTAATAAGTGCGATCGGCGAACGCCTCGGTATTGGGAGCGACGACGATCGTTCCGCTATTCAGACTAACGTCGTAGATTGGTGTCGAGTTCAGAATGGAATAGTTATTCGAAGTCAATCCGCCGGTTTCGCGGAGCCCCACCGAAAATCGCGGAGAAATCTGTTGGGTAAATCCCGCTGCCAGACTGTGGTTTTGGCCGCCTGATTTCGTATTGCTGTAGTACTTGTAGTAATCTCCGCTGTAATTGAAATCCATGATCGATCTGCGGTGATACTTCCGCATGCTGGCGCCCCAGTTGACGTCCCACCCTTCGGAAGGAATGGACGGGGCAGTGGCGCCATTCTGTACATAAGCTCCCAGCAGCCCGGAATCGTAATCGGCGTTAAGACCCGCGTAGAAGCGCAAGGGTTGGTTGACCGGAATGGCTGGGCGGGAAAGAGCGAATCCCCTGCTCAAAATCGCCGGGCCCGTGTAATCGGGAGCATCCGCACCTAATGCTCCTGCGCCACCCCCGCCTGCCGCACCGCCTGCCGCGTCTCCTTCCGGAGCATCCCCCATTACTTTGTCCGGGTCTTTTGTAGGATCTTTCGTGATGTCGTTCTTCGGGTCTTTCGTCGGATCCTTGGTCGGATCCGGAATATCGGAAACCTTGCCGTTCGGATCGAGTTCGTTCGGCTTCAGCGGCCCCTTCGAAAGCGGCTGTTGCTGTTGGCCGGCCGGTTGTTGGGCAGGTGGTTGGCCCGCTTGCTGCGCGGGTGGCTGCTGAGCCGGCGGCGGGTCCTGCAGCGAAGAAGCAACTTGCTGGCCCAGACCCTGGCCAGCCGCCAGCGCCATGAATACCGCCACAAATCCAGCAAGGTTCTTACCGCCTATCATCCCTCAAGTTGTAGCACAGGCTAACGGGAATCGTCCCAATTAATCCACGGATTTGGTTATATATAGCTCGGTCTGTATGTCGAACGACAGTCTCCGGTGCGCCTCTCGAAGAGTCTGTTCCGCGCCTATGCCGGATGCAAAGAGAAATCCCAGGTAACTGGCTCCCTCAGGTAGCATCTCCAGCTTTTGACCGGGTTTGGCCGTTATTATGACGTCTAAGAGTCCCAGCACCTCGCGAGCCGCCTCAGCTCCCGCGGCACCGTGATAAATGCCCGATTTAGGGATCGGGATCATCATCACTCCGCCCGCCAGAGCCTCGCCCGCAAAGCGTGGATCGTCGGCAAGCGCGTGCCGGAGAATGATCTCCTCTAGCGTGACGCCCCCATCGAATCGGAGGACTTTTGAGCACAATCCTCCGATCGGGCGGGCCGCCACTTCCAGTACGAAAACTCCTTGCGCGGTCAGGCGCATCTCGGCATGAACCGGGCCATGGTCAAGGCCAAGTGCGGTTACAGCCCTTTGCGCCGCCTCGCGCAACTCCGTCTGAATCTCCTCCGCCTCTCGCGATGGCGTCACATAAATTGACTCCTCGAAGAACGGACCGTCCAGAGGATCGGGTTTATCGAAGATCGCCAGCGTCCGCAGCTTTCCACGAGTAACCAACCCTTCCAGCGCAAATTCACTCCCAGCCAGGAAGCGCTCCACTTGGATGAAAGCGTTCCGAGGCTCCGCCAACCGCTCGATATCCGGGTGCCTCAAGATCGCCCCGATGCGTTTAGCTGCCGCGATAAACCCGGCATCGTCGTCGGCCCGGATCACTCCCCGGCTGGCCGAAAGACCCATCGGCTTCAGGACGCAAGGATAGAACTTAGCCCTCCGCGGGGGGCCGAATTTGGAGATCCGATAGTGGTCGGGCGTGACCATCCCGGCGCGAGCAAAGCGTTCCCTGGCCAAATGTTTATCGCTAGCGGCTTCAACTGCTTTGGCAGGATGAAACGGCAGCGCGAGCCGTTCGGCGGCCATGGCGGCTATCCATGCGGGGCGATCGCCCACGGCCACAACTCCATCTACGGCCAGCTCAGCAAGTTTGCCGGCGGATTCGACCGGCTGCTCAAAGCGGATCGGAACCGCACGGTCGCCCCAGGGATCGCCGAGGACATGGCAACGATCGGTCGCCAGGACCATCTCGATCCCGAGCCGCCGTCCCGCTTCCGCGAAAGCTCGGGTCTGATAGCCGGTGGTCGCCGCCACCAGGAGTACAGTTTTATTTCGCGCCGTAGCTCACCCGCCAGATGGAGTTGCTGCCGTCGTCGGTGACCATCAACGATCCGTCGCTCGCCACCGCCACGCCTACGGGGCGGCCCCACACATCGCCATTGGGGTTCACAAAGCCCGTCAGAAAATCCTCGTATTCGCCGCCGGCCTTGCCGCCTTTTAACGGCACGCGCACTACTTCGTACCCGGTACGTACCGCCTTGTTCCAGGAACCATGTTCCGCGGCGAAGATATCGCCCTTATATTCCTTGGGGAACCGGCTTCCTTCGTAGAACGTTAATTCAAGCGACGCGTCGTGCGGTTGCAACAGCAAGTCCGGCACGATCACCTTGCTCTTCAATTCAGGATGCTTGCCGGCGTGGCGCGGATCCTGATTGCCGCCGATATAGAACCAGGGCCACCCGTAGAAGCCGCCTTCCTGAACGTGCGTGATGTAATCGGGAACCAGGTTGTCCCCCAGTTCATCGCGCTCATTCACGGACGTCCACAGAATACCGGTTTCGGGTTGAATGGCGATGCCGACCGGATTGCGGATGCCCGAAGCGTAGACCGTTTCGTTCTTGCCATTGGGGGTCGCCACCAAAATGTCGGCGCGATGGAACTCACCCTTATTCGTATCCGGATCGTCCACGTTGGTTGCGGAACCCACCGAGACGAAGAGCCTCTTTCCGTCCAGTGAAAATGCCAGATCGCGGGTCCAGTGGCCTCCCCCTGTCAAACGCCCGCCGCTCGGAATGTCGGCAAGTACCACCTCCGGCTTACCGCTCGCCTTCAGGTCACCGTTCTTGTAGGGAAACCTCACCACCGAACCCGTGTTGCCCACATAAAGCCACTGTGGATTCGGACCCGGCGGATAAAACGCCATGCCGAACGGTTGCTCTAAGCCGGTGACGAAGACGCCGCCGCTCTCGGGCTTGCCGCTGGCTACGCCCCGGAAGACTTCGATCTGTCCGGGATCGCTCTCCGCCACGAACAGATCGCCATTCGGAGCCGTGCGAATCTCGCGCGGATTGTTCAGGCGCGTCGCATAGAGCTGCACCGTGAAACCGGCAGGAGCTGCGGGCATTGCGCCCTCGGGCCGCGCCACGATTTGAGCCTGATTTCGCGACGATGAGGTTGCGTAGGGCTTGGGAAGATCGGCCGCGGTGATCTTGCGGACCGTGCCCGGCTGCTCTCTCTTGAAATCCGTGAAAGCCGCCTGTCCGGTGAGAATGTTCCCGTTCGTAGCAGCCCAAACGCCGCCGCATACCGAGGCCGCTCCGGTAAGTATACCGGCTACAATTTCTACTTTGCGCATGCTCATTTCATAGCACGATCCCTGCCGGAAGCCCCAGCGTGATAACTATACAGGGTGGTGAATCGCTCGGCCCGCAGTTCGTACGTCGTCAAATCGATCGTGCACGCCTCGCAGGTTCTCAACGCTTTCCAGTCCAAAGGTGAAGTGCTGCGCCTGCGAGACGTAGTGGCCCGCACCGGATTCAACAAGGGCATGTGCTTTCGGCTGCTCTACACGCTGCATACCTGCGGCTTCATCGAGAAGACCGGTGAGAATCAATACCGGCTCACTTCGGAATTGCGGCCGAACCGGCGCTTCCGGGTGGGCTATGCTGCGCTCGGCCATGATTCTTCTTTCTCGCGCGAAGTGCGTGCCGGGCTGGTCCGCGCCGCCGAATCCGCTCAGATCGAACTGGTCTCCGTCGATAACCGCTACGATGCCAAGACCGCTCTGAGGAACGCCGATCATCTGATCCGCGAATCCGTCGACCTGGTGATCGAATTTCAGGCCGATGAAGCCGTGGCGCCGGCCATTGCCAGCAAATACCTCGAAGCCAACATACCTTTCATTGCGATCGACATCCCCCACCCCGGCGCCACCTACTTCGGAGCCAACAACTACGAAGCAGGCATCATCGGCGGGCGCCATTTGGGACGCTGGGCCAACAAGCATTGGGAGGGGGCCGTGGAAGAGATCCTCATGATCGAACTTTTCCGAGCCGGGTCGGTCCCCCAGGCGCGTATCCGTGGCATGGTCGCCGGCATTCATGAGACCATCCGACGCAACCAACCCTGCGAAACCATCCACCTCGACGGCGACGGCCAATTTGGAACCAGCCTCAAGGCGGTCCGGAAACATATTCGCGCGTCGAAAGCCAAGCGAATACTCGTCGGCGCCGCGACAGACCCAAGCGCGCTCGGCGCTTTGCGGGCGCTCGAAGAGGCCGGCCGGGCCTCGGAATGCGCCGTGCTCGGCCACAATGCTGAGCCGGAGGGCCGCGCCGAATTGCGCGAACCTCGCACGCGCCTGATCGGCTCCGTCGCGTACTTTCCCGAGCGTTACGGGCCCGATCTCATCCGGCTCGCGCTCGATATCCTCGGACGCAAACCGGCGCCTCCTGCGATCTTCGTCAAACACCAGCTCATTACCCCCGAAAACGTCGACCATTTCTATCCCAACGATGGCCTCATGGGGCTGATTCCTCCAGGGTAAGTCCGCTCCCTCGCGCTCGCGGCTCTGTCTGGCGTTTCCGAGCCGCGAGCGTGAGCGACCGGTTAGAATGTAGGGTCATGCGCTACCTGTCACTTCTCCTTGCTTTTCCCTTACTTGGCGCCGACCAGATCACCATGAAAAATGGGGACCACCTCACGGGCACGATCGTAAAGTACGACGGTAAGGCGCTCACCATGAAATCGGACTACGCGGGAGATCTCGTGATCAAGTGGGAAGCTGTCGCGGGAGTTACCTCGGCCCAGCCGCTGAATATCGGCCTGAAAGACGGGCAGGTAGTAGTCGGAACGGTGACCACTAAGGACGATCGGTTCGCTGTTCAAACCGCCAGCACGGGCACGGTCTCCGCGCCTATCGCCTCGGTGACCTTCATCCGTTCCAAGGAGGAGGAAGCAGCCTTCGAAGCTCACGAAGCGCTTTACAAAAACCCCCGCCTGGTCGACCTATGGGCTGGCAATGTGGCCCTGGGCTACGCCAAGGCGACGGGCAACTCCAAGACCACCAACCTGAACATAAGCGCGAATGCCGTTCGCGCCACCACTCGCGACAAGACGACCGTATACTTCACCACGCTCTATGCCACGAATACAACCACCGGCGTCGCCACGACCACAGCCAATTCGCAGCGTGGCGGCTTCAACTATGAGTTGAATCTCGCTCCAAAATTCTTCGTCTTCGGCGGTTCGGATTTCGAAGCCGACCAGTTCCAATCCCTGGACCTACGCTTCACGCCTGGCGGCGGCTTTGGCTACCACGCGCTCAAGACCGAGAAGAACATTTTCGATCTCTTCGGCGGCGGGACTCTCGACAAGGAATACTATTCCAATAACGTGAACAAGTCCTTCGGCGAGGCTCAATTCGGGGAAGAATATTTACACAAATTTTCAAAAGTAACGAGCCTCCACGAAAAGGTGACGTTATATCCAAATCTCTCCGATACCGGACAGTTCCGCATGAGTTTCGACGCATCCGCCGATACGAAGCTGCGAAAATGGCTGGCATGGCAGGTGGCGATCAGCGACCATTACGTCAGCAACCCGCTTCCGGGCCGCTTGAAGAACGACCTGATCATCACCACGGGGGTGAATCTATTACTGGCGAAGTAGAAGTAACGGAAGAACTTACGGGCTTCCGTTTCGAGTGCCAGCCGGGTTGTTCAGCTTGCTGCGAGATGGAAGGAGAGGTCTACCTCACGGAGGAGGATCTCGTTCGCATCGCAAAGCATATTTCCGCCGATCCTATTGATTTCGAAGCGAAATATGTTCACCGGAACCCGCGTACTCTGCGGTTGCGCAAACCGTCGGACCGCCAGTGCCTTTTTCATCGGGACGGCCGGTGTTCAATCCATCCTGTCAAGCCCGTACAATGTCGCGTGTTCCCGTTTTGGCCGGAGATTATCGAGAGCGCGGAGGCCTGGAACGAGACTGCGGTTCGGTGTCCGGGCATGAACAAAGGGCCGCTGGTACAGATCGAATCGGCCGAAGAAATTTCCGGAGAAATGCGGCGCGCTTATCCTCAAATGTATCCATCGCCCTAGGAGGTTGTTTTTCCA
>Ga0302325_10019367_pt1 | contig 14314 bp, 10 predicted proteins | sample Palsa_T0_2_FD_201948 | JGI IMG/M metagenome (GOLD analysis project Ga0302325, IMG submission 201948) | Peat permafrost microbial communities from Stordalen Mire near Abisko, Sweden - Palsa_T0_2 | ecosystem: Environmental > Terrestrial > Soil > Palsa > Peat permafrost | place: Sweden: Abisko... | reverse complement strand
CCGGCTGCCGGGCGCCTGGTGGATGGAGACCGGGCGGCTGAGGTGATACCGCACGGTGTGCGCCGGGTTCAGCGACGAGAACGGATCCTGGAAGATCATCTGCACGCTGCGCTTGTAGGCCCGGTAGTCACGGCCGCGGGCCACCTGGACCGGCCGGCCGCGGAGCAGGATCTGCCCACCGGTCGGGCGCTCGAGGCCGGACAGCAGCCGGGCCAGCGTGGACTTGCCCGACCCGCTCTCGCCGACCAGCGCGACGATCTCGCCCGCCGCCAGCTCCAGGGAGACGCCGCGCACGGCGTGCAGCACGCCCCGGCGCCGGCCCGGGCCGCCAGGCGCCCGGAAGTCCTTGACCAGGCCGTCGGCGGCCAGCACCACCGGTGCGCCCGGTGCGCCCGGTGGTGGCGCGGCCGGCGCGGTCATCGCTCGCTCCCCGGCTCGGTGGCGAGTGACGGGGTGGTGACCGGCGGGGTGGTGACCGGCTCACTGGTGCTTGCCTCACTGGTGACTGGCCCGCTGGTGACTGGCCCGCTGGTGAGCAGGCAGGCCGCCCGGCGGCCGCTGCCGCTGCGGTAGGCGAGGGCGGGGCGCTCGTGCTGGCACCGTCCGATGGCGGCTGAGCAGCGCGGTTCGAATGGGCACCCGGGCGGCAGCCGGCGCGGGTCCGGCGGGGATCCGCCGATTCCGGCCAGTTCCCGCTGCGGGCCGCGCAGGGCGGGGAACGAGCCCAGCAGCGCCCGGGTATACGGGTGCGCGGGACTGCTGCGGATCGCGGCGGCGGATGCCTCCTCGACGATCCGGCCGGCGTACATGATGGCGATCCGGTCGGCCATCTCGAGCAGCAGCGACAGGTCGTGGGTGATGAACAGCACGGCAAAGCCGAATTCCTGCTGCAGCGCGGCGACCTGCTCCAGGATGGCGCGCTGGACGACGACGTCCAGCGCCGTGGTGGGCTCATCCATGATCACGACTTCGGGTTCGAGGGCCAGCGCCATCGCGATCATCACGCGCTGCCGCATGCCACCGGAGAGCTCGTGCGGGTAACTGGCCAGCCGGCCGGCCGGGATGCCGACCAGGTCGAGCAGCTCACGCGCCCGGCTTTCCCGGGCTGCCCGGCGCAGGCCGGTGTGCGCGACGAGCACGTCATTGAGCTGGGCGCGCACGCTGAGCACCGGGTTGAGCGAATGCATGGCGCTCTGGAACACGATCGAGATCTCTGACCAGCGCAGCTCGCGGAGCTGGCCGGGAGTGGCGGCCAGCAGGTCGACGGCCTGGCCGGCCGCCCGGCGGCCCCGGTAGATGACCTGGCCCCCGGTGATCAGGCCCGGCGGCGGCAACAGCCGGCAGGCGCCGTAGGCCAGGGTGGACTTGCCGCAGCCGCTCTCCCCGGCCAGGCCGACGATCTCACCCGGGTTGAGATGCATGCTGACGCCCCGGACGGCCGGGACCGCGGTGGCGCCGATCCCGTACTGGACCCGCAGGTCCTCGATGGACAGCAGCGGGCCGGTCACGGCTGGCCTCCCACCGTCAGCTGCGGGGCCTGCTCCAGGGCTGGCTCGGGGGCTGGCTCCGGGTCCGGCGGAGGCACGGAGTAGAGCACCGGGGTGGGCGCCGCCGGGCGCCACAGCCGCCGGGCGCGGCGGCGGTCGCCGCGGTCCGCGCCGGGCGCGGCGATGCCGCGCAGCCGGGGATCGCTGAGCTCGTCCAGGCCGAAGTTGATCAGCGCGAGGGACATGCCGAGCAGCGCCACGCACAGCCCCGGCGGGATGAACCACCACCAGGCGCCTATCTGCAGCGCCTCCCCGTTCTGGGCCCAGTAGAGCATGGACCCCCAGCTCCACGTGGACACGTCGGTGAGGCCGATGAATGCCAGCGCGACGTAGGTGAGGATGGCGAACAGGGTGGTGAACACGAAGCTGGACGCGATGATGGCGACCTCGTTCGGGATGATCTCGAAGGCCACGATGCGCCAGGCCCGCTCGCCGGCCTCCCGGGCGGCGAGCACGTAGTCGCGGCCGCGCAGGGACAGCGTCTGCGCCCGCAGCACGCGCGCGCCCCAGGCCCAGCCGGTGATGCTGATTACGACAGCGGTCGGCAGCGGGCCCCGGTCCTTCAGCTCGCCGGTGACGACGATGAGCAGCGGCAGGGCCGGGAGGACCAGGAAGATGTTGCTCAGCAGGGAGAGGAACTCATCGGCGATGCCCGCGAGGAAGCCCGCGGTGACCCCGACGGCCACCGACAGGGCGGTGGCGATGGCCCCGGCCGCCAGCCCGAGCAGCAGGGTGTCCCGGCCGCCGACGAGCAGCTGGGATAGCACGTCCTGACCGGACTGGGTCGTGCCGAGCAGGTGGGCGGCGGACGGCCCCTGCAGCGCCACCGCCGGGTCCACCGTCGACGGGTTGTCCGGCGCGATGACTGGGCCGACGATGGCCAGCAGCGCGAACCCGGCCAGCATCACCAGCCCGGTCCGGGCCGTGACCGGCAGTCGCGCCATCCGGGCCATCAGCCTCGCCATCCTGGCCATGGGATGCCTCATCCGCCTCACCCCTGCCGCCGGATGCGCGGGTCGAGCAGCACATAGCAGGCGTCGGCCAGCAGGTTCGCGGCCAGGACCGACAGCGAGATGATCAGGAATATGCCCTGCATGAGCGGATAATCGTCATTGCTGACCGCCTGCAGGAGCACGTAGCCGATTCCTGGATAGGAGAAGACATATTCCGTCAGGAAGGCGCCGCCGACCACGAACCCGAGGGCCAGCGCGAAGCCGGAAACGTTGGGAAGAATGGCGTTGCGCGCGGCGTAGGCGAACATCACGCGCCGCCCGGACAGGCCTTTGGCCTGCGCTGTCAGCACGTAATCCGCGGACATCGTGGTGATCATCACATTGCGCATGCCGAGCATCCAGCCGGCTATCGAGCTGGCCACGATCGTGATGGCCGGAAGGATGGCGTGCTGGCCCGCGCTCAGGATGAAGCTGGCGCTGAAGCTGACCTGCTGGCCGAGGTCGTAGCCGCCCGAGGCCGGCAGCCAGTGCAGGGTCACGGCGAAGACGGTGATGGCGACCAGGGCGAGGAAGAAGTAGGGCACGGCCGCCAGGAAGGTCGTCAGCGGCAGCAGCCCGTCCATCCAGCGGCTCCGCCGCCAGGCCACCAGGATGCCGATCAGCGTGCCGAGGGTGAAGCTGGCCACCGTGGACAGCCCGACGAGCACGAGCGTCCACGGCAGGCTCTCCCGGACGACCGACGCCACCGTCGACGGGTAGTACGTGATGGACAGGCCCAGGTTCCCGTGCGCCAGGTTGCCGACGTAGGTGAGGTACTGCTGGACCAGGTTCTGCCGGCTGGCCAGGCCAAATGCGGCGGTCAGGGCGCGGGTCGCGCTGCCGGACAGCTGGCCGGGGAACCGCGAGATCAGGATCTCGACCGGGTTTCCCGGCATGAGCCGCGGTATTAAGAAGTTCAGCGTTACCGCCACCCAGCCGGCGGCCAGGTAGAACGCCAGCCTGCGCGCCATGAACCGCATGACCGCCGCCTCACCGTGTCCCGGGCGGCGGGCAGCCGCAGCTGGCCCGGATGACGAGATGCGTGGGCAGTACCTCGGCCAGCGGTGGCAGCGTCCGGTCGTCGATGCGGGCGAGCAGCCGCTCAGCCGCGAGGGTGCCCAGCTCGCGCAGCGGCTGGCTGACCGTGGTCAGTGACGGGTCGACCATCCGGCTGGGGTAGATGTCGTCGAAACCGGTGACCGCCACGGCGCCGGGCACGCGGATGCCAGCTTGCTGGAACTCCCGGAGGACGCCGATGGCCATCTGGTCGTTGGCGCAGGCCACCGCCTCGGGCAGGGACGGGCGGGCGAGCAGGACCCGGGCCGCCGCCGATCCGCTGGCCTCGGAAAAGTCTCCGTGGATGACGGGGTCGCAGGCACAGCCGGGGGCGTCGCGGACGGCGGCGCTGAAGGCCGCCAGGCGGTCTTGCGCGTCGGGTGAATCCGGCGGCCCGCTGATGAAGCACAGCCGCCGGTACCCGTGCGGGCCGGTCAGGTGCGCGATCAGGGACCGGATCCCCGAGGCGTTGTCGACCGCCACGACATCCAGCTCACGCTCGGTGCGCGGGCCGGCAATGAGCACGATGGGCACCCGCCGGGCGAGGGCGCGCAACTGGTCAGCAGGCATCACCTCCTCGGCCATGAGGAGCCCGTCGACCTTGCCCGACAGCGACCGGATGCGGCGCTGGAACGGCTCGCCGCTGGGGCCGAACGACAGCAGCAGCGAGCACTCGCTGCCGCGCAGCACGGCCTCGGCGGCGTGCACGATCTGGTCGACGAACAGCAGGCTGCTGCGCTCGATATCGATCTCGTCAACGCCCCGCTCCAGGGCGACCAGGCCAATGATGTCCTTACGCCGCCGGGACAGCCCCTGCGCCGATCCGTCCGGCACGAATCCAAGTTGCTCAATCACGGCAATGACGCGCTGCCGCGTTTCCGGATGAACAAGATCGGAGCCGCGTACAACACGGGAGACCGTTGCGGTGGAGACACCCGCCAAGCGCGCGACATCGTAGACCGTGGTCATGAAACTTCCCTGGCTCACGAACACTTGTAAGCGGTTACATATACGCGTTTCGGTGGTTATGTTAGGGAGGGATGTAAGCGGTGTCAATGCCGCTGCGGTAGCGGTCCGCGGCAGGCCGCCGGGCGCGTGGAAGCGGGCCGGCGGACGGCCCGCATGCGCGCCGCGCCGGACGCGCCGCGGCCTTCAGGGCGGCGGCTCACCAAGGAGGGATTGCATGGGGTCACCGGACGGGACGGGCCGGGAAGCGTTTCCCGACGGCTTCCTGTGGGGAGTTGCCACCGCCGCGTACCAGATTGAGGGCGCGGCGGACGAGGACGGCAAGGGGCCGTCGGTGTGGGACACCTTCAGCCACGAACCGGGCCGCGTCAGGGGCGGCGACACGGGAGATATCGCCTGCGACAGCTACCACCGGCTCGATGAGGATCTCGACCTGCTCACCCGGATGTCGGTGGGCGCCTACCGGTTCTCCGTGTCCTGGCCGCGGATCCAGCCCGATGGGCAGGGCGTGCCCAACCAGGCCGGCCTGGACTACTACAGCAGGCTGGTGGACCGCCTGCTGGAGCTCGGCATCCGGCCCGCCGTCACGCTTTACCACTGGGACCTGCCCCAGGCGCTGCAGGACAAAGGCGGCTGGACGACCCGGGACACCGCCGACTGGTTCGCGGAGTACGCGGCCATCGTCGCGTCGGCCCTCGGGGACCGGGCCAAGCAGTGGATCACCATCAACGAGCCGTGGGTGATCGCCAACCTCGGCTACCGCACCGGCGAGCACGCACCCGGCATCAAGGACAGCCAGCAGGCCGCGGACGCGACCCACCATCTGCTGCTCGCGCACGGGCGCGCGACCCGTGCCATCCGGGCCGCCCGCTCCGATGTGGGCGAGGTGGGGATCACGCTGAACATGGCCCCGATCCGCGCCGCCGACCCGTCGGCGGCCGGGCTGGCCGCCGAGATCGACGCCGAGAACAACGGCGCGTTCCTTGACCCGATCCTGCATGGCCGCTACCCGGCCGCCCTGAGCCCGGACTTCCGGCCGGGCGACCAGGTCGTCCGCGACGGTGACTTCCGCGAGATCCAGGCACCGATCGACTTCCTCGGCGTGAACTACTACGCGCCGCGCGTGGTCCGGCTGCGCGACGGCAACGGCCTGCGCCGCGGCGAGCAGGCCATGAGGGGCCGCGGTAACGGCGTGAACGTGAACCCCGATGGCATGCCGCTGACCGCCATGGGCTGGCTGGCCGACCCTGAGGGACTGCACGAGCTGCTGGTCCGGCTGGCCGCGGAGGCGCCTGACCTGCCGCTGTACATCACGGAGAACGGCGCCGCCAGCTACGACTACGTCACCCCGGAGGGCGTTGTCGTCGACTCGGACCGGATTAAGTACCTGCACGGGCACCTGCACGCCGCCCGGCGCGCCATCAGTGCCGGGGTGAACCTGCGCGGCTACTTCGTCTGGTCTTTCCTGGACAACTTCGAGTGGGCGGAGGGGTACTCCCAGCGGTTCGGGCTCGTTTTCGTCGACTTCGGCACCCAGCGCCGCATCCCGAAGCGGAGCGCCCTCTGGTACGCGGACGTCGCGCGGACCAACAGCATCCCAGTCAGCCCCCCGGAGCCGGCTTGATGTCCGCGATGGGCTGACCGCCTCGCAGTCAGCCGAGGATGCGATAGCTGTTCGCCGGTATGCGGCGATCAGGTCCAGGTCGCAGGCGTGGTCGTCGCACATCTGGCCCCGGGCGCAGTCCGGGCATGGGGCGGTGACGCGGGCTCGCCGGTAGGCGATCGCGTCTCCGAGTGCTTGCAGTTGCTGGCATTCGGCCTGCACCATGGCCGTGATGGTGCGGTGCTGATCGCGGGCGCTGCCATCATGCGCGGGCCCGGCAGCACCTAAGGCTTGGTCACTGAGTCGGCATCGCCTGGCGAAGCCGGGCGCGGCTCCTTAGATGCCTGATCGTGCCTGGCTCCCTCAACGCGTCTGGTCTGATGCGCGAAGGATGGTGGCGGCGAAGGTCCGCCTGCGGATCGTGCGGTTAGTTGCGGCGTCCGGTGACCGCGACGCTTACCCCCACGCCGATCATCGCGAGGCCACCGGCCCCGCCGACCGTCGCGAGCCGGCGCGGGTTGCCCGCGAACCAGGACCGCACCGTGCTGGCGGTGACCGCCCACAGGCTGTCGGAGATCAGCGCGATCCCGAACGACACCAGCGACAGCAGCAGCATCTGCTCGGGCACGTGCCCGGCTGGGCGGTTCACGAACTGCGGCAGCACGGCCCCGAAGATAATCAGGGCCTTAGGGTTGGCGATCCCGACGACGAAACCCTGCCGCGCCACCCGCCATCGCGACACCTGCGGGACCTGGACGTCGAGGGCGGCGGCGAGGTCGTGCCGCTGCCGGATCGCCTGGATCCCCAGCCACAGCAGGTAGAGCCCGCCGGCGAACTTGATGGCCAGGAACGCAGCGTCCGAGCGTTGCACGAGCGGGCCGAGCCCGAATGCGACCAGTACCGCCACCACGTACACGCCCACGGCGTTGCCGGCCACGCTGGCGATCGCCGGGCCGCGCCCGAGCGACAGCGCCCGCCCGATCACGAACAGCACGCTCGGCCCCGGGATCGCGATCAGGACGAACGACGCCACCGCGTATCCCGCCAGATTCCCAGCCGTGATCACCGGTCAATCCTAAAGCCGCCCGATCACGGTCCAGGCACCCCCGCGTCCGGCCGGCAACCTTCGGCAAGCGCTCCCAGCATCGTGAGGTGCTCTCGTCTCCGCGGTCGTGTGGCACCATGCGACGATGCCTTCCACCTCGGATGTCGACGTCGTCCGCCGCCTGTATCAAGCCATCAATGACCGGGATCTCGCCGCTGCGGAACGCTGCTTCGCACCAGACGCGCTCTGGCATCTGCCGGGTGACAGCCCGATTGCCGGTGACCATCGCGGTTGGGCGCAGATCCGCGACAATTTCATGGGCAAGCTCGGTCCCATGTCGGGTAACACGTTCCGGGCCGAGCTCGTCGACGTGGCCGTCGGGCAGCGTTTCGTGGTGGCCGTACAACACGCAACTGCCTCATATGACGGGAAGGCGCTTGATATCACCGCCTGCCAGCTGATCACCGTTCACGACGGTTTGATCCGGGAGGTGCGCGGACACTACTCGGATCAAGATGCGCTGGACGCGTTCTGGCGCTAGCCGCGATACCCCCCACCGCCCGGCGCATGCGATGCTGGGCCCGAGCGGCGGATCATGACGGCCGCCCGCCGAATCGCCAGCTGTGCACCTCGACGCCGGCGTACCGGTCCGGGGCCAGGATGGCGCGTGCCGCGTCCGGATCCGGCGCCCGCACCAGCACCGCCGTACCCAGCCAGGTGGCGCCGTCGTCGGACAGCAGCGGCCCGCAGGCGACCAGTTCGTCCCGGTCCGGCGGTACCGCAAGATCGGCGTCCGGCTCCGGGCCCAGGCCAAGCACCAGGTACCGGCGGCCACCGGTCCGGCCGCCGGGGAAGTCCCACATGGTGCGCCCCAGCATGTTGCGCCACCGGCGCAGCAGCACGTCGCGGTACACCCCGGCCTGGTAGCCGGGCTCGTCGAAGGCGAACGCGCGGGCGGCAGCGGGATCGGGCAGGTCGACGATGTGCATGCTGCCGGTGGGCGTCTCGCCGTCGCCGGCGAGGGTCGGGCCGCGGGCGATCATTTCCGCCTGGTACCGGTCCATGTAGGACCAGTGCTCTTCCAGCAACTCGTCGCGCAACGGCATAGAGCCAGGCCGGTCGCGGTGGTAGCAGAAGAATTCCACGCCCACAGTCTTGACCACCACGCCGCAACCGGCAGCAGAACCCTTAACCCCCGAAGTTAAAGGTCTTTTAGTGACCGAGGATCGGCATGCGCATCATGCCCAGCCCGCACTGCCGCGCCTTCACGATCAGCTCGGTCGCGGGAGTCTTCAGGGTCGGCCCGCAGCGCTGCGCGCCAGGCGAGCCCGCGCCAATCAGCAGCGCGCACATCATGGCCACCAGCGCCGCCGGGAAGAGCAGGATCGTCCGCAGCCGCTGCGACGGCCGTGCGATCCGCCGGGCCCGGGCGGTCCGCCAGGAGAACCAGACGCGAAGCCGGGTGAGCCGGGCCCGGAACTCCTCGAGCCGGGGCATCTCCTCATCCCGGACGAGCCTGGTGAAGATCACGAACATGGCCGTCAGCCGCGGGTCTGAATCCCGCAATCTGCTCTCGATCCGGTCGAGGACTCGCTGCTGGCTCGACGGCAGGCTCATGGCGATCTCCGATCTGCCCGGTGCTGGTCGGAACGGTGCTGGGCGGCGGAGCTGGCCGGGGCTGGGCGGCCGGGGTCAGGCGGCATAGTGCACATCCGGGTACGGGCGGTTTCGCTTAGGCTACCGGGCGTCCCCATTGCGGTGCCCACCGCATCCCATTTGTGCCCTGGCCGTCATAGGCCCGTAAGGGTCATGTGCTATGACCATTTCCGGTCATACTCTTACATTTCCCTCTTGACAGGCCGCCGCCCTGGGTTTGTTGTGTGGGCCAGAAGATGTCGGAAACCGTTCGACTCTGGGTGGGCATGTATGGATGCTTCGAGCCACGGGTGGCCACGGGGGACACGATCGGCCCGCCAGCGGCGCACCGGGCTGGCGGCCGTGAGCGCCCTGGGCCTGCTTGCGGCGCTGGCCATCACGCCGGTAGCGGCCCAGGCTCAGCCCCGGGTCGGGTCGGCCAGATCAGCCTCCGCCCAGTCAGCCGCGGCACCCGCGCGGACGGCCACCGGCGCCGCCAGTCCATCCGGAGGCGCCGCCCGCCCATCGGGCAGTGACGCCTCGTGCCCGCCCGCCAGTGCGGCTGCGGCCGGCTCGGCCACGGTCAGCGCCCCGGCCCAGGTCCGGGCCATCAGCGGTGACGGCTCCGCCACCGTGCTCTGGTGCCCGCCAGCGACCGGCGCGGGCTCGGTGGTCAGCTACACGGTGACATCGTCCGGCGGCCAGACGGTGACGGCGAAGGTACCCAACGACTGGGTCATCATCGATGGCCTGGCCAACGGGACGGCGCAGACGTTCACCGTGACCGCGACGACGGCGGGCGGCACCACGAGCCCGGCCGCCACGTCGGCCCCGGTCACCCCCGCGCCGCGGCCGGCCCCGGCCCACGTGGCCACCGGCCAGCCGCAGCCGGTGACCTACGACCAGAGTTCCCTGATGATCGGCGGGAAGCGGGTCTTCGTCAGCGCCGGGGAGTTCGACCCGTGGCGCACGCCGTCACCCTCGCTGTGGCTCGACGACCTGCAGAAGATGAAGGCTGACGGGTACAACGCGGTCACCGTGTACTTCGACTGGGACTACACGTCGCCGTCCCCGGGCGTCTACGACTTCACCGGCATCCGGGACATGAACCAGTTCCTCAACGTGGCCCAGCAGGCCGGCCTGTACGTGATCGCCCGGCCTGGACCGTACATCAACGCGGAGACTGACGGCGGCGGCATACCGTCCTGGGTTCTTTCCGTACCTAACGGATACCGCACTGACTCCCAGCCGTACCTGGCGGCGGCCCTCCAGTGGTACTCGCAGATCGACTCGATCATCGCGGCTCATCAGATCACCCGGGGCGGCGACGTCATCCTCTATCAGATCGAGAACGAGTACACCGGGACGTCCGCCGGGGACCTGCAGTATCTCGCGGACCTGGAGCAGCAGGCCCATGCCGACGGCATCGACGTGCCGTTCACCTTCAACCAGTGCTGCGGCGGCCCGTTCTACACCAGCGGCACCGGCGCGGTGAACATCGCCGGCCCGGACAACTATCCGCTCGGCTTCAACTGCGCCAACCCGGGCAGCTTCGGCCAGCCCTACGGCTACCCGGTCCAGTCCGGCGAGCCGCTGTACCTGCCCGAGTTCCAGGGCGGCTCGTTCGACGGCTGGGGCGGCTCCGGCTACGACAACTGCTATGACCTGACCGGGCCTGATTTCGAAAACGTCTACTACAAGAACAACATCGCCCAGGGCGTCACCATGCAGAGCAACTACATGGGCGTGGGCGGGACGAACTGGGGCTGGCTGCCCGACCCGGGCGTGTACACGTCCTACGACTACGGCGCCGCCATCCGGGAGACCGGTGAGATCGGCACCCCGTCGGACCCGAACTCGATCGCCGGCTCGAAGTACGGCGAGAACAAGCTGATCAACGACTTTGAGACGTCGGTGCCGCCGCTCACCGACACGCAGCCGGTGGCCGCGCCCGCGGCGGACAACCCGGCGGTGACCACCCTGGCCCGAGCCAACCCGGCCGACGGCACCCAGTTCATCTACGTCCGCCAGGCCGACGCGACGTCCACCGCCACGGCGAGCACGCACTTCGCGCTGAACGTGGACGAGACCGCGGGTTACACCTACGACGACACCAGCTCCGCAGTGGCCTACACCGGCAGCTGGACGCACGCCGGGCCGAGCGCCAGCTACACGGCGGGCGACTACGACAGCACCGAGTCGTGGAGCACCGCGGCCGGTGCCAGCATGACGGTCACCTTCACCGGCACCGCGGTGCAGTGGATCGGCCCGAAGAACACCAACGGGGGCATCGCCGACGTCTACATCGACGGCGCCCTGGCCGGCACGGTGGATACCTATGCGGCGGCCGGCAAGGAGTTCCAGCAGGTCCTGTTCAGCCAGACCGGGCTGGCCTCGGGAAGTCACACACTGGAGATCGTGGTCAGCGGGCTGCAGAACCCGGCCTCGTCCTCGGACACCGTGGTCGTCGACGCGATCAACGTGCCCACCGCCGCGCAGCTGGCCGACTACTACCCGGTGGTGCCCCAGACCGGGGCCATCACGCTGGACGGCCGTGACTCGCGGCTGCTCGTCGCCAACTATGACTTCGATGGCCAGGACCTCGTCTACTCCACCTCCGAGCTGATGACCCAGGCCAGCATCGGCGGGCAGGCCACGGCGCTGCTGTATGACCCGGCGGGCACCGACGGCGAGACGGTGCTGCGCTACTCCAGCGCGCCTGCGGTCACCGTGCTGACCGGGTCGGTGCAGAGCACCTGGGACGCGAGCCGCGGCGACCTGCGCCTCGACTACGTGCACCAGGGCCTCGCCGAAGTCAGGGTGACCGCCGCCGGAACGCCGCCGCTGCTCCTGCTGATCACCACCACCAACGGGGCCGAGGACTTCTGGCCCGAGTCGACCGCCGCTGGGACGGTGCTGGTCGAAGGCGGGTACCTGGTGCGCACCGCCACGACCCACGGGTCCGGGCTCGCCCTGACCGGCGATACGTCGCAGGCCGGCCCGATCACCGTGTGGGCCCCGCCGGCCGTGCACTCGGTGACCTGGAACGGCCAGCCGGTCCAGGTCAGCCGGGGCCAGGATGGATCGCTCACCGGCAACGTCCCCGGCCCGGCCGCCGTCAGCCTGCCCACGCTGAAGAACTGGAAGTTCGCCGCTGAGGCCCCGGAAGCGCAGCCGGGCTTCGACGACAGCTCGTGGACGCTGGCCGACCACCCCGTGTCCAATGCCAGCTCACCGTCCACGCCGGTGCTCTACGCCTCCGACTACGGCTACGACCACGGCTTCGTCTGGTACCGGGGGCACTTCACCGCCACCGGGAGCGAGACGGCCGTCACCCTCACCGCCGACGGCATCTCGCCGACCGGCGCGTTCTCCGTCTGGCTCAACGGAGCCTTCCTGGGCTCGAACGCGGCCGCCGGGGCGACCAGGGCGACATTCAGTTTCCCGGCCGGCGCGCTGCGCCCCGGGCGGGACAACGTGATCGCGGTGCTGGTGGAAAACACCGGCAACCCGGAAGGCCCGACGGGTGAGAAGGTCGGCCTCTACAGCGCCGCCCTGGCCGGCTCGTCCGCTACTGTCACCTGGCGGCTGATGGGCGACCCGGGCGGGACCACGCTCCAGGACCCGGTGCGCGGGATCATGAACGCGGCCGGGCTGTACGGCGCCGACCACGGCTGGGACCTGCCCGGCTACCCCGACCAGGACTGGCAGGATGTGTCCCTGCCGGACAGCTGGCCGGCCCGCGGCCTGCCGCCCGGGATCGGCTGGTACCGGACCAGCTTCTCGCTCAGCCTGCCGCGCCACGGCTACGTCCCGGTCGACGTCCAGATCGGCGGCCCGGGCCCGGGCGCGGGCACCGCGGACTACCGCGCCTTCATCTACGTCAACGGCTGGCTGATCGGCCGTTACGTCAACAACGTCGGCCCGCAGCACCAGTTCTACGTGCCCGCCGGGATCCTTGATGACCAGGGCAGCAACACGCTGGCCATCGCGGTCTGGGGGCTGGACGACACCGGCGGCGGCCTGGACCAGGTCAGCCTGGTCGCGGCGGGCGACCAGGCCGGGGGAGTGCCGGTCAGCCCGGTCACCAGCCCGGGCTACTCGGCCGCGGTCTACGGGCCGCCCGCCACCCCGGCGCCGACGCTGGCCGCGATCCCGTCCTCCGCGCTGGCCGAAGGCACGTTCACGGTGAAGACGACGCTGGCCAATCCTGCCGGCCAGCCCCTCAGCGACGCCTCGGTGTCGCTGGCCGCCCCGGCGGGCTGGACCGTCTCCCCATCCGGCGCGGCCGCGCTCGGCGCCGTTCCGCCGGGCGGCTCGCGCTCGGCCAGCTTCACGGTGACCGCCCCGTCCTCCGGGCTGTCCCCGGGCCTGGTCAGCCTGCTCGCGACGGCGACCTACGACGGCGGCCAGACCTTGATCAGCGCGGCCCAGGTCAACGTCCCCGCGCCAAGCCTGTCGTCCACCTTCAACAACACCGGCGTCACCGACGACTCCAACACCAGCCCGTCGCCGGTGTTCGAGGGGTTCGACGGTGACGGCACGACCTACTCGGCCGAAGGCCTCGCGGCGGACAGCCTGACCCCGGGCGCGGCATTCACCGCCGGGGGGCTGAACTTCACCTGGCCGGACGCCGCGCCCGCCGAACCGGACAACACCATGGCCGAGGGCCAGACGATCGCCGTGTCCGGCCCCGGCTCCACGCTCGGCTTCGTGGCCGCGGCCAACAACTCGGCCGAGTCGGGCACCGGCACCATCTATTACACCGATGGCACCAGCCAGGCCTTCACGCTCAGCATCGGGAACTTCTGGTACGCGGCCGGCGCGAGCGGCAACCCGTCCAACACGCAGGTGGCCGGGGTGAACTACGCCAACTATCCGACCGGCTCGTCCGGTCACGAAGTGTTCGTGTTCGAGCAGTCGGTGCCGCTCGCCGCGGGCAAGACCATCGAGGCGGTGACCCTGCCCAGCCTGGGCGACGTGGCCGGCTACAACCCGGCCCTGCACGTCTTCGCCCTCACTGTCGGTTGAAAAAGCGGTCGGTTACAGTGGCTGCCATGGCTCGCACCTGGATCGGATCGTGGCCGGTGTACCGCCAGCTGACCGGGCCGGACCGGCTCGGGCTGGGCGCGGCGACCAAGTCCGCGCATACCGCCGGGCTCCAGCCGAGGACGGCCACGGCCGACAAGGTCGTGAGGTCGGTCTGCCCGTACTGCGCCGTCGGCTGCGGCCAGCAGGTGTTCGTTGAGGATGGCAAGGTCACCCAGATCGAGGGGGACCCGGACTCGCCGGTCAGCCGCGGCCACCTGTGCCCGAAGGGCTCCGCGAGCCTGCAGCTGACCACCGGTGATGCCCGCCAGTACCAGATGCTCTACCGGAGGCCGGGCGGCACCGAGTGGGAGCACCTGGACCTCGACACGGCCATGGACATGATCGCTGACCGGGTCATCGCCGACCGCCGTCACGGCTG
>Ga0302325_10019365_pt1 | contig 14314 bp, 14 predicted proteins | sample Palsa_T0_2_FD_201948 | JGI IMG/M metagenome (GOLD analysis project Ga0302325, IMG submission 201948) | Peat permafrost microbial communities from Stordalen Mire near Abisko, Sweden - Palsa_T0_2 | ecosystem: Environmental > Terrestrial > Soil > Palsa > Peat permafrost | place: Sweden: Abisko... | reverse complement strand
ATCGGCTATCCCCCGGCGCGCGTGTGGGGGTCGCCGACGACCGCGATGTGGGCCTATCGGCTCGGGCCCCAGCGGGCCAAGCGACTCCTGTTCACCGGTGACTCGCTGTCGGGCGCGGAGGCGCTCGAGTGGGGCCTGGCGATCGAGGCGCCGCCGCCTGAGGAGCTCGACGAGCGCACCGAGGTCCTGGTCGGCCGGATCGCACGCAACCCCCTCAACCAGCTCCAGATGATGAAGCTCCTCGTCAACCAATCCCTCTACGCCCAGGGGCTGCACACCACCCAGGTCCTGGGGACCGTGTTCGACGGCATCACGCGCCACACCAGAGAGGGCTACCGCTTCCAGGAGCGCGCCGCCGAGGCGGGGTTCCGCACCGCAGTGCGCGAGCGCGACGAGCCCTTCGGCGACCACGGCCCTTCGACCTTCAAGGGTCGCTAGCTCAGTGAGCGCCGTCGCCGCGGGGACCCGCGAGCGCCTGCTGCGCTCGGCGCAGGCGCTGATCGAGGAGGGTGGCTACGGCGCCGCGTCGGTGGCGGCCATCGCCGAACGCGCCGGCGTCGCCAACGGGGCGCTATACCGCCACTGGCCATCGAAGGGAGAGCTGTTCGCGGAGCTCTTCCGGGTCGTGTGCGATCGCGAGATTACTGCGATGGACCAGGCGGCGAGGGGTGCCGCGGCGCGCCCGGGCGCCACGCGCGTGGAGGCTATTCAGGCGGTCCTCATCATCTTCGCCGAGCGCGCGCTGCGCAACCCTCGGCTCGCCTGGGCGCTGATCGCCGAGCCCGTCGATCCCCTGCTCGACGCCGAGCGAATCGCCTACCGCCGCGAGTACGCTCGCCGCCTGGTCGAGGGGCTGCGCCAGGCGATCGCCGCGGGGGAGATACCTGAGCAGGACGTCGAGCTCACCGCGGCAGCGCTCGTCGGCGGCGTCGGCGAGGCGCTCGTGGGACCGCTCTCGCCGCTGGCAGGGACGGCACCGCCGGCCGCGGACATCATCGAGGCGCTGCGGGCTTTCGTGGCGCGCGCCGTCGGCTCCTCGGCGCCGAGCACGGACGTGCGCCGATGACGGACCCGGTGAGGGTCGAGCGCGAGGGCCCCGTGACGACGGTGCTCCTGGCGCGCCCGGACCGCCGCAACGCCGTCGACGGCCCGACCGCGGCGGCGCTCGCCGATGCGTTCCGGGAGTTCGACGTAGATCCCGCCGCCGCCGTCGCGGTGCTCCACGGCGAGGGCGGCGTGTTCTGCGCGGGGGCCGATCTCCATGCCGCCGGCACTGCGGACGGTAACCGTGTGGCCTGCGACGGCGACGCTCCGATGGGCCCGACGCGGCTCCGCCTCTCCAAACCGGTGATCGCTGCCATCGCCGGCGCCGCGGTCGCAGGCGGGCTCGAGCTCGCGATCTGGTGCGACCTGCGCGTGGCCGAGGAGGACGCCGTGCTCGGCGTCTTCTCCCGACGCTGGGGGGTGCCGCTGATCGACGGCGGCACCGTGCGGCTGCCCCGACTCATCGGCGCCGGCCGGGCGATGGACCTGATCCTCACCGGCCGGCCCGTCGGCGCGGTCGAGGCGCTCGCGATCGGACTCGTCAATCGCGTCGTGCCCGTCGGGGAGAGCCGGGCCGCCGCCGAGCGCCTCGGCCACGAGCTAGCGCGCTTCCCGCAGACGGGCCTGCGCGAGGATCGCCTGTCGGTGCTCGAGCAGCAGGGACTCGACGAAGCCGCGGCGATGGCCAACGAGCTCGAGCACGGCGTGCGCTCCATGGCCGAGGTCCGCGCCGGAATCGAGCGTTTCCAGGCGGGGGACGGGCGGCACGGGTCGTTCTGAAGGTAGGGCTAGCAGTACCACGCGAGACTCCTGTTGCCCGGCTGGTCAGGTCACCGGGCGAGGGTCAGTATTCGGTCCATGTTCAAACACGCTGCCACGATCACGGAGACCAACTACGTCGGTGACGGCTCGGTGGCGCCGGCGGCCCGCGCCGTCGACCTGACCAAGTCTTACGGGAAGGGAGACGTCGTCGTCCGCGCGCTCGATGGGGTTAACGTCGAGTTCGAGCGCGGCCGGTTCACCGCCGTCATGGGCCCGTCGGGGTCGGGGAAGTCGACGCTCATGCACTGCATGGCGGGGCTCGATGTGCCCACCTCGGGCCACGCCTTCGTGGGCGATCAGGAGATCGGGCTCCTCGACGACGCGCGCCTCACCGATCTGCGCCGGGACCGGATCGGATTCGTGTTCCAGTCCTTCAACCTCATCCCCACGCTGACGGCGGCGGAGAACATAACCCTTCCCGTCGACCTCGCCGGCGCCGAGGTTGACAAGGCGTGGTTCGACTATCTCGTCGAGGCGCTCGGCATCGCCGACCGGCTTTCACACCGTCCCAGCGAGATGTCCGGCGGCCAGCAGCAACGCACCGCCTGCGCTCGGGCGCTGATCCGCCGTCCCGACCTGATCTTCGCCGACGAGCCCACCGGCAATCTCGATTCGAGCTCGTCGGCCGAGGTGCTGGCCTTCCTGCGCCGCTCGGTGACCGAGCACGGCCAGTCGATCGTGATGGTCACCCACGACCCGCGTGGGGCGGCGTACGCGGATCGGGTTGTGTTCCTGGCCGACGGCAAGGTGGTCGGAGACCTCGTCTCACCGACGGCCGAGTCGGTGCTCGAGCAGACAATGAAGCTCGGTAGGTAGCCATGTGGAAAGTCACGGTCAACGGCCTGCTCGCCCGCAAGCTGCGCTCGGCGCTCACCGCGCTGGCCATCGTCCTCGGGGTGACCTTCGTCTCGGGAACGCTTGTCCTCACCGACACCCTGAACCGCACCTTCGACAACCTGGTCGGCAGTGCCTTCCAGCACGTGAGCTTCGAGATCCGCGGTAAGGCCGCCTTCAGCACCAGCTCCGAGACCTCCGCCGACAGCACGGCCAACCGCAAGCCCGTCCCTGAGTCGATCGCGACGACGGTCAGTCGTCTGCCCGGAGTAGCCGCCGTCGACGGATCCGTCGAGGGCTACGCCCAGTTCGTGAGTCGAAACGGGAACGCGATCGGCGGTGACCGCTCGGCCCTCGGTTTCTCCTTCGATGCCAATCGGGAGCTGTCGTCGCTGCGCCTCGTCGCCGGCCACGCCCCCACCACCGCCGATGACGTGGTGATGGACAAGGCGACGGCGACCAAGTACCACTTCGCCGTCGGCGACCGGGTGCGCGTGCTCCTCGGGCGCCCGCCACAGACCTTCACGATCACCGGCATCGTCACCTTCGGCAACGACAACAACCTCGCCGGGGCCACGCTGGCGGGCTTCTACCGGCCGACGGCGCAGGCGCTGTTCAATGCCCGGGGGGTCTACGACACCATCAACGTCCTGGCCAAGCCAGGCGCAGACAACGTCAGTCTCCAACGGGCGATCGCCAAGGTACTCCCGCCCGGTGTCCAGGTGGTCAACGGTCAAACGGTCATCAACGAGCTCTCGAGCGCCGTCGGCACCGACCTCTCCGTCCTCTCGACGGCACTGCTGGTGTTCGCCCTGATCTCGCTGTTCGTCGGTGCTTTCACGATCTTCAACACCTTCTCGATCACCGTTGGACAGCGAACCCGAGAGCTGGCGCTCCTGCGCGTCGTGGGGGCCAGTCGTCGGCAGGTGTTCCGCTCCGTCCTGGGCGAAGCCGCACTGATGGGCCTGGCCGCCTCCCTGGTCGGTCTCGGACTCGGCGTGCTCGCGGCGGCAGGCCTCAAGGCGCTCCTGGGCGCGTTCGGCATCACCCTGCCCTCAGCGCCGCTCGTCTTCGAGGCACGCACGGCGGTGGCCGCGATCGCCGTCGGCGTCGGGGTGACCATGGTCTCGGCGATCGGCCCGGCCCGGCGTGCCGTGCGGATCCCGCCCGTCGCCGCGATGGTCACGCAGAGCGAAGAGGAGGGGGAATCACTGCGAGGCCGGCTGCGTGCCGGTGGCATCGTCGCGCTCGGTGCCGTCGCCGCCCTGGTGGCGGGACTAACGGCGCCCGCGATCGTCCTCGTCGGGGTCGGCGCCGCCGCCATGTTCGTCGCCATAGGGATGCTCGCGCCGACGGTGGCCCGTCCGATGTCAAGCGCCCTGGGGCGTCCTCTGGCCGCCCTGCTCGGCACCCCGGGTCAGCTCGGGCGCGAGAACTCGATGCGCTCGCCGCGCCGAACGGCCCAGACGGCCGCCGCCCTGATGGTCGGGCTCGCGCTCGTGTCGGCCATCGCCGTGCTCGGCGCCTCGCTGTCGGCCTCGGCGAAGAGTGAGGTCGACAGCGCCCTCAACGCTGGATACCTCATCTCCGGCCCCAGCACAGGATTCAGCACCTCGGTGGCTCCGGCGGTATCGCGCCTGCCGGGGGTGGGGACGGTGACCACGGTGTACAAGGGGCAATTCGAGGTCCGCGGCTCGCTCTCGGGCGTGGACGGCGTAACGCCGGCGAACCTTTCCCACACCGTCAACCTGGCCCTCACAGCCGGCCGCGGCACCCCCGCCCTGGCCGCCGGTGAGCTGCTCATCGACACCACCACGGCGAGCGCCGATCACCTCTCGGTGGGTTCGGTCGTGCCCGTCACCTTCGCGCAAACAGGGCACTCGACGATGAGGATCGGCGGGATCTTCAAGGCCAACCCGCTGATCGGCAGCTACGTGGTGGGGGCCTCCTTCTTCGTCTCCCACTTCAACGATCCGCTCCCCAACGCCGTCCTCGTCAGCGCGCGCCCCGGCGCCACCGGTGTCGGTACGGCCGTCAACCGCTACCTGAACGCCTACCCGAACGTGGGGGTCAAGACCCGGGCGCAGGTCGAACAGTCTCAGCAGAACGCGGTCAATACCGAGCTCGGCCTCGTCTACGTCCTCCTGGCCCTGGCCGTCGCCATCGCCCTGATCGGGATCGTCAACACGCTGATGCTGTCGGTATTCGAGCGCACCCATGAGCTCGGCCTGCTCCGGGCGGTGGGCATGAAGCGGCGGCAGGTCAAGGCGATGATCCGCTCCGAAGCCGTGATCATCGCCCTCTTCGGGGCCGTCATCGGCGTGATCGTCGGCACGGCGCTGGGCGTCGCCTTCGCCGCCTCGCTCAAGAACCAGGGGATCCCGGACATCGCCGTCCCCTACGGCCGGTTGGTGGCCTTCCTGGTCCTGGCCGCCCTGCTCGGCCTCGGCGCCGCGAGCTGGCCGGCCCGCCGCGCCGCCAGGCTCGACGTCTTGAGGGCGATCGCCACCGAATGAGGATGCCGCCACAATCCCGTGGCATGAAGGCGAAGCTGTACACCGTCGCGGGTGCCGGAGTCCTAGCGGGCGCGGGCGCGGCGTGGCTGGCGGCGCACCAGCCATGGGGCCGGCCAACTGAGCCCGGCGTCGTGCTCATGCTGCTGGTGGGTACCTCGTTGCTCGGAAGTGGGATTGCCTCGTGGCGAGCGCGGCCGGAGAACCGGATCGGCCCGGCCATGGTGCTCACGGGGTTTGCCTGGTTCGCTGCGCAGCTGGTCGAGGCCAAAGCGCCGTGGCTGAACACGATCGGGTTGGCTGTTCAGTCGGCATGGGTCATCGGGTTGGTCTATCTGCTCCTCTCGTTTCCGTCCGGCGAGCTGCAGGGTCGTCTCGACCGCGTACTGGTGACGATCGGCGCCCTCGTGGGGGTCGGCTTCCAGCTCCTGGCGATGCTCTACGGCAACAAGGCCGGACTCCACTGCCCCGGCTGTGCCAACAACCTCCTGCAGGTGGTTCACGACAACCACAAGGCCCGAGGCTGGATCAACCTCCGGGATCTCGTGGCCATCCCCCTCCTTTTGACCGTGATCGTGCTGCTCGTCCGGCGCTGGCGGGCGGCGAGCGCGGCTCAGCGGCGCGCGGTCGCGCCCGTGCTGGTGGCAGGGTGCGCGACGCTCGTGGCCCTCACGGCGACGGTCATCCTCGACCTCGCCGGGGACCCGCTCGGCGCGCTCCCCGCCAACGTGTACCTGACGCTGACGGCGACGGTGCCGATCGCCGTCCTGTTCGTGTTCCTGCAACGGCGGTTGGCGCGCGGCATGGTGGCGGGACTCGTGGTCGAGCTCGGTGCACCGGGCGCCGCGTCGGCCGATCTGCGCGAGGCGCTCGCCCGGGCGCTGGGCGATCCGTCGCTCGAGCTTGCCTTCTGGTTCGGAGCCGAGCAGTGCTACGTCGACGGCGAGGGCGGGGTGGTCAAGCTCCCCGACGAGGACAGCGAGCGCCGCTCGACGCTCGTCGAGCGAGACGGACAGCCGATCGCCGCGCTGATCCACGATCCCGTGCTCGAGCACAATGCTGAGCTCGTGCGGTCGGTGTGCGCGGCCGCTAGCCTGACGCTCGAGAATGAGCGCCTCCAGGCCGAGCTGCGCGCGCGACTCGTCGAGCTCCAGGCCTCCCGTGCGCGGCTGGTCGGAGCCACCGACGCCGAGCGGCGCCGGATCGAGCGCGACCTCCACGACGGCACGCAGCAACGGCTCGTCTCGATCGCCATGTCGCTCGGCCTGCTCGAGACCAAGCTCCCGGGGCAGGCGGAGGCGGCGCGGCCGCTCGTGCGGGAGACCCGCGAGGCGCTGGCCCTCGCGCTCGCGGAGCTGCGCGAGCTCACCCACGGCATCAATCCCCCGCTTCTCACCGAGCGCGGGCTCCCCGCGGCTCTCGACGAGCTGTGCCGCCGCGCGGCGCTACCGGCGCATCTCGACGTCGAGCTCGACCGGCGCCTCCCCGACCAGATCGAGAGCGCGGCCTACTTCGTGGCCAGTGAAGCGTTGACCAACGCCGCCAAGCACTCCCACGGAAGCGAGGTGCGGGTGCGCGCGTCCTACGCGGGCCAGACCCTGACGGTGGAGGTCGCCGACGACGGCATCGGCGGCGCCACCACTGCCGGCGGCTCGGGGCTGCGCGGGCTCGCCGACCGCGTCGAGGCACTCGGCGGCCGCTTCACCGTCTCGAGCCCGCCGGGCCGCGGGACGACACTCCAAGCGGACCTCCCGTGCGCGTAGCTCTGGCCGACGATTCGGTGATCCTGCGCGAAGGCCTCTCCCGCCTGCTCGAAGAAGCGGGCTTCGACGTCGTCGGCCTCGCCGCCGACGGCGACGAGCTGCTCGAGCTCGTCGAACGCACGCTCCCCGACATCGCCATCGTCGATATCCGGATGCCGCCGACGCACACCGACGAGGGATTGCGCGCGGCCAAGATCATCCGCGAGCGCTGGCCCGCGGTCGGGCTCCTCGTCCTCTCTCAGCACGTCAACGCGCGCTACGCGCTCGAGCTGCTCTCGTCGGGGACCGACGGCGTCGGGTATCTGCTCAAGGAGCGTGTCTCCGACCTAGATGAGCTCTCCTCGAGCGTCAACCGGGTCGGGCACGGCGGCTCGGTGCTCGATCCCGCCGTCGTCGACGAGCTCGTCGGCCGGCGACGGCACGCCGACAACCCGCTTGAGCGCCTCACTGAGCGCGAACGCGAGGTGCTCGGCCTGATGGCCGAAGGGCGCTCGAACCGGGCAATCGCCGAGCGCCTGTTCGTCACCGAGCACACGGTCGAGAAGCACGTCAAGAACATCTTCGGCTCGCTGTGCCTGCCGGTATCCCCCGACGACCACAGGCGCGTGCTCGCCGTCGTGGCATACCTGAACTCGCCGTAGCCACGCTTTACGCGCGCGGCGCCAAGCCTGCGCGTAGGCACGAGCAAAGAGCGTCAGACTGGACGCGAGGCGGACTCTGGTGCCGGCAGGGCCCGACCAGGCGGCTCCATCCGCGCTCCGGGTGACGCCGCAGCGTGAGCTTTATCCACGTCTTGTGGGGCGCGAACGGTCCAGTACCGGCGGCCGCGTCGGCAAAGCGCGAGTCGGAGATCTGTCCGCGCCCCTGGTGGGGGACGACTGCTAGGTCCCCAATCCAGTGGTGCGCCTCGACTACCGTCGGATGTCGAAAGCGGTCGTCAGCAGGCTGGCTCGCTGACGCGTGCTTCACGCCTGTACCGGCCGCGCGAGCCCCGTGATCGCTTCGCACCAGGAGTCACGCGGTCGGCACGGATCTCGTGACTGGATCCCGCGCCGAGCAGCGACCTCTCGGTGGAGTCCCAAGTGGCCGCAGAAGTGGCGAAGGAGTCGTCGAGTTCCGCGTTGGCTCACCGCTCGATCGTGTAGCGGCGGACAAACCGGCGGGTCTCATCGCCGGCCTGAGTGGCGCTCGGCCGGAGCTCTGCTGGCGACAGAACGAGGCCTCGCGAGCTAATCCTGCCGAGGACTGCGGCGCGACGGGGGCAAGGTTCGTTCGTGTTTGTCTGGGTTGTCTCGGGTTATCGGGCGCGGCGTGGTCAGACGGCTGCGTCCGGGCGGGTGTGCGCCGAGCGCGCGGGCGTCGCTGCGGTTCGGCGAGCCGAGTAATGTCGAACGCCGTCGCCTGGGCCGTGGTACGTTGCCACGATCGGTTGTGGGTAGCCGGCGAGCGTGGAGGCGGGCTGATGGCCGGGCGATTCTGGAATGCGGTGGGTGGGGTGTTGCGGCGACAGCGTTCTCATGCCGTGCCCAGCCGCCGGCGCGCTGTTCACTTGGTGCTCGCGTTCTGTTGCTGCGCCGCCGTGGGTGCGGCCACGAGCGCCGCCGCTCAGGCGGCGACGCTGTACGCGTACGCCAACGGCACCGGCAGCCCGGCGGGCTGTCCGGCGACGACTCCGAACACGGGTGGTTGCTCGCTGGCGCAGGCGCTGTCGGTGGCGGGGCCCGGCAGCACGGTGAAGCTGGCGACACCGGGCGCGCTTGAGCCGTACGTCGGCAACTGGACAGTCGGGACGGCGGGCACCTCGGCCGCGGACCCGGTCACGATCGACGGCAGCGACGTGACCGCGGCGACGCTGAACGGCGATAGCGGCAGCGCCGTCGACTGCACGACGAGCGCGTGCAACGGGCCGGTCGTGACGATCAACGCGGACGTGTTCGTGGTGCTGCAGAATCTCACGATCGAGGACGCCGACAACAGCGCCACGAGCTCCGGCGGCGCCGTGTCGAGGACTTCTTCTGCCTCACCCCAATCGGTGTGCGCGCCGGCTATGCCTCACCGAAGCTACTGCGCCGCCTCGCCCGTACCCAAGCCGCCCGCTACCGCGGGAGGGTGATCTGGGCCTCCAGCTCCAACCCGTACTACGACATCGACGGGATCCGCGCCGGCGCGACCCTCAAGGCCGCCCAAGCACGACTTCCCCACGGCCACCTCCTGACCGTCGGGCGCAACGACTGGTACCTCGCGCCCGCCGGCTCGGTCACCGGTGTGCTGAAAGTCCGCAAGGGGATCGTGCAGGAGGTCGGGATCGGAACCCGGCAACTGACCCGGACCCTGGCGCAGCAGCGGATCTTCATGACCTCGTTCGAGTAACACAACGCCGCCGTGCCGGCAGCCCAGCGAACACCTGCTTTGCTGGCGCGAGGTGTCTGGCGATCGACGCGATGATGTGCCTGGATCCAGACGCGAGCAAGAGCTCCGGCTGAGCGCCAACGGCAGGTGGGCGATGAGACCTAGCGGTCGGTCCGCCGCTACAAGATCGAGCGGTCAGCCAACGACGAGCTCGACGACTCCCTCGCCACGAATGGAGCAGTCCGGACCGACTCGGTACGCCTCCTGTGCGCGACCGGTATCGGGCAAGAGCGGCCACGCGAGCGCCGGACGCCTGCGCCCGCGCGCCGGCCGCGGGCAATCGCGATCGTCCGGCACGCGCCAGACCCACCCGACCGGCGCACCGCGTCGTCGCTGTTCCGATCGTGCGGTCTCGAGCGCGACTCGCGGCGAAAGCGATCGCGCCGTCTTGTCGGCGGCGGCTGCTCCCGGCGAGGACCAGCCGTCTGGCGGCCACAACTCAGGTGGCCGCCGCAGCGGCAGTACGGCCAGGCCGCTCCGTGGGGCCGATATGACTGCTTTTCGGTCTCGTGCTTGGTGACCCAGGGGCTCGTGTTATCACTCGGATGCGCCCTCCTGTTGGCGACGAGCAGGTCGATCGCCGCCTGTTTGCGCAGCCCTCCGTGCCTGACGGCACGGGCAAGAGCGACGTCGCTGCGCGGGCGGGTCTACGGGTCGCTTAGGGGGTCGTGCTCATCTCGGGTGTTGTGGTCGTTGCGCCGCTCGTTGGGACGGCGCCCGCGGTCGTGTTGAAGCAGCTCGGCAGCGGTGGTTTCATCGCTCCTTCGCCCAGAGCGACCGTGCCGTCTGGGAGCTGCTCGGCGGCGAGCACGCCGTCGTATCCGGGAGCGAGATACTTGCGTCCGGGGACGAGCGTGATGGTCGTCGATGGAGTCGCGCCGGGGTAGGTGACGACCCCGATTCCCGGGTTGGTGCAGTCGGCCTCAACGGGGATGACCGTCTCGTCGATTCCGTCTTTCTGAAACTCGGCGTTGAGAGCGGGGATCGCCGTCTCGATGTCGTTGATCGACACTGTGACTGACCCATCTGGGTTAGTCGTGAGGGCGTACGCGGGCGGTGTGCTCGCGCTGGCGCCGAACAGGAGCACGCCTGCAGCGGCCGCGGCGGCGATCCCGGCCGCCCCTGCGGAAATCGCAAGCGGCCGGCGAGAGCGGCCGCGGAGCGGTTCGAGTGCGACCGTGTCGGCAGCGTGCTCGCGGGCCAGTCGGTCCCACAGGGTGTCTTCAAACGTAGTCATCAGTTGTCGTCCTTTCGTAGTCGGGTTCGGGCGCGGAATAGCCGCACCCGGACAGCTCCAGCGGTGATCCCGAGCGCACGTGCCGCCTCGGTGGGCGTGAGCCCCGTTAGGTCGACGAGTTCCAGTGCGGCTCGTTCGCCTTCGGGCAGCCGCGCCGCACGTTCGAGGAGCTCCCGTCCGCGGCGCTGCGCGTCGATGCGCTCGGCAAGCCCCTCGATCTCGTCCTCCTCCCAGGTTGAGCCTCGGCCGAGTCGGTCGATCAACTCCCGTCCGGAGGCCCGCTCGGCGCAGTGCTGGGCGTAGACGACCCGGGCGATCGAGAACAGCCACGCGCGCGGGGTTCCTCGACCGGAATATGTGTGCGCTGATCCGATTGCCTCGACGAACGTCTGCGAGACGAGATCGGCGACCACCTGTGTCTCCGCCGAGCGGCGGGCGAAAAAGGCGGTGATCTCCGCGACATGGTCGCGGTACACCACCGAGAATTTGAGCGCGGGGCGACCGGTCGGTGCCGGCTCGCTCACGCTCATCGGTACTGGATAGGCGTTCACATACCTGATGTGGCGCAAAGCCACCGCGACGTTACGTCAGGCGCCTCGTCTGAGCGATCTCGGGGAACGTCTCAACCCGTCCATCTCGGTTTCCGCGCTCCCGGATCTGACGAACAGGCAGAGCTCTAAGCTGCTCCGATCGGCCGCGGCATGCTTCTCTGGTCGGTCGGATCCAGCATCGCAGCGTGGACTTGCTTTCGCTCGCCGACGAGCATCTGCACATGGGTTCCACGACCTCCTCCGCGCGGAACTAGGCGGTCGCGATCGCTAGCTGCCACCCGTTCGTCGACAAGCACAACGCGAAAAGCCGCCACCTGGGCTCGGCCGTAAACGTCACTCCTCCGCCGCTCGAGCGGTCGGCTGGCGACGTGGCTGCTCTTGCCGGTGCCGGCCTCGAAGCGGCCATCGCGCTTCGCGGCCGTTCGAGCGGCAACCGGGCACGTACCGCACGCTGAAAGTAGCCCGAAGCGGCATGCACGGTCTGAGTGACTTCAGCGAGTACGAAGGCGTCCGCGCAGCCACCAAAACGCTTGGACTCGACCGTCGCACTCGTGCGCTTCCGCTTCGATCGCGAACGCGGCAGCTGGTGCAACGCGCCTTCCCAGCTCGGTCAGCTGAAAGCTCGTGCCATGGTCATGATCGAGTTTCCACCCTGACTCGATGTAACCGCGCCGCTGGAGGCGTTTCAAGGCGCCGCGGGCGCCCGAGAAGCGAGAGCGAAGCTGGAAGTTGAGCCGCCCCGGCGCACGCGGTTCGTCTGGCGGCACGAGAAGGCCGCGGAGGACCGCGGCATCGATCCGGCGCATCCCTTCGAGTTCACGATCGATGTCGATCTTCGATTCGGTCTCGTCACTCATATCGGCCAGTCCAGAGTGTCGCAATGATCGACAAGCAGTCGCCGGGCGCGTAGCTGGGTGACCGTTGTAGGTTTGTGGAGGGGAGCTTCTTCGAGTCGGTCCCGCGCGGCGACCTCCATCTCCTCGCGACGATTCTCCACGACTGGGACGACGACTCGGCACAGCGGATCCTGGGGACGGTCCGTGCCGCGGCCGGCGAGCGGCTGGTCGTGCTCGACGGAGTGATCGAGCCGGGAAACGCGCCTGACGGCGCGAAGTGGCTCGACCTGCTGATGCTCGTGATAGCGGGCGGCCGGGAACGGACGGCTGAGCAGTGGCGCATCCTGCTCGGCGACGCCGGCTGGCGGGCGACGCACGTTGGCGAAGGGGTGATTGAGGCTCAGCCGACGTAGCGCGCCGGGCGGCGTCGCCGATTCGTGGGTGAAGCGGCTTGACAAAGTCCGAGCCCCTCAGGAATAGTGTGTTCACGGCGGCGACCGGTCGCCGAGCTGCGGAACATCCGCCCCAGTCGGGGTTCCATCGGCGAAGGGGATTCGCCCTCTCGGTCGTCAATGTCACAGGCCATCTTCCCAACGCCGCGTCACTGGGGGACGGGGGTGTCAAGGGGAGGCTTGTCGATGACCAAGGACGCCAGCTTCAAGAAGGTTGTCCGGCGCCACGCCGAGGAGACTGGGCAGCGCTACACCGAAGCGCTGACGGATCTCGAGGGTCTCGGTGCTCGCATGAACCACGAGCCCGCTGCCGAGCGGCTGCTCGCCCATCTCCGGGATCGCTACGGCATCGACGCCGTCGCTGCGACGAAGCTGAGTGTGCACAAGACCTACGTCTTCCGGATCGACCGGAACGACGGTGAGCCCTGGGTTGCGCGCGCGTTCCCACCTGGTCGCCCGCGGGTTGGCGTCGAAGGCGACGCCGCGATCCTGGGATTCCTGGAGCAGCAGGGCTATCCCGCGGAGCGCCTGGCGGGCGAGAACGCGGTGTCTGACTTCGATGGCAGCGCGGTCCTCGTGACGAGGTTCGTCGAAGGCGTCCAGCTCCCCAATGGTGCCGCGAAGTTCGCCATGATGGGTGAACTGCTCGGACGGCTGCACGCGCTGCCGTACGACGATTCCGTCAGCCGCCCGGGTGGAGCAAGCGGTGAGGACCCCAGCCGCGAGGGCACGCCGCGTCAGGACCTGCTGGCCGCGCTTTCGTTTCTCGACGCCGTCGACATCAAGGTCGCGACCGCCGAGCGCGAGCGGTTCGAGCGGCTCAGGGACAAGGTGCGCTCGGCTGACGACGGTCACGGCCTTCCCGAGGGGTTGCTCCACGGAAATCTCCTCCACGCCCCCGATCACGCCGTCCTGAGCGAGCAAGGGCCAGTCGCGATCAACTGGAAGGCGTCCGGGCGAGGACCGCGTCTCGCCGACTTCGCTTACCTGATCTGGGGCACGGGTTCGTGGAATCCACGTCGGCCGAACCAGGACTGCATCGATGCCGCCGTCAACGCCTACCGCCGACACGTCGAGCCGACCGACGACGAACTCGACCGGCTCGAGGCGGTCATGTACATCCGGACGCTCTACCTCGCCTGCTTCGGCTACCGACGTGCCGTCACCGACGGCGTGAGGTTCCGCGAGTGGGGCTTCATCCATCCATCCGAGTACTTCAGCCGGGCCGCGGCCGCAACCCGAGCCGCGTTTCGCCGGTAGGGCGTCGTGCGAGCGCGTTCGATCGTCCAGCGGGCTGGTTCGGCGGTGCTCGTGTGAGCGCGCCCGTAGAGGTTCCGGAGGACATCTTCGAGCGAGTCCGCGCGCTGTGCCTGGCGCTGCCGGAGGTGACGGTGCGGGTCGACGAGTCACGAATCACAGCGAGATCGACCGCGCACTCGTTTGACATCCGCCGGAGGTCGTTCTGCTTGCTCGTGGCAGTTGAGGGCCGGACCGGCAAGCCCGTCCCGCTGCTCGTGTTGCGTGCCCACCCAGACGACCGTGAAGCATTGGTGTCCATTGGCCACCCGTTCTTCGCCTCGCGAGCCGGCCGTGATCGCATCGGGGTGCTGCTTACCGACGACACGGACTGGGAGGAGATCCGTGAGCTCGTGATCGAGAGCTACCGGGTCCTCGCGCCGAAGAAGCTCACCGCACGGCTCGACTAGCAGCGCTGGCCCTCCAGTGCGCAGCGACCGCGGACATGGCGACGGCGCCAGAGCCCGAGAGGTCGACGTTGACGAGTTGAGGGGCCCCGCCACAGCCAACCTTCCCGGACATCCTCCGCGCGTCACTCGCCTGGGACCAGGGCGCAG
>Ga0302325_10019362_pt1 | contig 14316 bp, 13 predicted proteins | sample Palsa_T0_2_FD_201948 | JGI IMG/M metagenome (GOLD analysis project Ga0302325, IMG submission 201948) | Peat permafrost microbial communities from Stordalen Mire near Abisko, Sweden - Palsa_T0_2 | ecosystem: Environmental > Terrestrial > Soil > Palsa > Peat permafrost | place: Sweden: Abisko... | reverse complement strand
CACCGCGCTGCAGATCGCGACCGAGGCGATCGACCGACTGCACACTACCGCCGAGAGCCACCATCGGATCCTGGTGGTGGAGGTGATGGGCCGTAGCGCCGGCTGGATCGCTCTGCACTCGGGGCTGGCCGGCGGCGCCGACGTGATCCTGATCCCGGAGATCCCGTTCGACATTGACGAGGTCTGCCGCCTGATCACCCGCCGCCATGAGCGGGGGCGCTACTTCTCGATCGTCGTCGTCGCCGAGGGCGCGATGCCGAAGGCGGGGACGATGACTGTCGCCACCGGCGAGCTCGACGAGTTCGGCCACCCGCGGCTCGGCGGCATCGGCCATCAGCTCGAGCGTGAGATTGAGACCCGGACCGGCTTCGAGACCCGCGCCACGGTGCTCGGCCACGTCCAGCGTGGTGGCAGCCCGACGGCGTTCGATCGGGTGCTCGCGACGCGCTTGGGGCTCGCCGCGATCGACGCCGCCCACGCCGGGCGATGGGGCTCCATGACCGCGCTGCACGCCACCGAGATCGAGCTCGTGACGCTGGCCGATGCGGTCGCCGCGGTGCGGCGCGTGCCGGCCGAGGAATACGAGCGCTACGGCGTCCTGTTCGGCTGAGCCGGAGCCCCCACGTGCTTCACCCCAAGCACCGCTTGAGCGGGGCCGATTGCGTCTATCCTGGGCCTCAACCGGCATAACCTGAGCCAGAGGTGTGAGCATCGATGAGCGCGACCGAAGTCACGAACGTCAACCCCAATCTGCGCAAGCTCGTTGAGGCAGGCACCAGCCCTTGGCTCGATCTGCTGCGGCGTTCGCTGGTGGAAGACGGGGAGCTCGCGCGCTTGGTCGCCGAGGACTCGCTGCGGGGCGTGACCTCCAACCCGTCGATCTTCGAAAAGTCGATCCTCGAGTCCGACGACTACGACGAGCAGCTGCACGAGCTGTTCGGCTCCGATAGCGAGATGAGCGCGCAGGCGATCTACGAGGAGCTGGCGATCCACGACGTCCGGGGGGCGTGTGACGTCCTGCGCCAGACCTACGAGGACAACCATCACCAGGACGGGTTCGTCTCGCTGGAGGTCGCCGCCGACCTGGCGCACGACCCGGCGAAGACGATCGCCGCCGCCAAGGACTTCTGGCAGCGGGTCAAGCGGCCGAACCTGATGATCAAGATTCCCGGCACTAAGGAGGGCCTTGGTCCGATCGAGGAGGCGATCTACTCCGGGATCAACGTCAACATCACGCTGCTGTTCTCCGTCGATGCCTACGAGACCGTCGCTGACGCCTATCTGAAGGGCCTCGAGCGCCGGCTGGAGGAGGGCAAGCCGCTCGACATCGCCTCGGTGGCGAGCTTCTTCGTCTCGCGGATCGACACCTCGGTCGACAAGCGCCTGGAAGGCAAGGGCCACGACGAGCTGCTCGGCACCGCCGCGATCGCCAACGCGCGGCACGCGTACCGCAGCTTCGAGCAAATCTTCGGGACCTCAAGCCCGCGCTGGGACGCGCTGCATCACGCGGGCGCGCATCCGCAGCGGCCGCTGTGGGCCTCGACCGGCGTCAAGAACCCGAACTACAAGGACACGATGTACGTCGACGACCTGGTCGCGCCGCACACCGTCAACACGATGCCGCTGGCCACGCTGGAGGCGGTCGCCGACCACGGCACGGTCTCCGGGCCGACCGCGACCCACAACCCCGACGAGACGCTGCAGGCGCTGGAGCGGGCCGGGATCGACCTTGACGAGGTCACTACCGAGCTGCTGAACGCCGGCGTTACGCAGTTCGAGGACGCGATGTCACAGCTGCTGGACGGCATCGAGGAGCGCCGTAAGTCCTACAAGGAGCAGGCTTGACCGCGATCGAGCCGGTCGATCTGACCGGCCTGGACAATCCGCTCACGGTCGGTCTGGAGCGACTCCCAGTCCATCCGACGTCGCTGGTGATCTTCGGCGCCACCGGGGACCTCGCGCACCGGAAGCTGCTGCCGGCGCTGTACAACCTGGCGCACGAGGGACAGCTGCCCGAGCGCTTCGAGATGATCGGGGTCGGGCGCCGGGACAAGGAGCATTCCGAGTTTCGCGACGCGCTGACCGACTCGGTCCGCCGTTACTCGCGGCGGCGGCCCGACGAGCGGGTGCTGGGCGGGCTGATCGACGACACCCGCTACGTGCAGGGCTCGTTCGACGACGACGGCATCTACGAGGAGCTTGGCCGGACGCTTCAGGAGTTCGACGAGCAGGCGGGCAGGACGCTGAACCGCGTCTTCTACCTGTCGACCGCGCCTGAATACTTCCCGCTGATCGCCGAAAAGCTCGGCGCCGCCGGGCTCAACAAGGTCGAGGGCGCCCAGACGCGGATCGTGATCGAGAAGCCGTTCGGCTACGACCTGACGTCGGCACGGCGGCTGAACGCCCAAGTGTTGGAGGTGTTCGACGAGCCGCAGGTGTACCGGATCGACCACTACCTGGGCAAGGAGACCGTCCAGAATCTGATGGCGCTGCGGTTCGCCAATGCGCTGTTTGAGCCGGTCTGGAACCGCAACTACATCGACCATGTCCAAATCGTCGCGGCCGAGGACATCGGGATCGGCAGCCGCGCCGGCTACTACGACCACGCCGGTGCGCTCCGCGACCTGGTCCAGAACCACATGATGCAGCTGCTGGCGCTGCTGGCGATGGAGCCGCCGACCGCGTTCAACGCCGAGAAGCTGCGCGACGAGAAGCTCAAGGTGCTGGAGGCGATCGTGCCGCCGAGCCTCGACGAGGTCGCCCAGATGGCCGTTCGCGCTCAGTATGGGCCCGGGGTCGTCGGCGGCGAGCGCGTCTGCGGCTACCTCCAGGAGGACGGGGTGCCGGCGGACTCGCGGACCGAGACCTACGCCGCGCTGCGGCTGCACGTCTCCAACTGGCGCTGGGCCGGGGTCCCGTTCTACCTGCGGACCGGCAAGCGGCTGCCGCGCAAGCTGACCGAGATCGCGGTGATCCTCAAGCCGGTGCCGCACGTCGCCTTCCAGAGCCACGGCTCGGTCGGAATCCAAGCCAACCAAATCGTATTCACGCTGCAGCCCGACGAGGGCGTGGCGGTCTCGATCGGCGCGAAGCTGCCCGGCACGCGGATGCAGATCCGCCCGGTCAACCTCGAGTTCCGCTACGGCACCTCGTTTTTGTCGGAGTCGCCCGAGGCGTATGAGCGGCTGATCCTCGACGCGATGCTGGGCGACGCGACGCTGTTCACGCGCAACGACGAGATCGAGGCACTGTGGGGGATCGTCGACCCGATCCTCGAGGCCTGGGCTGCCGATCGCAACACGCCGATCCCGCAGTACGAGTCCGGTGGCGCCGGACCCGCGGAGGCGAATGAGCTGGTCGACGGCGGACAGATCTGGCGGCGGCTGTGAGCGACGACGTCTGGGCCGAGCAGGACACCACGCCCGACGCGATCGAGGCGGCGATGCGCGAGATGCTGCGCACGCGGCACGCCGCCAACGAACGGTTGGCGCCGGCGCGGGTGCTCAACCTGGTGGTGATCGTCGATCGTGAGTGGAAGGGCGAGATCGCCAATCGACTGGAGCGCGCCGGCCGCTATCACGGCTCACGCACGATCATCTGCACCGTCCAGCAGGGCCGCACCAAGCTCGACGCGACGGCGACCGTCTCCTACGACAACCCCGAGGACAAGCTCGGCGTGATGTGGGAGAAGATCGAGATCGACCTCGGCCCAAGGCACCTGCCTGCGCTGCAGACGATCATCGACCCGATTGTCGTGTCGGGGCTGCCAACCGTGCTGTGGTCGCCGCACCGCCACGACGACGCGATCCGGGCGCTGCTGCCGCTGATCGACGTGATCCTGCTGGACTCCGACGATTTCCCGTCCGCCGCCGACGCGTTCGAGCGGGTGTTCTCGGTCCGTGACCACGCATACGTGATCGATCTCGCCTGGCTGCGCACGACCCCGTGGCGCGAGCGACTGGCGGCGAGCTTCGACCTCCCGTCGCGGCTGGCCGCGCTGCGCCATGTCAGCGAGCTGAACATCCGGCACCGGGACGGATCGAGCGCCTCGGCGCTCCTGCTGGCCGGGTGGCTCGCCTCCAGGCTGGGTTGGGAGCCGGCGCCGCTGGAGCTGCACACGCTTGACCGGCGCGAGGGCGATCTCGCCGGCGGCGACGGCGAAGTGAAGGTCGTGATGCGCGAGTCGCACCAGGAGGCGCCCGGGCTGGCCGGGGTCACCGTCTCCTGCCTGCCTGAGCTGTCGCTGTCGCTGGAGCGCGGCTGGGGCGGGCTGGACGCGATCGAGCAGCTGGGCGACGGTTCGGTCAAGCGGTGGAAGATCCTCGGCGCCTCACGGGGGGAGGGCGGGATCCTCGGCGACGGGATCCGGCAGGCGCTGCTGCGCGAGCCGACCTACTGGCCGGCGCTCAACGCGGCGCGGGAGCTCTGCAACGTATGACCGTTTCGATCGAAATAGTGGACGATCCGGCGCAGGCGTGCGCGGATCTGATGCTCGCCGCCTGCGTCGCTCACGGCTGCACCCAGATCGTGCTCGCCGGCGGCTCGACCCCAAAGGCCGCCAACGAGATCTTCGCGAGGACGGTCCGTAGGCGCCGGCTTTCGCTCGGCGATGTCGCCTTCTGGCTCGGCGACGACCGCGCGGTCGGTCCCGACGACCCCAACTCCAACTACGGGATGATCCGCGCGACGCTGCTGGAGCCGCTCGCGGACCTGACCAAGCCGCTCATGCACCGGATCGAGGGCGAGCTGGGGTACGCCGTCGCGGCCGACCACTATGAGCAGTGTCTGCGCCACAGCGGAGTCGGACATTTCGATCTGCTGCTGCTGGGGATCGGCCCCGACGGACACACGCTGTCGCTGTTTGCCGGCAAGCCGGCGCTGCACGAGCGTGGGCGGCTCGTCGTCGGCGTGCCCGAGGCCGGAATGGAGCCGTTCGTGCCGCGGGTGTCGTTCACGCTGAGCGCGGTCGCGCTGGCCAGGCACGTGGTGTTCCTCGCCGAGGGCGCGGATAAGGCCGACGCGCTCACGCGCGCGTTCGGGCCCGGCGCCGTCCCGGACCCGGCGATCCCGTCATCGCTGATCCCGACGGTCGCCCACAACGTGACGCTGCTGACGGACGCCGCCGCCGCCGCGGGGCTGGGAGGGGCCGCGACGTCATGACCGACGTCGTCGGCGTCGATCTCGGCGGCACGAAGATCGCGTTCGCCTGCTTCGACGGTCAACAGTTGGCCGAGTCGACGATCGTCGCCACCGACACCTCCAGCTCGGAGGCGCTGATCGAGCAGCTCGTCGACGGCGTCTCGAAGTGCCGCGGTTCCGAGCTGGACGGGGTCGGGATCGGCGTTCCGTCGGTCGTGGAGTTCTCGACCGGACGGGTCGTCTCCTCGGCCAACATCCCGCTGCGCGACGTACCGTTGCGCGAGGCGCTCGGCGACCGGCTCGGGGTGCCGGTGTTCGTCGACAACGACGCCACCGTCGCCGCGCTCGCCGAGGCCCACGACGACGACCTGCGGATGGTCGCCAGCGATCTGGTGATGCTGACGATCGGCACCGGGGTCGGTGGCGGGCTCGTGCTCGGGGGACGCATCTACCGCGGGGCGACCGGCGGCGCCGGCGAGCTCGGCCATACGATGGTCGGCATGGACATGAACGGCGCGGTGCCCGACGCCGGCAGGTTCCCCCAGCCGGGATCGTTGGAGGGCGAGACGGCCGGCCACGCCTTCGATGGGTTGGTCGGCGAGTACGCCCGGTCGCATCCGTCGTCTTCGCTCGGTCGGCGCCAGGCGGCGGGGGAGCAGCTCACCGGCGTCGAGGCCGTGCAGGCCGCCCAGGACGGCGACGCCGACGCGCGGCGGATGATCGAGCTGTGGGGTGAGCGGGTCGGGATCGGCATCGCCAACGCGATCAACACCTTCGATCCCCAAGAGGTCGTGATCGGCGGCGGCGCGGCCCGCGCCGGCGAAATGCTGCTGGAGCCCGCGCGGCGGACCGCGGCCGCCTACGTGCTGCCCGGGCTCGGCTCGGCGACCACGATCCGCGCTGCGCGCCACGGCGTCCGCGCCGGCGTGCTGGGCGCGGCGCTGCTGGCGGCGCACGAGCTGGCGGGCGCATCGCAGCTCGCGCGGGTGCAGGTGCGGTCATGATCGTCGCCTGCGGCTTTGATCACGCCGGCTACCCGCTGCGTGACCGTCTCCTGCAGGAGATCCGCGCGCTCGGCCACGAGGTGCTCGACTTCGGTACCGATCGCCCGAGCCCGCCGATCGATTACCCGGACAAGGCGCTCGAGGTGGGTCATGCGGTGGCCTCCGGCCGCGCCGAGCGGGGGATCATCGTCTGTGGCTCAGGCGCCGGCGTGTCGGTCGCCGCCGGCAAGATCCGCGGTGTCAGCGCGTGCACGATCCACGATCACTACACCGCGCATCAGGGCGTCGAGCACGACGGCGTCAACGTCCTGTGCATGGGCGGGCGCGTGATCGGTGCCGAGACCATGGTGGAGATCGTCGAGGCGTTCTTGAGCGCGGTCATATCCGACGAGGAGCGTCATGTGCGCCGACGGGCCAAGGTGCAGGAGATCGAGCGCACGATGGGGGATGTAACCTTGCCCGCCGATTTCGGCCGCTGAGCGGCCGCGCGTTCGTGGTTTGATCACCGAGGAGAACTCCCGCCCATGGCCGACCGCCTGTTCATCGTGCGTCACGGAGAGACCGAATGGAGTCGCTCCGGCCAGCACACGAGCATCACCGACCTGCCCCTGACCAAGCACGGCATCGAGCAGGGGGAGGTGGTCGGACGCAAGCTCTCGGGCGAATCGTTCGAGATGGTGCTGTGCAGCCCGCTGAGTCGCGCGCGGGAGACCTGCCGGCTGGCCGGGTTCGCCGACGCGGCGGAGATCGACGACGATCTGCACGAATGGAATTACGGTGAGTACGAGGGGCGCACGACGCCGCAGATCCGCCAGCGGAACCCCGACTGGTGGCTGTGGCGTGACGGCTGCCCGGGCGGCGAGTCGCCCGAGGAGATCGGAGTCCGGCTGGACCGGGCGCTTGAGCGGTGCGCCGTGGTCGACGGCGACGTGCTGGCGTTCGCGCACGGCCATTCGCTGCGGGTGCTGACCGCCCGCTGGCTCGGGCTCGAGGTGGCCACCGGCGCGCATTTCAAGCTCGCCGCGGCCGCCGTCAGCGTGCTCGGCCACGAGCGCGGGACGCCGACGATCGACCGCTGGAGCGTCTGACCGGTCGGGTGACAGTTGTCACGGCGGATTTCGGCCACGCGCCACTTACGCGCGGCGGTGCCCGGATTTACGCTCGCGACCATGACATCCATGGCAATCGAAGTTCGTGACCTGCGCCGCTCCTACGGCGAGGTCGAGGCGGTGCGCGGTGTCTCGTTCGAGGTCGCGCGCGGCGAGGTGTTCTGCCTGCTCGGACCCAACGGCGCGGGCAAGACGACGACGGTCGAGATCCTCGAGGGCTACCGGGAGCGCTCCGGCGGCGAGGTCTCGGTGCTCGGGTTCGATCCCGCCCATGGCGAGCGCGGCATGCGCGAACGGGTCGGGATCGTATTGCAGCAGTGCGGGATCCAGCGCGACCTGAGCGTCGCCGAGCTGCTGGAGATGTATGGCCGCTACCACCTGCGTCCCCGGCCGATCGATGAGGTGCTGGAGCTGGTCGAGCTCGGCGCCAAGCGCGACGAACGCGTGCAGGAGCTGTCCGGCGGTCAGCGCCGGCGGCTCGATCTGGCGCTGGCGCTGATCGGCGACCCGGAGCTGATCTTCCTCGACGAGCCGACGACCGGCTTTGACCCGGCCGCCCGACATGCGGCATGGTCGGCGATCCGCTCGCTGCGTGCGCTCGGCAAGACGATGTTCCTGACCACCCACTTCATGGATGAGGCCCAGCAGCTCGCCGACCGGGTCGCGATCATGCGAGACGGCGAGATCATCGCGCTCGGCTCGCCCGACGAGCTCGGCGGGCGCGACGCGCGGCCGGCGGAGATCCGCTTCGCGCTGCCGCGCGGCCTCACGCTCGAGGATCTGCCGCTGATGCCCTACGAACGTTGCCTGGTGGACGGGGAGCGGGCGCTGATCGTGACCGCCGAGCCGGTCGTGGCACTGCAGTTGCTGACGGGATGGGCGATCGACCACGAGCTCGCGCTGGGTCACCTGTCGGTCAGCCAGCCGACGCTCGAGGACATCTACCTGGAGCTGACCGGGTCGGTGCAGGACAATCCGAGCAGACAGGAGGCAATCGCATGAGCTTGGTTTCCGGATCGACCGCGCGCGTCGATCTGCGGCGTGACCTCGGACTGGTCGGCTGGCAGATCCGCTACGAGCAGCGGGCCTATTGGCGCAACCGCGGCCGGGGCCTGTTCACGTTCGTGTTCCCGCTGATGTTCCTGGTGATCTTCGCGTCGCTGGACAAGGGCAACCACATCTCCGCGCTCGGCGGGATCCCGTACGACGACTTCCTCGTGCCGGGGATCCTCGCCTACGCCGTGATCGCGACGACGTTCACGAACCTGTCGATCCAGACCGCGATTCTCCGCGACCAGGGCGTCCTCAAGCGGATGCAAGGCACCCCGTTGCCACGCTGGGCCTACGTCGCCGCCCGGATCGCCTCGACGGTGCTCGTCACGGGGGTGATGGCGCTGGTCGTGATCGTCGCCGGGATCGTCGTCTGGGGACTGCACTTCCGGATCGGCGCGCTGCCGGGCGTGATCGTGACGCTGCTGCTCGGAGCGGCTGCGTTCACCACGCTCGGCATCGGGCTCGTCCGCTTCGTCCCGAACGCCGAGACCGGCCCGGTGGTGGTCAGCCTGATCGTGCTGCCGATCTCGTTCATCTCGAACGTCTGGTTCCCGACCAACTCGCTGCCCTCCGCGCTCAGGCAGATCGCCGGCGTGTTCCCGATTAAGGCGCTGGCCGACGGGCTGCAGTACGCGTTTGACCCGCGCAATCATGGCGCCGGGCTCGATCGCTCCGCGCTTCAGACGCTCGCGATCTGGACCGTGATTGGGATCTACCTGATGCTTCGCTTCCTGCGCCGGCCGCAGGGGGAGCAGGTGTGATCCGCCGGCTGCGCCGCTGGTGGGCGTCCGAGCGCTGGGTCATGATGCACCGCCAGCCCCGCAACGCGCGGCCGGTGATCGGGCTGGTGTGGGTCGGCTTCATCCTGGTCCCGATCGTCGACGCGGTCGGACGCAGCGGCCAATCGTCCTTCGGGCACTGGCTGGTGATCGCGGCGGCGCTCGCCTTCTCGGGCGCCTACATCTGGCTGGTGGTGATCTGGCTGAAGGGGCACTGGCCGCTGGAGCTGTCGCTGGCAGGCGTCATGCTGGCGCTGGCGATTGCGCTGACGGCAGCGGATCAGTCGAACTGGGGTTACCTGTTCACGTACTGCGCGGCGTGTGGAGCGCTGGTGCTGCCGTCGGCGATCGGTTTCTGGGCGGTCGTGTGGTGCGCCGCGATCGCGGTCGGTGCCACGGTCGTCGGTGGCGGCTCGCTCGGCACTGGGCTCGGGTTCGCGGCGAGCACCGTCGGGGTCGGATTCCTGCTGACGCTGATGCGCGACCTGCGGTTCCGAAACCACGAGCTGTCCGAGGCCCGCGCCGAGCTGGCGCACACCGCGGTCGCGGCTGAGCGCGAGCGCTTCGCGCGTGACCTGCACGATCTGCTCGGCCACTCGCTGTCGGTGATCGCGATCAAGGCCGAGCTCGCCGGGCGGCTGCTGCCCGACGAGCCCGGACGCGCGGCGTCGGAGGTCTCGGACCTGGAGACGGTTGCCCGTCAGGCGCTCGGTGAGGTCCGCCAGGCGGTGTCCGGCTACGGACAGCCGACGCTCGCCGGCGAGCTCGAGGGGGCTCGGATAGCGCTCACCGCGGCTGGGATCGACGCCTCGTTCGAGCAGCCGTCGCTGTCGCTGGATCCCGAGGTCGAGGCGGTGCTGGCATGGGCCGTTCGCGAGGGTGCGACGAACGTGATTCGCCACAGCGGCGCCCATCGCTGTCAGGTGATGGTTCGGGCTGGCAGCACGGACGCGGCCGTCGAGGTCGTCGATGACGGCGCCGGCGCGATCGTCGGCGACGCTGGTCCGCAGGCGGCCGGAAACGGACTCGCGGGCCTGCGCGAGCGCGCGCGGGCGCTGCGCGGCGCGGTCGACGCAGCGGCGCTGCCCGAGGGCGGCTACCGGCTGGCGGTCTCGGTCCCGGTCTCGGCGGGGTCTGAATCGGGGGATGGACGATGACGAGAGTGCTGATCGCCGAGGACCAGGAGATGGTGCGCGGCGCGCTGATCTCGCTGCTGGAGCTCGAGCACGACCTCGAAGTCGTCGCCCAGGTCGGCCGGGGCGATGAGGTCGTTGCGGCGGCCCGTGCGTGCCAGCCCGATGTGGCGCTGCTCGACATCGAGATGCCGGGAATCTCCGGCCTGGAGGCGCTCGAGCAGCTGGCCGCCGAGCTGCCGTCGGTGAAGATCCTGATCCTCACCACGTTCGGGCGCCCGGGCTATCTTCGCCGCGCGATGGAGGGGGGCGCCGCCGGCTTCGTGCTCAAGGACGCTCCCGCCACCGAGCTCGCCTCCGCGATCCGCCGCGCGCTGGCCGGCGAGCGGATCGTCGACCCGGGACTGGCCGCCGCGGCGCTCTCCCAGGGCCAGTCGCCGCTGACACCGCGTGAGCACGAGGTGCTCGCCGCCAGCCGCAACTACACGACCGTCGCCGAGCTGGCCGACGCGCTGTACCTGTCGCACGGCACCGTGCGCAACCACCTCTCGTCGGTGATGCAGAAGCTCGACGCTCGCAACCGCGGCGAGGCCGTGCGCACGGCCGAAGAGCGAGGCTGGTTGTAGTTCGCGTGCGCCGGGTTCCGTCCGGGCCATATGAGAACGTACGTTCGATGAGATCAGGCAGATGCCGAACGTGCTCTGGTGCTAAGTTCGTGCACCCGCGGCTGTGGTGAAATTGGCAAACACGCGGCGTTCAGGTCGCCGTGCCCTTACGGGCTTGGAGGTTCGAGTCCTCTCAGCCGCATCGAAATCGAGGTAGCGGTGCACCCGGAGTACGAGGTGCAGGCTGCCCTCGACCTCGCTCGGAGTGGCAGCTCGGCGACTCGCATCGCCGAGCCGCTCGGTATCCCGCGCACCATGATTCGGGACTGGCTGAACGGATCGCCCCAGGGCCGCACCGGACGCCTAGGCCCGGCGCGTGCTCTACCTGTGGCGGATTCCAAACTGTCGACCAACTCACTCAGGATTACGTCCATCTCCTTGGTCTCTACCTCGGCGACGGCTGTCTGTCCGCGCATTCTCGGGGTGTGTACAAGCTACGGCTCTCATTGGACGCCAAGTACCCGCAGATCATTCGAGATGCGGTGGCGAGCATCACCGAGGTCCGCGGGCGGCCCCCAGGTCAGCGGTTAGCGAGCAGCAACTGCGTCGAGGTGTACGCGTACTGGAGGCAATGGGTGTGCCATTTCCCCCAGCACGGGCCCGGGTTGAAGCACCGCCGGCCGATCGTGCTCGCCGACTGGCAGCGCGAACTGGTCGAGCGCTGGCCAGATCAACTCGTGCGGGGGCTGATCGAGTCAGACGGGTGCCGATTTCAGAACACGGGACGTTGTGGTTGGTCGAATCCGCGTTATTCCTTCAGCAACCACTCCGCCGACATCCACGGGATCTTCCGCGAGGCATGCGATCACCTTGGGTGCGCTGGACGGAGGCCAAGCCCTACAGGACCTACGTGTCGCGCAAGGCCGACGTGGCGCGGCTGGACACATTCATCGGCGCCAAGAGCTGATGGACCGCCGTCAGTCGGCGTGCTTCTCGTCGTGGCCACCGAACTGCTTGCGCATCGCCGACAGCAGCTTGTCGCCGTAGACGGCCTCCCCGCGGGAGCCGAAGCGCGCGAACAGCGAAGCGCTGAGCACGTTCGCCGGGACGCCCTCGTCGATCGCGGCCAGCACCGTCCAGCGTCCCTCGCCCGAGTCCGACACGCGGCCGGTGAACTCCTCCAGCTGCGGTGACTTATAGAGCGCTTCGGCGGTGAGGTCCAGCAGCCAGGAGGCGATCACGCTGCCGCGGCGCCAGACCTCGGCAACCTGGGGAATGTCGATGTCGTAGGAGTAGTACTCCTGCGCGTTCTCAATCGGTGCCGTCTCGGCGTCCTGCTCGCTCATCTCCGAGCCGATGTTCGCGTGGTGCAGGATGTTCATCCCCTCCGCGTAGGCGGCCATGATCCCGTACTCGATCCCGTTGTGAACCATCTTTACGAAGTGGCCGGCGCCGGGCTTGCCGCAGTGGAGGTAGCCGAGCTCGGCCGGAACCGGGTCGCCGTCGCGTCCGGGCGTGCGCTCGGCGTTGCCCAACCCCGGCGCGAGCGCGCGGAAGATCGGATCGAGCCGGCCGACCGCAGTGTCGTCGCCGCCGATCATCAGGCAGTAGCCGCGCTCGAGGCCGAACACGCCACCGCTGGTGCCGACGTCGACGTAATGCAGGCCTCGCTCCTTCAGCGCCTTGGCGCGGCGGATGTCGTCGTGGTAGTAGCTGTTGCCGCCGTCGATGATCGTGTCGTCGGCCTGCGCGTGCACGGCGAGCTTGTCGACCGTGTCCTCGGTGAATGCCGCCGGGACCATCACCCAGATCGCGCGCGGCGGCTCGAGCTTGGCGATCAGCTCCTCGATCGTCTTGGCACCGGTGGCGCCTTCGCCGGCAAGCTCGTCGACCGCGCTCCCGCTGACGTCGTAGACGACGAGATCATGTCCCGCATGCATCAGGCGGCGCACCATGTTGGCGCCCATCCGGCCGAGTCCAACCATTCCGAGCTGCAACGAGATCAGCCTCCTGGGTCGTCGCTCCGAGCTGGCGGAAGCTGCGCTCGTCGCGGTCTAGATCGGGCAGTCGTCAGCTTAGTGGGCCGCTTCCCCGGATGGCTTATCGCCGGAGCGTGAACGCCGTCCGTCACGCCCGTCGTCGGTGAACCCCCGGTTGCGCGCGAAGGACTCGCCGGTTCGGCAGCGAACGCTCAAACGGCGATGAGTGCGGGCAACGAAGCCGAGTCCAGCTCGGCGATGGCGGTGCAGCGCCGCTTCGACGTGGTGCTGCGCGGCTATGACCCCGCCGCGGTCGACGCGCATCTCAAGCGCGTCAGCGAATGGTTCTCCCAGAGCCGGGCCGGCCAGCTCGCCCGTGACCAGGAGCGGCGATTCGCGCTGCGTGAGGATCAGGTCGCCGCGCGCGAGCGGGAGGCCGCGGAGTTGCTGGCCGGTGCTCGGGTGGAGGAGCAGGCGACGCTCGAAGGCGCCCGCCTGCGAGCCGAGTCCCAGCTGCGAGCGGCCGAGTCCGAGCGCGACCGGCTGCTCGGGGAGGCCGCCCGGCAGACCGCCGCCTCGGAGATCGTCACGGCGGCGCAGGCTCGTGCGCGTGAGCTCGAGGCGCAAGCCGATCAGCTGCTCGCCGACGCGCGCGCGGAGGCCGAACGGATCGCGGCCGACACAGCGGCTCAGCGTGAGGCGCAGTTTGAGGCGACGCGGCTGGCCACCGAGCAGTTGATGGTCGCCGCCCGCGCTCAGGCCGCCGACCTCACGCGTGATCTGCGGATCGCCGCCGAGCGCGAGATCCGTGAGTACGTGGATCGCCGCCAGCGGGAGATCGACCGGCTCGTGCACCAGGCTCGACGCGGCCGCGGGCGCCGCGCCGGGCGCGATCCCCGTCCCGATCAGCCGCGTCTCGACGAGGGAATCGAGCCGGAACTGTTCACCGCTCCGAGCGACGACCAAGACTCGGCCGGCTGACCGGCCGGCGACCTGACTGGCGCTAAGCTGTTACCGCCCGGGCCGGCAGACCGCTGCCGGCCCAGGTCCAAGCCCTTCCCCGCCGCTATCGTCCAGGGGACTAGGACGCCGCCCTCTCACGGCGGAAACCCGGGTTCGAATCCCGGTAGCGGTATCAACAAAACGCCTGCAAATGAGCCGGAAATGGTAAGCGTTCAGTTGGTGGGGTCGGGTCAGGTCAGCGCGGGGAACGGGTCCCCGGCGGGGGTGGGCTGCGAGTAGGTCGCTGAGGTAGGTAAACAGTGAGCGTCGTTGCTGGCGGCAGGTCGCTGCGGCCGAGAGGGCCCGTTCGGCGAAACCCGCCGTTGTTGCTCTGGGTGCCAAGCAAGACCGTGCGGTGGATGACCGGCGCGCGGAGCGCACGTGCCGCGGGGCCAGGCCGAGGCGGCGGCCGTCGCTGGGCGCGACGCGCTTCACCGGGTGTGGGATATCGCTTTCACCCTGCGACGGCGATCCCCCGCGGGGGACGAATCTGCGTTGCCCCGGGGGGTGTCG
>Ga0302325_10019360_pt1 | contig 14319 bp, 16 predicted proteins | sample Palsa_T0_2_FD_201948 | JGI IMG/M metagenome (GOLD analysis project Ga0302325, IMG submission 201948) | Peat permafrost microbial communities from Stordalen Mire near Abisko, Sweden - Palsa_T0_2 | ecosystem: Environmental > Terrestrial > Soil > Palsa > Peat permafrost | place: Sweden: Abisko... | reverse complement strand
GAAGCACTCCCCGCCATCTGACCCACCGAAAATGATAAGTTTGGAGCCGACCATATTCGCGGTATGGTATCCCCTCGCTTTGGGCTTCGTTTTGTCTTCTGAGGAGGCGGAAGATGGTGGTGAGATGAGCTTCCAGGACATCTTATTCGTGTCTGCTACATCAAGGCGCCAGACGTCGTTCAATGCCCTGACTCCATCTCCACCCCCAAAGATATATATCCCGTTTCGCCATAAACAGGCAGTATGTGCTCGTCTCTTGCTTGGTTGTCTATCTCCCGCGATTTTCGGCTTGCTCCACCGGAAATTGACCGTGTCGAGGACATATACGTCGTTGTAGTATGCAGGCCCATCTCCTCCTCCGAATACAATGAGTTTCTTGCCAACGGCTGTGCAGGTCATAGCTCGTAATGGGACGGGTATTTCCCCGCAGACGTAGGGGCAGGAGAAGTAGAACGCATCTGCGTCTAGGACGTATAGTTCGTTGAAACAGGAGCGCGAATCGCAGCCTCCGAATACGTAGATGTTGGATCCGATGAGGGTTGTGGTGTGTGCGCGTAGTGAGGTGTGTGATGCTCCCGAGACAGGTGCTCGAGACCAGTACATGCCGCTTGCGGGCGCTGGCTGGACATCTGGTGCTGTCTTGGGATCTGGTAGAGGGGGGAAGGATGTGTGTGGTCCTCGTGGTGCTCGTTGAGCTGGAGGCGTGATTTTTGGAGCTGCGGGGGAGGAGCCTCCTACTGTGCTGGGCTTGGGTGCTATTGCTGAGGTCGAACGGAGGTTCAAGGGTCGTGGAGTGGTCGCGCTTGACACTGATAGAGAGGCAGATAGCAGGGCTGGAGCATTCGAAACAGGAGGAGAGAGTGGATTATCGGGTTTCGGTGTATTTCTGCCATTGCCATGTGATGATGATGGAGGTTTTGGTGATTTCGAGGTAGATGAGGAAGATGACTCTTTCTGAGACACTGATTGAGAGCGTTGACGCAGTGCTAACTCCGATGCTTTCTTCCGCCGATCTTGACTTTTCGTAGATAAATGCCCTGGCGTGTGGCTTCTTGGCAGGGCTGATTCTCGTGGTGGTTCCGCATCCTCGGGAATATCTTGAGGTCTCGTGTCGGATGGTGACAGCTGAATTATCTTCTGAGACCGCAAGAGCTTGCTGGTTTTAATCGCTGGTCGCGTTGACTTGTCTCCGGATTTCGAGGAACTGTCAGCCATTGTGTATGCGCCGGAGGTCTTTAGAGCTGTAACCACTTGTTCTCATTGTCTGCTGAAGGTAGTTGAAGCTGAGGGGCTTGGGAAAAGGGGATCGGTGGCTGAATCGGTGGTTGAAGTTGGTGTCGCATCAGAAACGGTGGTTCCCCCTGTAATGCTAGCTTCAAACGATCAGCATGCCGATTTATGGCCTCAAATTGATTGGAAAAGTTCGACTTTCCCCTATCAGCAGGCCGTGATGCAATTGAAGATATAATGTCCCACAATATTCCTTCTCTTTGTGATATATGATGTGTAGGATGTGGGGATTGTTTGCAGGAACTTTCAGGGGTCGAATTAGCAATCCAGGCACCAGAAGAAAACACGGCCAGGCAGTGGGCCGCTCAACTTGACAGCCACAGGGGTGGCTGAAAGTGCGCTAAGATAAGCCCGATAAAAAAATTGAGGGGATCACGCTTAATCCGAACAGCTTGAGCTGCGAAAAGGACATTCAGTTAACATTCATCACCAATCACTAAAATGCCTGAACAGCTCTCAAATCCAGCTGATCCCGAGCAATCGCTCAAGAGGCCTCTGAATGAGGAGCAATTAGCTGAGGCACATCCACCACTACCAAGTTTCATCCTAGAGGAAAATTCAGCGGTGACCAAGGCGGAGAAGGTCGAGAGTAATGGTGTCAACGTAAAGGGGAAAATACTTGATACAGCGGAGCCAGCAGCCAAGCGGGTCAAGATGGGAGAGCCAGTTGAAGGATTGGCAGAGAATGGTCATGAAAAGAAGAAGATTGACTCAAGAGACAAGGTGAAAGGGATTGCATTGGTGAAGCCCGAGTACGTTGACCCTCTTCTGTTGCAAGGGCATTACTGATTAATATACGTTGGATTTCTCATCGATACATATAAGAGGGCAGCTACCACCTCAGCCCAAGACGACGATGCCGCAGAAGGACGAGGTAGAACAGATGACCGAGAAAATAGCAAAGGCGGACGTGGAGGAAAGAAGAAGAAAGAAAAAGGCCAAAACAAGAATCGAGAGTTTGGATCATGGTACGACACTATTAGGCTGTGCAACAGTCGAGCCAACACACCAGAATTCTCTCCGAAAGAATGCAGCTTCGGTGATAAGTGCAATTGTTGTCATGACTTGCGGAAGTATCTTAAGGATGGAAGGCGAGAAGATCTCAATACATTTGATGGAAAATGTCCAGTCTGGGAGGTTCATGGCACATGTTATGCCGGGTGGAAATGCCGATTCGTCTCAAGTCATTCGAAGGAAGTCGAAAGGGAAGATGGCAGAAAGGAGTTGGTATTGGTCGACAGGGATGACGTCAGAACTCTCGAAGACGACGAGGAGAATCGGAAAGAAGTTTACAACGTTGTTAGCACAAAGGATAAACTGGGCCTGGCAAAGAGAAAATTCAAAACTGAAAAATCGGACAAATATGTTGAATGGTTGGAGAGCGACCAAAAGGAAATGGATAAGATATATCATCAGAGGAAGGATGAGACTGTGGAAGAACGTGAGGATAACAGGGCAACCTTCACCGATCCACCACTTCTTCCATCTGAGAAGCGGAGGATATACTTTGGTCTAGAAACACCAGTCCTTGCACCACTCACAACACAAGGCAATCTTCCTTTCCGAAGAATGTGTGTAGAGTTTGGAGCGCAGCTTACTTACTCCGAGATGGCTATGGCGGTACCTCTGATTCAAGGCCAGAAGTCAGAGTGGGCATTGATGAAGGCTCATGAGAGTGAGATATCACCACCTCGATACACCCCTACATCAGTTGTTCAAGATTATGAAAACTCGAAGGACTTGAAATTCGGCGCTCAGATATCTGCCAGCAAGCCTTGGCAAGCTCTCAAAGCTGCAGAAATCATGCCTAGACTTCTACCCCACCTTCGAGTCATCGATATCAATTGTGGGTGTCCAATTGAGCTTGTCTACCGAGCTGGTGCTGGTTCAGCATTACTCGATGCACCATCGAAGTTAGAGAAGATGATCAGAGGTATGAATGTTGTTTCTGGAGAAGTCCCAATTACAGCCAAGATTCGAATGGGCACGAGAGATGCAAAGCCCACGGCGCAGAAAACTATCGAGCGCCTAGCTTTTGGTGGCTACGAATCGAGACAACGACTTGGAGCTCCGGGATGTGCTGCAATTACTCTTCATGGTCGAAGCAGACAACAACGGTATACCAAGAATGCAGACTGGTCATACATCGCGGAGTGTGCAGCTTTGGTCAAGTCTTATAATCAGAAGAGAGATGAGTTGACAGATACAATCAACGAACCCGATGCACGGACTCAGGCAAACACTCCGGATGGAAGGATGTATTTCATTGGAAATGGCGATTGCTATTCTCATGTCGATTATCTCGACCACATCCAGAATGCTGGTGTTGACTCCGTCATGGTCGCTCGTGGAGCACTCATCAAGCCATGGATACTTGAAGAGATTGAGCAGGGACAATATATTGACAAGTCTGCTTCGGAGCGTCTTGGCTATGTTGAGAAGTTTGTTCGTTATGGACTTGAAGCTTGGGGATCAGATGAAGTGGGTGTTGGGCAGACGAGAAGATTCCTTCTGGAATGGTTGAGTTTTGCTCATAGATACGTGCCAGTGGGCATTCTGGCTCACTTGCCACCGAGTCTCCAGGATCGACCACCTGCCTACAGAGGTAGAAGCGACCTTGAGACGTTGCTGGCAAGTGACAATTATTTGGACTGGATCAAGATCAGGTATGTTTCTGCCATTGGCTGTGCAGTATTCCTGCTAACAACTTGTAGTGAAATGTATCTTGGTCCTGCTCATAAGGATTTCAGATTCCAGCCCAAACACAAGTCGAATAGCTATGAAATTGAGGCTGAGGGATGAGGGGTGTTTAGATTTGAAGCGGTCAAAGATATCCTGGCATTCAAAGGCTGTTAAAACCGCTGCATAGACAGGGTAATGGCGCTTGTTCTATTGCATATGCATACTACATTATGGTAGCTTCGACTTGCGACAAATGATCACAATATCCATAGGCCAAGGGTCTACTGACGAACTAAAACACCAAATAATCAAAAAATGCATAAATAATATACTCCTTTGACCAATTCGGAACATGTTTTTCTTATTCAAACAAGGATTTCACGTGATAAGGAGAGGACCCCTGCTCGAGTTGGCTGTTAGCGCCAAATTCACTCTGCGCAAGCGATGACGTTGCAGCTCCGAGCTACAAACCAGCCACAAAACACACGACTTCCACGCAAGCCTGCGCAACACCATCACCAACCCACTTTCCCAACCTCCTGGCTCTGGCTGTGAACACAATTCTACAGCTTCTTTCATTCTCGTAAGTACTCTATATCATGTTCCGCGACGAGGCATATATTCTAGGATTATATGGCCCGAGTCTCGAAAACGGTAGCCTGAACATCAATCAACTGACATCTTTAAACAGGACACGATTCAATACGACACCATCTTCCCAAAAGCGAACCTGACCAATCCGTCAAGATGACGCTCTACTACAGCCTCGTAAGTCGATAACTCAATCTCGGGCAATGCTGCTGCTTTCCCCCAACTCGATAATGCCGCCAGACATCTTGCTGGCGAGATCATCGTGCTAACACATTGGCACGCAGGTCTTCCTCCTGCTCGTAGCAGAGATGGCACTTTTCATGCTCCTCATTGTGCCCCTCCCATTCACGATCCGCCGAAAGATGTTTACCTTCATGTATGTCCGCTTACGACTTCCACACACGTCCTAACAATCTCTGCAGAAGCGAAAGTCCACTGGTAGCGAAACTGCAATATGGGATGAAGATAACCTTTATCTTCATCCTGATCCTCTTCATCGACAGTGTAAACCGCGTCTACCGCGTTCAAATCGAGCTCGCCGAGTCCAACAAGCAACAAGGGTACGTTTCCCTTCTGCATCCTCCCGCTTCGCTAATAATTGTGTAGAGCCGCCGTTCTCGGCCACGAGCGTATGGAGGTGCAAGCCCGAAAATTCTACTCCCAACGGAACATGTACCTCTGCGGTTTCACACTCTTCCTCTCCCTGATCCTCAACCGCACGTACACCATGATCCTCGACGTGCTTCGTCTCGAAGAGAAGGTCAAGAAGTACGAAGGTGATCATAAGGCCACTGGGAAGGAGAGCGAGAAGTTGGCAAATGCAGGCAACGCAGGAGAGATTGGAAAGCTAAAGAAGCAGTTGGCGGAGAAGGAAAGGGATATTGAGACTTTGAAGAAGCAGAGTGAGGGGTTGAGCAGAGAGTATAATGACTTGAGTGATAAGTACGGAGCTACGAACCCAGATAGCACGCCGAAGAAGGATAGGTAAATGATGGGCATTTAGTCCCTTGGAAGGGATAGTCATCAGGCTGTGGGTGGTAGGGGAGTTGTCGGGGAAGGGGTCGAGATGAGGGGTGAGAAATATAGTGATGATGCAGGTAGTATAGGCATGTGATATTATGGGGAACATTTCTTCGGGGGCCTGAGGGGAAACAGTCTTCATAAGGCGTTGATGATGTTCTTGGTCTTCAGTTGTAGTTCTAGTACAGGAAATAAATGGCTATTCTATCGGAGGCAGTTGCCACATCATGCTACCATTTGCACGCAAATTTAATAGTAAAGGATGAAGTTTATATTCCGCTAATTACCATCTCTGCTCCCCTCACAGCGTATTGTCCACTGTTTTCCGTAATATGCAGCTTACCAAGTTCCCCAATTCATCATGCGCAGAATATCCATCTCTCCTTGCTGCCCACTAATGAATATTTGTAGTATTCACCTCGTCCTCCACGAAATTTTCATCGAGCAAGCTGCTCCCTGTCACTCCAGGTCATATGCTCAATCAATCACCATTGCCCAATCTCCCTTCAAGCCATCTACATTCTCATTCTTCCTGCTCCACAAACAAGGGCTCATCGTCCTCTTCACCCTCATCTTCATCATCACTAACCAGATCGATTAAGACTTTCTTTCCCTTGTCAGCCTTCTGTCGCTTCCTGCTACGAGCACCACCACTTCTACCTCCCAGACCCCGACCCTCACCATGCTCTCTCTTGATCTTCTTCAATTGCGCTGTACTTATCTTCGGAACGCCAGTCACCTTTCCAATGCCGTGCGCAGCCAGCGCTGCTTGCACTGCCGTGTTGATTAACTTTTGGATGCCAGGCGCGCCTTTGGTATCCCCTTGGTATTCTACAGATGGCTCGCGGGAGCTGGAGCGAGACGGAGAGGGAGATGGTGTACGAGGGATGATGAGAAGTTGCTTTAGTGCCTCTGTTCTGCTCTATCAGCCACCAACCTGCAAATGTTCTACCCCGACACAAAAAACTGAGGAAGGAAAAAACATACCTTGGCTACGATACATGAACCGAAAGATAGCAAGTGGGTAGTCCTCGCCATCTTTCTTCTTACTCCTCGAGACTAGGCCTCTCGCTACTTTCTCCGCTTCCTCCAACCTAGATTTCTCATCATCAGCAATGTCTCTTCATTCTCGGTCATTGATATTCAATTGCAAAGAAGGGGAGAGAAACATACGCAGTTCCATGACTCTTAGTATCTCCCTTTAGAGCTTTCTCCGGAATCTCCGCAACGTCGTCTTTCAAGAAGTCCTTGAACTTAGCCTCGGTATTGCCGCCCTCTCTGCCGGCAGTCTCGCTGTACACTCTTATCTCGATGGTACCGACTTTCTCGAAGCGTTGAGCGAGGCGCTTGATCTTGTTCATGCTTGCATCGTCGCTGTCTATACACCTCTCAGCAAAATATACCAAATCGATGGTAGGGATTGGAGAGTTGCAGATTGGAGACTGGAGAGGGAAACATACTAGTCTCAATCTTCGCAAACTTAAACTTCCTCAACTTGCAACCTCGACTCTTTCCCTCCTTAACACCAAGCACTTCCTCCCTCCACTTGATCCTCACCTCTTGGCCCTTCCTATCATTGAACCACTTCCTCTGGCACTCGCATACCCAAGCCAAGTGGCCATCAACATAGATGTAGAACTTAAGCTTGGTGTACTGCATCTTGTGTCTCGTCTTCGAAGCGTCAATGATGGGTGCTTCGACACCTAAAAGGATGCTGTAGTTATCGCCAGTCTCGGCTTCGATGTAATAGGATCTGGTGCGCGACACCTGATATTCGCGAACCGTTGGATTATCATGTTGAACTTCGGGTTCGTCTATGTCCTCGTGTTCGGGGGCGGGGATGCCGTTTGCGAGGATGGCTGCTTCGAGGCCGGGTAGGGTGTCGAGCTTTGCCATCTTGGAGCTGGTTGTGGATGATGATGATGGGTGAGGTATTGGCAGATGAATGAGAAGGCGTGATGAAATTAATAAAGTAAGAACTTGTTCTGAGATGGGATCCAAGAAAAAGATGAGACGATGGTTGAAGAAGATGGTGAATATGAGATTCTAATAATCGTCTAGAGGATGTAGTGCTTCTGGTAGTGGCCAATTTAGAGCTGAGGATGCCACGATGTCTAGGACAATCGTAGACTTGCGTCCTGCGATGAGACTGCTCCAAGTGCTGTGTCCGTATAGTGAATACTACACGGGCCAGTTTGAAGAAGGCGAGTGTCTTCCGATGGACGAAATCGGAATTACTTCAATCGTCTCTTCTATGTTTGATGAATCCGAATTAAAGTGATCAAGATCAGAGCGATAGATTAGACGGTTGCTAGTGTTGTCAGGTGACGGAGTGTTGAAGCTGAATGTTGGTTCGTGTTAAGATATTGAAGTCAGTTTGCCGGAATAAGTTTTCAGATGGCTCGAGACTGAGAGTATGGTGATGCGAGAGGCCTGACTCTCTCAGCAGGCTTTTCGAAGAGCAAATTCCAGGGACGATGTATGTGCGAGTAGCTCCGTGTTTTCTGTCATGTCATCGATCTTGCAGCAAAAGGAAATTCTTATGCTTTTCTAGAAAGCTTGCAGCATTAGCCAGACCCAAGACTGCGTGAAGTCAGTTTCAGCTATCCTAACCTTGCCTGCGATCTCTTCAAGCATGTCACTATTCGTTAAGACCTTCAAACTCGAAGCAACGCAATTTCTGCAATGTTCGTCAAAAGCACCACCTCGCTCTGCACTTTAGAAAGCAGTCGTATGGCAGACTTTAAGAAATTGATGCAGTGAGATTGCTATCTGAGACTGGAGGTTATGTAAACGCCAAATCCATAGACCACCTCAAAGAGAAGCAAAATCATTCATCCTCGGCTTAAAGTTCAGGATTCTTTGGCAAGCACATGGATATGAGTGTGAAAATGTTTCTTAATCTCCGTCTCCTTACAGTCGATACGTTTGAAGGCAGCGAAAGGGACTTCCCACAAGCCATTTGCTGCGCGGACCGCGGGCAACGAGTGTAAGTGCGAACCGCCGTAGTACACAGCTCGCGACCCAACGCTCCACAACTAAACAATTAGAACGCGCAAACCAGCCTTCCCGAAGGAAAAGATATGGCCTAGATCGTTATTGTATTTTAGGTAAAGTCTAAGACCGGATCATTCGAACAAAGACTCGAGTATGGATCGGATACGCTGCAACCGTTAGTAACCATAGGAACATCTTTCCCCTTTAATAAGCTTGCAGAATTCCGGGCCATATTCCGATGCGAAGGAAAAGTCCTTCTGCTGCATCTCCAAGACGTGTTCTCCCACCACTGAGTCATCCATAGAAAAGAATCCATCTTCTAGAATTAACTTCCCGGCCATGTCTTCCTGCAATAATGCCTTCCTCATTGCCGCCTCGCTATCATTGACTACAACCATAACCCATGCAAGTCTTCAAGCCTGCAGCCTGCAGTAAGTCGGTCAAATCCTATCACCGTCCTAGGCGTTTTGCTGTCCATACCGGAGCGGGCTGACGTTAGTTAAAGTGAAGTTTGCAGGGCGTTCGAAGGGCGAACATGGCCGGATTCAGACACCAGCGCATCAATATTGCATTCAACGCAAGTTTTCCACGCTGTCTTTACCCAGCCTCCTTACTTCTTACCTTGAGGCTCTGCCAGGCCGTCTGCGATCCGAGTGGTCTCGCCTCGCTCCGAAGTAAAAGAGGAGAAAAGGACTGACAAACATGAATGTACAGCCATGCATCATGTACATCTCATCACGGTAATTTATATGCCCTATGACAGAATTTTCCGACAAGCTCCCCTGTCAGATTCTTTGAAGGCGGATGTTGCCATGCTCAGGTTTACATAAAGTGATAAAATTAATATGCAATTCATGTCTAATTTGCGTTCAACCTCTGAGTATGTGCAACTACATATAAGCATATCCAGTCATAAATTCGCTCTGAATGCCCGGCTCCAGTGAGTCAGTTCCGCCTGCTGGGACAACTCATTGATAGAAGGTCCGTAAAACCGTTTTGAGTGGCGCGTATCTGCCGAACAGGGGGGATGGGAGGGGAAACTTGCTATCTGAAAGACTCTAGTTGCACCGACCCGAGCCTTTGGGTTGCCTCTAGGTAGCAGCGAGGCTAAAGTCCGAGTCTAACTCAACGAATCGACTAGTCGTATCTTGGTATGGCAAATGGCAAGCGAGAGGCACATGGTTGAGAAATAGTTATAATTTGGCCGGTTTTCCTAGGACATTTCAACTCATCCGGTAATCAAAGCCTTTACTCAAGTCTATAATCATCTACATCGGCTCTTCAATAACTTGCAATTGTTTCGATCCATATTATGTGCACTTACGTCGACTATGTCAAATCTTATCGACGATGTACTCGGACTCCAAAGCACACTACGACGAAGCGCGAATATACCCTTTGCGATCCTGCTAAAGCCTCTGGCCAACCCTGTCGCGATGCAGCCGCGGATCAGAACACCGTAATAGGCTCGAGCTCTGTTACTACCGCGTGTCCATTATGTCCTCAGTATGTATATATTCATCGTTATATGCAACTTCTTACTTAGTGAAATCTAGATCATGAATCAACTCTACTATGACGAAGATTTGTTAAGAATAGGGATTGCCATTGTGTGGGTGACCGTACTGTGGAAACTTCTCTGTGGACTCGTTTTGTGCAAAGGGGTTTCCTGATAGCAATTTGAATTCCAATTCTTCATTTATGCAACCATCTTACTTACGATAAATTTGAGTACATCTGTTGCTGAATCGACCTGTTCATCCCAGCAGTGGCGAATGATATCTCCAAGTACTAATGCCTCAAGACCAGGGAACTTCTCCTCTGCATAGTTCTTTTCGACTTCTTCGTCCTGCAATTCGTCAAATGGCATCTTCCAAGCCACAATTTCGTAAAGAGCACTGCCTAAAGCAAAAAGCTCCTTTTTGATAGATGGCCGAGCCTCCCATATCCTACCACGTAAAGGCAACTCGTATCGGATCTCCTCTCCAATACCTAACGACTCTCCATCATCGATCGTAGAACCTCCAAAATCACCAATCTTAACAATCCAATCTTGACAAATAAGGATATTGCGGCAGCTCATATCGCCGTGAACAACAGACTTCGAGTGTATATATGCCAGTGCGAGTGAGGTCTGCCAAGCTAACCAGAGTCGAATTCCGATCGGTGGAGCGTTCGTAGAAACCACGAGGTCTCGGAGGCTGCCCCTTTCAGCAAGCTCAAAGCGCAAGGAATATACGCCTGGGGCCAGAGTGACACGTCCATAATATCGTAGGATGTTAGGATGTACACCTAATCGCTGATAGACAGCATGTTCTCGATCTAAAGACTTCTTGCTAAAATCGTCGGGTTCGAGGGATCGATGACATTGACCATTATGCCAGACTTGGTAGCCCTTAAGAACAGTAGATGCATCGTATAAAGATACTATAGAAGTCCATCCTCTGCCAAGAATCTTGGGCTCACACTCAAGGGACATAATGTTGCATATTGAGGATGACGATCTCAATGGAGTGTGAGCGAGAGGCTCAGCGATGGGGAGGGCTATGAGGGGTTAAAACTAGTAAAAAATTAGTAAGCGACGATAAGAAAAGAAAGGAAGGGGAAGAGTAAAGAGGAAAGTTCATACTCGAGCTGGTGCTGGTTTAATCGATGCAATCGTCTTCACGCCGTCGACTTAAAACGACAAAACAACTTTGCCGCTTTTAGTAAAGCGCAGTGCAAGGGTAATATTCTAATGTACCTACCTACCATTGTCATTATTTTCGACACGTGACTATAGGCAGCAACGCACCCTGCGACATTTTCCCACAATTCCGCCAATGATATACATGCATTACTAAGCAACAGGCCGATTGTCCTCTAGTTAGACATTCGATAGTAGGCAGCTTCATTATCCAGGTTAATCTCGGCCTAATTATCATAACAGTCTCATTAGCGTGCCTTTACTATGTCATCCTCATTTGACAAAACAGTCCAAAACTGGACAAAGAGGCGTATCTACCAAAGAATCCCTCTCGACACTACACAGAAATACATCCGGCTCCTGGAGCTTCTTCCAGGAATGCCCGGTGACAAACTTACTGGTAGACTATTTGTTGCTTCGCTTGACCAAGCCCCGAACTATAATGCTGTGAGCTATGTATGGGGCGATCAAAGTCGAGCATTTAGTATCACTCTTAATGGGAGAATGGCACTGCGAATTGGTCGCAATCTTCACCATGCTCTGAGGGATCTCCGTCACATTGAGCACCCGATAATCCTCTGGACAGATGCCATATGCATCCAGCAGGGTTCAGACCAAGAGCAAAACCACCAAGTTCAACTGATGGCCCAGATATACTCACGAGCAAAGTCGGTCAGAGCGTGGATTGACCATGAGATGGATACCGCTTCGGAAATATTTCAGAGGCTGCCGGACGTGTTGAACTCGAAGGACCTACGGGCTGACATGGAGTTTTGGTCTCCCGCTATGAACCTTCTTCAAAACCCTTACTGGAAACGCTTATGGATCCAGCAGGAACTCATATTGAGCCGTGAAATCGTCATCAATTGCAGGGATACAGTTCTTGATCCTCGCTCAACAGATTGGCTCTTGAACCTACCCTTGAACGTGTCTGTGCGGGCGAGAAATCGCGAAGATCGCAGACTGTACAATGTCGATATGGGAATTAATGGAGATTATACTCAGCCCATCTTTGGAGGCATTAGTTTCGCGCGATCGGTCAATTCTCGAAGATCTGATATTCATAGATCACTCCAGTTAACATCTTCAGACTTCTTTAACGACGTTAGCTGGGCCTCTCTGTTAACCCTCTTCCTGGACACATACCGTCTCGAAACATCAGAACAAAAGGACCGCGTCTACGGCATGTTAGGACTTGCTATGGACTTTGAGGAGGGTGATATTGCTGTCGAGTACGCCTTGCCTCTTGCAAGCGTCTATGCAAAAATCCCAGAAATGTTCCTCAACAAGCATGGATTCTTGATGTTTCTATGTCATGAGACACAAGTCCACGACGTTGCCGATCTTCCATCATGGCTTCCAGCGCCGGAGAGAAAATCTGTTATTATATGGACAGCCATAGGAATGAACCCTGAGTATGCCTTGAATAAAGCTTGGGGGGCAAGCATTAAGTACAATGGCCTATGCTTATCAGTTCGAGGAGTCTCTGTCAGCAAAATCAATAAGGTATATTCGCGAGAAGATTTTCGCCTTACACCGATTTCCCAGTGGGGAGAGTATCTCAAGGACTATCTCGAGCGCAAGCGAGGTTCGACTCCGTGTGGCTCTATCTGGGACGATGAAGAGATCTTGTACATACTTTCCCCATGGTTCCAGGCCGATATCTTTCGTTCTCTTCAAATCCCGACGCTTGACAAAATGCAACAACAAGCGACCTTGCAAAAGCTACTTGCTATCGCTGACCTGCCTGATCAGTCGGCGCTGGGACTTGTCGATACTCAGTCTGCTGATCTGTCACACCTAGCAAGTGTACAAGAGCTACAAGCATTCCGCAGTATATTATTCGCATTTCAAAACCAGTTCCTTTTCGAAACTTCCGATTTCCGCCTGGGAACCGTGTTTTACCTCTCGCCCGTGCAGTCTGGAGATGAAATCTGGTGCTTGTACGGTTGCCCACTTCCAATAATTCTACGCCCACACCCTGGCAGGCTCAACGGTTATACATGGGTCGGCTTCGTCAGGAACATGAAAGGTCTGATGAAAGGCGAAGGACTTGCTGGGTTCCCCGTGGATGCCCCGCTAGGCTTTACGCACCAGGGGCGAGAAATTCGGCCAGTCGATATATGGTGATATAGAACAGTTGTCAAATTGCTGTAGCTGTGATGTTTGGAAGGATGAGGTAGCAAGCGCACAACACGGTCTTGGAAATACGTCCAAAATAGGGATATCGAGAGACTCTTCATTGGGTCATCTCTACAATAACACCATTTCCCTACTACTCAGCTTATTGCAGGAAATTTCCAGTCAAGAAAATTTAGAGCATGTTTGTGTTTTTTGTTTCTGTAAGGAATGCATAGTGACACAAACAATGTTTTGCCAGCTTCCGCTACCCGATTCGCACGACTCTGCACAACTTCCTAGACCACAAACTCGGAACGACGTGGAACCAGTCGCTCGGCTAGTAAAACATTGACTGAGAAATTTCCTTGAGTTCTTAGTTAGCTTGTCCTATTCCCATCCATTTTGCATTCTCGATTGGGGATCTTATTGTCGGAGTTTGGAATGGACGTGGAAAGGGTTACCGCACGACAATTGACAATAATCCACCAAATCCTTCGAATTTCGGCTGGCGACGACTTCGGTCCGTTCTATAATGACCCTGTACTCATTGGTTTCTGAGCAATTGTCGCAGTTGGTGGTATGGAGCATGCCAGCGCTAGGTTGGCTGCGCTAGGACCTTCGTGTATATATAGACCACGTCCCCCTTATTTCTAGGAAACCAGACAATTCTTCTTGCAGGGCTCCGCGTACGCCTTTCAATATGCGACAGCAATTTCATCCAGAGGAATAGCTTCGTAATGTTGAGGACTCTCTTCACCGCTCACAGGTGTTTTGAGACCCTGGTTCTCGGTCGATGGCCTTGGGCCCTCATTCGAATCTCTTCCCTCGGGTGGCGGCTCTCGTTCAGAAGATGAGATGAAATGTTCAGTCGATTGTCGCTGTAGAGTTCCTCTCGTTGAGCGCTGCCGGAGCGAGTCATCTTTCCACTCCCA
>Ga0302325_10019359_pt1 | contig 14319 bp, 13 predicted proteins | sample Palsa_T0_2_FD_201948 | JGI IMG/M metagenome (GOLD analysis project Ga0302325, IMG submission 201948) | Peat permafrost microbial communities from Stordalen Mire near Abisko, Sweden - Palsa_T0_2 | ecosystem: Environmental > Terrestrial > Soil > Palsa > Peat permafrost | place: Sweden: Abisko... | reverse complement strand
CCTAGGACTCTTTGTTTTCTGACGTTGGTTATACGTCCGCCTTCCGCAAGTCTCTATCAGTACCGAACTTCCAAAAGGGATGGTCCCAGGTTTTATAACCAGTGAATTCGATACTATGCCCTAAATTTGATTCACTGTCAGGTGTTGCGAACTGAACTGTCTCGTGCTTAAAGTAATGTGGTGCGGCTTTTACCACAACAAACCACTTCAACAACTTTCACAATCACGCACCTCAACTTTCAAGCTCGACAAGATCTGGAACCCAGCCTACACATACTCAAAAATTAGTATTTCGGTTCCACCGAGTGTAAATCATGGCTATTAGAACTATCCACAAGCAACAGGAATCAGCCCCAGAGAACCCACTCGGAAAACGGTTTTCTTGGAGTTCAAAAGGGGGGGAAAGAGGCAGAGGCTAGGAGAGATGTGGATATGTGGAGACGCGGAGACCGGGAGAATCACTAGAATGCTAAAAGTATCATAAGAGTGCTAGTGCTTCATGATTGATCGGATTGTAGGCTAGATAATGGTATGTACCGCTTCATTGATATTGTACCGCCACAAATTGGTCAGCAAAATTATGCGAATCGCTCTTGAGTGAGTGTCAGCGAGCGTACTAGACCTAGCGGCATTGTGGGATTGCGTACTGCAACTATAAAGACCACGCGACCCATGAAATATCTGTGCATACCAGTAAAGCGACATTCTCCGCGGCCGGATTCCTGTTGGAGAGCGACTTGAGCAAGTGTACTCCCCAGACGAGGATGATCTCTCCCTGATCAGACCTCAATCTTGAATGAGTGCTTGCAACACCCGAGCCTGCTCTTTCTTGGCTGCAGAATCCAACTCCTATTATCTTATTAGCATCATCCCTGCCAGAACACGAGCGCGGGAGTATTTCAAACCTTCTCCGAAGCCTTCATCTTCTGCAAAAATGTTGGACCGGTATCCTCAATCTCCTCATCAAACTCCGCAAGCCGAGCATTATGCTCCAACTCCAGCAGATCCATATCCCTCCTGAAGCCCTTTTGACCAGCCTTCGAACCGGAAGCAGCCTCACCAAAGACCTCTAGTCCAAACACTTCAACGCCGAGCTCAATGTACTCGTTCTGTAACTCTTCCCAGTGCTTCCAAGCCTCTTTCAACTTGCCCTCCTCCTTATCAACGAGCTTCTTGAATGCTGCCAACCGCTTACCAATTTCTACGATCTCGGACTTGCGTTTGCCGTCTTTGCTGGTCATCGTTTCAATTCTCTCGTGGAGGAGCGAGGCACTGAGCGTAGCGGTTGCTTGTCCCAGTTCCTGAACGAAGGAGTCATCAACACCCTTGGAGACCGCGAGTCGTTCGGAAAAAGCGGTGTGGATATCGTCGAAGTTCGCCTTGGCATTCGCTTTCAAGTCATCACGGGCGATTTCGACACCATCTATGTTCTAGTTAGCATGGTGTTTGAGTGGGGACTTCAATAGCAAACCATGGAAGTAAGATATCAAATCAAGCTCTGGAGTTGGTTCTCTGACTTCTCTGCGTCGAGGCTGCTTCCTATCGTGTGGATTGGCCTTTGGCTTCTTCTTGAAGACACCAGCTGCAGAAACGGTTTGCTTGGTCTTCGCGCACTTAAAGTTCTGTGCATCCTTGGCGTTAGGAGCCTCGCGAACTGGGCGTTCAACTGATGGAGCTTGCTGGGGCATATAGCGCTGGAGTACACCGTTGGTACTGGAAATCTGAGCAGTTTTTCTACGCTGGGGTTGATTGACTTCGCGTGCCTGCCTATGAGGTCTGGCGGTTTGGCGAGCCATGGTGGCTGCGAAAAGCTTCTTGGGTCCTGGACCAGTGATCTGAATTTCGAGATAGAAGACCGAAGAGTGACAGCTACATCGACTATGTGAGGGGCTCTCCTGAAATTGGCACAGAGTCCTAGTAGGAGACAGGGATGAAGTTCGGAGAGATGAATGAATTTGAAGTACGACGCGAAGAGAGAAGCGAGAAAGGAGACCTTCAAGCCACGTGCACTACGACCCAAAGTAAATATCGGTTGCCTTCGATTGAGGACGCAGCATTAGATCAATTTGTAGGTGCTAATTTCATAGGCAAAAAGACAGACTCGACTTACTAATTTACTGTAAAAGAGGTATTACAGAGACCCTCGAGTCTCAACTCGGCCTTATATTTTCAAACAAGCGAAATCGCCATATCACAGAGGGCAGCCATCGGACTACTAGGTTTGATGGTCAGGACAAATCTGTCGGATCGATTGGTTATTGACAACAAAATTCGGAACAGTTAGCACGACAACTTCGTCAAAACATTAACACAAAAGTCGACCACCACCTCCTCTCGAGCGAGGTGAGCGAAAAAGAAGTAAAACCGGCCATATGGTACCTTCGGGGTAAACATGTTTTCTTCTCCCAGAAATGGGTTGTTCTTTTGCCATATTTCCCAAAGGAATTTTTTTGCTACTGCAGTCACGTAGCACCAAATGCTTAAATTTTGCTTCTTTTAAACAAGTAAATCTGATGTTTAAACCAGCGGCTCTCCATGATATGGTCGTGCTCAGAGAGCTCGCAGTTCTTTTGCTTCGTGTATCCTTTTGCTTGATTCTAGGACTGGGAACAAACAGTGAGTTCAAACTTTAACTTTTTGTACCTACAACGCGGTGGAAAATTACGGTTAAGCTATCCATATTTTAACCATCCATGCTGTTTAGACGTTTTTGGACTTGCAATATAGTGTCTCTCCCCTTGTACTGGCAAACTTGCGTTACTTCCAAAAGGCATTCTATGCTGCTGAGCAGTTCTGGATAGGAGATGCTTCGAGTTCGTACACTTTAAAGAGACTGTTGGGGTATATAGAGGTCAAATTGACCCTCAAATCACGCAAATCTTATGTGGAGTAGATACCTAGAAGCCAAAACCCATTCGGATACTTAAGCTCAAATCTGGGGAATCACTCCAAGAAATTTTGACAAACCTGCTTGTCCCACAAAATACCCTCATCCAATTTTGTTAGCCAGTAGAGTCTCGCTCGCATCCATCACTCGGCGAGACCGAACCCATTCTCAATAATGTTCACGATCTCCTTCCAATCCTTCATAGCACCATCTCCGACATCACCACAAGCGAGTTCCTTTTCCTGTGGTCTCAAAACCTCGAACCAGCCTTCGCTCTCTTCCTCATGCAGATCCAAACTCTGCTCACAAACACCCCAATCCTCCTCCAACACCTTGATCAACCTTTTCGTAATGGGTTGTCTCCACATCGCAGTATTCATCGCTGGCGCCACAATGATCCTCTTCTTGCCCCGCGCCTGACTCGATTCCTCCAACTGGCCGGTTGGGTCCCAAGCACGCACCACACTCGTCAGCAAGTTATCGCAGAATCCACCCGTGATCTTAGCCAGTGTGTTAGCACTGAGAGGAGCGATCACAAGCATGTGAGCCCATCTCCTCAACTCGATGTGAAGAATTCCGTTCCCGCGTTTCCAGGGATGATGCCACTCATCCTCATCGAGATAGATGCCCTCTAAATTTTTGATCCGTCGTAAAGTCTCGACGTGAGGCTGTTCGGCGCTCTGGCCGGCGAGGAAGTTAGATGCGGATTGGGTGAGAATGAGACGGATCGAGAGGTTATGGTGGTGGGAAAGGGCGTGCAGGATATTGGGGATTTTAATGGATGCTACTGAGCCGCTGGCTGCGAGAAGGAGATGGTGTTTGCCGTCGTTGGAGTGCTCAGAGGCTACGAATGGGGGGTTGCCGGAGATATCTGTTCTGGGGACGTCGTGTTCGGGGTGGATCATTTGCAACATCTTTGCGATACTTCGAGTTGGCCTTCTATGGAATATCAAGGAGGGTGATGTCTGATCATCTTATCTTGATAACGGCGTGAGAAGATGAAAAGGAAAGCACTTTGTGAGGTCTTTGAGGAGCTCGTATGATCGATGGGGACGTTCCGTTGCTTGATAATCCAGCCTTGCATAATGAGCTCCTGTGATTGGCCAGCCTCATTTCCTCCCTGATCGCCTTCCCGACGACATCATCGCATTCCAGCCAGCCTTCATAATTCATTATTGTGACAGAAAAGATGATCTCGAGACCACTATTCTATTCGGTATGATTCACTTCCGTATCCGTACGAGATTAATACTAACATGAAGCTTCAAGGCATTCCGCCAAGCAGCCCGGCCAGCTCCAACATTCGCCTCCAAATTTTCCACCCCCCGATTCTCCCCCATAACCGCCCGATTTCTCTCAGCCGAAACAAAAGCCACTATTGATAAAGCGGTGGCATCTGCACCGGTTGTACTGTTCATGAAAGGCACGCCAGAGACACCGCAATGTGGATTCTCGAGAGCTAGTATTCAGATTTTGGGATTGCAGGGCGTGGACCCGAAGAAGTTTGCTGCGTTTAATGTGCTGGAGGATGAGACTTTGAGACAAGGTATGTATGGGCAAGTTTTTTTTTGAGGAAATGGTGTGGTTAACGTGAAATCAGGGATTAAGGAATACTCGGAGTGGCCGACTATACCCCAGCTGTATGTTGACAAGGAGTTTGTTGGGGGATGTGACATCTTGGTGGCTATGCATCAAAGTGGGGACCTAGCAAAGATGTTTGAGGAGAAGAAAGTGTTAGTCCCTGTTGAAGGAGAGGTGCAGAAGTAGGATGAGCATGCTGGATCAATGTACAATAATTATTTAAAAATCAACATTAGTCAGCCGACTACAGCGTGCCATGCTGTGCTGATTTTTGATCGAGAAGTTCGAAAGGGAATTTCAAGTTGGACCAAAGGTTGGCATAACTTCCAAGAGGAGGCAATTCAGTGGCCAGTCACCATGACTCTCTTCAAAAAAGGCTCAAACGTATTTCTCAACGCCGCCACTTTTTTCTTCCCTTTCAACTGTATCCGAAGGGGTTGAAAATCGCACCAGAGCATGGGCGGGACCACCGAAATCGCCCTGTGCGGAAAGTCGCACCAATCCCCAACACAACTCCCAAAACTTTCTATAAGCGTTTTATATCATAGAAAATAGCACTTTGATCTTTCTTCTGTGAATCTTATAACAAGTAAAATTAAGGAGGAATTGCGACATTTATACTGTGCTGCACTAGGCTGTCCAAATCCTCGCTTAGCGAGATGGACGGATTTCAACGCCCGCCGTAGTGTCGATGGTGCAATCGTCAAAGTCAGGAGAGTATCCAGAGCTGGAAGAGAAGCATCTACGAACATCGACTGGAAAATCACAGAGACATCAATATGTCTGACAAGAAACGCGAGGACGCGGACCCGCCGGGAGAGCCGGCCGTGGAGATTCTAGATCGAAGGATCTGGATTGATGGCTGTTTTGACTTCTTCCATCAGTAGGTTTTGCCTCTCATTCCATTCCAGCTTGTCTCCGAGTCCGCTTCTCCTCACTCTTCCTCTGACAAAATATTTTAATGCTTATCGATGTCTCTTTAGTGGTCACGCTGGAGCCATTGTTCAAGCGAGGCAGCTGGGTGACGAACTCTATGTAGGTATCCATTCTGATGAATCGATCCTAGAGAATAAGGGGCCGACGGTGATGACGTTACAAGAGCGGTAAACATAAATGTTCACACATTTTCCGGGACGTTTTGGCTGATTGCACTTCTTGAAGAACCGCGGCCGTTGAGGCCTGTCGTTGGGTCACCAAGTCTGTTCCATACGCACCGTATGTCACATCATTGCCCTGGATCTCTCATTACGGCTGCAAATATGTTGTCCATGGGGATGATATCACCTCGGACAGCAGTGGTGAGGATTGTTATAGATTTGTGAAGGCGGCAGGGCGTTTCAAGGTCGTGAAAAGAACGCCTAGCATATCAACAACAGATCTCGTGGGAAGGATGCTCCTTTGTACGAGAACACATTTCATCAAATCTCTGTCCCGATTTTTGGCCGGAGAAGAAGGCTCGGGGACCGAAAGTGAGAGACGAGCAGAAGGTGCAGCACTGACCGAGAGAATGCGGTTATACGCTTCGGACGAGACCGGCAAGCGTCCCGGATCTGGAGTGTGGTTCTGGACGGCATCGATTGAGGCCCGAGAAGACCATACAGAAGAGGAAAAGGGACTTTTCAGCTGCCTCTGTCAGGGCTCCCAACCAAAACCGGGCCAGCGCGTAGTCTATGTTGATGGCGGCTTTGATCTCTTCTCCTCCGGCCACATCGAATTCTTACGACAAGTTCTCAAGGCTGAAGAAAAGATTGGCCAGGACGAGGGCTGGTACAGGACGGAGGCTATTCAGGAGCGAGTCGGCAAGGGTGGTGATTATGGTCCGGTATTCGTCGTTGCTGGTGTTCATGATGATGAGATCATCAATCGTTGGAAAGGCGTCAACTACCCCATCATGAATATTTACGAACGAGGACTCTGCGTTCTGCAGTGCAAGGTATGCTTTTTGAAGTTAGTGCAGGAACGTATCTAATCGTGCCCAGTACGTAAACTCTGTGATATTTGGGGCCCCTTTCACGCCAACTCGTGCGTACTTGACCTCTACTCCCTGGGGAACTCCTGATGCAGTCTACCATGGTCCCACAAGCTTTATGCCACTTACCTACGACCCGTATACTGCGCCTAAAGTGATGGGAATCTACCGAGAAATAGGAGTGCATGAATATTCCGGAGTCAATGCCGGACAAATTGTCCAGAGGATCCTGAAAAGCCGAGATATGTATGAGGAGAGGCAACGAGTAAAGGGTTTCAAAGGCATTGGTGAAGAGGCTCAGAAAAGGAGAGAGAAAATGGAAGAAGAACAGCGATTGAAGGAAGAGGCGAACACTGCGTGAGATTTGGGATAATAGATTTGGATTCAATGGTGCATGGTCTTCGGCCGTTCAACACGTGCGAGAATACCCCAAAAGTCTAAACGACGGGAAAGAGCATTGCACAATTAGCATACTGTTGAGTTTTCCTGGCAATATCGAACGTTGGCTTCCGTTTAAGGAGATGCTCCAACCCGCCTGGGACCTCACGGAGGCATAGGCTTCCAAAAGCTTGCCTTGCCTTGCACAGCTCCGATCGGATGCGCTGATGCTGAAGCTTGGTCAGGCTCCGAGAGATGCTGATGTCGAATTCAGTTTCAAAATCGACATCAGGTTTTGCTTCAAGGAGAGACTTGATGGACTTTCACCCGACCTGAGACGAGAAACTGCTCGAGGGGTACTCGTTATGTCTTTGCAATCCGCGTGCTCCTTCTGGAACTTGCAACTGGTCGGGTTTTCTGATCGGCAATGGGGAATAGGCCCCGTCAATATTGATTTCGGGAATTGGTAGTCTGGATGCTGCCTAAGACTCACCATGATTCACTGACTCTGAGCCAAGATCGATTCGAAGTATTTGCATTTCCACTCCTTTCTATGTTCTTCCCCATGCTGATTAGTTGTCACAGTGTGGATTCTTTGCTTTTTTTCTCTCAAGACATACGAAAAGATATTAGGTTGTCGTACTTACACTCCAGCGAATACGAGGAGAGAGGACCCAAGTGAAGAACCTAGATCTTTGTTCCGTATCCCGACAACTACCAATTCCATTTGGTCGGGAGCATGAAACATGCTCCCGGCGCTCCTCCTGCTCCCCTCCCCCCAAACGCTCATGTTCCTAATTCGTTTCAGTGGAGACATCTCGAAAATTCTGCGGACCAATTGGTCATGTCTTCTCTTCATCAATTGGCTGATCCTCCTTCCCACTACTAGAAACCTGTCATATCGACCCTCTATCGTCTCTATAAGCTCATAGCACCTGTCTCGAAACCAACTGATGCCGACCAGAACCGGTTATTTGTTTCATTAGGCACATTGTGGTAGGGAATTGTTTTCCAGCTGTAGAATGTCAGGCAACGTGAGTAAATGCATCTACGAATGGAAAGCTGCCTGTCCCAAATTGGCAGCAGGAGCAGAGCAGGAGATCGCTCTTTTTGCAGCCTGGAATGGTGGCGATATCTCAGAAGTGGAATTGAAGGAAACGATATGACTTTCGACGTATTTGGGAACATAGACAGTCTGCTGGAGAGTTTGGGGTTAAGCAGTCATCGGGAAGGGTTGTACTAAAGACCTTCTTGTGCCCGTAAAGCCAGTGACTTTGCAGGTTTAAAGGACGAGTACATTCGCAAGTATGGGCTTGTTATTTGAGACGAAATCTGATATGAAGAGGGACCGCGGCATAAACTATCCCATAGTTGGCCGGTACTGTGGCATGGCTTCGTTGAATTGTAAGAGTTAGTAGAAACGTGCATTTCTATGGCGTGACTTGTCCATGATATTCCAAAGCCATCTCTTCAAAACCATCCGTTTATACCATCGGCAGAGATTTTAGCACCATAAACTAGCCTAGCTCATACCCAGCGATTGAGCTTCAGACATCAATTAACTAAATTATAATTCTATGGCCCATTTTTGTGAAGCTTGCTTTTCGCGGTTGCAGTAACGAGGTCACGGGCGCTCGGCACCACCTTCCACGATACGAAGTGACTTTTAGCCCTTTGGGAGTCATTTTTAAAAGCTTTCAAGTGCCCCGCCAACCTTTCCACGCCCTCAATATTCAACCCGCACACCAATGACACCGTAGCACGCAAACTGCCTCACCCAGCATCTGGACTTGAAGAAAACATCTCCTCACACCCATGATCATCGTTCGGTAGAACAGTGCCAAAATGCAGCTCATGTCAACTGGGGGGACCGAGTCGGTTAAGGCTCAGGTCGTGGACAAAGGCGAATACATCAAGGAATTCATGGTAGTAAAACTATGCTAACGCTGCTGATCTGCAGTGCCGAAACGGTTTAAGAACCTCAAGTTCGGAATCAATTCAAATCAAGGAATTGTCAACCAGGCCGTCCTCGAAGTCTCGGATCGCATGCTATACGATGTCGAAAAGATGCGAAGGCCCGTACCAAACGGCGCATTGGATTCTAGATTGGTGGGACTCACCGAGTCTAGGTATTCTGATGTTCTCTTTGGCTGATGCTCGAATTTTATCAGGGAACCTCGAGCAAAACTGGAATTTGTGAAACCTGCGGTGAGGGACTGCAAAATTGCAATGGGCATTTCGGCCATGTTAGACTGGCTCTTCCAGCATTTCACATTGGATATCTGAAGCTAGTCATGAATATTCTACAGAATATCTGCAAAGTATGCTGCTTCTCGCCTTAAGAGGAACTCCAATTCTAATCTCCGCTGCAGGACTGCGCAAGAGTACTACTTACAGATACCGAGCGCCGAAGCTTTTTGAAGGAATTACGAAGACCTGGGATCGATAATTTGAAACGAACGCAAATTTGCAAACGAATCAACGAACAATGTCGCAAAGCAAAAATCTGTCCCTACTGCGAAGCAGTCAATGGCCAGATTCGAAAGATTGGTGTATTGAAGCTGGCTCACGATAAATACCAGGCTTACAACAAATCGACTGCTGCCAAAAAGGTAGCTCCTGCAAGTTTAATTACTTTTCAGAGGTCTTTCGAGGAGGCGAAAAAGAACAATGCAGATCTTGACAAGCACATGAAGAAGGCTATGGATGATCTGAACCCGCTTAGAGTCTTGAACCTCTTCAAAATGATTACGCCGAGCGATTGCGAGCTTTTGGGCATGAACCCTGCTGAAGGAAGACCAGAAATGTTCATATGGCAGTTCGTGCCAGCACCTCCTATCTGCATCCGCCCTTCTGTTGCCCAGGAAAACGCCAGCACGGAAGATGATCTCACAACAAAACTGGCTGATATTGTCCATATCAGTTCGCTAATTCGTGCTGCATTGCAGAAAGGACAGCCAGTACAAACTATCATGGAGCAATGGGATTACCTCCAGTTGCAGATTGCCATGTATGTGAACAGCGACGTTCCTGGCCTCCAGCAGCCGGGTTTCGGAAAGGCTATTCGTGGCTTCTGTCAACGCTTAAAGGGGAAGCAAGGCCGATTTCGTGGTAACTTATCAGGAAAGCGGGTCGATTTCTCAGGCCGGACGGTCATCTCTCCAGATCCGAATCTCGGCATCGATCAGGTTGCAATCCCGGTACTAGTCGCTAAGAATCTTACATATCCGGAAAGGGTTCAGCGGCATAATATGGAGAAGCTGCGACGATGTGTTTTGAACGGGCCAAATATCCACCCTGGAGCTCAACAGATCGTCAAGAAGGACTCTGACCACAAGATTTCCTTGAAATTCGCTCGAAAGGAGATTGAGGCCAAGCACTTAAGAATTGGTGATGTGGTAGAGAGACATCTTGAAGACGGCGATATCGTTCTGTTCAACCGGCAGCCGTCGCTTCACAAACTCAGTATCATGAGCCATTATGTCAAAGTTAGACCTTGGAGAACTTTCCGTCTGAACGAGTGTGTGTGTAATCCATACAACGCTGATTTCGACGGTGATGAGATGAACTTGCATGTTCCACAGACGGAAGAAGCGAGGACAGAGGCAATCAATCTGATGGGGGTTAAGAATAATCTCTCGACGCCAAAGAATGGAGAACCGATTATTTCGGCGACCCAAGATTTTATCACCGCAGCCTACCTTCTTAGCAGTAAGGAGAACTTCTTTGACCGAAAGACGTTTACACATCTCTGTATGTATATGGTAGACGGTAATGTGCACGTTGATATACCACCTCCGGCAATCGTCAAACCACAGGCATTATGGACCGGAAAGCAAGTCTTCAGCCTACTAATGAGGCCCAACAAATCATCTCCCGTCAAAGTCAACCTCGATGCAAAATGCCGGGACTACAAAGCCAGCTCTGGGAAATGCCCAGATATGGATCCTAGTGACGGTTGGCTTGTGGTGCGCAATTCAGAAGTTATGTGTGGTAGAATGGATAAGACAACAGTGGGTTCCGGAAAGAAGGACTCCATCTTTTACATCATCCTTCGAGATTTCGGTCCGGACGAGGCCGTTCTCGCAATGAATAGGCTTGCAAAGATATCGGCGAGATATCTAACAAACCAAGGGTTCTCTATCGGTATCAGCGACGTTTACCCATCACAAGCTCTTAAGGACAAGAAGCTTACACTCGTCACCAAAGCTTATAAAGAGTGTGAGCAGCTGATCCAGACGTTTAAGGAAGGCAAGTTAGAGAAAGCTACTGGGTGCAATATGGAAGAGACTCTGGAAAACGCAATTTCTGGAATTCTTAGCAGAGTTCGACAGCAAGCTGGTGAATACTGTATCGAGACCTTGAGCAAGTGGAACGCCCCACTCATTATGGCCAAATCCGGATCCAAAGGATCAAATATTAATGTCGCCCAAATGGTGGCAGTTGTTGGCCAACAAATTATCGGTGGACAACGTGTTCCCGATGGCTTCCAGGATCGAAGTCTTCCTCATTTCCCCAAAAATGCTCGTCAGCCTCCATCGAAGGGGTTCGTCAGGAACAGTTTCTTCTCGGGCCTCACACCTACAGAATTTCTGTTTCACGCTATTTCTGGGCGTGAAGGACTCGTTGATACGGCTGTCAAGACTGCTGAGACCGGATACATGTCTAGACGACTCATGAAATCACTCGAGGATTTGTCTACGCAGTACGACGATACGGTGCGGAACTCTTCAGGTATCATTGTTCAATTCCAGTTTGGAGCTGACAAGCTTGATCCTGTCGACATGGAGGGCAGTGCTGTTCCTGTCAACTTTGAGCGGACATGGACTCATGCTGAGAGCCTTACCTGGAACAACGACGATCGTTGCATGCTGCCGTTTGAGATCACATCAGAGTGCGACAGGCTGCTAGCCAATCAAAAATCCAAGTATGCACGAAAAGGCCTGCTCCAAGAACCCCTCAGTTACGATGACCAAAGTGATTATGCAATTGACGAATTCGAAAGTGCTCGAGGCTTTCTTGCCACCATCACAAAATTCGTGAGTGGTCTTGCAGCACGAATGGTCAGAGCCCGACAACAAGCTGGGCTACACGATTTCGAGGATGACCTAATGATGGCGAGAGACTTCTTTGATGAAAGCAAAGAGGATCAAGGGCAGCGAGACCGAGTGGAACGTATTGCCAAAGTCTCGCTGCCGACTTTGAAGATGTTCATTTCGCTCTGCCTGGACAAGTACGCTAAAGCCCACGTTGAACCTGGCCACGCAGTTGGCGCGGTTGGTGCCCAGTCAATTGGTGAACCAGGGACTCAGATGACTCTGAAGACTTTCCATTTTGCTGGTGTTGCTGGCATGAGTATTACGCAGGGTGTTCCGCGTATCAAAGAAATTATCAACGCGTCTAAAGCTATCAGTACGCCTGTTATCACCTGCCCTTTGGAGAACAACAAGCAGGTCGAGGCCGCCCGCGTAGTTAAAGGTCGCATCGAGAAGACGTACATCTCCGATGTTATTCGCTTCATCGAGGATATGTGGTCAGCGAGAAGGTCAACGCTGTGCCTTTCGGTCGACATAGACGCACTCAACGACATGCATCTCGGCATCACGGTGGAGGACATTGCAAGGACCATATACCAAAATCGAAAGTTAAAGATTAAATACAGCGATGTGCACGTCGTCAGTGAATGCATTTTCATCACTGTCACGCATGAAAATGGTGGAAACGCGGGGGGACGTGGCTCCGGTGGAAAAAGCAAGCCGACCCCAGACGAAGGTGGATCTGACCTCTTGCTGCGTGTCAACCACCTAAAACGTGCTTTGCCTGCTTTGGCAATATCAGGCTATCCAGATGCTACTCGAGCTATCATCCAAACGTCTGAGAAGAACGAGCACACAGTACTAGTAGAAGGCTACGGCCTGCGTGCTTGCATGACTACGGAAGGTGTGATTGGGACTCAATGCACAACAAATGGTGTGATGGAATGTCGGGAAGTGCTCGGAATTGAGGCAGCACGTACGACTATTGCGAAGGAAATTGGTGCCGTTATGGGTGACATGGGTATCGATCCTCGTCACATGCAGCTTCTTGCAGATGTCATGACATATAAGGGAGAGGTACTCGGTATCACTCGTTTTGGTCTTTCTAAGATGCGAGATAGTGTGTTGCAGCTTGCCTCCTTCGAGAAAACCCCGGACCATCTCTTCGAAGCCGCTGCAGGAATGAAATCCGACATGATTGAGGGTGTGAGCGAATGTATCATAATGGGCCAGACCATGAGTGTAGGCACGGGAGCATTCAAGGTCGTTCGACGACTAGGTCTCAATCCAGAGGATACCAAAAGGAAGGACACTATTTTTGAAGATGTGTGGAAGTGGGACCGGGTCGAGCGAAAGAAACAAAGGTCTAGAATGGAGTTTTGAGATCGGTGATTGGGTCCTCATAACGTTGCATAGCTGGCTGGAGTCCACTTGGAGAAAGATAACCACCCAAAGATACCCCTTAGCCACAGATGGAGTGTTTAGCAGGTGTAGAGAAAGGAGCCGAGACGAAGGAATTGATATATTATTTCCGCGTCAAAGTTACACATTTCGAGAATCATGTCAAAACAAACTCCCCACTCGTCCCCTCGAAAGCCGTGATCGTCCCACCGACAGCTTTCCAATCTCCGTAATACTTGATTCGATATTGGCCCAGCTCGACCCACTCTTCAGTCTCCCAGGCGATCGTCACCTCACTCGTGCCCAGAACCTCGCTGGTCCTCTTCCAATTAAATATCAAGCTCCAGTCACTGTCATCCCTGATCCTAGACCACTTACCAGATTCAGGGTCTAACCTTTCGATTGCGGCGTAAGTCTGCCCGAGATGGAGAGCATTTCGAGGATTTGCACCAACGAAGGTGGCCGAGACTACGGAACCAATCGAGTATGAGGGCTCGACGTCTTCTTTTACCTCGCCAAATTGCTTGAATAAAGGTGCACCATCAAAAACCACACCTGCGATGAAAGAGAGGGATTTATTTACGTTGTCCGGGGGGAAAGGACCTGGAACAGGTTGTGTGGTTGAGCAAGCACCAAGATGGTGAAGATGGGTGAGCGTCAAGTTGATGTATGCGTTTAAGGTGTATGGCCCGTAAAGTGTAGAGGCCCCTTCATATCTCTGGATGCCATATTCTTCTGGTGTAGCAATATAATGGGTGTAGCTGTTCGCAGGTCCGCCTAGAACAACGACCGGGTCAACCTTGGACGACCCAGACAGTGCTGAAGACGCAGCCAAATCGTGAACCGCCTCTTTCCAGCGGCGTCCTGCCATTGTGGTGGCTTCGCCAGGGCTAACGATTATCACAAGTTGACCTGCTCGTAACACTTGAACATCGACAACATTGGGGGTCCATAAGTAGGGCGTGGTAATTTCCCCAACGTCAAGAAGGATAGGTTTGGGAAAGTGACATTGCTTCTGATGCTCGCTTGGCTCTTTGATGAGGCCAGAAACCACTCGCCACACCGGT
>Ga0302325_10019358_pt1 | contig 14319 bp, 14 predicted proteins | sample Palsa_T0_2_FD_201948 | JGI IMG/M metagenome (GOLD analysis project Ga0302325, IMG submission 201948) | Peat permafrost microbial communities from Stordalen Mire near Abisko, Sweden - Palsa_T0_2 | ecosystem: Environmental > Terrestrial > Soil > Palsa > Peat permafrost | place: Sweden: Abisko... | reverse complement strand
TTCGGGACGAAAGCCTTTCCCCGCCAGCTTGTACGGTGAACTGATGCGATGGACTTCCTGCACTCCCGGCATGAGCTCGATGTTGCGGATGTCAAAATCAATCCCCGCTCCCACCGCACCCAGCACGGTCTGCCGTGCCCCGGTCGAGCGATGCACCTCAAACCCCATCTTCACCAGGTGCTCAATCACCTGCTGAATCTGTCCCTCGTCCGCCACGTCCTGCATCGCCACTATCATAAGAAAAACCTTAGCTATTCGCTGTCAGCTATCAGCCATCAGGGATTGGCCGAGAGCTGAGATCTGGGTTCAGTCATTCACATCCGCATCGAACTCCGCCCCGGCGGCCTTCACCCCGTCCCCACCGGCCCCAATCCCTTCCTTCTGAATATTCCGCATCACATCCATGATCCGTTCAAAAATCCTCACCAGATCCCGTCCCGGCAGCGGCCCCCGGTTCAGCTCCTGCACATGCTCAAACACCATCCGCTCCCGCTGCGGCTCGTAAATCGGCAAATTCGTATCCCGCTTCAGCCGCCCAATTTCCACCGCCGCACGCGCCCGCTCGCTCAGCAGCTCCACCAGCCGCCCGTCCAGCTCATCGATCTTCTTCCGCCAATCTGCGATATCCATGTAAGACCCGCGGGATTTCCCATTCCAACCTTGTCACTCTCACGAGCCTTGGTCTTGTTCCTCGCAACCCAATCGACTCGCTGCGATCGGCCAACGTCGTTATGCAATCAAACCAAGGTTGTGCTTGGCGAAGGCGAAGCACAACCGCAGTCGAAGCACCGGTTGTCTGCCTTCGCCACTCCTGGCCTCCGCAGACATGTCCATCACGGTGTGCCTTTCTCGTTTCCTGCCGAACCGGCCTGGTTCAAAGCCTCGCTCAGTTGACCTCCGATCAGCTTTCCCACAAATTCTCCCACAGCCGCTGCTTCCCGTCCGCGATTCCGCTCAATTGTCTCCACAATCGCGCTTCCCACCACAACCGCATCCGCAAACTTTCCAGCTTCCGCAAACTGCTCAGCATTCGAAATCCCAAACCCAACCGCAAGCGGCAGCTTGGTTACGCGCCGCAACCGCCGCACCAGTTTCTGCGCATCATCCGCCAACTGCTGTCGCGCTCCCGTCACTCCCGTCCGCGATACTGCATACACAAATCCGCGCGACGCCTCCGCGATCCGCTTCAACCTCTCATCCGGACTGGTCGGTGCAGCTAGAAATACCGGAGCCAGATCATGCACCCGCATCGCCCGCAGATATTCGCCCGCCTCTTCCACCGGTAAATCCGTTACCAGCACGCCGTCCACACCCGCATGCCGCGCCACCCGGCAGAACTTCTCCATCCCCATGCGCAGTATCGGATTCAAATACGAAAACACAATCAGCCCGGTCGACTGCGCCCGCTCCCGCACCTTCGCCGCCAGCGTCAACACCTGCGCCAGGCAGGTACCATGCTTCAGCGCCCGTTCGCTCGCCCGCTGAATCACCGGGCCATCCGCCACCGGATCGCTAAATGGCACCCCCAGTTCAATCACATCCGCACCAGACTCAATCGCAGCCGATACCACGGCCCGCGTGGTCGCAAGATCCGGATCCCCGCAGGTGACATACACAATCAGCGCCGGCTTTTTGTGAAAAGATAGAGGCATAACGGATTGGTCATTGAATCGTTGCGAGATGGACTCAATGACTCACTCTCTCTATGATTCAATCCAGCTTCAGGTTCTCCCGCAAAATTCCGATGTCCTTATCTCCGCGCCCGGAGACATTTACAATCACCACTTCCGATCTCTTCATCTTCGGCGCGCGCTTCATCGCTTCCGCGATGGCATGCGCGGACTCGAGCGCTGGAATAATTCCTTCTGTCCGCGCCAGCAAACTAGTAGCCTCCAGCGCCTCGGCATCCGACGCCGGAACATACTCCGCCCGCCCTGCGTCCCTCAACGCCGCATGCTCCGGCCCAATCGAGGGATAATCCAGCCCCGCCGAAACCGAATGCGTGTTTGCAATCTGTCCCGCCGAATCCTGCAGTACGTAAGAGTAGGTCCCCTGCAAAACTCCCGGCGACCCTCCCCGAAACCGCGCCGCATGATCGCCCAGCCCTTCGCCGCGCCCGCCCGCCTCCACGCCAATCAAGCGAACCTGCTTATCCTTTATGAACTCGTAGAAAATTCCGATCGCATTCGATCCCCCGCCCACGCAGGCAATCACCGCCGCCGGCAGTTTCCCCTCGGCCTTCAGAATCTGCGCCCGCGCCTCCCGCCCAATCACGCGATGAAAATCCCGCACCATCGTCGGATACGGATGCGCCCCCAAAACGCTCCCCAACAAATAATGTGTAGTCCGCACATTCGTAACCCAGTCGCGCATCGCCTCGTTGATCGCATCCTTCAACGTCCGCGACCCCGACGCCACCCCGCGCACTTCCGCTCCCAGCAACCGCATGCGGAACACATTCAACTCCTGCCGCCGCATGTCCTCGGTCCCCATGTACACCACGCACTCGAACCCGAGCAATGCGCAAACCGTAGCCGTAGCAACTCCATGCTGTCCCGCGCCCGTCTCCGCAATCACCCGCCCTTTGCCCATGCGCTCCACCAGCAGCGCCTGTCCCAAACAGTTATTGATCTTGTGCGCCCCAGTGTGCAGCAGATCTTCGCGCTTCAAATAAATCTTCGCCCCGCCCAATTTCTGCGTGAGCCGCCGTGCAAACGACAGCGCCGTAGGCCGCCCTGCATAGGTCCGCAGCAACTCCTCCAGCCTCCGCTGAAATTTCCGGTCGCGCTTCGCCTTCTCATACTCCCGCTCCAACTCCTCCAGCGCCGCCATCAAAGTCTCCGGCACATACCGGCCGCCATAAACCCCAAACCGCCCCGCCTCTCGACCCAAACTCTTTGGACGCAGGTGCCCCACCCTTGCGCGTTCTCTGCGCAAGGTGGGGATTTTGACTTCCCCCGTCGTCCTGGGAGCCGTCACCATCTCTAACTCGTCTTCCGATCCGCGTCCCGCACGGCTTTCACAAACGCCCGCACTTTCTCCGGATCTTTCTTCCCCGGCCTAGTCTCCACACCCGAAGCCACATCCACTCCCCAAGGCTTCAAAATCCCGATCGCCTCCGCCACGTTTCCGGGCCTGAGCCCACCGGCCAGCACCAACTGTCCGAATCGTCTGATCTCATCTACCGTCTGAAGCGACGTCCTCCAGTCAAACACCTCACCCGTCCCCCCTGGTTTTGACGGGGTTCCAGAGTCCAACAGGAACGCATGCACGACATCGGGATCCCACATGCTTGCCCACCCCACCGGACTCGCGCGGTGCATCGAAATCCCGACCATAACCTTGAGACGCGGACGCCGTCCGGCCACAAGAGCCGCCACGTGCGGATCCTCGTCGTCACCATGCATCTGAACTGCCGTGAGCCCAGCCCCGTCCGCGATGGCGCAGATCGAGTCTTCGCCCGCATTCACAAACACTCCTACCTTCTCCACCTTCGCCGGCAGTTTCTCCATAATCTCTCGCGCCGCCTCTACCGCAATCTTCCGCGGACTCTTCTCATAAAATACAAACCCCACCGCATCCGCCCCAGCCTCAATCGCAGTCAGCGCATCCTCTGAATTCGTGGTCCCGCAAATCTTTATCCACGTCATGAAAACCAGCCGTCTTGCCTCATGGCGCACTGGGTACTCGGTGCTCGGTACCAGAGACGAAAGCCCGCAGCGCCTCCCCCGGCCGCTCCGCCCGCATCAGCGACTCTCCGATCAAGAACGCCTGATACCCCACCGTCCGCAGCCGCGTGATATCCTCCTCCGACCGAATCCCGCTCTCCGCCACCCGCAGCACATTCTTCGGAAGCCGCTCCGCCAGCCGGAACGCCGTATCTCGATCCACCTTGAACGTCCGCAGATCGCGCGTGTTCACCCCAATCAAATCGCACCCCGCATCCAAAGCCCGCTGCAACTGTCCCTCATCGTGCACTTCGCACAAAACATCCAGGCCACGCGAGCGAGCACCGCGCGCCAGCCCCGTCAATTCCGTCTGCGATAAAGCCTCCACAATCAGCAACACTGCATCCGCCGCATTCGCCCGCGCCTCCAGCAACTGAAATTCATCCACAATAAAATCCTTGCGCAGACAAGGCACCTTCACCGCCTCCGAGGCTATCCGCAAATTCTTCAGCGACCCTTGAAAGAACTCCTCATCCGTCAGCACCGAAATTGCCGCCGCCCCCGCCGCTTCCAACTCCTTCGCCAACTCCTCCACACAAAACTCCGCCCGGATCAATCCCTTCGAGGGCGACGCCTTTTTCAATTCCGCAATCACCGCCACCCCGGCTCTGCTGTTTTCCTCGAGCGCCCGCCGAAACCCGCGCGGCTCATGCCGTTCCGCGCGCCGCTCCAGCTCTCGCAGATCAGATGCAGTTTTCGCCTCAACCACTTTCTGGCGCGTGGAGCGGACAATCTGGTCAAGAGAAACAGGCATGCCGAGTGCCTGAATTATACGGGAAGGACTGACCTGGGTATGGCGAGGGTAATCACCGGCAAGCGCTCTCGATTTCCTTATAAGGCTTCTCCGCGTGCTCCGGATACGTGATCTGCTTCACCTGCATCCACTGATCGAGCAGGGTGCCGGCGTCATGCAGGCCCACATCCGGGTCGCCGTCATACGCCGCATCGCTCTCTGCCTCCTCCAATGTCACCAGTTTGAATCCCTTCTTCTTCAGCAGGTCCAGCGCCTCCGGCAGAATCGCGCTGCTGAAGGCTCCTAAATGCAGCAGCAGGACATAGTTGATGTCGTGCCCGTAAATCAGCTTCGCCTGCTCCCGGCCCAAGTCAAGAAACTCCGAAGCCGTGTTCAAGTAGCTCGACCGCAGCCACTCAATCGACTTGGTATCGTTCTTCGCCGCGCACCGCGCGTACGCAAAGTTCCACAAGTAGTCTTCCCAGTCCAGCGTGACCTGCGCGATCCTGTATCCGCGCGCTTTTAAATAGGCCCGTATTGCGCGCCGCTTCTCCACCGTGTCTCCCTCGTGCAGGTACGGATAGCGAAGCCAGTGCCAGTTATCCTTTGCCTGCAGTAACTCGAGCACGGGTTCGTTCTCCTCGATCTCCCGTTCGAATGCCTCGGCCGTGTTCTGCTCCAGATCCATATGCGAATAAGTATGATTCCCCATCGGCTCCGCCGCCGCCCAAAGCTTCAGCGCCTCTGCCCCATCCGCGTTGCCTTCCAGTCTTTTAGAATTGATAAATCCATAGACCAAAGGTACGCGCCGCTGCTTTAGTATCGCCAGCACATTCTTCGCAGTGTCCGCCCTCGTAACTCCGGGAGGCAGCTCTCCATTCAGCGGCAGATCATCAAAGGTGATGGCCACCTTTTGTGCGGCGCATACCGCGCACAGCACTAGGAGAAAGAAGCCTACCCGGAAGGTCACACTCAGAGTTTTTTTCATGCAGAGAGGGTACGGGACTTTCGAGGTCCGCCAACTGATCCCTTCCCGTAGAGCGGACACTGTTGTCGTCTAAAGGGCGGAAACAACGTTGTTTGGTGCCATCGAAGGGACTCGAACCCCCACACCGTTGCCGGTACATGGACCTGAACCATGCGCGTCTGCCAATTCCGCCACGATGGCAATCTGAATTGCAATGCAGCAGCGGCTAAGGCCGCCGTGTCAGGAAGACTAACCACTCCATTTTACAGCCAAGTCCCAGCCTGTCAAACCAACCGCTCACCACGGAGGCACAGAGATACCGAGAAGACGGAAGAAGGAAGAGAACGATCACGGTGGTGAAAAGCGCTTCTTCAGCAACACCAAACTCTAGGTCAGCGTCGCGGTCATCGAGATCTTCGCGTTCAGCACTTTCGACACCGGACAGCCCTTCTCCGCCGCCTCCGCGTATTTCTGAAACGTCGCCGCATCCGCTCCCGGGACCTTCCCGACCACATCGATGTGACTCGATGTAATCGTCCATCCCGAATCCTGCTTCTCCATGGTCAGGGTCACGTTCGTGCTGATAATCTCCGGCGCCAGATTCGCTCCGCCCAGTTGCGCCGAAAGCGCCATCGAAAAGCACGCCGCATGTGCCGCCGCAATCAACTCCTCCGGATTCGTCCCGGGCGCATTCTCAAACCGCGTGGTAAACGAATAGGGAGTCTCTTTCAGCACTCCGCCCGGCGCCGAAATCGTTCCCTTCCCGTCCTTAAGTCCGCCCTTCCACACCGCACTAGCCTTACGTTGCATCGCGTTCTCCTCATCCTGATCCGACAAATTGAATCTCTCGCCATTGTAGACGCAGATCGACCGCTATGTCAGGTTGACGCTTCCCCCTTCGGGAAAACCCTCCCACTCAATAAAGATCCGAACCGCGCAAATAAAATCCGCACCTCGGACCACTCCACTTGCACCCGGTTCGGACAAAAGCGCTGTGGAAGTCCCAGTCCTGGTCCCCGGCCGGCGCCGCATCGACTCGCTTCGCTTCCGCCCAGCTTCCTTCCGCCGGTTCCTGCCCGCTTGCGCTCATCTGTGCAACATTACCCCGCATGCAGCCGCGCCCGACTCGAAAACCGCCTTCGTCTCTGACCGACTAAATTCTTTCTTTCCTCCATCAAAAATCTCCTGTTTCCACAGACCCTTTTGCGCTAGAATGCCTCTGCATTCAAGAGCGTTGTCAATCTGGCCGCGGGTGCCGCTCTTGGCCTTCCCCTAGGAGGTAGTAGATGTATCGCCCCTATAGCAGTTCCCTGGCGGACTCTCGTACGTTCTTGGACGTCGAGTCCCTCCTCCGCAACCTCGGGCAAGATTTTGTCACATCCTTCAACACCGGAAACTACGATCAGGTTGCCGCCCTCTTCGCCCAGGACGGCGTGTTGATGGCGCCGCAGTACGACCCTGCCTACGGCCCCAAGGCCATAGAGCGTCTGCTGCGTGAGATCGGCGAAGCGGGATACGAAGACCTCCGCCTCGAAACTGTCCGCGTCGAAGCTTCCGGTGACCTTGCCGTGGAGATCGGCCGCTACACGGTCGCCATCCGCCAGCCCGATGGCACCGTCCTCGCCGACCGCGGCAAGTACATCAAAGCCTGGCGCCGTCTCGGCGCATGGCTCATCGTCGGCGATTGTTGGAGCAGCAACCTGCCCGTCTCACATTAGCCCGCGGGCCACAGTCGGGCCTGCCTCCGGCGGCTTCACTAGGATGCAGGCCTCGAATACCGGCTGTACCCTCGCACCTTCTTGCACCTATCGGATCACCAGAAGCGCCGCGCCCCCAGAATCAGAGCTCGCCGGCGCCATGACACGGCGATTCCCCAGCCACTGCCTGCTGCTGTTCCACGTTGGTGGTTTCAAGCTGGTACGGGTGAACTGCGGTTCAGGCCTTGGTGGCGAGCACTTCGCAGACGCGGCGGATCATTTCTCGCTGGGGGTCGTTGAGCGTGAGGAACTCAAAACCGTAGCGCAGACCCTGGCGGCAGCGCACAATGGCCCGCACCTTCAAGGGATAGGGACTGAGGGGCAGAGGAATCTCGAGGGAAACGATTTCGCCGGTTTGGAGCTCGCCCGTAAGAGTGGCGCCGACGCCGTCCGGACCAAGTTCAGTGGAGCGTCCCCAACAACTGCGGAATTCGCCGGCCTGAAACATGCGGACCTGCATGCGGACGTCGATGGCGAAACGCGGGAAACGGCGAGAATCGGCGGGAGCTGATTTATTGCTCGCGAGTTTCTTGCCCGGCGCTGCCATATTGAATTGCCTAGCCCGATCTCGTTCCGTTCGCGCCTGAGTTCCCGTTCGCTGCCGGAGTTCAGTTGCTGTGCAACAGGTAGCCGGGTTCCAGGGGAAGTTTGCCTGCGATCTTAACTACCGTGACACTGCTGTTGATGGAGTACACATCCACGACACCAATGGCTCCGGGGAGGGACGCCACCTTGTTGACGAGGTCGTCGTCGGAAGTGGCGACCACGATGGCGGGATGTTCGATCCGTCCGCGATTGGAGTTGATGATGAGACCATTGACGTCGCTCTCGGACATGCCGTAAACCTTTTCCAAGACCACTTTCATAGCCGGGACAGACGTGGAGCGCATGACGAAGGTAACTGGCTTGCCATCCGGCCAGCGATTGGTCTGCGCTTTGCAAACTTTGACCAGATCGCCGAGGGTTATGGCGCTCACCGCATTCGATTTGTTGGAAATCAGGGCGAGATCCCGCGCCCACGCCAGGGAGGCGCTCATCAGCACGAATATGGAAACACGCAGAAAGCGTCGGTAGAGCACTCTTCGTCTCCGCAGTTGGTCCAGACCTCAGAATTATTGTGCTTGAACATTAGATACTCATTAAAGGTAACGAAGGTCACGAAGCTGAGAGGACAGCGAAGTGGGGTGAACCGATTGTAGAATCTGCCGGATGATTCCGCGGGGCAAGACTGCGGGAATCGGCATAGGGTAGCCAGTTAGCCCGCCTCCCCTGCCACCTCCTCGAAAAAAGCAAGGCTAGGAACGCGTCCCCGGGGCCGGAATCGGCGTTAGCTGAACCGAATATCCGAGCTCCGTTCCTCAGCTCGCATCTTTGCTCCGCGCTTCTTTCCGCCCCGCCTCGCAGCGAGTGTTATGTCACCCTTGCGCTTCGCTATGACTTCATCTCCGTCCGGTTGTCCGAGGGAATCTCATCCTCGAGCTGTCGAACACGATCGGCACACGAAAAAAAGGCACGGCCTTGCGGCCGCGCCCACGATTATTTTTCCGCGATCTTCTGAGTCTATTTCCTCCGCTTCAGCGCCGAGTGTACCCGCACTGCGGGCCGAAGGATGGAGACCGCCGACTGCACCGCTCCACCGGAGGAATTGCCTTGCTGCTCGAATGTCCCCAGCCCGACCTGAGTGCTATCGGTTTCAAGCAGGATATAAGTTGTGGGGTTCACGACATAGAAGTTGAAGTCCCAATAATTAGTGGCGGCTGATCCTCGACCATTACCGTCCGGGGCAACGTAGGTTGCGCTCAGTGCTTTACCGGAGGATAGCGAGGTCAGATCGTTGAGGTCGGCAATTCCACTGAAACCGCTAGAGGTCGTAGTGAACTCGGCGATATCGTCTTCTTCGCCGCCTGAGTTGATGCCGCTGAGATTGAATCCGTATCCTTGGGGGGGTGACGCCAGAGCTGTACTGCTCTGCGGGTATGCTGCCCCTGAGGTGATCCCAAGATTATCGATTTCCAGCAACTGAATACCGCTGCCACCAGAGTAGGTAAATGGATAGGCCGCAAAGGTGTAGGTGCCCGCAATGTCACTTGCGGCGCCGTTCACGAAGCCGTTGAGGCTGAGGGTCGAACGTCCGCCCGACAGGGTGCTAAAGCTACCACTACTGATGCTGAGCGGCGTTGTGTCGACAGCGCCAGCGTCGTCAAAGTCCTCAAGTCCGGCGGTGATTGTGCCGCTTGAGTTAGTCAGCCAGCCGCCGACATCGATCGGCCCCCCGCTGGTGTCCACTCCCGCCATGGTGTACACCAGTTGCCCGGAGGATATGGAGGTGGCCTGGGTATATGCATCCCCTGCGAGGTTCAACCCGTCCGTCTCGATAAACTTCAGGTGCGTGCTATCAATCGGGTAAACATCGTACGAGAACGTGCCCGAGTTGCTCACGATCACAGCCGTTCCCGGTGTGGATGTCAAGTTCACGAAAGACGACGTGGAGAGACTTGCGACTCCCGTGTAACCGGCGTCGTCGTTGATATCCTGAAGCCCCGTGGTTACGGCTCCTGCAGCACCTAAAGTCATCGAACCGACCATTGCCAGCGGTGACCCGCTGGAACCAGTGCCGGTTAGACCAAAGGTATAATTGCCTGCAATCTGGCTTTGCAAGGTTGGGGTCTGCAGGTCAATTGTGCCACTGCCGGTACCGTTGCTGTCGTATTCGGTGACGAGCCCGTGCGAACTGGTCGTCAGTACCAAATCCAGGGTAAAGGTAATGTCGGCTGGGTTTCCGCTCGAAGAGTTGATCGTCGTGGTGTTAAAGCTGATCTGTCCGCGACCGTCGGCGGTAATACTGTAGGAACCGCCGGTGATCGGTTGGGCGACTGGCGTGGACAGAGTGATTTCCCCCCCGATAAGGTCAACCGTGCCGCTGGTAATGCCCCCGCTGCCGTTAGCCGCGATAGTTCCCGTCATGGCCAAGAAGTCCGAATTGGCATCTACTCCCGATGACGAAAAAACGTAAGTGCCGTTCAGGCTGCTGTTGCTGAAGGCGCCGCTGGGGGGCGGTACAGGCTTAGGAGAACTGCTGCCTCCGCAGCCGACTAGAAGTGCAAGTGTGGCGAGCGCGATAAATAGAGCGACTCCATTGCGTACTGACATAACTTCCTCCGGGGAAAATCAATCGTGAATCGTGGAACTGGTCACCTTTAAAAGCGAGGTTAGCACAGGTCAATTCATCTGCGTTAAACCCGAACCAAAGAAGCAAGTAGCGCGAGAAGAAAAAAAAATCTGTGGCGGGGCGGCAAGCTATACATATCTTTACATTCTGGCCTCTGGTAAGAAGTGCGGTCTCCTGGATTTAGAAATTTGGATGGTTGGGGTTTGTGCGTGGTGGGTTGGGCCATACAGGTGGACTCTTTCCCAAAAGGCGTTCGGAGAACGCGCCGCGTGAGCTGCGTGACTCTGTGAGCAAAAAGCTTATACGCTGATCATGCGAGGGAAATGTTCTTGGGGCTAAAAAAGTGAAGCGCAACTCCCAAATTGGGACTGGCGCTTCTCTTGGTTTGCGGCATCCAACTCGGCACAACCGGTGATCCTCTGATCGGCGGAGGCGAGAGAATTCGGGTAGCATGGTGGAAACAGCACTCGTGCAATTCTCGAGTGAGGTTTGAACGATCAGCAGGATGAGGCTAGGACTGACATTCCGGTGGGGAGCATACTTCGGCTCCGTGGTGTGCGCGCTGGGGATGGCCTTGGGCGCGATCGCTCCGGGACTGGCGGCAGCGGGGCAGACGGATTCGGTCCGGAGCGTGGCGGACAACGCTGCGCCGGATAAAACTTCGCAGGACAAGACTTCGCAAGATCAGGATAAAGACGAGGGATTGGTGATTGAGCCGAAAGAGTTGCCGGCGACGTATCCGCACGGACCGTATCAGGTGAATTTTCATGCGCGGGGCAACTATGTGCCCGTACTGCGCTGGCGCGTCGAGAGTGGCGCGTTGCCGCCGGGGATCAAACTTGAAGACAACGGCGTGCTGCACGGGGAAGCGGAGCGGGCGGGCGAATTTCAGTTTGTGGTGGCAGTGCGGGATGGCGGCCAACCGCAACAGGCAATGCAAAAAGGGTTCGTGATCAAAGTGGTGGAGGCGATCACGCTGGCATGGAAGGTTCCAGCGCACGTCACGGGAAACCGCATCGATGGCAGCGTGGAGGTATCGAACACCACAGCCGACGACATGGATTTGACGTTTGAGGTGAAGGCGGTAAACGAAAACGGACGAGCCACGGAGATTGGGTATCAGCACTTTCCGTTAAAGAAGGGCACTATAGGAATGGCCCTGCCGTTTGGCGAGACGTTGCCGCACGGAGCCTATACGGTGTATGTCGACGTAAATGGCGAGATAGCGAAGCGGAACGCAATTTACAAGGAGCAGATGAAAACGCCGGCGGCCCTGCAAGTGGTCGTGGGGCCATAGGGGCAGTCGGGTTTTTCGTTTTCGGAGGGAATTCACACGCCAGAGCTTACCCGAAGCCCCCTACGGTCAGCTTCGGAGGGGAAGTGAGCCGCCGAAGGCGGGAACTAGAAACCGGAAGCGGCCAACCTGCCTCACACAAATAAAGAGTTCCGAGGTGGTGTTGAATCCGTTCCTCTCGGCCAGTAGCTCGCGTTAGACCCTTGCTTGACCTGCTTTCGCTGCTTCCCTTGCGGGGCCGCTGCGCGCGATCTTCACTTGGGCTCCGGGCTTACCGCCAACCGGACAAACCTACTCAACGCCTCGGAACTCTATCTTGCCTTCGACTGGGCTTCCCGTTCTCCTCGACCAGCGCTTTGCTATAGACCCTTACCTGCCTTCTCACCCCATTTTGCAATGTGGAGAGTGACATGGCTTGAGCCCCGGACGCCGCACCAACCGGAAAAACCTAAGAAACTGTCAAAGAACGATCCTTTTGTACTACTTCTAATTTTTGAGTCAACAAAAAGCGTGTGGCTTTATCTGGTTTAGTTTTCAATCAAGTGCAGGCCGTCCACAGGCAGGTGACCGGATTTTGTGCAGGTTGACGATGCCATTTCGCGCAGAAGGCATGCAGGGCGCGAGTTTTCTCGATAAAAAGCAGGCTGGGCCGAGTGTTGTGGGTTGTTGTGGCAGTTTCGCAGCTGTGAAAATCCGGTGAAAGCGCCGCCGAGTATGGATCCTGCAGCGTAAGCGGCAGGTGCAATGAATACCGATGCCGCGAAATCGGGCGCGCTTGGCTGAATATTAGCCCGTTACCGCGGTAGTGATGGCTTCGTGCGCATACGGGAAAGCACCACTATCGTTACGGCTTAATTCCTTGACAACACGAGTAAGTCTGCTAAAGTTCGAGAAAAGGTGCTCGACACAATACAACTGATTCACAGGTGCCCTGTCTATGAAGAATGTTTACGAGGTTTTGAGGCAGAAAGAGATGGAGCTGACCCGGCTGGAGAAAGAAGTGGAAGCGCTGCGGCTGGTGGCTCCGTTGCTGTCCGAAGAAAAGGAAATGAACTCGGACATGGTCAAACCGGCACTGGCCACCGCTGTGAACGGTCCGCAGCAGCCGATCCGCATTCCGGCCCCTCCGGTGGTGCCGGCGGCGCAGCCAGTGCGCGCAGCCGGATGGGACGATACCGCCAAGCGCTGGCCGTAAACACTCGCAACGGCCTTCGTCTCTCTCTCGCTCTCATCGATTTTTCATTTCTGCGACGCAGAAGGCGACCCTGAAGTGCGGAAGGAGTTCTGTTTTCCCCCTCCGCCTCTCTGCTCGAGCAGTTTGAGAATACGTTGATGAAGCTTTCAAGGCCGCAAAAGACAATCTTTCGGAGAAGACCGACCCCAATCGTCTCACCGGACAAGGCGGTATCGATTGGGGCGAGCGGGGTCGCCGGTCCAGATCACTGCGCTCCAACAATTTCCCGCAAAGCCCCCAGCAGGCGATCTACTTCCTCGACAGTGTTATAGTGCACGAGGCCGATACGCAGGAAGCCGCCGGTTTTCTCCACGTCCAGGCGCTCGGTGAGGTTCAGAGCGTAGTAGTTTCCGTCCCAGGTGAAGAAGCCGCGATCTCCTAGTTTGGTGGCGAGCGCGAGAGGAGTGTTGCCCTTCGCCAGATCAACCATGCGCACAGCAAGCGTTGGACAGCGCTCCTTGAAGCGCGCGGGATCGGTGATGCCGTAAAGCTTCAGACCTGGAATCTGCGACAGGCCGGCGATCATGCGCTCCATCAACCCATGCTCGTAGTGGTGAATCTCTTCGAAAGCGGCAACAATCGCAGCGCGGCGCATGGCCGCACGGGATTGCGCGAGATGGGATTGCGCGCGGCGACCGAGATCGGCAAAGTAGTCCACGCAAGCGGTGATGCCGGCGATGCACTCATGGTTGAGCGTACCCCACTCCCAGCGCATCGGGACGGCCTCCGTGAGTGGACGGACTTTGTAGGGCCGCATCCGTTGCAGGTGTTCGCGCTTGCCGAAGAGAACGCCCAGGTGAGGACCGAAGAATTTGTAAGTGGAGCAGACCAGAAAATCGCAGTCGAGCGCGGCCACATCGATGAGCCCGTGCGGGCCGTAGTGCACGGCGTCCACATAGGCGAGCGCGCCGGCGGCGTGCGCGAGGCGAACGATATCCTTGACTGGATTGATTGTGCCGACGGCATTCGACGCGTAGCCGACCGCAACCAGTCTGGTCTTCTCATTGATCTTCGCGGCCAGATCGGCGAGGTCGAGGGTGCAATCGTTTTCGTGAATCTCGGCCCAGCGTACGGTCACGCCTTTTTCTTCCAGCGCGAGCCAGGGCGAAACGTTGGCGTCATGATCGAGACGCGTGACCAGGATTTCATCGCCGGAGCCAAGGTCACGGCCAATCGCGCGTGACATGGCAAACGTCAACGTGGTCATGTTAGGGCCGAAGACGATTTCGTCAGCATTGCAGTTGAGGAAGTCCGCCATGGCGGCGCGCGCGTCCGCGACCACGGCATCGGTGCGGCGGCTGGTCGCGTAGACGCCGCAGGTGTTGGCGTTGTCGCGGCGGAGGTAGTCGGAGATGGCGTCAATCACGCGCTGCGGAACTTGCGTTCCGCCCGGTCCGTCGAGGAAGACTGCGGGGTGTCGGTTGACGGTTTGCGCCA
>Ga0302325_10019356_pt1 | contig 14320 bp, 17 predicted proteins | sample Palsa_T0_2_FD_201948 | JGI IMG/M metagenome (GOLD analysis project Ga0302325, IMG submission 201948) | Peat permafrost microbial communities from Stordalen Mire near Abisko, Sweden - Palsa_T0_2 | ecosystem: Environmental > Terrestrial > Soil > Palsa > Peat permafrost | place: Sweden: Abisko... | reverse complement strand
GTCCCATCCTTTTGCATGATGACAAGACCTCACTGAGTGGATAAGGTGTGTCTGCTAGATAGATGTGAGGAGGCAACAATGGCGACGAGCACGGCGGTTCTGGATAGCGGCTTGGCAACCAGCAAGATGATTTTGGATGGCGACTTCGAGAAAATCGACTTTCGCGGAGAACTTCGCGACGGGCACCTCGTCAGCAAAGGGATTCTTGCGGATCAAGCGGCGATAGATGCTATCCCTGTGGGAATATACGTCCTGGAAATAGACGGCACCCTGGTGAAATGCAACCAGACTGCGATCGCCGCCTGGGGACGCACGCCGTCTCTGGGCACTTCAGAAAAGTATTGCGGGGCTCACCTTCTTCGCTACCCTTCGGGAGAAGTGATGCCACACGAACTTGCGCCGCCCTCCGTGGTGATCAAAAACGGCGGCACCGTTCGGAACGCCGATGCGATTTGCGAGCAGCCCAGTGGTAAGCGTCTTTTAGCACTCGCCAATATCTTTCCCATCCGCAACAACGACGACGAAGTCATCGGAGCGGTCAATATCTTCCGCCACAATACCAGCAAGACCGTTCCTGGCTTATACACTGCTTCGTAATTGCTTCCTTGATGTGTAAGCCCATCGGAGCAAAGAGAAGGGCGGGACCGCACAACGGCGGGACCGTTCTCTTTTCCCCAAATCCTTAGCGAGCGTGCATTAGCAACACAGACGGGCACGCTTGCGGGGCCATCACCCAGGTCCCCGGTACCCAGCAATAATCGCCAAAGTCGAGATAACCCGGTGACATCACAGATAACCCGGTGGCCTCCTGTCACCTGGTTTAGTCTGTCACCGCTCGTTGGACTGCTCGTCGTCACCGCTCGTCACCGCTCGTCTTTCTGCAGCGTTGCTCGCGTCGGCGCTGCCCGCGTGGCGTGCTGCGGGCGTGGAACCCATGGTGGCGCTGCGCAACGAATGAGGGAGGGATGACTTATTTGGTGGATGTGTGGAGATCCATACGAAGAGTCAGGCTGTTAACCCTCTTTCACGGCGATAACACGGGTTCAAATCCCGTCGGGGACGCCAATAAAATCAAACACTTACAGTAAAATGACACGATCCGACTAAAAAGTCGGGACTTCCACGGGACTAACTTTGAGCTCTTTTTGCATCGGTTATTCAGGGCAACCGGGCGAGAACGGGAATGGTTTGCCGAAAAGGGTAAGCTCTCACTTTTGAGCAGCGATTGTCTTGAAAGTCCATCGAGAACAGGGTTATTTTGGGGATGCGGTTCAAGGTTAGTGCCGAGCGGCCCGCGGCCAGGTCCCATCGGGATGCGCGCCCAGAGCCCAGTGGCGAGGTACCTTCCGCAATTCAAGGCGTGGTATGGCATGGCTTAGCGGGGAAGGGTTCAATGCCGACTCTTCCCCGTTTCGCTTTTATAGCCACGAGAGCGCGAAGCGATCGGTGCGGCGTCCTTGCCCTGCTTCATGGCGGTGACCGTGGCCAGGGGATTGGCCGGGAATATCACCAGGGAAATCCCCTTCAGAATAGCCTTTGAGATGATCCGAACTCCCGCCTTGATGCTGAATCCGTCCGCCGGCAGCCGAAACCCCACCGAGAGTGCTTTTAGGATGCCCGCCTTCGTGCGCGCATAGGACCTCCGCGCCCGCGACGGTGTCCAGCAGTAGCTTCCCCTTCACCAAGAGGCCCAGCGGCGTCTCAGTGAGCGTGCCGAAGCCTATGGTCTGATCTTCCTTGTGCGCGAACAAACAGCGGGCTGCGCTCACCCTCCGCCGCCTTGAAAGCGCCAAGCTCGATGCGGTCCGTCATGCTGGTCGATATTGCCGTATGCCCCATCCATTCTGCCCCACGCGGTCCTCACGAATATCCGTTCGCCGATGGCACGTTGTTCTCCTGCAAAGATTCGTAACAGCGGGCCACATCCATCTGTCTGCCAAATGGAGTAGATCCTGGTCTTGCAACGAGGACAGCCGACGTGTTTTCTCATCGGCGCCCAAATCAATGAACTGAACCTTCCTGCGAACGAGTTCTGTCCACGCAAAGTACTGGGCGATGACGAATAGAGTGTTATTTATGGCATATTAACGCGTGCGTTGATCGCCATTACTCAGGTATGCGTTTAGGAAGTTACTTTTTACAATGTTGAAGAATCGGCTTTGGAGGTCATAAGCCGCTCGCCCCAAAGGCTCACTAAATCGACGAGCGGTCCGCTCCATTTCGGCTCGCCGGTCGGCTTCGGCTTTCTGTAAGGCAAGCCCTGCTTCCACGCGCTGAACGCGAACCTGGCCCCAGATCGCAATGATCGCTGCGACTATTGCGACGAAGGCGGAGATGATGCTGGCGGCTACATCTTTACTCATAGAAGCTGTAATCCTACCTCCACATCACATAAAAACTGTCCTGCAATCCTCTTCTAGGGCTGAAAGCAGGAGCAAGCTTCGTTTCTTACGACAGAGTGCAGGGTCTAAGACAGGCGCAATCTATGGTGCCTTGTCTACCAGATTGAACTTCGACGCTGTCCCCAGAAGAGGGACCTGATAATAGTCAACAGTGGCTGATGGACCTGTTAGCGTCATAAAGGCAAAACAGTTGTTGTACATGTTGTCTGTCGTGCCGAGGACCGTTGTTTTATCCCAAGTCGGCATCGCTCCGTCGAGTGTTTGAAGCTGAGTGGAGCAGGTCGCGTAGGTCTGCTGATCTTCAAATACGGGAACTGCGGATGCGCCGACGCACCGGCCACGCTTCAAATTCATGTATTCCGGATAAATTCCAAGCGTGTGCTCGTGACCCCAAAACCACCATTCTGTTTGGGGAATGTGGTCCTTGAATACGTTGTAGAGATTCGGATTGTAGGCGTAAGCCTGATCGTTTACGGACCCCACGGATGAGAAGGGTGAGAAGAGCTGGTGGTGAGACAACAGCACAAGTTTTTTTTTACCGAGATTGGCCAGTTGCTTCATGTGCCAATCCGCTTCCGACCAGCCATCCTGTGACACCAGCTGAGTCATATTTGTGGCGATATTGAACGGGTTATTGTCGTGGAACCCAGTGTCCATGGCCAGGAACATCCAATTGTCGTTCTGGAGACAGAAGTAGCTAGCCTTCTGGCCGATCTGATCAAGCAGCCAGTAGTAGCCCGCTCCCCCGGAATACATATCGTGGTTGCCGCACAGGGTGTAGATAGGAATGTCTTTTCCGAGGACCGACTGGCAGATGTCGAGGAAATTGACCTTCGCCTCATGCTGCGTGCCGGCGTAATAGACATCCCCAAGATGCAGGAGAACGTCGGGCTTCAGCTTTGCGACCTCCTGCAGCACATTGATCGATACCTTATCCCCGACGCCCCAATCGCCAATGATGGCGATCCTTGATTTCGTGCCAAGATCGACGACCACATTCTGGTTTGGGCGGTATTCCGGCTTTTGCGCCGTCAACTTATATTCTAGGTATGTCGAGAGACATTCTTGCCATCCCCCTAAGTCACAAACCGACTTCTTTAGCTCGTCGGCATATAGGTCGGAATCATGCTGATTTCCGGTCACCTCCGCCCAGAGGAAATGGGCAGCAGTGTTGGCGCAGTCCTTCGCCGGGTTGAACAGAGATTTCAGGTCGAGGATGCCCTTCTTAACTTCCCCTGCGAGCCAGGAGAAGGGTTTTTTCGCGCCGACTGCCATTTGTGCGACGAGGTGAACCGGCACCATGAGGGGGTCTTTAGTCCTGTCCGTGACCGGCCTTGCCCGCAGCGCTTCCAGGGATTTCCCTTCTGCCAGACTGTTCGTCGCGTGCACCTCTAGCGCAGAAGACTGCCAAATCGACAGTCTCGGGTCCCGGTAGCTGTAGTCGTCATCCGCCATGTCGGTCATGAATTTCTCCTTGGCGGACAAGTATACGGGCACAGCAAGAACTGCGGCGACTGTGTGATCAATGAAGTCGGTGTGGTGCCAGCTTCCGTGCTCAATCCACTTATTGATGCTGTAGCGGCGGCGCTCACCCCTTCTCCGGGCGCCAATGATGGGCAGACGTTAGGCGGACTTGTTTCACACTGCTGGATCGCAGAAAGGTCATGAAAGATCCCGACGACATTGACGGTGACGAACTCGCCCTCATTCCGTTAAAGATTCTGTCGACGTTATAAGGCCTTCGGCAGCAATGCTAGGATTCCGCCGATGCCATCCGACGGTGAAGTCGGACAATGCACAGAAATTGCGGACCAGGCCTTCACGAGCTTTAACGCCCGGCGGGAGAACGAGTGGAAAGTCAGGATATCGATCTGGACCTTGATAATCGTGACGACACGCTTGGTGCTACAAAATGAGCTCAAGACCCGAGAGCGCATGTCGTCGTAGGTGCTTGCGCTGATTTTCTCGTTCTTCTTCACGCCGGGCGGACTTCAACCTGGCCAGATGAGTGCAGCCGATCAGCTCCGGATCCACCCATGGACTCGGCGGATTTTGAGTTCTGAAAAGACACTTCCATGGCTTATCGCTGGTTATTGTTTTGTTTAACATACGTCTGCGTTTCGTCTGTGTGTTCCAGCGAAATAGTCCGAATTCTATCCCGGTGGCTGTCAAACTGGCTGTCAATCACATGGACAGTTTTCAGAGGCTCGGGTGAACGCCGCACCAAAGCCCAGTTCGCGCCGGTTGACAGCGAAACGCCACTTGACCTGATTCCCAGGAACCTAAGTTCAGGGCTTTAATCGCCTTTGAGGCTTCGACAAGATGTCGACAAGAAACGGTCCTGCAAGACTTTCTGAAACTGAGCCATTGGGTTAGGACCGAACCGGATGTATAGCTTGGAATCCCAGCCATCGGGGGTTGTCTCCAGACGAAGGCGAGATGCATGTCTATACAGCGCCTCCAAAGCGGTCCAATCACGGCCGTGCTTACCAGGAAGAAACACACTGAGATACCGGGTTCGCTTCGTTTGCAGTCTCAACAGGACGGCATAATATTCCCCAAAATCGCTAAAACTAGCTGGCATCACGAGCAGATCCGTCGCCGGATCGCGCTCGGGGAAGGCTTCCATCACAACATTCTTCAAGACCGGGGCACCAGTGCAAGCATGGTTCGAACCTGCGCTGCTCCAAGACTCAAAGCGTAGTCATAGCCCTCCACCTTGAAAACTGACAGAAAGGCCGCCCGGAATGCGGCGCGGACGTACCTCTCGGGGATGCAAGGGAAGTTCATTTTTAGCTCGATGGTTGCGCCGTCGCGCATGCTGTTTCGCAAATTTTCCACAGCCCCCATGTTGCTGGCTTGTCCGACGATTTGTATTGTGATCGGTTCGTCTGGCGTTTCGGATCCCAGGAGCAATTCGGCTGTGATCGTCCCCTTCTCATCACTTACAGAGGTTCTAATTGGGCCGGCTCCCTCAATCGCATCCAGAGACTTCATCAAATTGATGAGGTGGCTATCGAGGTATGATCCCTGAGTATTGTTACATTTCCAGCACGTCAAAGTTTGGGAGCGTCCTCCAAGCTTCGACGGGACAATGTGCTCGCAGGTCAGTTCCGCGACGTTCTCCAAGTTATACTCTGTTAGACACAACGGACAAGGGACGATACTCTCTGATTTGGCGCAGTTCTTTTTGTAACACAAATGCCTGACTTGACCTCGTATTCCAAAGAGGTAAGGGAGTTCGTGGAAGCCGGACTCAGGCCAGCAGAAAAGGAGGAAGACCATGCCCATTCGAAGAAGGAAAATTGAGTCGATGACCGACGAACTGCTCGTCGAACACGGCATATCGGAAGCTCCTGTTCCCGTGGAACGAATCGCCAAGGCGAAAGGTGCAAGGATTTTTTACCAGTCGCTCGAAAACGATGTTTCCGGTTTCATATTTCGGGATACTGCTCAAACAGTCATCGGCGTTAACACCCATCACGCCCCGGTGCGGCAGAATTTCACAGCCGCGCACGAATTGGGGCATATGCTGCTGCACGATCAGGAAAAACTTCACATCGATCACAGCTTTTTCGTGCGGCTCCGTGATGACGTTTCCAGCCAAGGAACAGACGATGATGAACGCGAAGCAAATCTTTTTGCTGCCTCGCTTCTCATGCCCCGCCGTTTTCTTGAGCAGGACCTCCGAACTGAACAATGGGTCAACCTGCTCGATGACGACTTACTCTCGGGTCTGGCGCGAAAATACGGCGTGAGCACGCAGGCACTCGTGAATCGGCTGAAGAATCTTGGCTACCTTCACGATTAAAGACAATCGGTCACACTAAGGAAAGCCGCGTGGGTCATCGGAGCATTCAGATCAAAGACAATGTCACGGATGCTGCTCTGCCAAATTGCCTCTATTTTCCTTTTACGTTACGCCTTTATGGGCATGTCCTGAAATGCCTGCGTGACCATAACTTCACCGGACTTGATCTCTTTTATCGCATCAAGGATTGCTGGAAAGAACGCGATACACCCGGAAACCTCCTTATAAAGCCGTTGGAGAAAGGTCTGCCCTACAAGATAGGGGAGTGGTGCTTTGACACGCTTTTCAAAGACCGCAGTGAGTCGATGCCGAAGCCATACGCGGAATCGCTCGATGGTGAGGACTTTATGTGGTTCCTGGAGGATGTGGCCGAGGCCGCAGCTTCGTCCGGCTTATTCGGCACCGGTCGGTCACTTGTTCCAATTCTGGCTGCCGTCTCCACAATCAAGGAGCTGTATGAATCTGACGAAGCCGCATATTGGAAATCACTGCAAGGTAGGGGACGACAAAAGCTAACAGATCTCTTTACGCCTTTTTGCACTAGGGAACACCAAAGAATCGACGCGATGAGGAACCTCTACGCTCCCGAGGTTGCGGATCGGATAATGCACGACCGTGAGCTTTGCTGCTTTATCGCTGAAACCGTAATGGACATCGGATTCGATGGTGAGACAACTGAGGGTATTCGGTCGCAATGGGTAAAGCGCGCGGCGTGGCCCGCGCGTGTGATAATGATTCTGAACGCAAGAGACAGGGGCAAATGCGCCAAATGCAAAGCGGACATTACGATGGAACTCGAGGCGGAAAGACACATCGACCACATGTTTCCGATCTCAAAAGGCGGTTGCAACGACATCGTCAATCTTCAGCTTCTTTGTTCCGCATGCAATTCGAAAAAACTAGCGAATACAAGAGAAGGCGCGGCTAGTTCTGTGCCCCAGTACATTCGCCGCAAGCAAGATTCGTAGTTATCCATACCGCACACTCGCTTTTCATTTAGCCGATCTGATCCACAACAAACAGTACTGGCGATAGCTTCGCATCATTCCATCGAAGCTGTTCACGAATCGCCTCTCTGGCGGCGGTCTGAATTTGGGATGGCGCATTCTGGATGTACTCACGTGCCCTACTTGCATCCTCTAGCGTTTCCAGGTACCTCACGACTTCGGGGATCGAGAAATCAGATTTCTGCTTTTCTTTCCAGTTACTAGCGAGGCCGGTCCACACACATCCCTGGAATTCCCGATGCTCCTCCAGCCATCTTGCAATAGCATCTTGCACATTCTTTGCAACGCCGTTCGAGAATTGCCCGTCGGCTGTGCCGCTGTGGATAGACCTGGAAGCGGTTCCTTCGCGCTCTCGCAACGATTCTAGGACTGCGTTCATGTCTTCTGAACTGCAGCGCCCCAAAGTGTCATCTGTCCTGCGCTGCCGGGATGAATGACAACGAGTCAGCCTGCCATCTTTTGAGATACGTGCAAATTCGATCGGCAGAATTGGGCCGTCGCGGTGCCAGGCTGACTTGATTTGCAGGGAGCCCGGACACCATATGAGCGAGCCCCAGCCGACGACCGCGATTTGAATTCTGGACATGGATCGCTCCCGTTTCAGGTCGTGCTTATCTGCTCGCCGGCATCTACTCGTCCGGTTTGTTCGTCAGATGCCTGAAACACTTCCCCTTCAAATGGCTTGATGACATAAGCATGGTGATGATTGAGGAGCAATCGTTCGATTATCCCTGATTTACCCGCATGAGGGCCAGACAACACAGCAACCATGTCCCCCGGACGATACCGAAGCTTAGCTAGCGCCGCTTCATTGCGAGCCTGCTCCCACACCAATTTGGCGCCGAGAGTTTCTTCATGTTGTATACCCAACATTCGATCAGAGAAAACGTAGGCCTTTCGCAAAGGTTCGATCGCCTCGGCCGCTCGTCCCTCTGCGAGCAGCTCCTTTCCCAGATCGGACGATTCACCTCGAATCTTGTGGAGCATTTCGTCGTTGAATGCATAGGAAAATAGCACCCACTCAGATTTCTGGCCCTCCGGATTCTTGACTTGAAATTCGTAGTCGCGCCAACCCAAGCAGGATTCGGGTTCTCCATCCCCGGTTGACATTTCCAGGTAGTCACCGAAATAGATGTTGGGTAAATGCCAAAAATAGTCGGTATTTCCGGCCGGCGGCCCTGTCTCTCCCCGCCGTCGGTGGGTGAGGGTGATTCCGGGCACGAAATTATCGCCGACAAAAATGATACCTGCTCTATATCCGCGATGAAGGCGGCTCTCGTATTCCGGCAGTCTTGACCATGTGACTTCGCGCAGCACCGGAGTTAGCCGACCTCCCGTTGGCTTATAGCCGCGGAGGGCTACCTCCGCCGAGTGATGGAAGGGGACACGGCCTGGCTGGCGAGGCAACATGGTACGGCGAATGAAGTCGAGCCAAGGTGCATCCCTCATCGCGGCTTGGGCCAACATCAAACTAGTGTGGCGAAGCTGCTGAGACACGGTGTCTAGGCGAACCTGAACCTCGGTTTTCTCGCCTTCCAGATTGCTGATCTTCTCTTCTGTTGCTCCTTGAGTTTCCGTCAGTTTCGATTCGATTTCTTCCAGCCTGCGTTGCAGTCGCTCCTTATCCGCAACCAGGGTAGGGCTAAGCCCGCTTGTGATCTTGTCGCGCACTTCCGGGGCGGCGTCAGCGATCTTGTCCATGAGATACTCCGCCAGATCCGCGGTCTGCCGCTCTCGATCGCGCAACTGCTGATAAAGCTGATTGACGAACTCCTTATTGAGCGATGCCAGCAATTCGGCAACGTCAGCGAAATGCTCAATCCAGGGAGCTGGATCGCGTTGCTTCAACTCCTCAAATAGCTCCAGAGTCCGCTCATCCAGCCCATGCGGAGCACCACCCTTGAATGCATCCCTGTTTTTTCGCCAAACCTCATAGAAGCTCCAGGTATCGTCCTGAACATAGATTAGGACGCGCTTCCCAAGGTCCAGTGCATGTCGAAGCTCCGCGTGAGTTGGAGCACAACCCTTATGTTGACCGTATGGTCCCCAATTATCAAAGGCACTCCCGTAGTAACGATCGATGATGCCAATCACTAATGGACATTCTTCCAACGCTCGGAGACACGTTGCATAAGGCGGCATCCCATCGATATGGGGGAATCCTCCATCGTCGGTCATCACCGGTGTGAGTCCGAGGTTGGTGAGCCAGGAACGGATGGAGGCCCGCAAATCTCGCAACTCATGGCATGCCGAACTTACAAACACCTGAAGTGCCAAGCTCATTCTTTCGTTCTCACCCCGCTCAATATTTTACGTGGAATGTCGGACTGTCTTACGGCCGCGTCTTGCGCCGATCATAGAGGCGGGTAGTGGAAACATTAGCATGCCCAAGCCATTCCTGTACCTTGGCGATGTACGCCTCGTTTGAAAGCGCATTCGTGACCGTCGTCGCCCGCATCGAGTGTACGCAGACGCCCACCGCTTCCGCCGCGATGCCCGTCAGCTTCGCATACTTCATCACGATGTTGCGATAAATGGAGCCCGGATCGAGGTGCTTATCCAGCGTACCGGTCCGGTTGTTCGCCACGGGCCGGAAGAGGGGAGAGTCCATGCTTTCGTGGCTCACCGCCCCGCCGTGTTTCCCCGCTTCGAGGTACTCGCCAATCAGCCGTAGAGCCATCGGGTGAACGGGAACAAACCGGATTTTGTCGCGCTTACCCTTCACGCGGAAGTGCGGAACTCCTTGACGAGTTTATATATCGCGCAGACGCAGCAGACACAGCTCCTCACGGCGGATGCCGTGATAGAGCAGGGTGGCGAGGATCGCGCGGTCCCTTACACGTTTCAGCGTGTCCGGGGAAGGGCCTCCAACAATCGCCGCCCTTGCGCATCGCCGAGCGCCGGCGTGCTGCCCTCATTCTTATTGGAGGCTGGACGTTTCACGCCGTCCACCGGATTGCCGATAACAGCGTTTCGCTCACACAGGCACATGCATCCCTCCAGTGGTGCCAAATTCCATTTGCCCGAAAAAACTTCTTCTGGCCCAATACGCCGTTCTATCTGCTCAGAGAGACCACGGTGTTCTTTACGCACTGCGAAATCCAAATCTACCGCATCAAGGTCCAATTATCGGCACGCATCATACTTCCTGTGGCCTTCCGCAAACGCGCAACCACATCACGCCGGGCGGATACGGTGATGCTTTTCGCGCGACCGAAATCAATCCCAGCAGCCCCGGCGCGATCGTACACGCTCAAGACCATGGCGAGCAGCCGCCCTCTGACAATCCCATGACGGCCGACCACTGGATGAACTCCGTGCGGCCATCGTCGACCGCCTGAACTTCTCGCTCCCGCTTACCTGAGGCAAACTGTTCGACGCGCAAAAAGCTCCTCGTCTCCGGCCTCCTCGGGCGCCAGCCCAACGCCAGTTCCGCCACGTGCTGATTTCAGGTTCGCCTGAACTACAGATGAAGCAAAGCGGTGTGCCGCCCGGCTAAGTAGGGAGGATCCAGCCGCAATGCTCGCGCGAGTATCCATGCGCTCCAAACAGCGAGCGAGTATACTTATGAGCGTCGAGAGGGAAATATGGAAAGTCCGAACGAAGCGCAGCGCGAGAGCGACCGAGTTTCGGGACAACTTTCTTTCATTGGCAAATTCATTGACAAGTACTTCTTGCGGCAGCCTTCGTGGGTTCAGTCGTTCACCTTTGTCATATTCGTGCTTCTGTTTGCCTACGGGTTCATTCTATTGCCCGGCAAAGCTGTACTGGAGGGTAATCTCTGGGTTCGCAAGGCCGCTTCACGTGTGTGCCCAGACCCATGTGTGCGGCCTGCCGAGTATTATTCCTTGCGATGGGGTACGACTGACGTCCTAAGTAACTCCAAAGGCCAATATAGGATTGTTGTAAGTCCGCTACAGTACATAAGACTGTTTTCCTCAGGTTCTCATAGGGTAAATATTCTTAAAATAGAGCTGATATCCGGAGAACAGGAGGCCACGCTCAATGGTGCAGAAGAGGAGTTCACGGAAACGTTGGTCGCTAAGGATCAGGAACTGCGACTCAATCGCCTCGAGAATGAATTTGAAAACGCCTACGTTCCCCCTTTCGGAATACAAGCCACATCGAACGTAGTACCTGAACCGCCGAACGACAACTCGCTTATATCAAGGGCGTGGGCTGACACACTTCGGGGGAGATATCGCTTATTCATCCAGGGCATACGCATGGCGGGCGGTCCGACAAAGGCGGACATCTCATTTTCGCTATTCACTGGCGGACAAACTATTGAGCTGAAGCAAGGTCGGGGCGGCCAGGAGCTACCGGTTGGCCCCATTCCCGTGGTTTCGGATCAGAGCGTGGATCTGGGCTCGGTATACTATTTCCCGATTCCAGATCAAGGCTCACCTCCCATCACCGGCATTGTGAGAATGGCTTGGCCAGGCGGCATTTTGGGGCTGTTTTCTGGTACAGAAGAGGATTTTAGCCTTCCCTCGCAGCAGACCATCGACCAGAGCTTCCAGATTTCAGGTAGCAAAGGAAGCATCCTAACCGTGCAACTGTTTGACACGAGTTGCACTGCGCAATCTGCCATCCGGGAGCGTTCCTATTTTCAGATTCCTGACAATCGCTTCGAGAATGAAGTGTTTATTCACGTAGGGGACATGTACCATAACTTCGTGGGTCAGAAAAAGAGTTCGCTATATGTTGTAGTCGGCCCGCATGCCTTGAAAACTCCCGACAATTCTAGCCATTCGGCGAAGCTCGGGCCGGATGAGTTTAAGAAGCTAGAGTTGCAGACACCTTATAGGCTGGACTTTTTTACTGAGGGAGAGCACATAGACTTCGACTATGGACGTGGCAAGTATCGTTTACGCGTCCTAAAGATTAACAACCCGGTTGGGAGCAAGCAAAACGTGATTGTCGACGTCTGTCCTCTATCGGGATGAGTAGCCGGCGTTTTCCCTTTTTCTCCGTTCCATCGCGGTCACCGGATTCAGTCTAGACTCGGTGCGCTTCGCTGAATAACCGGAGGACTCAATCCTATTCAAACGCTCAATCAGGATTCGTATAATCCGGGGGGCTAACTTGACCTTTTCGGGGACGGACGGAATTTCCCCTAATGCCCACGAGGCCGTCTTGACCTAACTTCAGAAGGGCTTGCCAAGCATCCAGAGATGAGACGACTGTCTTGGGTCAGCGCTCATTAGGGGAAATTCCGTCCGTCCCCGAAAAGGGTCCGTCCCCGAAAAGGGTCTAGATTCCTGGAACATCGGGTCGGTGATAAGCGCATCCTTCGCCTGATCCAGAAATGGTTAAAGGTTGGGGTACTGGAAGACGGGATCGTGACGGTCAGTGAGACAGGGACGGGACAGGGAGCGGTGATCTCGCCGCTACTGGCCAATATCTATCTTCACTACGTCTTTGATCTCTGGGCCGAGCAGTGGCGCGGACGAGAGGCACAGGGCGACATGATCATGGTGCGATATGCCGATGATGTTGTTCTGGGTTTCGAACACGAAGCCGACGCGAGGCGCTTCCTGGGGGCTATGCAAGCGCGGCTGGGAAAGTTTTCGCTTGCGCTGCATCCGGACAAGACTCGCTTGATCGCGTTCGGCCGCTTTGCAGCGGACCAACGCGCCCGAGCGGGTTTGGGTAAGCCGGAGACCTTTGATTTTCTGGGCTTCACCTTCATCAGCGGCAAGACACGTCAGGGCAAATTCCTCGTTCAGCGGAAAACCCGTCGTGATCGCGCGAAGGCCAAGCTGCGGGAGATCAAAGACACACTGCGAAGAAAGATGCACCTACCCATTCCTGAGCAAGGAAGCTGGCTTGGGCAGGTCGTCACAGGCTACTTCGCCTACCACGCCGTGCCGAGTAACCTCGGCTCGCTCGTGGCGTTCCATCACCACGTCACCGGCCTATGGCGGCGCACGCTTCGGCGGCGCAGTCAGAAGGACTGTACTTTGTGGTCGGACATGACGAAGTTAGTCTCCCAGTGGCTCCCCCAACCGCGCATCCAGCATCCGTGGCCTAATCAACGCTTCGCCGTCAAATACCCGAGGTGGAAGCCGTATGCGGGAAAGTCGCACGTCCGGTTTTGTGCGGGGGGCGCATAGTGATATGCGTCCCTACCGCGATCTTTATCTCCTGTCCCTTTATCTCCTGTCCCTTTATCTCCTGGACCGGATGTGAAAAAGAGGGCGGGGTGCTGACCACTCGGGAGTATATTGTCTTGGGAACCGAAGGCAAAATGGGAATCCGGACTAATTGGTGTAGGAGGGAACATGCCGAACCCGACAGATGCAGAACGATCTGGCGACGCTAGCACACGCAGCGTGCGGCTATTGACCAGCGCTGGCAACACTGCCAATACCAAGAAGAGCTGGTCAGAATGGTTTGGCGCCGCCAGCAATGGATGGCTGGGATCGAACATGGGGGCGTATGGCGCCGACCAGGCTGCGGGCGCCGTGAGCGGAGCCGCGAAGGACGCTATCGCCGCAAGAGCCGCGGCAACCGCGCTGGGGACTGCTTTGGCCGGCATCACCGGTTTCTGGATGGTGGGCGCGGCCGGGATCGTGGTGATGGACGTCGTGGGCAAGAAGCTGGAAGACAAGGCCAAAGAGTGTGTTCCCCAGGCGGCGTCTGCTGCGCGTGCCGCCGTCAACCGGTTCTATTTCGGCAGCGCCACGCCTGACGTGGAGTTGAACTCCAACATCGAAAAGGACGGAAAGGACCACGCGCTGGAGGCCACGATGGAGCGCATCAAGACGAACTCCGCGCTGTTGCAGGACCTGCTCAACAAGCTGGCGGGGGCGTCGGGCAAACCTTATTATTGCGACGACGCCTACCACATCGGCATCCTGGCTCAAAAATGCGCGTCGACCAAGGGCGAGCTCCTGTTCGACATCGAGCTGCTTCGCGATTTCCTGACGCAGTTGAGGAGCGATCTCGACAAGATCAACCCTGAGGTGATCAACGGGAAGGTGAAAGATCTGGCCAAGGCGATTTGCGACGCCAAAGACGGACGCCATTGGGACAACAGTTGGGGTGCGGCCACCCTGAAACGAATGCTCCGTTGCAGCAAAGAGCATTGTTTT
>Ga0302325_10019355_pt1 | contig 14321 bp, 11 predicted proteins | sample Palsa_T0_2_FD_201948 | JGI IMG/M metagenome (GOLD analysis project Ga0302325, IMG submission 201948) | Peat permafrost microbial communities from Stordalen Mire near Abisko, Sweden - Palsa_T0_2 | ecosystem: Environmental > Terrestrial > Soil > Palsa > Peat permafrost | place: Sweden: Abisko... | reverse complement strand
TGCCGTCTCTGTGCGCGCGCGCCGCGGGGGGCCCGCGGGGGGCGCGGCTCATGCGCCCGCCGCGGCGCGCCCGCGCGCGCCGCGTCCGACGCGCGTCGAGACGAGAACGAGCCCGGAGGCCGAAAGCGCGTAGCCGGCAACGACCGCCGCGACGAGCGCGGGGTCGAGCGCGAGCCGCAGCGGCGGCTCGGGGTCGGCCGCCGAGGCGGTCACGGCGACGAGCGACAGCACCGCGGCCGTGAGCACCGCGCCGGTGAGGACACCCATCACGAGCCCGAAGGCGCCCACCAGAAACGCGCGCAGCCGCAGCTGGCTGCGGATCGTTGCCGGCGAGGCACCCTGCGCCTCGAGATCGAAGAGCTCGCCGCGCTCGTCGCGCCGGTCGGCGGCGATCCCGAGCGCGAGGCCCACGAGCGCGAGCGCGAGGGCGAGGGCGGCGGTCGCGGCAAGCGTCAGGAGCGCCCCGCGGGCGAGCGGATCGGCGCGCAGCGACGAGAGCAGCGCCGCCCGCGAGGTGATCGTCAGGACGGTCGGCGCCGGGCTCGGCAGCGCGTCGGCCCAGAGCTCGTCCGTCGTACCCAGTCCGGGCGAGAGGGCGTTCAGCGCCGTCTCCGCGCTCTGGAGGTCGGCGACGACGGTCTCACCGTCGCTCGAGGGAAAGCGGGAGACGATCCCGACCACCCGGGCGCTGATCCCGCTGCCCTCGACCGAGAGCTCGATCATCCCTCCGGGGCCGGCCGCCGCGGCCACCCCGGGGGTGGCGAGCACACGAAGCGGGGTACCGTCGCTCGGCTCACGCGGCCGGAAGGACGTTGTCTGGTTGTCCGAAAGCGCGTAGGCGACCCGCACCTCAGCCCCGGGCCGCCGCACCGCGCCGGTCTCGCCGACCCAGCCGTCGAAGGCGCGGGCGACGGGCCGGCCGTCGACGCGCGCAGCGGCGAGATCGAGCACGCCGCGGGCATTCGGCTGGAGGCCGATCCCGGCATTCGACGTGAGGAAGCCGCCATTGTCGAGCGCGAGCTCGAGCGAGCTGAGCCGGGCGCCCGCGAAGGGGATCTCCGCGCGCAGCACGACCGTGCGCGCGCCCCGGGTGGAGCCGAGATCGACCGAGCTGAAGTCGCCGAGGGGCGAGCGGAAGAAGGCTCGCAGGTCGATGTTCTGCCCGCTCGTCCTGACCGCGAGCGTGAACGTCCTCCCCGGAGGGAGCGCCGTCGTCCGGAACACCATCGACCGGGGCGGCCGCAGCGCGCCCGCGAGGGCCCCGAGCGAGCGGGCCGAGAAGTCCGCACGCCAGCCACCCGTCGTGGGCAGCGCCTGCCACGGCACGGCCAGGAAGCCGAAGCCGGCCCCGCCGGCGAGGTTGCCCGAGAGCCGCAGCACGGGTGTCGCGGGGCCGCCGTGCCAGGCATGCAGGACGGGCACGAGCTCGCTCAGGTCCTCGTCGAGGAGATAGGGCGCCGGGGCGGCGAACGACGCCTCGTCGCGCTCGCCCTGGGAGAGCGTCGAGCGGTAGCTGAGCGCGAAGAGAGCGAGCCCGAGGCTCGCGACGAGAAAGGTCGCCGTGACCGTCGCGCCGCCCGGGTTGCGCGAGAGCGAGAGCGCGGCCAGCCTGAGCGCGAGCGGCCCGCGACGCCCGAGCCGGCCGACGGCGCGCAGGGCCGGCAGGGCGAGCCGCACCGCCAGCGTCGCCGCCGCGAAGGTGATCAGCGCCGGTACGAGCAGGACGAAGACCCCCGTGCCGCCGTTCTCCTGCAGCGATTGCGGGTCGACCGAGCCGCGCGCGTAGCCGACGGCGACGACGGCGACCGCGGCGAGCCCCGCAAGGTCGAGCGGGCCCAACGCTGCCCTTCCGAGGCGCATCCCCGGCGCCCTGACGGCGAGGTAGAGGAGGGCGGCGGCGACGCAGACGACGCAGGCACCGGCGAGCAGGCCCGCCCGCGACAGGAGCGCGTGAGCGACGACCGCCCACGGCGGCGACCCCGCCAGGGCGGCGACCACGGCGGCGATCGCTCCCCCGGCGCAGAAGCCGCTGATGGTGCCGACGAGCGCGAGCCCACCGCTCTCGGCGAAGGTGTGGAGCTCGACCTGCCAGCGGCGCGCACCCGCCCAGAGGAGCCGCCGGCGCGCGTCCTCCACCTGGCGGCGAAGCGCGCTCGCGGCGAGAACGGTGAACGCGAGCAGCAGCGCTCCCGCCTCGCCGCCGAGCAGCAGCAGCCTGCGCGCAGCGACCCGGGAGGCGGCGAGGGCCGAGGCGAGCTCGTCGGTCGGCGCGGTGACCTGGAAGCTCCCGGAGTGCGCCCCGAGCTCGGCGTTCAGGTCGTCCACCTCGCGCGCGTAGGCGCCGATCGACCAGGGATGCACCTCTCCCGGGCGCAGCGGCACAAACCAGGCGTAGGAGCGGTAGAAGGACGCGAGCAGCGGCGTGCGCGAGAGCCCCTCGACGCCGTCTGCGAGGACGACCGGGGACGGCTGCGGACGGTGGTAGGCCTCCGCGGCCGTCACGATGCCCGACGTCGGCGGCTGGATGAACGCGGCGAACGGGGCTCCCGGGTCGAGCCGTGCACGTCCGACCTCGATCAGGCGCAGGGAGGCGGTCGAGGGGATCGGCCCGCTGCCCTCGATCCGGAGCACCTCGCAGTGAGAGGGCACACACGGCGCCGGGAAACGGCCCGAGATCAGGCGGACGTAGCGGGCGAGGCCGTCGGCCGCGCGCAGGTTGATGTAGCGGCCGCCGATCCCGGCCTCGCTGTAGAGCATCGCCCGCACGGGCTCGCGCCCGGTGAGCGCGACGAGTGCGTTCGAGACCTGCCGGTTGAGCGGGCTCCAGTCGCCGCCGAACGAGCCGAACCAGGCGACCGCGAGCGAGCGCTCGGAGGAGGGGAGGTTCGCCGAGGCTTGCGCGAGTGAGCGGTCCTGCATCACCAGGCGACCGCCGAGCACCGCCGCGATCGCCGCCGCGCCCGCGACGACGCCGATCCCGACGAGCAGCCGCGCCTGGCCGCCGGCGAGAAGGCGCGCCTGTGCGAGCCGCACCGGAAAGAAGACCCGGCGCAGCCATCTCATCGTGCCCGACCGGTTCACGCCGGCATCGCGGCGGGCGCGGGCCGGCGCGCGATCGCCACGCAGACGCCGACCGCCGCCTCGATGAACGATGCGGCCGGGGGCGAGTGGGAGCGCTCGCGGTGGCGGACGATCGCGAGGCGGCGCGGCGGGATCCCGCGGCAGTGGGTGTGACCGACAAGCGGGGTCTGCGCGAGGTCGCCGAGCTCGAGCGGCCCGCGGGCAAGCGGGGAGTCGGACGCGAGCACGATGACGTAGCGGTCGGTGAGAAGCTCGCGCGTCTCGAACGGGCCGGGCGGGGCGGGCAGCTCGACGAAGGAGAGGTCGAGCTCGCCCCGCTCGACCCCGGCGTAGAGCTCGAGGTCGGCGGAGGCCTCGCTGGGCCGCAGCCGCACCTGCGGCCACTCGCTGCCGAACCGGCGCACGAGCTCGGGGAGGACGCGGACGCCCACCGACTCGGTTATCCCGACACGCAGCAGCGCCGCACCTCCCTGTGCCAGCGCCGCAATGTCGGCCTCGGCCGCGCGCAGACGGCCAAGGATGGCCTCCGCGTGCGCGAGTACCAGCTCGCCCGCCGGCGTCAAGGAGACCGGCCCCCCGCCGCGGGAGCGCTCGGCGACGCGCTGCCCCACGATCCGCTCGAGCGCCGCGATCTGCTGGCTGACCGACGAGGCGACATATCCGAGGCGCAGCGCCGCCTTGCGAAACGACCCGGCCCGCGCGAGGGCCTCGAGCGCCGCCAGATGGCGCACCTCGATCCCCGACCACTGATCGGTCCCCATGATCAGTCGGGAAAGATAGTTCAGCCGGGGACAATTTGTCCCGACCCCGGGTCGCGCAAGCGGCAGCGCCCCGTGCCCCGGATTGGTTCCCCCCTTGGCACCCCGGACCGTCTGTCCTGGATCCAGTTGCTGGATATCGGATCCTCTTTTGCGCGATCTTCGCCCTTCTGGTGCCCGAAGGCGCTCTATTGCATCCAGTGAGTGAGCGTTCTGCATACACTCTGGCGTTCGGCGCCCCAACCGCGCGGACGGAGCCCGTGCACTGGTTTCCGGGCTCGGCGCCCCCGCGCCACCTCAAGATCACCGGCGCCGCGCCGGCGTTCGGCTTCGAGCGCTGCGAGGATCAGAGCTGCACGGTGGCGGCCGACGGGACCGCGAGTTCCTGCGGCCGTCTCGCCTGCCCCTCGTGCGGCTGCGGGGGCACGAACCTCGCGACGGCCCTGCTCCTCGACGCCGCGCACGGGGTCGAGGTCCGCTGCAGCTGCGGCTTTGCCTGGGTGCGCGAAACGCAGCCGTCGCTCCTCCTCTCGGCGCTCGCCGCCTCCGGCTGAGAACAGCCGGCGCCGGCGCCGGCGTGCTCTCCGGTCCGCCCGCGCCCGCGGGTGCCGCGCCTCGACGGCTCCGCCGCGCCCCTTTACGCTGCGCCCCCTTTAAACTGGCCGCCATGGATGGCGCGACCAAGGCGGACGAGATCGCGCTCGCGCTCGAAGAGGCGATCGTCTCGGGCGAGCTCACACCGGGGTCGGTGCTGCGACAGGAGCAGGTGTCGGCCCAGTACGCGGTGAGCCGCACTCCGGTGCGTGAGGCGCTGCGGCGCCTGGCGGCGCTCGGCCTCGTCTCCTTCGAGGCAAACCGCGGCTTCCGCGTGCGCACACTCTCCCGGGCGGAGATGTGGGAGGCCTTCCTGCTGCGGGCCGAGCTCGAGAGCCTCGTCACGGGCGTCGCCGCCGAGAAGATGACCGAGCAGGACGTGGCCGAGCTCGAGCGCGCCGAGCACCACTTCTCGCGCACCACGCGGGCGCTCCGCGCGAGGAAGCCCGGTGATGACCGACGCTCGCTCACCGTCGAGTGGATGCGCGCCAACCACGGCTTCCACGACGTGATCTACCGGATCGCCGAGCTGCCCTACATCGAGCAGATCGCGAAGAGCGCCCGTCGCACCTTCTCGGGCCCCGCCGTCTGGGCACCGGGCGACGAGACGATCGACGACCTCTACCTCGCCAACGAGCTCCAGCACGCCTCGATCAGGGCCGCGCTCGCAGCGGGCAGCCCTGACGGGGCGCGTGCCCTCGCCCGGGAGCACGTGCTCGCATCGTTCGACCTGCTCGAGACGATCCTCGAACAGGTCGGCGTCCCGCTCAGCGGCGGCCGGCCGAGCGGCCGCCGCCCCGCAGTCCGCCGCCGCGCCTCGTGAGCCGCTGCGCGGCCCGGCCGGCAGCTCCGAACCCGCCTGCTCGCGCCCGACCGACCGCCGCGCGAACGCGTGCTAACGGAAACCTAACGCGGTTCTAACGGCTGCTTCCCTACGCTCGGTGCGACGTCTTCGCGAAGACGGCTTTCCCCGGACTGCGACCCGTCCGAGAGGACGAGGTCTTCGACAGGACACCTGACGATGCGAAAGGTGGTGGATATGCGACGGACATTGATCCGCCGCTTGGTCGGCGTCGCGACGGTTCTCGTCGTGGCCGGCACGAGCGGTGCGGCGTTCGCCTCGGGTGGCCAGGGGCGCTCGGGCGCGCTGCCTGCGGGCGGGTTCGGCCTCGGCGCGCGCGGCGGTCCCCAGCTCAGGGGCTTCGGCCAGGGCGGCGGCTTCGGCCAGGGCGGCGGCTTCGGCCAGGGCGGCGGCTTCGGCCAGGGCGGCGGCTTCGGCCAGGGCGGCGGCTTCGGCCTCGGTGGCTTTACCGGAGCGGGTGCCGGTCGCCCCGGGACCGTCGGGCCCGGCGCTGGCGTTCTCGACGCGGACATCCTCGATCCGGCCGCGAGCTACCTCGGGATCCCCGTCTCGACGCTCGAGTCCGACCTCGCCGGCGGCAAGACGCTCGCCGAGGAGGTCACCGCGGTCGGCGGCTCCAAGACGGCGTCCGGACTCATCGCGGCGATCGTCGCTGCCGAGCAGGGCATCCTCGCCGCCGACCAGGCGGCGGGCTGGATCACCTCGGCGCAGGAGACCTCGCTCACGACGGCGTTCACAAACGAGGTCACGAACCTCGTCGGCAGCGGTCCAGGGGTTCCCGCTGCACCCAGTCAGTCGCAGGGCGGGCTCCTCCAGACGGCGGCGACCTTCCTGGGCCTGAGCCTCTCGACGCTGCAGTCGGATCTGGGCTCGGGCAAGACGCTCGCGCAGGTCACCACCGCGCAGGGCAAGCAGGTCTCGGATCTGATCACCGCACTCGAGGCCGCCTCGAAGGCGAAGCTCGACGCCGCGGTGAGCGCGGGGAGGATCACCGCGGCGCAGGAGACCAGGATCCTGACCGGCCTGACGACCCGGCTGACCGCGATCGTCAACGGCAGCGGCCCGGACCACTCGTTGAACGGCATCAGGAGCGGCCTCGCACTGCTCGCGACACTGGCGCGAGCGGGTATCTAGCTAGGGCCTCGGGCTCGCGCGCGAGCGTCCGGCCCCCGTCACGCAGCGCAGCTCCATCAGAGCCGGAAACCGCTCGACCGGGCGGTTCTCGGCTCTGCCTCGCCACGGCGAGGTCCGCGAGGCGCACCCGCGCACGTCCAGCCGAACCGCAGCGAGGCGCGGGAGGCTGGGCCCCGGAGGGACCAACCGCCTGCTCGACCCACCGCGGGCGCCTGCGAGCCCCTGCACCCGGGCGCGCGCTAGAAAGAGGCGGAGGTCGCGGACCGGTGCCGTCGCGCCACACCCGTCCTCTCGGCAGCCGCAGCGACGGCCAGCGCGACCGCCGGGGAGACGTCGCGGTTGAAGACGCTCGGAACGACGTACTCGGGACCGAGCTCGTCGGGCTTGACGATCGAGGCGATCGCATGGGCGGCTGCAAGCTTCATCTCCTCGTTGATCCTCGAGGCGCGGACGTCCAGCGCACCGCGGAAGACTCCCGGGAAGGCGAGCACGTTGTTGATCTGGTTGGGGTAGTCGGAGCGGCCCGTGGCGACGACGGCGGCGAGCCCTTCGATCTCCTCGGGCGCCACCTCCGGCGTCGGGTTGGCCATCGCGAAGACGATCGCCCCCGGGGCCATCGAGGCGATCGCGGCGCGGCTGACCGCTCCCGGGCCCGACAGCCCGATGAACACGTCGGCGCCCGCGAGCCCCTCTTCGGCGGAGCCCCTGAATCCATCCGGGTTCGTCCGCTCGGCGTAGTCCGCCTTCCAGGGCCCGAGCCCGTCTCGGCCGTCGTGGAGCGCGCCGCCGCGATCGAAGCCGATGATCGAGCGGACGCCGAGGGAGAGCAGCATGTCGGTCGTCGCGACCCCTGCCGCACCGACCCCGACGAGCACGACCCGGACCTCATGCGGGGACTTGCCGACGACCCGGAGCGCGTTCAGCAACGCCGCGGTCACGACGATCGCCGTGCCGTGCTGATCGTCGTGGAACACCGGTATGTCGAGGGCCTCCTGCAACCGTCGCTCGACTGCGAAGCAGCGCGGCGCCGAGATGTCCTCGAGGTTGATACCTCCGAACCCCGGCGCGATCGCGGCGACGGCGGCGACGATCTCGTCCGGGTCGGTGGTCGCGAGGCAGATCGGCCACGCGTCGACGCCCCCGAACTCCTTGAACAGCATCGCCTTGCCCTCCATGACGGGCATCGCGGCCTCCGGGCCGATGTCCCCGAGCCCGAGCACCGCCGTGCCGTCGCTCACCACCGCAACCGAGTTCTGCTTGATCGTCAGGTTCCAGACCTTGCTCACGTCCTCGGCGATCGCCATGCAGACGCGGGCGACACCCGGGGTGTAGGCCATCGAGAGGTCGTCCCTCGTCTTCAGCGGTGACTTCGACGCCATCTCGATCTTGCCCCCGAGATGAAGGAGGAAGGTCCGGTCGGAGACGTGCTCGACCTCGACCCCGGCGACCGCCGAAACCGCGGCGACGATCTGCTCCAGGTGGTCGGCGCTCGCGGCGTCGACCGTGATGTCGCGCACCTTCTTGCGGTGCTCGACGCGGACGAGGTCGATCGCCCCGAGGCTGGCGCCCGCGTCGCCGATCGCGCGTGCGACATCCGCGAACGTGCCGGGTCGGTCCTCCAGGTGGAGGCGAAGCGTGGCGCTGAACGAGGCGGAAGGGTGGGCCGGGGCGATGGGCCAATCCTTGCAGATGCACCGTTCCGGCCGACTGCGCAGGGGTGCCTGCGCGTCGCGCCGGCAGCGAACGGTTTTCTCCTGATCGATCGGTCCCGGGTTTACTGGAGGCTCGGCTACCTGGCAGACGGGTCTCTGTCGTTGTCTGTCCTAGTGGTTGTCTGTCCTGTCGTTGTCTGTTCCTGCATGAGATATCAATCCGTGGAACGCCTGCTTGTCGACACCCCGAACGACAGCCCGCCGCCCCGATGCCAGCTTCCCGGCCCACACGCACACACCGACGCGCGCTGGACGTCACGGCGGCGGAGACGAGACCCTCAGTAGCGTCGAATCCCCGCGGCCGTCCCGATCACGATCAGGGGCGAACTGCCGGGCCGCAGCCAGCGGAGGAGCTCGACGAGCTCTCCGCGCGGCAGCGCAACACAGCCGTCGGTCGGAGCACCGAACGAGACGTGGATGAAGATCGCCGAGCCCGCGCCCGGGATGACCGGGCGGGTGTTGTAGTCGATCAGCGCGAAGTAGGCGTAGGCGCTCGGCGAGAGCCACAGCGGCTCGCTCGCACCGCTGAAGCCCGGCCGCTCGCCGCAGGAGAGGTGGACGAAGGTGTTGTAGGCGGGCGAGCTCGGATCCTCGTCCCACCAGTCGCCGCAGACGAGCCGGTGGTAGCGATAGGCAACCCCGGGGTCGGCGGCCGCACCGTAGATCACGGTGCCGATGCCGAAGGCGCCCGCGGGCGTCGTCTCGTCGCCCTCCCGGTGCCGGGCCGAAACGCCGTTTTTTCCGAGCCAGGCCGACCAGGGCCCGGCTGTCTCGAGCCAGCAGCTCCCGGCCCGGCGCCACAGCGAGAGCGAGCCCCTCGTCGAGGTAGCCGCGGGGGCAACCACGGTGACGAGCTGGCGCGCCGAACCGGTCGCGGAGAGTTCGCCCGCGAGACTCGCCGCGCAGAACGCCTTCCCGCCGGCGAGGCTCGTTCCGCAGGCGAGCAGCGAGGCGACGCCGATCCCGGTCGCGGCCAGCAGGCGTCGTGTCCGTGCCCGCAGCACCCTCGAACGATAGGCGGATCGACGCCCGTGAGCTGCCGCTCCGCCCGAGGCGCGCGGGCCGAAAGCCTCCCTCTCGACGGTCCCGCCCGGCGGCGAGGGCACGCGGGCGCGCGGGAGTCCCCGCCAGCGGCCCCGGGCTGAACTATCGTCAGGGTCGTGGTGCTGCCGTCCACGTTTTGCTCCGCCCTCGACGAACTGCTCCCCGCAGACGCGGTGATCGCCGAGCCCGAGCGCCTGCTGACCTACGAGTGCGACGCGCTCACCGGTCACCGCGCCGTCCCGGAGCGCGTCGTCCTCCCCGCCTCCCGCGCCGAGGTTCAGCGCGTCGTGGCGCTCTGCCACGCCCACCGCGTTCCGTTTGTGGCGCGCGGCGCGGGCACCGGCCTCTCCGGCGGGGCGCTTCCCGTCGCAGGCGGCATCGTCATCTCGCTGGCCCGCATGAACCGCATCCTCGAGATCGACCCCGAACGCGCTCGCGTCGTCGTCGAGCCGGGGGTGACCAACCTCGCGATCACGAAGGCCGTGGCCGAGCTCGGCTTCTTCTACGCACCCGATCCCTCCAGCCAGCAGGTGTGCACGATCGGCGGCAACGTCGCGGAGAACTCCGGCGGCGCACATTGCCTCAAGCACGGGTTCACGGTCAATCACGTGCTCGCGGCGGACGTGGTGCTGCCCGACGGCGAGCTGGTCACGCTCTCGCGCGAGGACACCGGGCCCGACCTGCTCGGGGTGTTCGTCGGCTCGGAGGGGACGCTCGGGATCGCGGTCGCGATCACGGTGCGCGTGCTGCGCACGCCCGAGACCGTGCGCACGCTGCTCGCCGGATTCGAGAGCACCGACGCCGCCGGCGACGCCGTCTCACGCGTGATCGCGGCCGGGATTCTTCCCGCGGCGATCGAGATGATGGATGCACTGACGATCGAGGCCGTCGAGGCGGCCGTGGCTCCCGGGTATCCCGCGGGGGCAGGCGCGGTCCTGATCATCGAGCTCGACGGGCCGGCGACCGAGGTCGGGATCGACTCGGCGGCCGTCGAGCTGATCTGCGCCGAGGCGGGCGCTTTCGGGCTCCACGCCGCCGAGAGCCCGGAGGAGCGCGCGCGCATCTGGCGCGGCCGCAAGTCGGCCTTCGCGGCGATGGGCCGCATCTCGAACAGCTACTACGTCCAGGACGGGGTCGTCCCGCGCACCAGGCTTCCAGAGGTGCTGCGCAGGACCTCGGAGCTCGCCGAGCAGTACGAGCTGCGGGTCGCGAGCGTCTTCCATGCCGGGGACGGCAACCTCCACCCGCTCGTTCTCTACGACGAGCGCGTGCCGGGCGAGTCGGAGCGCGCCGAGCGCCTCGCCACGGCGATTCTCGACCTGTGCATCGACGCCGGGGGCTCCCTCACCGGCGAGCACGGCGTCGGTGTCGACAAGGCCTGTTCGATGCCGAAGCTCTTCAGCCAGCGAGACCTCGAGGCGATGCGGCGACTGCGCGCCGGCTTCGACCCCGACGGTCTCGCCAACCCGGGCAAGATCTTCCCCACCCCGCGGCTGTGCGGCGAGGTTCCCGGTCCCTACCGCACCCATCCACTCGAGCGGGCCGGGCTTGCCGAACGTCTTTGAGCCCGGATCGCTCGACGAGGCGGCGGAGCTCTTCGTCGGCTCGAGCTCGGTGTCGATCGAACGGGAGGGCGGCGATGTCGTACTCTCGACCGCACACATGAACCGCATCCTCGAGCACGAGCCCGGCGACCTCACAGTCATCGTCGAGGCCGGCCTGCGGCTCTCCGAGCTCCAGGAGGCCCTCGCCCCCCATGGGCAGATGCTCGCACTCGACCCTCCCGGCGATCCGACACTCGGCGCCTGCCTCGCCGGCGACCTCTCCGGGCCGCGACGCCACCGCTTCGGGGCGATGCGCGATCTCGTGATCGGTGTCACGATCGTCCTCGCCGACGGGACGATCGCGAGCTCGGGCGGTAGGGTCGTCAAGAATGTCGCCGGCTACGACCTCGGGAAGCTCTTCTCGGGGTCGCGTGGGCGGCTCGGCCTGATCGCCCGGCTCGCCCTACGGCTGCATCCGCGACCCTCGAGCGAGGCGACGGTCGTCGTCGAGACCGACGACCCGCGCGGGCTCTGGCAGGAGATCCAGGCCTCGCGGCTGACACCGACCGCGGTCGACTTCCTGCCTCCCCGGCGCATTGCGCTCCTGTTCGAGGGTCCGGCGGCGGGCGTCGAGGCCCAGGTCAGCTCCTGCCCCGGAGACGTCTCCGACGCGAGCGTCTGGGCGGAGAGCGGCGCGCGCCAGCGCAGCGCTCTCGGTCACGAGCCCCTCCTCTGGCAGGACTGCCTGCTCGCCCGCCCGGGAGTCGGGATCGCCTACCTCGCCCGGCCGGACGAGCGCGGCTGGTCGCCACTGGCCGAACGCGTCCGCGCCTCCTTCGACGCGCAGGGCATCCTCCGCTGATGGACCAGGCGCTGATCGACGACTGCGTGCACTGCGGGTTCTGCCTCCCGACCTGTCCCACCTACGAGCTCTGGCACGAGGAGATGGACTCTCCGCGCGGCCGCATCTGGCTGATGCAGGCCACACTCGACGGAACGGTCGAGCTCAACCGCACCGTCGCCGAGCACTTCGACCGCTGCCTCGGCTGCATGGCCTGCCTCACCTCCTGCCCCTCCGGGGTGCGCTACGACCGGCTGATCGAGCTCGCCCGCGAGCGAGTTGAGCAGGAGGTGCCGCGCCCCCTGCGCGAGCGGTTGCTCCGGAGCCTCGTCTTCAGCGTCTTTCCCCACCCCGAGCGGCTGCGCCTCGCGCTGCGCTTCGCCGCGCTGCCGGCACCCGGGCCGTTTGCGCCGCTCAAGGCCCTCGCCCCTCCCTGGCGGGAGGACGTCGCCCCGCCGGGCGAGACGCCGGCGAGGGGAACGCGGATCGCGCGCGTCGGCCTGCTCACCGGCTGCGTTCAGTCGGTCCTGTTCGGCGAGGTGAACCGCGCGTCGGCGCGCGTGCTCTCCGCCTTCGGCTACGAGGTCGCCGCCTCCTACGGTGCCTGCTGCGGCGCGCTCCACCTGCACGCGGGCCTCCGCGAGCAGGGTCTCGAACGCGCGCGGCGCGCCTCGGCGGCATTCGCCGAGATGGGCGTGGAGGCGATCGTCACGAACGCCGCCGGCTGTGGATCCCACCTCAAGGAGGCCGAGCTCGACCTGCCGGTCCTCGACATCTCGGAGGCGCTCACGCGGGGGAACACCCCCGCGCTCAATCCTCTCGCCCGGCGGGTCGCCTTTCAGGAGTCCTGCCACCTCGGTCACGCCCAGGGCGTCCGCGAGCAGCCCCGCGCGCTCCTGCGCTCCATCCCGGATCTCGAGCTCATCGAGACGGCCGAGCAGGAGCTCTGCTGCGGGAGCGCGGGCATCTACAACCTCGTGCAGCCGCGGGCGGCCCGAACGCTCGGCGACCGGAAGGCGGCCCACGTGCTCGCCGCCGACCCCGACCTGTACGTGAGCGCCAATCCGGGCTGCCTGCTCCAGGTCTCGGCTGCGCTGCGCCGCGCCGGCCGGCCGCTCCCGGCCGCACATCCGGTCGAGCTGCTCGACGCCTCCCTCCGGGGCGTCGCGCCGGCGCCGATCAGGCTCTGAGCCGCCGAGCGCGATACGTCGACCCTGCGCTAGAGTCCGGCCGTGTTCCGCCCGTTTGTGCGAGGCGTGGGGCTCGCGTTCAACCCGCGAGCTCGCAGGGTGATCCGGGGGGCGGTCGCGCTCGCGCGGAGCGAGGAGGCACGCGAGCTCGCCGCCGGGGCGCGGAAGGTCGCCGCGAGCCCCGAGGGCAGGAGGCTCGCCGCCGAGGCCGTCCGGGCCGCCTCATACCTGAGCAGGAGGCTCGCCGCTCCCGAAGGCCGGGATCGGGTCAGGGCGGCCGCTCGCTTCATCGCCGCGCACCGACGCTGAGCACCACTCGCCGAGCCAGGTCGGGGCGGGTCGCGCCCGGACGGAAACGAGGGCCGCACACCGCGGCCCAGACGAGCGGGGAGCAGCCGGACGGCGGCGCAAATATCATCAAACGCCCCCGTGTCCACCCCTCGCATAGACCGGCCCTGCAGCCATCGCCCTGTGACCGTCCGCGACGCGCTCCGGGCGCGGGCAGCCCGGCGCCGTCCGCTCCTCGGCCGTCCATCGGCGCGACGCGCGTGCCGAGCGCCACTCCGATCGGCTGCCAGACACGCGTGCGCGGGAGGCTCGCTGTCTGGGCATCGCCGGCTCCTCGGAGAGGCGCGCAGGCCTCGCCTCGACCGGCCACTGCGGCCAACCGCGCGCGGGAGTGACAGCTTCCTCGAGCCGCGCCGGCCCCGGACGCGTCTCGCGCGGGTCGCGCCGCCGCCGATCGCCTCCGAGCCTCCGCCGGGGGCAGGCCGGAATCCTCGGCCTCGACACACGACCCTCTCGAAGAGCTCGACCCTGCGCCGCTAGGTGCCGCTCTCCCCGCGCGAGCAGGCCGAGCGAGCGAGGCTCTCCTCGACCGGGCAGCGGTCCGCGCGCATCGCGTCCGGCCTCGCCTCCTCCTGGCCGCCCTTTCTCGCCTGGCTCGTCGCGACGACCGTCATCGTGGTCACCTGCATCGCCGAGGGCTGGCCCCCGCTCGACGCGAACAGGACCTGGGTGCGCTGGGACGCGGCGCTGTACCTCTCGATCGCCAGGGGCGGCTACACCCTCACGCCGTGTGGGCCCGGCCTCTGGTGCGGAAACGCCGGCTGGTTTCCGGGGTACCCGTGGCTCGTCGGCGGGCTCCACCTGCTCGCACTGCCGTTGGCCCCGACCGGGCTCGCCGTCGCCTGGCTCGCCTGGCTGGCGACGCTCGTCCTCGTCTGGCGGGCGTTCCTCAGCCATCGGCCGCTCGCGGAGGGCGTCATCCCCCTCGCCTACGCGGCCTTCGCGCCTGGCCTCGTCTACGACTACGCGCTGTTCCCACTCTCCCTGCTGTCTCTCTGCACGGTGGCGGCCCTGGCACTCATGCAACGCCATCGCTGGCTCGCGGCCGGGCTCGCCGCGGCCATCGGGACACTCGCCTACCCGGTGGGCGCCGCGCTCGCGCCCGCGGCTGCGCTATGGCTGCTCGCACGGCGCGGGGTGCCGCTCGCCGAGCGGCTGCGGCGCGTCGCGGCCTGTGCGGGCCCCTCGGCCGTCGCGCTGGCGCTGTTCACGC
>Ga0302325_10019354_pt1 | contig 14321 bp, 12 predicted proteins | sample Palsa_T0_2_FD_201948 | JGI IMG/M metagenome (GOLD analysis project Ga0302325, IMG submission 201948) | Peat permafrost microbial communities from Stordalen Mire near Abisko, Sweden - Palsa_T0_2 | ecosystem: Environmental > Terrestrial > Soil > Palsa > Peat permafrost | place: Sweden: Abisko... | reverse complement strand
AGGCATGACATGTCAGTCCTGCGTCAAAGCGGTGACATCCGCACTCACAGCGGTCGAGGGCGTCACTAACGTCTCCGTCTCTTTGCCGAACTCATCAGCTACTATCAACTTTGACCCCTCGATCGTCGAGGAAGATCAGATGATCGAAGCCATCGAGGACTGCGGATTCGATACTACACCGACGGAACAGGATACTTCGCCACTACTGAACAAGGAGTCTTCGGAGTTGTTGACTTCTCTTCCTCCGATGAGTGTTGCGGATGTCAAGCAGAAATCTGCAACTGGTGTCGAAAATATCGCAAAATCAGTGCTGTCAATCCATGGAATGACGTGCGCGTCATGCGTCGCAAATATAGAAAAGATGGTGTCGCCGGCGACAGTACCGGGACTGATATCCATATCTGTGAATCTTATGTCGGAGCAAGCGATGGTGGAGCACGACGCTTCGATTGTATCGGCCGAGAAAATTGCAGAAGCAATAGATGACGTTGGATTTGAGGCAGCTGTGGTATCTACGAAGGAGGCTCTTTCCGATAACACCTCAACCGACCCCACGATCGATACTACTACTCTCAAGATCTTCGGAATGACGTGTGCGTCGTGCGTCAACGCTGTGGAATCGGCGTTACTGACTCTTCCAGACGTCAAGTCTGCGGTGGTCAATCTCACAACACAGGAAGCTCGAGTTGTATATCAAACAGATAAAATCGGAATTCGGGACCTCGTTCGGACGGTAGAAGACTCTGGATTTGATGCTATTGTAGCGGACGGTCAAGACAACACCACTCAGTTGGAATCTCTTGCACGAACACGAGAAATTCAACAATGGCGCAGAGCATATCAGTCTGCTGCTTTATACGCCATTCCAGTCTTCCTGATTTCGATGGTCATAGGTCATTGGGATTGGGGCCACGCTGTCGTCATGTACTCTCTTCCATTTCTACCCGGATTGTACCTGTCAGATGTCGTCTGTCTATTGCTCACTATTCCGCCTCAATTCGGCATCGGCAAGTTATTCTTTCGGCCTGCCTTCAAAGCCCTTCGTCACCGCTCAGCTACCATGGATGTCCTCGTTACTTTCTCTACTTTATCCGCTTTCGTCTTCTCGTGTTTTGCCATGGTGGTAGCACTTCTTCTTCCTCCTCATTCGAAGCCAAAGACTTTCTTCGACACCTCGTCTATGCTCCTCTTCTTCGTTTCAGTGGGTCGTTACCTCGAGAACCGTGCCAAGGGACAAACTTCTGCTGCATTATCACGATTAATGTCGTTAACACCCTCGAATGCCACGATATATGCTGGAGCCCAAGAAGAACGGACCATTCCGACGGAATTACTCCAGAAGAATGATGTAGTTATTCTTCGTCCGGGCGACAAGGTTCCAGCGGATGGCGTTGTTGTAGCAGGGGAGACATATATCGATGAAAGTATGGTTACAGGAGAGCCTATGCCGGCATTCAAACAAATCGACGACCTTGTCATCGGTGGTACAGTAAACGGATCCGGACGTATTGATTTCCGGGTTTTGAAGGCCGGCAAGGACACACAATTATCTCAAATTGTTAGGATGGTTCGAGATGCACAGATCTCGAAGACGGAAGTCCAACGGTTTGCGGATGTTGCTGCAGGGGTGTTTGTGCCGTTTGTATTGGGAATGGGATTATTGACATTTATTATCTGGATGGTGCTCAGTCATGTTCTCCCTCAGGGTAAGTTGCCTATGATGTTCTCAATGGATGGGGGAGGTGATGAAACCAACAAAGTTATGTTGTGTCTCCAACTCTGTATATCGGTTATCGTGGTGGCTTGCCCGTGTGCTCTTGGCCTTTCTACTCCGACTGCTGTCATGGTGGGCACCGGCGTAGGCGCGTCGAACGGAATCCTCATCAAGGGAGGCGCAACTCTCGAACAAGCAACAAAAGTTACGCGTGTCGTGTTTGATAAGACGGGAACATTGACCGTTGGCAAGATGACCGTCGCAACTTCCGAGGGCGGTGTTCAGATTGCCCCACATTGGAATCGTTCCCCCGAGCTCAGGAAGGGGTTTTGGAGATTAGTGTCTGCTGCGGAGGATGGTTCGGAACATCCCATTGGGAAGGCGATCTCCCGAGAAGGCAAAGTTCAACTTGGTCTTGTTGAGCCTGAAACACCGATCACACCAACCGCAACTGTCAACGTTGATGCTCTTGTGACCGAGTTCTCTGCCATTGCAGGGAAAGGTGTTAAATGCTCGGTGACGCCTTCGGCTTCAGACAACAGCAAACCTAGCTTCCAAGTTGTGGTCGGCACACTTGCCTTCCTGGAGGAACTAGGTATTTCTGTTCCCGAACATATTGCCATGGACGGTGGAGTGGTACAATCACATCAGGAACAAGGACGCACATGTGTTGTTGTAGGGATCGATGGAGAGTATGCCGGTTGTCTTGCTTTGAACGATCAAGTCAAGGCTGGTGCAAAGAGAACTATCGCTGCTGTGAAACGGTTAGGAATGGCTGTTGCTCTGGTCACTGGAGATCAAATTGGCACGGCTTTGCGTGTTGCCAAGGACGTCGGGATTGATAAAACCGCGGTTTGGGCTGGAGTCTCGCCTCAAGGCAAAAAGGACTTGATTCAACGAATGCAACAACAAGGCGACATTGTTGCAATGGTACCGTCTTGCCGAATCGTATCTAATGATAGGTTGGTGATGGTATCAACGATTCTCCGGCACTTGCCGCGGCAAATCTCGGCATCGCATTGAGTTCCGGGACCGATGTAGCGATGGAGGCCGCTGATATCGTCTTGATGCGTCAAAAATACGCATTGGCCGACGTCCCCGCATCTCTCCATCTCGCACGCTATACCTTTCGCCGTATTCGGATGAACCTCTTCTTCGCAGTAATATATAATTTCATCGGCATCCCTTTTGCGATGGGAGTGTTCCTTCCATGGGGACTACGTCTCCATCCCATGATGGCAGGCCTGGCAATGGCAGCTTCGAGCGTCAGCGTCGTATGCAGCAGTCTTTTGCTCAAGCGTTGGAAACGTCCCAAGTGGATGGTGGACAGCGATAGTGAGACGGAACAGGAGGAGTTGAGGAGACGTATGCGGTTAGAACAGCAAGAACGGGGTTCTGAAAGCATTTGGTGGAGGCGGTTGATGAAACCGGATCGTCAAGAGGGTGATTACGAGTATTCCAGAGTACCGGCGCCATTAGCGTTGGAAGCGGTTTAGATTTGCTTTTGGGATTCACTGGCATTTTTGTATTACGAGGGATCCAATTGCTGTAGATAATTATGGATGCAAATCATCGCTATCCCATAAGCAAAGCTGTAAGCTAAGCTCATCTGATCTGATCCCTTGGGGTCCGTGTGATTTCCTGGCGGTTCTGCCGTTTCGAACGCCACCAGGGTAAGGGGGCTGCACGCGCCTCACCTTCGCGTCAAAAATCGCCTCGACGAGACACCTGAAATAAACCTGCAAGAGCCACAGATCGCGCGCTGGATCTATCTAACAATCCGTCTTCTCTCCCAGCCCAGCACGGTACGATCCCGACACCCGATCCGTCCCCGTCAAAACCATCGCAAGGTATTGAAGTGTCTTGATCCGCTGACAACGTACAGGGTCCACCGATTCTGGGGTTCTCGAGCTTTCGGTGCTCGGGATGCCGTCTCCCATGGACGAACGTGACAATGTCATTAACATTGACCATACCATTAATGATGGCCTGAAAAGAAAGTTAGACAGCTCGTTAGATGAGTTGGGCTTTCCTTGTAAGAAGGTTGCATTCTCCCCTGGCAAACCAGCGACGCCCGATTCACAGTCTACGCCGACGGCGCCGAATTCCGCGGTACAGAAACCGAGTAAAGCGGAAAGAGAGACGCAGAAGGCGGAGAAATCAAAGGAACGCGAATTGGAGAGATTAAAGAAAGAGCAAGAGAAATTGAAGCGTGAGGACGAAAGGCGGAAGAAAGAGGAAGAGAAGCAGAAACGAGAGGAAGAGCGATTAAAGAAGGTATTTCTATGCAGGATTGGATTAATAGATAGCAAGCGGAAAAAGATGAGTTGAAAAAGAAAAAGGATGCGGAGAAGGAGGAGGCTCGCAAGGAACGGGAAAAGAAGGAACGCGAAAAGGATGAACAGCGGCGGAAGAAGGAGGAGGAAATTGAAAAGAAAAACAAAGTATTTCCTGCGTATTCACTATTGACGTTAGGCACAACTTCGTCTCAATAACTTCTTCTCAGCACCAAAGAAAAAGCCTGATTCACCATCACGGCCTGGTATGCCATTATCTTGGATGACTTAACAGTAGCGGAAGCAATCTCGGATTATCAACGATATTTTCAACCTTTCCATGTTCGCCAAGATGTGGTGGTAGCACCGATACATCGATTTATGCGAGATCCATCAACATTACCAACCACCACTGCATTGATAGACAGTGTTCTCTCCCACCCAGAGTCCAACCTACCAGATTCAAGTACTTCCTTTCTCGTAACTCTTTAACAATAGTTTGCGAACGTCTCGACACGCTAATCCCCGCGTGCAAATACCGTCGGCCAACCCCCCGCACCCGCATTCAGCGCACAGCCAAACAACTCATCTCACTAATCAACGAACCGCCCTCCGCCATCGACCCCTATGATCTCATAAAGAAGCTCCCCCCCAAACATCTGCAGTTCGCAGAAAATGTCCGGCCAGCATACAACGGCACCTTCACACGGCGCACAAAACTCACCCCTCGCAACCCGTTTAAAAGGGACAACGAAGTGTTCGCTTATGATTACGATTCAGAAGCAGAATGGGAATTTGAGCCGGAAGATGGAGAAAATCTGGACGACGAAAGTGCTGCTGATGATGAAGAGATGGGGAGTATGATGGGTGATTCGGGCGATGAGGAAGATCATGCGTTCCTCGATGACGAGGATGATGATACCGACACGAAGAAAGGGAAACTGGGAAAGAGATGTGTTGCGCCGCTTGTGCCAATGATCAAAGGGGTTTGCTGGGAAGTGAAGGGAGTACAGCGTGATGAGGTTTTGGCGGGAATGAAGGTCACTGTGTTGTTATTTGATGACAGAGGAGAGAGACTTCCAGGACCGATTGATCCTCACAGTTCGCAATACTGGGTGTCAGATATGCCCCCTCCACCCCCACCGAAATTCGATACTCAGATGGTGATAAAGAAAGTCGACGCGAATGGAGGGATCGAGTTAATCAAGGCTGGATCGAAAGCTAAAACACCATTCCCAGAAGCATTGTTGTGTGAATTCGTCAAGGCAATTCGGGGGTCAACGCATAATCAAATTCTTCTTGTCGAGTTGCTTAAGATACAGTATCGTCTCGCGAGATTCAAGCTAATATAGATTTCCTGCGGCTACCAAAGGAGGGATTATTGAGAAGTTGAAGCAGATTGCTTTTCGGACAGGAAAGAAAGATACAGATCATTGGGAGATTCGGAAAGAAGTTCTTGCAGAATTGGGATTGTAGAGGGTTGGCTCGTTCATTTTGCCCCGGGACGGTTGGGATTGCATGGGATACATATGTCATATTAAATGATTAACGATAATAAATCACAGCTTTCATCTGAAGTGATTCATTATGAACTTTTTGATTCCTAAACACGGAAACTAATAATACCTAGAAACACCTAACTACCAAATTCACCCAGTTTAGATACCACCGTGACGTCCAGAGCCAGTGCCAGTTGCAGAGGAACCGGTCTGAGATGGGTGTGTTCCCTCCTTCAATTGTTGTCCAGCAGCAACGCGCTCGGGATCATTGGTAATCTTCCCCGTCATCGTTTCAACGGTGCCCTTGATCTTCTCGCCAAGAGAAGCTTTGTGGTCGCCCTCAACGGTGGATGCGCCGGCGTGGGAACCGCTCTGAGTGCCCATGGTGTGCATTCCAGTATGAGTACCGGTAGCTCCCGCAAGATTGCCTGTCTCACCGCGTCCAGCTTCATAACCGGTATGGGTGCCGGTGGTGCCTGTACCAGGAAGACGACCCTCGCCTGTGCCGAGAACGTTTCCGGGGACGTGGGTGCCTGTGGTATGCTCCCCGTGGTGATGGCCGTGATGATGGTGTTCGCCGGCAACACCGGTTCCAGCTCCCATACCCGTCAAACCAGCACCGGTGGATTGGTCGCCGTAAGCGTCGCCGAGTCCTCCTGTTGTACCAGTCATCCCAGTCATCCCCGTACGGCCTCGGCCTTCTTCCATATTTCCGACGCCACCAGCACCGGTGCTGTATCCCTCGCCGGTGCGACCTCCCGCGGTTTCAGAATTGTCCCACATTGCTTTCCTGGCAGCATCGATTGGGTGCCTGGCTGCACCGCCGGCAGTGATTCCGGAAGACGTGTTTGAATTATCAGTTGAACGTGTGTTTTGAGAAGACATGATTTGTTTTGACTAGAGAGACGGCCAAGGCGTGTGCTCCGTATATATAGCACCTCGCCCCTGAGTCCAAGGCTGTTGCGTCATGATGGACAACGGGCTCACTAAGCAATCCAAGGCTTCTAACTTTCCTTGAGCTTCCTAGCCACGTTCTGCGCTTCGACACGAGAGCTTAACTTTCCGCGGGATGACCAAGTATGACGTTCCTTCTCTGTCATCGTCGTCGTGTGGTTCGTTCCTTGAAGATCCTTCTCACATGCGGCTTGGTGCGTACGGAGCGTGGAGTGGCTGGTAAATGTGGCGCAGACGTCATGTAAACCAGGTGACGAGGATCAGATCAACCTCGTGCGGACTTTATTCAGAGAGGCTCTCGAAGGCGAGGATTGGACAAGTGCTTTGTGCTGGACCTATCAAGCATATCTTGGCGCAAAACAAGGTTTGCCAAGGTTTCTCGGAGAGAGACCGGTGGCGCATGGTGGCGAGCGAGACGTTCCATTCAGGCGGCCGGACAACCGGCTTTCTGCTTTTGCGTTAGAGTGGATGCTACGCATTGCGCTTGCCTACACAGAGATCGTCATACCACAGGCTGAGCTACTGTCCGTGTTATGCCGAGATTGAGATTTAATCACTGCAGCTCAATTGCAATGCTACCGCAAGACGCACTCCCAGCGATGAGGAAGGCGATTAAAATATGCCTCGCTTCCCGGCCCGCTTCCTCGATAAACGCGTCAATTTAGGGTGACTGTCCAATATCAGGATGGACGGAAGAAATTCCCATCCTTCCCAGGGACCCTTCTGACCGAATTGGGATCTGTCGCTGACCTGAATTCCCCAGGAATGCCGGATTTCATGTCGCTAGTAGTGAAAGCTTGTCGCACTTCTACCCCCGCCGACAGGTCAGATCTCACGACATTGATGGCCTCAGGGTGCAATGGTCCGTCAGCAATCATCTGCACTTCTGTATGCCCATTTGATCAAGTGCCCCGTCCTCGTAACAAGCATGTCACTGAGAATTAAAGCTTGCCGCCCAGGAATGAAGGTTATCGCACTTCTCCGCCCGCGGATAGATCGGATCTGACCCTATTCATATCCCAGGGTGCAATCATCCGTCAAAGATCATCTGCTTCTCGGTCTGCCCATCGCAGCCCCCGATAAAGTGTTTTAATATCATAACCATCCAGCCAACGGAATGTCCATTGGTCTCCCCGGCAAATGCATCCATAAGCAGCCAGCCCCATATAAATCACACGTCCGTCGGCAATCGCGCCTGAACGCCGATCTCCCGGATCCTCGTGCGGAGAACCTTCCGGCGATCATGCCGCCCCCACACCAAAAACCACATGCAGATATTATGCGCACCCGCATCAAAGTGACAGCTACAAACACTGAAAAAAGACCCGAAGAATTCCGCTGCAGTACGTTCACGTCGAGAGTTGCCTTGTCTTCTAGAATATGGCCTTGAGAGTTGCTATTTGTGGGGGCGGAATTGGCGGTCTGACTACTGCGCTCTGTATTGATCGTCTTTGCGGCGATAATGTCCCATTGGACATCTTTGAACAGGCTCCGGAGTATAAGGTATGTCGGCGTTCACGAGGGGATACTAAGGGAAGGAAATTGGTGCGGGAATCGGATTGGGTCCGAATGCTGCGAAAGTGATGCAACTCATTGGCCTCGAGAAGGAGATTGGCGATATCTCTTCCCATGGACCTGGCCCACACTCCAATATCTGGATGCGAGTCCGCAAATGGGATACCGGTAGTGCCAATATGTGTCGGATCTAATGATTAGGCGATGTGGTCACCGAGGTGCGTATGGGAGAAAACAAGAAACGTCGTCGCGCGGGTCTCCATCGCGCGGAACTCCTGCAAGTCCTATTCGACGCGGTGTCCGCAAACAAGCACATCAAGATGCACACTGATAAACGAGTCAGCGGACTCGAGAAGATCAGTGAGAAGGAAATGAAATTGACGTTCCAAGATGGTACTACGGCGACGGCAAATTTGGTTATTGGTGCCGATGGCATTCACAGTGTTGTAAGGAGCCATTATCTGAAAGACGAGCCCATATTCTCTGGATACGTGGCCTATCGCGGATTAATTCCAATGGAACAAGTCAGGGAATTCTGGCCTTACGAGGACTCGGATGTATCTGGCTTCTGGACCCAACAGGGCAAGCATTTCATGACGTACCTAGCTTCCAAAAAGTCTAATCTGACAAGCAAGATATCCCATCTCCACGGACGGCCATATTCTCAACATCGTCGCCTTTGCGTCTGGCCACAAAAACCCGCCCAAGAGAGAATCTTGGGTTTCCAAGGCGCCAAAGTCGGAGGTCTTTGAAGTTTACAAGGACTGGGATCCAGTGGTGCAAAAATTGATTGCGCTCATGGAAGATGAGCCTGGTTGCTGGGCCCTTTACGACCGATTGCCTTACAAGAAGTGGGTCTTCGAGGATGGCAAGGTGGTCCTCATGGGAGATGCCGCACACGTATTCCCCCCTCCCTAACTATCTAATAGTAATAAGTCGATGTTACCGCACAACGGCCAAGGGGGCTCCCAATCCATCGAAGACGCCTACGCTCTCGCGCGTTGTCTAGCTGAATATCTAAAGAACAAGGCAGATCCACTTGAATCGTTCCTCAAAATCTACGAAGAAGTCCGTCTCCCACGTACCGCAGGAGTCCAAGCCTCAAGTCGTGAAGCCGGCGAGATCTACGAGCAACTAGGCGAAATGAAAGACATCCAAGATCAAGAGGAGCGCTACCGAATAATGGACCAGAAAATGGCGACCAGGATGCACTGGATGTGGGGATATAACGTTGACGAGGAGATTCAAAAGAAACTGGACGCCATGAAACCACAGGCTAATATGTAAGAGTATTGGCCTTTTGGTTTAGTTGGATATATATCTACATATATAGAGAGACTCTAGACTTTTAAGAATTTTTTGAAAAATGAGAGGAGATCGTCTTTGAGGACAGATGAAGTGGAGCCGACCCAGCTGACCCAGCCGTCGGGGCGAATCGCCAGGATGACTGGCTCGGTGGTATTACTGGTTGAGATGCCGTATGTTTTGTGTCCTGCGCCATCGAGGTCGAAGTAAGTTCGTCCAATACCTTCGCCGTTCAACGTCTCGTAGATGTTGTATGTACGAGGGGGATTATAAGCGGAGATGGTGAGGAACGAAAACAGACCGGGATGTTTACTGAACGTTGACTGCGAGAAGTATTCGTGCAAAAGTGTGATTGACTCGTTTGACGATTTAGTTGGCTCGCCTGCAAAGATAACGACATGGAAGCCCCCGAAGTTCGGCATCAGCGAGATCAATCTGACGATATCTTCAGAGCCAGGATGCATGACCTTGATATCTGGAGCTCGTTGGCCTGGTGTCACGCTTGACAATGGCGATTGGGAGGCGGTCAAACTTCCATCGGAAGGGTATTGAATCCCCAATCCCGTATTGAATCCCTTGGCAGTACCAAAGATCTCTCCAAGGATTTCATTGACATCGGAATCCGGAGCATAACCAGGAGGGATCTTGCAACTCATCAAGGCAGCCAGATCTCGATCATACTGAATCAATTGTCTTGCGACAGGCAAGCGTTCCTCCGTGTACGTCTCCAAGATACTTTCAGATGCATGACCTTTGAGAACTAATGCCAATTTCCAAGTGAGATTGATAGCATCGTGTAATCCCTGGTTCTGTCCCTGTGCTGCCGCCGAGGAGTGTTGATGAGCGGAGTCTCCCGCAAGTAATACTCGTCCATTACTGGTTGTCAAAGTCTGAGCAACGCATTGTCGGATCGCATAGATGGTATGCCAATCGACTCTCTCGAATTCGACGTTGAATGGTTTACATGCCTCAATGGCTTCTTTCACGGCAATTTCCTCGGTGAAAGTTCCCGGGGGGTACATTGCTTCTCGTTCAGCGGTATACGCGTATCCGATTCGAGTTGTTCCGTGGTCCAGGGGCGCCCAGAGAACGTTTCCATGGGTAGGCGATTCGAAAGCAATATAAGAGCGGACAACATCGGCGGGGACGTCCGTTTTCAGTATTCCGTCGATGCGGACCCATTTATCGATCGAAGAAGTCGCGTCAATGCCTATCTTTGCGAGATCCCGCACCGTGGAGCGAGCGCCGTCGGCGCCGATGAGATACTTGCATTGGATGGTGTGGGTATTTTCTCCCTTTACAACTTTTGCCGTGATCGGATACTCTCCGTCGTCGGCGATGGTGTACGATACCAGCTCGGCGGGGACGTCGACGTGAACTCCCAACTTGGCGAGTTCATCCCTCAAATGGGCTTCCGTGTATTTCTGACGGATGACCATTGCAAAATCATGGTACGTTCCTTGGATATCTTGCAAGAAGCTCCACCCCCGTCCATCAACTCGACGACCTTTGCTATCGAAAGTGACGCTCCGTCGACATACAAACGCAGTTTGCATTAAAGTTGTAAACAATCCCAATTGATCCAGCAACTCTATTGAGCGCGGCCAGAACGTAATTGCGCGCCCAAACGCCGCTTGAGTAGACTTGGGATACCTTTCCAAGATATGCACATTTTTGATTCCGAATCGTGCAAGAGAGTATCCTGTATATATGAGCTTACTCGCGGGAGAATTGGAGTAATACCAGTGAGCAAGCCCACGGGACCGCCTCCCACAATAAGAACATCGACTTCTGCAACTGTCATGGTGGTCCTGTGAGTCGAAATGCCTCGCGGTGGGAGTTGGTGGAGTTGATACAAGGGATCGGATCGCTTTGCTTATCGCGGATTCCGGAGTTGCAATTCCGCATCGGTGGTTGGCGGAGAAATCATGACTGATAAGGGACGTGAGCGGAGTACCGGGCCAATTGCCGACCATCCGAGTTCAGGAACGGAGATACTCCACTCCGTCAGACCTCTCTGAGCCCTGAGAAGCGCGATTCCTTGGGTATAAAAGAATTTGTCACGGCAATTGCGGTTTGTAGAAAGCCCCTGCCTGCAGAACCGCCCCCACGCGCACTTGCCGACGTCTGATGGAATGCATGCAGCTGTTGGCAGTACCGTTCCAGGATGGAATAAGTTTTAGAGGGATCAATCTGCAGTGTATATCATAATGAATTTGACACATGCAAATTGTCGGATGGACATATGCCGACATGACAACTGCTATGCCGAATTTTTCCAGGTGTATTGAACCTTAATTCCTTGGAAAAAGGTCCGAACCCAGAGCGCGTCTTGCGATAACTTAAATTTCAGGGCCCGCGAAGGCAATGCTGCAAGACCCCCCTTTTGCATTGCTGGATGAAACAAGTGGTATCCCAAGTTTCAGTGTTCCAATTCTGTTTTCTATCTATATTCTCCACATTTATGGCGGCGTGGCACTAGATGCATGCATCCTTACAGGCTGAGAGAGCGGCTAAGCAGGCCAATGGGGAATATTCATGAAGCCACCTCCTCTCTCTCGAGAATCCTTTTTATAAACCGAGGATCATCTCGACGAGGAGGGCGACGTGGCTTGGTTCTGCTCAGTGAAGTCCACTGTCTGCCAGAGGGAAAAAAACAAGAAGAGGGACAAGTGAGGCCCAGGGTCCATGACAATTTGGGCGAGACCCAGACCTGTGGGTTGCCAGGTGGTCCATGCACTGATTGTTAACGCAATGGCAAATTGAGCGCGCCGATCCCGACATGTGTGAGTCCCTGCACGACCTTGGAACGGCACGGGCGAAGCCAAGCCAAGCTGCCCCACGGCGACACGTATTGGCAGACAGGAAGGCCCGGAGCGGAGCGTTCAGGGACGGAAGAGGCAGTCAGTGGCGTCTCAACAAAGCCTCCGGGACAATTTTTGCCCAGTTTTCGTTGAGATGGGGGGGCCACTGTTGTCTTCATATTAGCTTTCACATGCAATAGCGTGGCAGCCAATCATGTGGTAATGAAGTCAAAGGCGTCACTCAGTTTGGGCTGCACAGACAGGGCTGATCGGCGTGGCACAGAGGAAATAAATATTCACATGTCAGAGTGCGAGGACAGGTTCCCCTCTGACTTTCTGTGACAAGCCCCTAAAACACAGTCGCTGTCTCGTCCCGTCGTCTCTCGTCCACGAACGCATTCAGCCATCCCTGGTTTCTCACAAGCAGCTCGTCTTCGTCTCCTTGCACCGTATCGCTCAGTTTGCACATCAAAGATAAGCCAATTGCACTTTGATTACCATCAAGTATGATCCACTGTCTCTGATCTTGGCACTTGACATTTCCACGCTCTTTTGATCGTTTACTGATGCCATAGACCTCACTCCAGCATGACGACCGCAACCGCCACAGAGACAACTCCACATGTCAACGGCGATGCCTCCAAATACGAGTCCAAGTTTCTCCCCAAAGTGACGGCCATCCCCGTCGTCGACTCCATCAAGAAACAAATCTTCACCACTATCCCCCAAGCAGAGAATCTCACCAAATACGTCGGTGGCCATCTCGATACGGCATTCACGTACACCAAGGACACTCCCATCCAAGGCTTGATCATCAAACTTGACACCCTCGCCGCTTCCGGGATGGACAAGTTGGAAAAGGAGGTTCCCGCCGTCAAGACGCCGACCGACGAGGTTCTCAAGAAAGCTAAGGCAGATCGTGCCCTCGACTTCTTCGTCTACTATTACACCACTGCTGTCGACTTTGTCGCCAACATGCTTGGGGCGTACAAGGGTGCCTTCGAACCCTACGTCAGTTCCTTCCTCGATCGCCTTGAGGGGGTCATTGGCGTGAAATCTACCAAGGGAGAAACAAGCAGGCAACGTGTCAAACACATTGGCGGCTTCGCCGTCGAGCAAGTCGACTCCCGTTTCACTCCCATCATCAATAAGACCAAAGAAACAGTGTCGTCCATTTACGCCGACAAGGTCGTTCCTCTCACTCAATACCCCATGAAACAGTTCAACGGTCAAAAGGACAAGGCAACGGAGAAATACTCCCCCCTCGTCAACAACTTGTTATCTCGAGTCAGCAAAGCGGAGTCGGCCGCCAAGGACGCGTGGGCCGAAACCAAGCCCGACATCTCTGGTCCCAACGCTGTCGTCCCCACCGTCAAATCGGGAATTTACTCTGTCATCACCTTCGGATACAACTTGGTATATCCAGAGGAGAAGAAACCGTCCGTCGAGGGTATTGACAAGGGTGTCGAGGAACAGACAAATGGATTGGTCAGTGGTGTTGAGCTCGGCGATGGAGAGGCAAAGAAAAGGCCTAATGGGAAGGCATCGTAGGGTGGTGTCACATGGGATGATCTTCTTCAGGCGTTTTGGGATGATATAACGAACCTGCGAAACCAGCTTTCGCAATCGGTCGCGACATTGTTCTCCTGAAGACGTTTCATATTTCATTAGAGGGTAGACATGTCCGTCCTCACAGTCTTTGCTTGATTCTTTGTGCTATAGACTTTGTTGGATTGTTCGTAACATGGGAGATAGTATTAATAGAGGTATCATTAACATACATCTGCGCTCGATGTGGGTTGATTTTTCTTCGGTTCGCCAACCTCAGATATGTATTGGAAATCCCAAAATTAGTTGTCAGTCATCTTGAAGATGGTCTCTGGAGAGGACTCATGATCCTTGAGAGTCGGATTTCCGCAACACTAAGCTTCAGGAGACTCGGCTCTTTGTGGCTGTGAACGGGGCAAGGAGAATTGATCGCCCATAAGCAATTCCCACAGGAACAATAGCTCAAACATTCGCAACCGGGGAGAGGCAGGTTGAGCCGAGGCTTAACGGGCAGTGCTAACGCTCTGGTGCGCTGCACACCCAGAAGAACTGACAATGCCTCAACGGACGAAGGACGTGCGCAGAGAAAGTGAGATGAATACCTCGAGCGCGATCTCGTCGTTAATCTCCTTCCCGTCGGTCGGTCAAGCTTTGTACTCTTAAGCGAAGAGTTAATTCAATATTGCGAGCCTCGTAAATAAAATTA
>Ga0302325_10019353_pt1 | contig 14321 bp, 13 predicted proteins | sample Palsa_T0_2_FD_201948 | JGI IMG/M metagenome (GOLD analysis project Ga0302325, IMG submission 201948) | Peat permafrost microbial communities from Stordalen Mire near Abisko, Sweden - Palsa_T0_2 | ecosystem: Environmental > Terrestrial > Soil > Palsa > Peat permafrost | place: Sweden: Abisko... | reverse complement strand
AACAACAAAGCCGCCTCCCGTCACGTCCGACAAATCGGAATTAGCAACGAGATTGCAGCCGATTCTATGGCGGCAATTCCGATAATCCAAGTCCGCCAAGCCCGCCACGGCGAATACTTTGCGGAAACCATCCGCCGGCATAGCGCGCCAAGCAACACCTCGCTATATCGGCTCAAAGTTAACATACGATGAAAAGGGAAGGAGGTGCGGAGGGTCAGATACCAGGCCGGGATTCGGCGATCTTATTTGCCAGCCGGCGGCGGAGTTCCTCCAGATCGACGCCCATTGAGGCCAGAAGTGGCGAAACCGTATCCTTCGGGTCGTCCATCCAAACTGACAGCATTCCCAACCTGTAGATCCGGGACTCGTCGGAGTGCAGACGCGCCCCGGTCCTTTCTTTGGCTTCGGTCGCCCGAACAGGATCGTCCTCGGGCGCAACGGCTTTCAAAACTTCTGCTCGTAATACATGCAGATCCAGACCCAAATTGATCAACACCTGCGCTGCGATGCCCTCCCCTTCGCCGAAAAGCCCGAGCAGAATGTGTTCGGTTCCCACATAGTTGTGATTCATTGAACGCGATTCAAGAATTGCAAGCTCAATAACCCTCTTAGACCGCGGAGTCTGAGCCAGCTTGCCTAAGGTGACCACAGCCGGACCACGCTTAATCAATTTCTCCACTTCCAAAGGCAGATCGAACAGATCGACGCCGAGATTCTTGAGCACATTCGCACCGACGCCGCTGCCTTCCCTTACCAGGCCCAGGAGGATGTGCTCGGTGCCGATGTAATTATGGTTGAATCGGTGCGCTTCCTGGTTGGCGATGGCCATGACCTTGCGTGCCCGATCGGTAAATCGCTCGAACATGGACGAACATTCTAGCACCCCTGCTTGCCGAACCGATGCTAATTTCGGATAAATAGCCCGAAGAAGGGAATCAATGCCTCTATTGCATCAAGCCTGGGACCTGTTTCGTCATCTTGACGTGCATCTGAACGGCTTCGCGTCCGCTCATCCGGTCGGCGTTTACGGATTGCTGGCGGGGATTATCTTCTGTGAGACGGGGCTGGTGGTCTGGCCGTTCCTTCCCGGCGATTCATTGCTTTTTGCGGTCGGGGCGCTGGCGGCGGCGAGCGGGTCGCCCATCAGCTTGCCGCTGGTAATTGTGCTGCTGTGCCTCAGCGCCAACTGCGGGGATCTGCTGAATTACGCCATTGGGTTCCACCTCGGGCCCAAAGTTTTCAGCCAGCGATCTTCCTGGCTCCTGAACCAAAAGCATTTGGATGAAGCCCACCGCTTTTACGACCGTCATGGCCGTAAGACCATCATCATGGCCCGATTCGTCCCGATCATCCGCACTTTCGCCCCGTTCGTTGCCGGGATTGGCAAAATGCCCTTCGCCCGCTTCGTCGGATTCAGCGTCGGCGGCGGAGCGCTGTGGGTCGTTCTGCTGACGCTGGCCGGTTATTTCCTCAACCAGTTCGCCTTCATCCGCGGCCACTTCGAGATCGTCGTCCTGGCCATCGTCGCTATCTCCCTGCTGCCGATGGTGATCCATCAAATGCAGGCCCGGATGCGGCCGCAAAATGCGGACGCGGTTTTGCCGGGAAATGTTTCGGAATAGAATGCCGGGCATGTCAGTTCAGCAGATGATTTCGCCGTCGAGAAACCTGGCGCGAGATTCGCTCTTTGCCGTCGCGGTGACACAAGTTGTCATCGCGGGTGTCATGTTTGCCATCCATTTCTGTCGGCCGCTCTCGGGTTCTTCCGGCATTTCGGCGATTGGGCATGATGGCGAGGCAATTGTCACGCTCGTCTCGGCCGTCGTTTTGTTCGCATTGGCTGCGTTTGCCAAAGGCCGGGAAAAACTGGCGGGGATCGTGGGGCTGGTTGTTTATGCCATCACCGCCGCGATTTATCTGAGGCTCGCAGTTCATTCGCATGGCACCAGCCTCGGCCTGGGTTTGGGAATCATCAACCTCGCCACGCTGGTGGTATTGGTGCAGGGCGTATTGAGTTCCGTTCGTTTTGTTCTGATGCGGGGTTGAGATCTACGGCCAGAGCGGCGTTGCTTCCAAACCCGCGGTCTCCGGCAATCCGCACATCAAATTGGCGTTCTGCACCGCCTGGCCGGCGGCGCCTTTGCCGAGATTGTCGATGGCGGATAGGGCAACGATCGGGCCGCCGGGGATGTGGAAGTAGGAAACGAACGTGTAGTTCGATCCCGTCGCCCATTTGGTGTGCGGGGATTGATCGACGACCCGCACGAAGGGCCGGCCGGCATAGAATTTTCGGGCGGCTTGCCGGCATTCTTCGGCGGTTGCGTCGCCGGTGAGATAGCACGTCGCCAGAATCCCGCGCGTCATCGGAATCAGATGCGGGGTGAACGAAATCGGGGCGCGCTTCCCGCCGGAAAGTTGGCTGATGGTCGCTTCGATTTCGGGAACGTGGGTGTGCGGCTTGGTTAATCCGTAAGCACTCAAATCTTCATTGATCTCGGCGAAAGTGAATTTGGAATCGGAGCCGCCGCGCCCCGCGCCACTGACTCCGCTCTTGGCGTCAATGATGATGGGCGATTCGGGGTTGATCCCCTTGTGCCCCACCAGCGGCGCGATGGCGGCCAAGGCTGCCGAGGGATAACAGCCGGGATTGGCGATTTTGCTCGCTCCCTTGATCTTGTCCGGCCACACATCCGCCAGGCCATACGTCCAGCCCGGGACATATCGGTGATCCCCGCCGATATCCACGAGCTTTGTGCCGCTCGGCACCGCCGCCAGCATTCCTGCCGAATTGCCGGTCGGCACGGACGCGAACATCAGATCCAATTTCGGAAGTTTTCCCGGCATCCAGGGATCGATCATGAGATCGGCCAATTTCGCCGGGACGCCGGGGAATCGTTCCAACAGCTTTTGCCCAGCCGTCGATTCGCCGGAGGCATAAACCACCTGAAATTCCGGATGCCCCGCGCACAGGCGCAGGACTTCCCCGCCCCCGTAGCCGCTCACGCCGATGATGCCGACTCGAATCATTGCTGGCTCGACTGTTGGGTGGCCGCGTCGAGTTTCTGTTGTTCCGCCTGAATCAGGGGATCGACATCGACCTTGCCGTTGCCGCGGAACTTTTCGAGGAGCTCGATTTTAGCCTTGGAGATTTCGATCTGCATTTTATTCGCATCCGTCTGGGCGGCAGTGGTGTGATGGGCACTCCACATAATTCCCACAGCCACTCCCAGCGCGAAAAATACCACATATAAAATGTGCCTCATGGTTGCTTCTCCTTGCGGTCAATCATAGCAGCGGGACAAACCCCTCGCACGTCTCTACCATTATTGATGACGTGACGCGGACGCCCCGCAGCGCCGCGCAATTTCCCCTCTCCCGGTACTCTGGGAGAGGGATAGGGTGAGGGCTTTGTCGGCGACGTGGAAAGCGCCTCGAAATGCCGATCCAGACCCTCACCCCTGCCCTCTCCCGGAGTACCGGGCGAGGGGGAGAGCTTTTAGAATGCCCAAGACGTTTTACATCATCGACGGCCATGCCCAGATTTTCCGGGCTTATTTTGCGCCATTTCGGGATCTTTCCAGCCCCGGCGGGGAGCCGACGAAGGCGACTTATGTTTTCACGCAATGGTTGATCAATCTGATCGAGACCCGCAAGCCGGATTATCTGGCGATGGCGGCGGACAGCGGCGATGAATCGGTTTTTCGCCGGACGATTTATCCGGAATACAAAGCCCACCGCGAATCGCCGCCGGAGGATTTTTTTCCGCAGGAACAGCGGATCATGAAGATCGTGCACGATGCGGGGATTCCGATTTTCATTAAGCCGGGATTCGAGGCGGATGATCTGATCGCCACTGTCGTTCGTAAAGTGCGGGAGCAGGACCTCGATGTGTTCATTGTGTCCAAGGACAAAGACCTGAGGCAACTGATCGCCCCGCGGGTGCGGATGTACGATGTGCAGGCCGACAGCGTGATGGACGCCGCGCGGATGGCCAGCGAGCTCGGATACACGCCGCAGCAGGCGATCGAGGTGCAGACGCTGATGGGGGATGCGGTGGATAACGTGCCGGGAATTCCGGGCGTTGGCGAAAAGACGGCGGCTAAACTCATATCCACATACGGCGACATCGCGGGCATTTTGAAAAATGTGGAAAAGCTCACGCCCAAACTGCGTGAGAATGTCGAAAAACACGCCCCGGCTCTGGCGCTCTCCCGGCAATTGGTGACACTCAAAGACGATGTCGAAATGGAATTCGACCTGGAACTCTGCGGCAAACGGGAGATCAATTCCCCGGCCGTGCGGGCGCATCTGCAGACGCTGGGACTTTCCAGCCTGCTCAAGCGATTGGGTGAGGCGCCCGCGGCGCCGGCGGCCAAGCCGATGACGCAGGGCTCCCTGTTCGGTTCGGAGGAAACGCCGCTGGCGATGGCGCCGCCGGCGGAGACAGCGGATGGCTCGGACTATCGGCTGGTTAATACCGAATCTCAATTTCAATATTTCCTGGACGAACTGCGACAGCAGAAGCGATTTGCCTTCGACACCGAAACCGATGCCCTGGGCGCGATCGCGTCCAACATGATAGGAATGAGTTTCAGTTGGCAGGCGCGCACTGGATGGTACATCCCCGTTCGTGGACCGACCGGTTCGGAACATCTGGACGAGAAATATGTGCTAGAAGCCTTGCGGCCGATTCTGGAAAACCCGGACATCAAAAAGATTGGCCACAACATTAAATACGATCTGCTGGTCATGCGGCAGGCGGGCGTGACGTTGCGCGGGATCGCGCTGGACACGATGATCGCCGCATTTTTGCTGGATTCCAGCCGGATGCAATATGGGATCGACCGGCTGGCGATGGAGATGCTGAATTTCAAAAAAGTCCCCACCAGCGCGCTGATCGGCTCGGGCAAATCGCAAATCTCGATGGAGAAGGTGGACCTGAAAACCGTCGCGGCTTATGCGGCCGAGGATGCGGATATCGCCTGGCGATTGGCGGAATTGCTGGAGAAGAAGCTCGATGAGCTGCCGGATATCCGCAAACTCTGCGATCAAATCGAAACGCCGCTGATAGATGTATTGGCGGAAATGGAATTCAACGGGATTGCCATCGACCCGAGTATTCTCAAATCCCAAAGCGAAGTGCTTGGCGAGCGAATTGACGAGTTGCGGAAGAAAATTTTCGAGTGCGCCCAGTTTGAATTCAATCCGGATTCTCCCAAGCAGTTGCAGGATGTGCTCTTCAACCGGCTCGGGTTGACCGTGGTGAAGCGCACCAAGACCGGGCCGAGCACGGATGTCGAGGTGCTGGAAAAACTGTGCGACAAACATCCGATTCCGCAAATGATTTTGGATTACCGCAGTCTGGTGAAACTGAAGAACACCTATCTGGACAATCTCACCGATTACCAGAACGCGCGGACAGGTCGGATTCATGCCAGCTTTAATCAGATCGGCGCGGCGACGGGCCGGCTCAGTTGCAGCGATCCCAATTTGCAGAACATCCCTATCCGCACCGATGAGGGTCGGCGAATTCGCATGGCGTTTGTGCCAGGGAATAAATCGGAGAACATGCTGCTGACCGCGGATTACAGCCAGATGGAATTGCGCGTCTTCGCTCATTTCACGGAGGAGCCGGCGCTGATGAAGGCATTCGCGGCGGATGAGGACATCCACCGCGCCGTGGCGGCCGAGGTATTCGGCGTTCCGCTGGAACAAGTCTCGCGCGCCCAGCGCGATCAGGCCAAGACGATCAACTTCGGCATCATCTACGGCGTCAGCGCCTTCGGCCTGGCGCGACGGATTGACGGGCTGACCGTTTCCTCGGCCCAGGAGCTGATCAACTCCTACAACCGGCGCTTTCCGAGCATTCAGCGCTTCCTGGACAAATGCGTGATGGAAGCCCAATCGCAGGGATACGTGGAAACCATCACCGGCCGCAGGAGAGCCATTCCCGACATCCGCAGCCACGTGCTGGCCACGCGCAACGCCGGGGAGCGGATGGCTATTAATAGTGTCGTGCAGGGCTCGGCGGCGGATTTGATGAAGATCGCCATGAACCGCGTCTATCGCCGGATCAGGGACGAAGGGCGGCCCAGCCGGATTCTGCTGCAGGTGCATGATGAGCTGGTATTCGAGACACCGGTCTCTGCCGTCGAATCCGAATCCGCGATGATCCGCCAGGAGATGGCCGGCGCGATGCAACTGAAGGTTCCGCTGAAAGTGGACATCGGATGGGGTAAGAACTGGCAGGAAGTGAAATAGCCTCCGGGGGGCAATAACGAATTCCGGAAAGTCAAATCGTGTTGTCGTCCCATAACCCCTAAAACAGTTCTCGGACGTGAAGCTGTAGGAGTCTCACCAGTATCACGTTTTGTAGCATCACCATAGAGGCAAATATTGGCCCTAAACATGTGAAGGAAGGCACAGTCTCTCCATCGCAGCCCCGATGCGAGGGGTATGAAGAAGAACAATCAAAGCCGGCCCGCGAAATCGGGATTTGAACTTTTGGAAAACCGTGTCCTTATGTCCGCCACGTCGTTCACCGCTGGTGTCCTGACGCTGACGGGCAATACCGCCTCAGCCAACACATATAGTGTGTCCACCACCGCCGACCACCAAACGCTCGGCTATGCCGACGCCTGCGGCCAGTTGGTGGGCAACAGCGGTCTGACCGAAGTCGTCATTCAGACGGGCAGCCAGACTGACACCGTGAATGTGGCGTCGAATGTGACCGTTCCGGTCGAAGTGGTTCGTCCCGATGGATCGACGCAAATGATCCAGCCAGGGCAAACTGCTACCATCACCCCACCGTCATCTTCGAATTCGAGTTCGAATCTCAGCGTGACCAACAATGATCCGCCGGCCCAGGGAAATACCGGCGCCAGCTCAGGCAGTGGCGCAAGTTCAGGCAGTGGCGCCAGCTCTGGTACATCCAGCAGCTCTTCCACTGGTAATTCCACCACCGCCAGCACCGGTGCCTCCAGCGGCTCGGGCGCCTCCAGCGGCTCAGGCGCGTCGAGCGCTTCGGGCCCTTCGACTTCCAATAGCACCTCCAGCTCGATCAGCAGCGCTGATTCGCCCACCGCGGTCATCAACGTCACCGATGGCGCGACCATCCAGGTCGGACAGTCAGCATTTGTGAACGGGACGAACAGCACCTTTGGCGACAGCGATGTGCTGCATGCCAAGATGGAATGGAATTTTGGCGACCCCAATGCGGCTTACAACGTTCTGCCCGGCTTTAATGCCGCGCATGTGTACGAAACCCCCGGCACCTATACGGTCACTTTGACTATCACCAATCCCGATGGCGGCACCAGCACCGCGACGACGCAGATCAATGTCCTGCCGAGCAATCGGACCACCATCTACGTTTCGCCCACCGGCAGCGATGCCAACAACGGCTTGTCCGCTGACGCTCCCGTGCAGAGCATCGCGCGGGTGAACCAACTGATGGGCAACAACACCAACGTCCTGTTCCAGGCCGGCGGCACCTATGACATCACCGGCTCGCTACAGGTTGGCGACCACAGCAATGTGTACGTCGGGTCCTATGGCACCGGCGCGCAGCCCATCATCATGTACACCGGTGCGGAAACCTCCGGCGAGTTTATCGCCATCGCGCCGGGCGCTGAAGATGTGACCATCCAGGGCCTGACATTCAATTCAATTTACACCAACCCGGCCGACGGAAACGCTTTGCCCAATGCCATTCAGGGCAATGGCAGCGATATCACTATCCTCAACAACACGTTTTACAATGTCGAGGAGGATATCGATCTGGGCACCGGTCCGAACAACGTGCTAATCCAGAACAATACGTCGCCCGCCTTGAAAGACCTTCGTGCTTATTTCGTGTGGGATTCGGGCAGCAATGACGTGATCCTGGGCAACACCGTCGCTGACTCTTATGGCGAACACGTCATCCGAATTGGCAGCGGTTCGGACATCCTTATCGCTTACAACAGCCTCTCCAACGTCACCGCTCACAAGGCCGCGATCAACATCCAATCCGGCGCCTATGCGTATGTGTACGACAACTACCTGCCCATCGGCGACATTCAAACCGGCCCACTAAGCGCAACTTTACCCAGTTCGCTGGCGCACCCTGAAGCGGCGTACGACAATATTGTCATTGACAGCAATACGATCTACGACGCCCTGACGATCACGCCGGGAACTGACGGCCTGATGATTCGCAACAACACGTTCCTCAAGGACGGCAATGTTGCCATCACGATCGACGCCCAGGAATCCGTCTTCGGCCGCGTTGTGAAGAATGTCTATATTCTCAACAACACCGTCGTCGATTCGGGTCCCGGATCGGCATACGGCGGGTTCCTGAAAATGTCCAACGGCGTGGCGCAGAACATCGTCATGGATAACAACCTCTTCGTTGATCCCAATTTCATCGTGGGCGATGCCGGCGGCGCCATCGTCTATGTCGATGACTCCAGCCTCGAAAGTTTCTCCCAGATTCAGAACAATATCTGGGACGTGCCCCAGACCGAAAGCAATACCAATGGCGGGTACTTCTACATGAGCCCGGGTCTTGATGTGAGTGCGGGGTATCTGACCCCCGCCGAATGGGAAGCCACCGGCGTGCCGACCGGCGATCAGTACTCGAACGTGACGCTCACGGAAACCTATGACGTGACGATCGACGGCACCACCGCCGGTTCGGATATGCCGTTGCCCGTGGGCACCTGAAAAAAGGGGACATCACTGATTAATAATGAGTGATGTCCCCATATCACTCCATAGCGGAGCGCAACGTACAACGCGCTACGAGGACGGGAATGGTTCGGAGGGACTGTTCCCGTCCTTTCTATTTTGCTCCGAGGAATTTTGGGGGCCGGGATTTCAGTAGTTCTTGCGGGCGTGTTGTAGCCGCAAAATTATTTGGCGTTCCCGGACCACTTACTTACACTCTTGCTTTTGAATCGCGCATCATTCGCTATCGCTCTCGCGTTTTGTTTTCTTGGGTTCTCGGTATTACACGTGGATGATGCTCCGCCTGCGCAGACGCCGGACGCGCCCGCCGATCTGGTTCTGGCTCCCGGACCGCACATTACATTGGAACTTGGGGAACAAACCGAGTTGGGTGTATTTGATAATCGCGTCCAAAAGGTGGTGGACCCGGCAACGATTACATGGACGGTCAATGGGCAGGCCATTGGTCAGCTTGATGCCGCGATGGGTACGCTCGTACCAGCTGGTGGCGACTCGACCGGCTCGGTCGTTTATAAAGCACCGGATAAATTGCCCTTCGAAAAAACAATCGATTTCACGGCCACCTTTTCCGATTCCGGCACGCCTGTGACGTTGAAGGGAGACATCGTCCTCATCGACGAACCCAACTGGTTTTTAATTGATGGGGACACCGGAATCGGTCGCAAGGAAGTAAGCATTCAACTCGGCTCTCTCATCCCTTCAAATGCTGGAATGTATGCGGGCCCATTCACGATGCTGAAAGGCCATTTTATTGTCCAAATTCACGGCAACGTGAAGGGTGACCCGAAGTCCGATGTGAATGTTGGCGTGGATCTCGGGCCATTTGGACAACCAGGCACTTACGAGTGGCATGTTGGCCAGCCCTACGTCGGCGCGGACATCGCATGCTCGTTTGCTCCCTCAGAATACGTGTCGCATCGAATGAATGGCAGCTCAGGGACGCTCGTAGGATCGACGACAATATTAAAGCCTGACGCAAATGATCCGCCGGGTTTGGTGAAGGGATTCTTCTCCGGACAAATGGCATGGTCGGAGATGAACAAAACTAATCACAGTTTTCAGGAACGTTTCATAACGACTCGTGGGCATTTCGCATTGCCCGGAACCGGCCAACCTGCCGGTGCCACGGGGAATCATCCGTAGGCGCTCTCGACGCCCCAAGCGAGAATTTTTTATTCTCAGCGTATTTTCCAACCTTGGCGTCTTGGCGACTTGGCGGTTCATCCGCATTTCTCTTCCGTGCATTGCACGGATAGCATCGGCTCAATGAGCTTCCCTCAGCCGTCATCGCAATCCGATTGGGATTGGCAGCCCCCAGGCCCGCCGCGGCGGTGGCGGATCGATTCAGTGACGGGGTGGCTGATCCTCATCAACGTGGTGATTTTCCTGATCGATGATTATTCCGGCTGGAAACTCACCCAATTTGGGGCGTTCACCATCCATGATGCCATTCATCGTCTGCAGCTCTGGCGATTCATCACATTCCAATTCCTCCACGGCGGGTGGCTGCACATTCTGTTCAACATGATCGCCCTGTTTTTCTTTGGGCCGCTCGTGGAGCGGGTGCTGGGTCGATGGCGATATCTGTGGTTCTATCTGGTCTGCGGTTGTGCCGGGCCGTGCGCGCTGATGCTGCTGGGGAAATTGCATCTGTTGCAGGTGGATGCCGAATCGACATTGGTCGGGGCATCGGCGGGGATTTTCGGCATCGTGATCGCTGCGGCGCGGATCGCGCCCAATCAACGAGTGATCATTTTTCTCTATTTTTTCCCGCTACCAATGCGATTGATAACGATGGCGTGGCTGTTTATCGGCATGGCGGTCTTTGCGGTGCTCACTTCCGGCGCCAATGCCGGCGGCCAAGCGGCCCATCTCGGCGGCGCGGCGGTGGGATTCATTCTGATTCGATTGCCCGGCATGTTAAGCGGACCCCAACCCAAACATCGCTTCTGGCAGCCGGGGGAAGATAATTTTTTGCGGGATGAGTTCAAATAATCCAACGACTATTGTAATTGGGGGATGAATATTTTTATCGGTTACGGTATCCGCGCCGAGGGACATGCGTTGGCTCGAATATGGACCCGCGTTTCCGCTGCGAATCCCAACGGCTGGCCTGGAGACGCTCGAGCAATCCTTCTCGATGTGACAGAAGAGGGTTCTGGCTCCTCCGTCCCATCGAAAATGCCGCCGCCAAGAACGTCGCCGGGCAAGCCAGAGGGATGTGCATCGGTGGCGGTTTTTCATATTCGAGCCCGCGCCTGTTCGTCGGCACGAGAACCGAAACCGATATAACTCGTGTTTCTAATCGTCTGTCGGGAATTGAAGCGAGCCCCAAAATTGTTGCCAAGAAAAACGAAAAACGTGACGAAATCAACGAACAATCTTTTAAAATTGGCGCGTTTATCATTTATTTGGATTCCGTTACACTGACCCTCCGGCGTTCAGGACCGAACGAGGTGTAGGAGTAACGATCATGGCCGATCAGGACAGTGGTAATTCCAGGAACGAACCCTTGTTACCCGATGGCGGCGGAGCGGCGACGGCCGTGAAGCCCAAAAAGTCGCGTGCCGCCAAGCCCGCGCGCAAGCCGCCGGGAATGCTGCCGCCATGGAAGGTTCTGCTGCACAACGACGACAAAAACAACCAGAATTACGTCATCCTCACGATCATGGAACTCACCACTCTCACCGAACAGGATGCAAAACTGCGAATGCTCGAAGCCCACGAAACCGGCGTGGCGCTACTGCTGGTCACGCACAAGGAGCGGGCCGAGCTATACAAGGATCAGTTTGAATCCAAGAGCCTGACAGTGAGCGTCGAACCGGCGGAATAACAAACAGGATTGCTGGGGACTCCTAAATTTTCCGCCGCTGCCAGATTCGCCGATTCTCCATAAATTCCATGGCTGCCAATGAAGCGGCCACTCAGATTTTCTAACCTGTTGATTGCCGGCATTACAATCGCCCTTCCGCTGTTTTGCGGCGGCTGCGCATTGATCCCGCTGGCGACGTTGGGCACGATCTTCGGGATCGCCGGCACCGCCGCTTCCACCGGCCCAGAAATCTATCAGCAAGGGAAATTGGACACCGCCCTCATGGCCGACTTCGTGTGCGTCCAAATAGCCGTCCGGCTGTCCGCGGAGGATTTGGGCCTCCACAAGGTTCGTGATCGAAAGGCCAGCAAGCACGAAGCCATCTGGGATTTCCAACTTCAGGACGATCTGCAATCCAAAATCGAAATCACCGTGGAAAGCCGAGCGGCCAACCTCTGCCGATGCCGAATTGATGTCGGCCTCTTCGGCTCGGAACCGACAGCAAAGCTGATATTGAGCCAGATTCAATCACACCTGTCGCCCGCTACCAGGCCTTAGCGCGATTGTTCTGTCCATGCGGCCCACATTTGCCGGTATGCCGCCTCGACATCGCGGGTAAAAGACTTGGCATCGCCGAGGGGCGATTGCTGAATTTTTTGCCGCAGGGTGGATCGCAATGCGGCAAGACGATTGAGATCGCTTGCCAGTTCAAAGGCGATCTGGTGGTAGCGCTCTTTCGACTCCGCCGCCAATTCGGGCAGCCCGATGTTGGAAAGGATGCTCAAGCCGGTGCGGCCGATGGCGGTTTTACCGATGAGGGAGACAACCGGCACACCCATCCAAAGTGCATCGCAAGTCGTCGTGCCGCCGGCGCATGGGAAGGGGTCCAGGGCAATGTCGATCTGGTGGTATGCGAGGAAATAATCCACGTTGCGGAGATAGCCCATGAAGCTGATCCGAGCGGGGTCGATGCCCTGAGCGGCGAAAAACCCCAGCGCCGCTTGCCGATGGCTTCCCTCGCGAGCATGGAGAATCAGCCGGGAATTAGGCACCGATTTTAATATCTGCCCCCACAACGCCATCGCGGGCAAACTCATCTTGCCGAAATTGTTGAGGCAGCCAAACGTGACACGCCCAGTTGTGGCCGCCGGCAAGGGATTGGGATGCACGTCGAAGACATCGAGTTGATAGCAATAGAAAGTACGCGGAAGACGAAAGGATTTCTCGGAATAATTCGCATCGCCCTGGCCCGGCGGATCAAGGTAGGGATCGGTCAGGCGGTAGTCGATTGCGGACAGGCCGGTAGTGGATGCGTACGCCAAATACGTCACCTGAATTGGCGCCGGCTTGCGGGCGAATACGAGCAGGCGGTTGTCGGCGGTGTGCATGGTCAGATCGATGAGGATATCGATTTGATCCTGGGCGATTTGGGCGGCCAGTTGCTCGTCAGATAACCGGCGAGTTTCCCGCCATTGGTTTGCCAGGCCCTGCAACCGCCGGGTCATCACATCAGGGTTACGCAGATCGGAATAGCAGACCACCTCAAACTTCGATCGGTCATGCTCACTCAGCAGCGGCAGCACAAATCGCCCGATCGGATTGGCGGAAAAATCCGGCGATACATATCCGATGCGCAATCGCCGATCCGGCGCGGGATCGTTGGAGTAGTGCGCCGGCCGAGGAAGATGGGCGGCATGCCTGACATCCCATTGTCGATGCTCGGCGAGAATCTTTTGGGCATCGAAATCCGGATGGAGATGAATGGCCTGCAGACGATTACTGAGAAACATCGGGTTCTTGGGATTGATCGCCATGGCTCGGTCGTAATGCGCCAGTGCCTGATCGATTCGACCCGTTTCCCGCAATACATTGGCAAGATTTCCCCAAGCGTCAGCATGAGAAGGATTCAGTTGGATCGCCGTGGTGTATGAGGCAATCGCGGGATCGACTTGCCCTTTATTTCGCAGTGCATTGGCCAGATTAAAATGTGCCGAGGCGAGTCTGGGATCGAGTTTCAGCGCTGCTAGGCAGACGGTGATGGCCTGCTCAATATCCCCGGCATCGAACAGCGCCCCGCCGAGATTGCTGATGGCCTGCACGTAGTCAGGCTTGAGCTGGATGGCGCGGTGGAATGCGTCAATCGCTTCGGCGTAGTTTCCGCGGGCCGCAAGAATATTTCCCAGATTGAAGTATGCTCGTGGGTCTTTGGGCTGAAGTTTTACGGCCCGCATGCAAGCGGCAACGGCATCGTCGTGCCGCTGGAGCGACGAATATGCACATGCCAGGTTGATTTGCGCCTCGGCTGAATCGGGACTGAGATGCGCCGCTGTGGTCGCAGCCGACAACGCTTCGTTGAATTTTCCCAGCCGGCGAAGGACGTCGGATAAATTGGCGTGATATACGGCGGCTTGCGGTCGGATGAAAATCGCTCGGCCGATCAATTCAACGGCGGCGGATTCGCGCCCGGCCTGGTCGGCGATCAGGCCAAGCAAATTCAACGCCGCATCGTAATCCGGCCGCGCACCCAGCACGCGCTGGCACAACGCCTCGGCTTCGGAAAGTTTGCCCGCCTGGAATTGGCGGAACGCGGCTTGCATCGTTTGGTCGATGTCGAGCTTGGTCATGGATGAGCACCGAAGCCAAGACGGTCCCGCACAATATAAAGCGGGCGCTGTTTCACTTCCTCATAAATCCGACCGATATATTCCCCGAGAATTCCGATGGAAATCAGTTGCACGCCGCCAAGAAAAAGCACGCAGATAATGATCGTCGTGAA
>Ga0302325_10019352_pt1 | contig 14321 bp, 17 predicted proteins | sample Palsa_T0_2_FD_201948 | JGI IMG/M metagenome (GOLD analysis project Ga0302325, IMG submission 201948) | Peat permafrost microbial communities from Stordalen Mire near Abisko, Sweden - Palsa_T0_2 | ecosystem: Environmental > Terrestrial > Soil > Palsa > Peat permafrost | place: Sweden: Abisko... | reverse complement strand
AGTCCAGGGCTCGCTGTGCGTCCGGCAGGGCGATGTTCATCACCGTCAGGTCGAGCACGATCATCAGCTGGGCGAGCCCGACCAGGCCCAGGATCAGCCACCGGCGGGAGCCGGGCTCCCCCGTCGTGGTGGCTGGCGTGCCCGGCGGCCGGCCTGTACTTGCGCTTGTTTCGCTCACTTGCTACACCTATCTGGAGGTCTCATCTCCGCTTTCTTTCACGCTACATTAGACCTAACCGGAGATGCAACCTCCGGTCGAATGCGCCAAGGAGGAACATGGTCGAGTCGGACCGGCGCGATCCGGTGCGCCCGCTGCGCCGGGACGCCGAGCAGAACCGGCAGCGCATCCTGCGCGCCGCCGCCGAGGTCTTCACCACTCGCGGGCTGCAAGCCACCCTGGACGACGTCGCGCGGCACGCGGGGGTCGGCGTGGGCACCGTCTACCGGCGGTTCCCGGACAAGGAGTCGCTGGTCGAGGCGCTGTTCGAGGAGCGCATCGGGCAGATGGCCGCCATCGCCGGCAAGGCGCTCGCCGAGCCGGACTCCTGGACCGGCCTGACCGGTTTCCTCGAGCAGGCGTGCGAGCTGCTCAGCAGCGACCGCGGCCTGCGGGAGATCCTCATGTTCGCCACGTACGGGCGGGACCGCGTGCAAGCTGGCCGGACCCGGATGCAGCCGCTGGTCACCGCCCTGGTCGAGCGGGCGCAGCGCGACGGCAAGCTGCGCGCCGACCTGCGCCCCACCGACATGCTGTTCATCGAGTTCATGCTCACCTCGGCCGCCAGCTACGCCGAGCAGGTCAGCCCCCAGGTCTGGCGGCGCTACCTCGCCCTGCTCACCGACGCCCTGCGACCCGCCCGGGACGACACGGCACCGCTGCCGGTACCGGCCCTGACCCCAGACGAGATGGCCGTAGTCATGCGCTCGATCCCGCACGGCCGCAGCTGACGATCGTCCTCAGCCTTAGCTATTCAAAGGCGATCGTGGGCGCGGCGCACGGCTTCCTCCCCGGCCAGGAACCGCTTGCCCCCAGCGACTTCAGCGGCGGAGCGGCGACCGTCGGACGTCTGCTGAGCAGTCTCGGCTTCGAGGTGACGCAGGCGGTGCCTGGCCTGACGGTGGGGGATCTGATCGAGCGGCTCTCCGCGCTGCGCCTGTACCGGTCGCCTGATGGCCACCAGGCGCTCTACCAGCCAATGGCTTTGCTATGGGCGTTCGGCCGTGCCCACCGGGGTCTGGCGCGGATGGCGGAATGGGGCGAGACGCAAGCCGCCCTCGGCGAGTTCCTCGAACGTCGCGGAGAGCATCGGCGGCCGGACTACCCGGTCACCGCGCTGTACCACGCTGGCCTCTGGGATCTCGGCGGCCCTCGGCCGGTTCCGCCCGCGCATAGCGACGCGGCGCTGCGCTGGTCCGTCAGCAACCAGCCCGAAAGCGGCCTCCCCGCACCGGTCTACAACCTCGTCCGGTACTCAGGCGAGGCCCGCGTCGCCGCGACCGCGACGATAGTGGATAAGTATCTTCAAGACGCCGACCACGATGCGATCCTTTCTGGTGCAGGACTCGCAGACGCGGGCGTCGCCGACGACGAGGTCCCGGCCAGTGACGTAATCCTGGCCAGGACCCCGCTGGAAGAGGAGCACCTCGCCTTTGCGGAATCGGAGCCGGTACTGGCGATCGCGGTCCCAGGTTCGGCCAGCCGCGGATAAGCGTTGACATCCTGCGCCTGGAGTCGGCGCGGCGTGCCGTGCTGCTGCGCAGCGAAGGGCACTGCGAGAACCCGCGCTGCACGGGTGAGCCGCAGGACATCACCGATGCCGAACGCCCGATCCTGGATGTGGACCACATCCAGGATCTCGCCCAGGGTGTCCTCGGTGATCTTCTTCTCCACCTTGCCGGAGGTCTCCGGAATACCTCGTTGACCTCGTGGTGTGACCTCAGTCCTCGGGCTGAGGCCGTAGCAGCACTGCCCGCCCGCAACACGTGAAGTTCCTTTTTCGAACGAACCGGTGTGCTTGCCCCCGGCCACGGACCTCCGCAGGCCGGGTACTGGTCGTAGCGGGCGGAACGTGGCGCGGCAGAACCTGGAGTGGTGACGTATGGCTGGCGTGAGGCGCCTGTGTTCGGCGACATCTCTCCAAGATTGACCACTCTGACTTGCCCTCATGAAAGAATTAGATTTAACTGGATTTAGTTATATCTAGGAGGATCAATGCATGACAACATCTTGAGGTCCGAGCTCGAGCAAGTGCAGTCAGACCTCGCGGCCGCGGAGGTTGAGTACGCCTGCCTGGGCGCCAAGATCAAGGGGCTGCAGGCCCGGAGCGAAGCGCTAACCCAGGCACTCTCAGGCATGGCGGGGCATAGCGGCAAGGTCAGCATTACCAAACCCCGCACCGACGCCATCGTGGAGATCCTCATGGCGTCTGACACCGAGATGACGATCAACGATGTGATCGCCGCGCTGCATGACAGCGGACGCGATGAGAACTACGACAACGTCGCAGCTGACCTGGCGTACCTGGCCGACCGGGGCCGCATCGACAGGCTACGGCGTGGCGTCTACGCCCGCCCGGAGCGCATCGTGATCACCCTCACCCAAGGCAGTCTCAATAACAGTTACATCAATTTGGGAAATCACCTGGACTTCTTCCCGGCAGATGCGGTCGGGACAACTAATCGTCACGATGGGGAGGGCACCATGCTGACGCTGCACTACGACGGTCTTCCCGAACCGGCGGAAACCGACATCGCTGGCGCTCCCCACAAATTCTTCCGGGACCGAGCTTCCATCAGGAGGTTTTTCGCTCACCATGACCTCAAGTCAGGCGAGAAGATCGCGATCGAAAAGCAATCCGACTACGAGTACCGCGTTCGGCCCGCCCGCTGAACAGCTTCACTTGCTTGAGGGCCTGACCGGCAAGGCCGCTCATCCCGTGACGGTTGGAGTGCTGGGAACAACCTGTTGCCAAACGCAACACGTTGCCAAACGCAAACGCTTACCATCGGGACATGCCGGAGGGGCCGCACAGGATTGACTGGGAGTGGGAAGAGATCGTCCTGGCGTGCGATCTAGTGGCACAGAACGGCTGGCATCAGCTCGACGAAAGCGATCTTGGCGTTCAAGAGCTGTCGGGCCTGCTGCGGCGGATGTCCATGCATCCCCTCGAAGCCCGGCTGCCAAGCTTCCGCAACGCCGCGGGCGTAGCTCGTAAGACCTACAACATCGCGACCGTGCACCCCGACTATGTGGGACCCCCGAGTAACGGCAACAAGCTGGACAAGAAAGTCCTCGACGAGTTTCTCGACGATCCTGAGCAGATGCATCGTTATGCGCGGAGTCTGCGTCAAGCTGCGGTGCGGGACGAACTAGGGAGCGTCTCCCAGCTTGTCGGCGACGAGTATGAGAGCGTCCTTGAAGGCAAGTACCTGCTGCGCTTGCACCGAGTATGGGAGCGTAAGCCTGCGCTACGCGACAAGAAGATCCGGAGCGTACTGGCGCACGGCGAGGCGCTTGCGTGCGAAGCGTGCGGCTTTGACTTCGGGCAGACCTACGGCGACCGGGGCCAGGGCTTCATCGAATGCCACCACATAGAGCCGCTGCATCAGACCGGTGAACGCGCCACGACCATCCGAGATCTAGCTTTGCTGTGCAGCAACTGCCATCGCATGATCCACAGAAAACCACCGTGGCCGACGCCGACCCAGCTACGCGACATCATGCACGGGCAGCCTCCACCAAATTCCTGAGGTTGCTAGCCGCGGACGCCGCGGACGAACGCTCGCCAGGTCTCCTGCGAGACCACGAGCTTCGCCCCGTCTGGTTCCTTGGAGTCGCGCACCGCTACTAGCCCAGGCAGGCTGCGGGCGACTTCCACGCAGTTGCCGTCTTGGCTGCTGTAGCTGCTCTTGCGCCACTTGGCGTGGGACAGTTCGGTCTCGGTCATCCCGCGCACCTCCTCTTGGTGCTGCGCTACGTCATGGTGTCAGCTGCCTGCTCGATCAACCGCACGGAGTCGTCGGGGTGCAGCGCTGCAGCTACCAGCCGGTCAAATGCAAGGGTATAGCGGTTCACATCGGAACGCTCTTCGAGATAAATGTCGCCGGCGAGCGTCTCGACGTACACCACCGCCGGGTCGGTAGGCTCCTCGAAGTCCAAAATGACGAACGGGCCTGTGGTTCCAGCATGTGCGCCTGCCCGATAGGGCACGACCTGGATGGTGGTCTTGCCCTGCTGGGCAGCGTCAGTTAGATGGTGGAGCTGCCCGCGCATTACTTCGGTGCCGCCGACGAAACGGCGGATAACCGCTTCGTCGATCACAGCCCATAGCCGCGGCCGGTTGTCGCGGGCCAGTATCTCCTGCCTGGCAACGCGGACTTCGACGCGTCGTTCAACCTCGTCACGGTCAAGCTCCCTGGGACCGTTTCGGAACATCGCGCGAGCGTACTCCTCGGTCTGAAGCAGGCCAGGTATGACCATGGGCTCGAAGTTTCGTAGCGAGGCGGCTCCGGCTTCCAGGCCGATGTAGACCTCGTACGGGTTCGGCAGCACATCCCGGAAGGAGTGCCACCAGCCGGGCTGGCGAGCGTCGCGAGTCAGCTGGATAAGGCCATCACGTTCGGGACCGGTGACGCCGTAGAGCTCGAGCAGCGTCCGTACGTTGCCAGGCTGTGGCCGGCTGCGGCCAGTCTCGATGCGGAAGAGCGTGGAAGTCGACCACTCGAGCTGGCGCGCAACCTCCTCGCGGCTCATACCGGTTGCCTCCCGCCGTCGCTGGAGTTCCATGGCCAAGCGGCGGCCGCGCAGGGTCGGGTTCTGTTCAGGGTTTCCGCGTGCGGGCATGCTTGCAAGCTCCGATCACACTAGTTCACTTGCACTATTGCATATTACTGAGTGTTGGTGCATCCTGGCAGAAATGATGCCATGAAGCCGGTCGCGCCATGTGCGTGAACCGCCGCAAAGAGTCGGTGAGCCGACGTGACGCTATCTCGAGCCGCAGGAGGTTACGCGGTGACGACAAACCAATGCCGTTCCGAATCCGGCATCGCCGCATCCGCTTGGCCGGTTCCCACGATGGAGCGGACCTATCCCGGTCAACTCCAACAGGGCCAGCAAGTCAGGGCCGCACTCCGGTCCTTCTTGACGGACTGCCCCGTAGCCGACGAGGTGATCATCGTCGCCTGGGAACTCGCCGCCAACGCCTGTCTTTACAGCAACAGCAGGAAACCTGACGGCCAGTTCGGTATGACGATCCACGACTTCACCAGCGACTACGTGTACGTCGAAGTGCGGGATCAGGGCAGCACCTGGGATGCAGATCTTGGCCAGGCTGCGCAAAGTCCCCACGGCCTGTACCTCCTGCAACAGATAGCTACCACGTACGGCGCCGCCGGCGGTCGGCGAGGCTGGATTATCTGGTTCACCGTCAACTACCCGATCGTCATGCCAGTTCCGGCGCTGCCATTCCGGCAGCGCCCTGTCCGCCCGGCTGGCTGGTGCCCGCCGCAGCGGATGGCCATAGCCCAGAGACTCTGCGCCGGGTTAAGGCGGCCCTGGATCGGCTGTGACCTACTGGCACGGTCCAAGGCGGAGAGGAAAGCACCATGGTAGAAACACCCCCCGCGCGGCGGCGACTGCTAGGCGCGGCCTTGCGCCGGTATCGCGAAAGCCTGGGTTACCGGCTGGAGGACGCGGCCCGCATCTTGGAATGCGATCGCTCCAAGATCAGCAGGATCGAATCGGGACAACGCGGCATCCGCCCTAGGGATCTGCGGGACTTGCTCTCCGAGTACGGCGTCGGCGAGCAGGAGCAGCTGACCTTAACCGCCATCGCGCACCCGCACCGAGCAAGCGACTGGTGGCAGCCGTACGCCGGCGTCCTGTCCAACCCCTGGCTGGACTACCTCATCATCGAGGCCGCCGCCTCGCAGATCGACGCCTACCAGCCTCAGCAGGTGCCCGACCTACTGCAGACCCACGAGTATGCGCATGCGGTTGCCACCGCTGACCCCGCCATGTCACCCGGCACGCAGGCCCTGGCCCTCGATGCGATGCTTACCCGCCAGCAGCTGATCTTGGCAAAGCGGCAGCCGGAACTTGCCGTTGTCATCGGAGAAGGAGCGCTGCACCAGGCTGTCGGAGGGACTGAAGTCATGCGCGCCCAGCTCGCCTACCTCGCCGAGATGAGCAGTACCTGCCCGCAGATCGTCATTCAGGTCCTACCGTTCGCCGGCGGGCCCTACCCGGCTGGTGGCAGCGGACCGCTCTCGATCCTACGATTCGCCGACGTGCCGAGCCTAGGCGTAGTCCACCTGTCCGGCCCTTGCGGCGGGATCATCCTGGACAGCCCACCGGACGTTGCCGGCCACGCCCAGGCCTTCACCTTGCTAAGGGCCTCTGCGCTGACGCCCGCCGCAACCACGCGACTGCTTCGGGACATGGCTACCCGCCGAGAACGATGGACGTGACGAGCGTCGCGTGATGCACGGGCAGTTACAGTGACGACGACCGCGGAATTCTTGTCGAGTTCGGCACCAACAAGGCTCAGCCGTAGCCGTCCGCGAGAGCAAGCGCCCAGACGACCCTCAGTTGGCCTTCCCTTTCGGCGCCAGGAAGGGCATTCACAGACCAGTTGAAGGCGGACACCTGACTCAGCCCGGACCTCCGCCGCGGACGCACGGTCGTTTAACTCGCTTCTCCCTCGTCAAGGGGGGTGCTCCAAACCCGGGTCTTGTATTCGCTGATGAGGTATTGGCTCAGCACCTGGATGTCACGGGTAGTGTTCTGAAGCTCGTTCCACTTGCGTTGAGAATGCGGGCCGAAGTCCCACAGGCCGGTTGTCCAGCGACAGACGGTCTTCAGCGGGGCCAGGTCTCTTGCAAAGTCATGTTCTGCTGGGACTCGAACCCGTATATATCGATCGAAGATTGTATCCATCAGGAATCCGAGGCTGGCTATTCCTGCGCCATGCATGAGCCTGGATTGCCGTGGCGGCTTGTCCCAGGCTTCCGGGAAGACGTGGCTGACGGCCCGCCAGAAATCCTTGAGGACGGCGAGCATGGCCTCCTCGTCACACTCCCCTGTCTGCGGGTTCCGGTAAGAGTACAGTGCTCCATCGCTCAGGCTGTTCTCCAGCATCTTGAGGATCGAGTTGTCTTTTATCTTCCCTTCGGGATTGGTCGGGGTCTGGATGAGACGGTAAAGAGGCGAGTCAATCATGAAATTAAGCCGGTAAAGTAGGCGGGACGGGAATTCCCTGACCTGGAACTGGGGAGGAAGCGTACCGACCGTCCCGGGCAGAAGTTCATAAATAAGCCCCTTGGGTAGTGGCTTAGCCGAGTTGACCAGGATGAATTGCGAGCGCTGCTCTTCATCTGATTCCGCGATAAACGCGGTGACGCAGATGGGAAAACTGTCGACGCGGGCATCCCGGATGGCGGCACTGCGCTGCTGGCCGTCTACGATCCAGCCCGGCTTGTCCTCGTCGGCGTCCTCTTTCCCGACGGGGATGATAATGGTCCCGTGCCGAGCGTAGTCCGCTTGCGGCAGGCCCGGGAACGGTTCGAACTGAACGCGCTTGTCGAATGCGATGACAAGAGCGTTCGGCAGCATGGGGGAATCGGACTCTATGTACCTGCGGATCGCACTGATGTGCGAGAGGACCGCAGGCCGCTGGTAGCCTTGAATCTCGGAGTCATCATCGCGGTGGATGCGGGAAATGGTAGCAAAAAATGGTAGCTGCTTCCCGTCCACGGCAAAGCTGTAGAGCGTGTTTCCGTCACCTTGGCGAACTTCAAGCGCAGGCAGTCGTAGAAACTTTCCCGACTCGCTTTCCTCCACGGCAAGCGGAAGAAAGTCCTGTTCGGTCATACGGCACTCCTAGCGTTGAGCTCGCGGTCAAGGCGGCGCCTGAATACATAAAGGTTGTGGAATCCGCGTCGCTTATTGCGCTCGGATCCACGGAATAGTATCACATTAATTCCGGCCTTCGTACATATACTGCACGGGCAAGATCGCCACGGGGTATCAGTCAGCACATCCAGGTAAGCGTCATGATAGGTCCTGAGGCCGGTAATTTCATTATAGCGTTGCAGCGCGTCGATAACCTGACGGGCGCTTCCCCCACCGGTGTCGAATTCTTGCAGCGCACGCAGGCAGGCCCGTTCTCTTTGAATGGCTATTCCCTGGTCGATATTGCCCGCCAGGATCTGCTTCTTCAGCTTCGGCAGCCCGTCCACCTGCGGCACGCGAATCGCCGTATAAGTACGGTCCATGGCATGGTAGTTATCTTTGTCGTCCTTAAATGCCTGGCGGAATGCTGAGGTGCTGTCAAAGCTCGTCACCCCGTAGGAGGCGAACTCCGAGATGTTGCTGCATCTCGTGATGCCCAGCAAATGCAACTGCGTGCCTGGCTCGCGAGCCACCGAGACTTCTCTGAGGCAAGCAAGTATCTCTGCTGTCTTGAGCGGGACCATGCCGCCCAGGGCAATACGTCGGTAGCCGATTTTCTGGAGGCTACGGACCGCTGACGCGTAGGAAGCCGGACTCCAACCCTGGGCCACGCCAAGCGGTTCGAACCGGACGTTCCGCGCCTTCGACCGGGCCAGGAAGACATCGGCAAGTTCGAGAGTCAGTTGCTGGCGCGATCGCCACTGTTCGGCATGAGGGCGATGCAGATCGGTATCGGCGGCCGGATCGAAGCCGAAGATCACATGGTCGACCGAGATACCCAGGTCGAATCCGCACTCGGCGTAGAAGTCGATGACCTGATCCGGGGTAACGGGCGGAATCTCCTCGTCGATATAACTAAACGCCCCGCAGTCTCCCATGGTCTGAACCGAGGAATTGGACGTCTGATCAAGCCGGAAGAAGCGTCGGACACCCATCCGGTACAGTCGGTTCCGCTGAGCCGTCGTGTACTTCCCCGCGCTGCCCGCGGTTCCGTCCACGATGGCCTTGGACACCAGAAGGCCGTCGATGACATGGCCATCCAGTGCCTCATGGGCATAAAGGTCATCGCGCTGGCGCACCCGCAGAGCCGGATGTTCCTCGGTGTTGAAGTCGAAGTCAGGGTGGATCTGATCTTGGCTGTCGGGGAAGAAGAATTTCATCGCTGAGCGGTCCTGGCCTGCATATGAGCGCGGATGAGGAAACTAGACAGGTCGTGTTTGTGGCGAGGCAGGTTCTCGATCTGGTTCCACCGCAGGTCCAACTCCTCCCATCGGCCCGAGGTCCACCGGCACCTGGGCGCCAGCAAGGCAAGTTCGGCCCGGATCTGAGCGGCTGCTTCGGCATGGCCCAGGTCGATGGCGGCCATCAGCCTGTCCATGAGCCGCCCCATGGCGCGGATGCCGGTGCCGTGCATCAGCCGACTTTGCGTCGGCGGCTTACCCCACGCATCGGGAAACGTGTCACGTACCGCCGTCCAGTACATCAAGAGGGCTTTCCACAGCCCGGCGAAATCGGTCTCGCCGTTGCTGGGATTCCGGTAGGGAAACAGGCATCCCGAGGGCGTGGTAAGACTCTCGTACAGCATGTCGGTGATGATGGTGTCGGTGACCACGGCCTTGCCGCGCTGCTCCTTGCCGCCCGACGGACGCCGGATCAGCCCGAAGAATGGCGATTCCTCATTGCGGTTCAGCAGGTCACACAAGGCGGCTGGGGTCTGGCGGAGCGAGAGCCGGGGAGGTAGCGGCGTATCGATCTCGGGCAGGAGTTCGGTCACCAGGCCGCGCGGTAGCGGCCTGGTGTTATTGATACGCAGGAACTGGTCACGTTGCAGTTCGATGGAATCTGCAACGAATGCGTTGACCGGCACCGGAAAGTCCTGCCGCCGGGACCGGGAAAGCGCCAGGGCCCGTTGCTGGCCGTCGACGATCCAGCCGGGTTTCCTCCCGTCGCCATTAGGAAGAGGGATCTTCAAGGTCCCGGCCACCGCGCAGACGTCATCGTTACCTGGTCCGCGGCTGCAGGAGAAACTGACGGTGGAAGGCAGCGCGATGATAATTGGATTGGGAAACAAGACGCTGTCGCCGTCAAGGTACTCGGTGATTTCCTGTACGTGCTTGCGTACCTCAGGACGCTGGTATCCGATCAGGTCACCCGCGTCGTCCCGGCTGATCCGCGAGATGTCAGCGATCTGGCCGAGTTCCCGGGCGGTGAGGCTCATCAGGTACAGCGGCGCGTCGGTGGTCTGCGTCACCCGTAGTGCGCGTCGCCTCAGCACGGGACTGTTGGTCCGAGCGGTCACGATGTCGCCTCCGCCGCTGTGCGGTATAGCCGACTGAACCGGTGCTGTTCGCAAGCGAGCCCTGCATCCCGGAATTCGCGCAGCAACCGATTAGCGGACGTCGCTGGCGTCTGGGATAGGCGCTGGGCGATCAGGTCGAGGATTTCACCGTCGGTTTGCTTCTTGCGGTCGTAGCGCGGTATCGGCGGCTGCGCCGCCAGCAACTGTGTCAGGTTGGCTGTTGCCTCGCTCCAGCCGCGGATTCCCGCGGCCAGCAGATGGAGGCCGATGCGTGCGTTCAGGGCCCGGCGGGTCCCGCTGAATTGCGCCTGGAGGCGGGCATCGGCGGGGACCGCGAAGGCGGCCAGGTTGCCCTGTAGCCTGGCGCCGGCCGACACGATGAGGAGTCGGTCGGGGTCGGCGATGTGCTCAGCACCGGCGGCGATGTCATCTCCGCAGGCGCGCAGATAATTCTTCGACAGCACGAACATGTACACGGCCGCCGGATCTGAGGCTATGAGCGCCCCGATGCCTCGTGGGTACTCTGGCCCTGGCCCTGGCCATTCGTTCAGCCATCTCCACCAGGAAGCCGCGTCACCGGGAACCGAGTCCGCCTGGCCGGGCGTCAGCGTGGCATGGTAGGGCATGATCTGCGCCTCGGCCGGGATCAGGCCGTAGCCCGCCGAGGTGGCCCAGAGGCGGATGTCCTCACCCGTTCGTTCATAACTCTTGAACTTGCGCGCGACCGACCAGTGCTCACCTGCGTACAGGTCGAAGGCGGGGATGTTCGGCGCGCTCCCGGTGTCGGCCAGGCGGGCGATCCAGGTGCGGACTCGTTCGATCGCGCTGGAGCCTGACACCTCGCCGAGTTGGAGATGAGAGGGAATGGGCAGGCTCTTGCGGTTGGCGCAGGTGACGATCACATGGACGCTGGTCCGTCGCTCTGGATGGTGATCGCCTTCAGACACCGGAGACCTCGGCGGTCCGGAGAACTGCAGGGTCATCCTGGTGGCGGAGCGGTAGTTGTGCGGAATCGATACGGGCAAACGCGGCGTGGTTATGGATGCTTTCGTCGTTGACCGCTTCCACGCTGAACCAGGTCATCCGGTCGTCATCGCTCAGCGCGCCTGCCGCGGCGCGCACCATATCTTCGACGAATACCGGATGATCATGCGCCTGCATGGTCACGTAACGCTCGTCAGGCCGCTTGAGCAGTGGGAAGACCGGGCTAGAAGCCGAGGCTTCGGCGATCTCGATCAGGTCTTCCGCCCATACCGTGACCGGTCCGTCGCCCTCGTCGCGAGGCCGCACCCGCAGGGTGATGTATCCGCGCTGGTTGTGGGCCCCGTAGTCGCTGATCGCCTTACTGCACGGACAGACGCTTGTGACGGGTACCCGCACCCCGACGGTGGTGACCGTTCCGCTGCCATCGCTGCGACCCGACAGACGGCATTGGTAGTCCATCCGTGCTGTCACTCCGGTCACCGGGGCTGATCTGCGGATGAAGAAGGGAAAGTCAGCGGAGAACCCGGCTCGTCGCGCGGCCAGGCGCTGCTGCAGGTTCCCGAGGATGACGGGTATGGCCTGCGGGCTGAGCGTTACGTCGGAGTCTTCCAGTACCTCGACGAACCGGCTCAGGTGCGCGCCCTTGACATCGGCGCGCAGGTCCACCGACATGCTGACCTCGGCGACCGTGGCCTGACTGCCGTTTTCCCTGTCCCATGCTGTGACGGGGTAACGGAGGCCGCTGATGCCGACCTCTCCGATCGGCAACTGCCGGTCATCGGGACGGCCTTGGACATCTTCGAGCATCACGTCCCCTCCCCCCGGTAAATGCATCCCGAGGTGCAGGTCTCGCGGACGACGACCTGGGCGAGGGGAAGTGTTCCGGTCAGCCGGACCCAGATCCACTGGGCCAGGTTCTCGCTGGTCGGGTTGCCGAGACCGGCCACCTCGTTCAGGTAATGGTGGTCGAGTTGGTCGTGCAGGGGAGCGAACGCGTCCTTGATCTCCTGGAAGTCCATAACCCAGCCGGTGTCGTCCCCGACCGGCCCGTGCACGTGGACCTCGACCCGGTAGGAGTGACCGTGCAGCCGCGCGCATTTGTGCCCGTCCGGGACATGGGTGAGCCGGTGCGCGGCCTCGAAGGTGAACTCGCGGAAGATCTCCATGTCCATTACGGGATCCCCAGGTACTTATGCGTCTGCAGGCTCAGCCGCCACTGCGGATGGGCTAGGCAATACTCAACGGCGAGACGGGTGTTCTTCTCGCGCTCGGGCCCATCCATCGGCTGGAGCAGCAGGTGTACGAAGTCGAGCTCCTCAAACAACTCCGGGGCCGCTCCCTCCTGCGGAAATACGAGCTTGAGATCGTCGCCGCTAGTCAGTTTCAGCGGTGCGCCCGCCTTCGGGCTGACGCAGATCCAGTCCAGCCCGGCGGGAGCGTCCAGGGTGCCGTTTGTCTCGACGGCCACCTCAAACCCGGCCGTATGCAGGGCCTCGACGGCGGCTTGGTCCAGTTGCAGCAACGGTTCGCCACCGGTGCAGACCACGTACGGGCGCGCCCGTACGTGATCCGCGCCGTGCCATGCGGCCGCGACCGCCGACGCCAGGTCCGCAGCGGTGGCGAACCGCCCGCCGCCCGGACCGTTCGTGCCCACGAAATCCGTATCGCAGAACTGACAGATCGCGCGAACGCGATCCTCCTCCCGGCCGGTCCACAGATTGCAGCTGGTGAAGCGGCAGAATACGGCCGGGCGGCCGACATGCGTACCCTCACCCTGAAGGGTGTAGAAAACCTCTTTGACCTTGTAGGTCATCCCATCCGCCCCAGCGCTGGGTCAAGCGCTGGGTCCTCGAGACCGACCTCGGCGAATCCGCGTCGCCTGAGCAGGCACGAGTCGCAGGTCCCACAGGCCCGGCCCTCGGCATCGGGGTCGTAGCAGCTGTGGGTCATGGAATAGTCGACGCCCAACTCTAGGCCGCGCTGGATAATCTGCGCCTTGGTCAGCTCGATGAGCGGAGTGTGGATGCGCAACTGCTGCCGACCCTCGACGCCAGCCTTGGTGGCCAGGTTGGCCATCTGCTCGTAAGCGCTGATGTACTCGGGGCGGCAATCCGGGTATCCGCTGTAGTCCAGGGCGTTGACGCCGATGAACACATCGCTGGACTCGAGCACCTCGGCCCAGGCCAGCGCGTACGACAGGAAGATCGTGTTGCGGGCCGGGACGTAGGTGATCGGGATCTCGTCGTCCGTCAAGTCCTCGGCGCGATCGTGGTGCGGCACGCTGATGTCAGCAGTCAGGGCCGACCCGCCGAACACCCGTAGGTCGATGTCTGCCACGACGTGGTCGGCCACGCCCAGTGCGTCTGCCACCCGCCTGGCCGCATCGAGTTCTACGCTGTGACGCTGCCCGTACCTGAAACTGAGCGCATGCGGGACGTAGCCCTCCGCATGAGCGATCGCCAGCACCGTGGTGGAATCCAGTCCACCGCTGAGCAGTACCACCGCAGGCTTCCCTGCCATCACGCCCACCTCCGTCCGATCGCGGTCATCTACAAGATGTCTTTACTACCACCGCACGACCGGAGACGGATGGTGATTATTGCAAATGAGCGGTTCGCAAGGTGTTGCAGTTTCCGGGAGATACGGCGGATGACACGGCTGTAACTCTAACGACTGAGCATGGCCAGATACTGGCGCCACACCGAGGGCGGGATTCTCTGGGTTTGCCCTGAAGCGCGCCCGCCTGTACACCGCAGGTGCCTGGTCTCGCGGTTAGGCGGCAGTGCCTGAGTTCATCTGGACCGTAGTCGCGCGGAGACGAGCCACAGTTTGCTCGAAGCATAGAAGCGGAGCAAACTACCATCGGCCTCGATCACCTGCGGTGAGGGGTGTGGTGTGACCAGACGAGTTCGCGCTGGCCATCGTGGCTCGAACACGTTCACGTCCACGGAAGTGGTGTATGGGGTAGCTGATCCAGGTGTGACTGGCTTGCCTTAGTCCGGCGTGTCGCCGTGACGCGAGGCGGCCACCTCGCGATCCTTCGAATTGCCTAGTTCGAGACGAAGGAGAGCGAAGTGGCCGTAGGTG
>Ga0302325_10019351_pt1 | contig 14321 bp, 13 predicted proteins | sample Palsa_T0_2_FD_201948 | JGI IMG/M metagenome (GOLD analysis project Ga0302325, IMG submission 201948) | Peat permafrost microbial communities from Stordalen Mire near Abisko, Sweden - Palsa_T0_2 | ecosystem: Environmental > Terrestrial > Soil > Palsa > Peat permafrost | place: Sweden: Abisko... | reverse complement strand
CCATGTCCATGCCGAACTTGGTGGCTAGCACCACCTCGTCGCGGCGCCCTTCGAGGACCTGGCCGAGGAGCTTCTCGCTCGCCCCCTGGCCACCGTAGATGTCGGCGGTGTCCAAGAAGGTCACGCCGTCGGCGAGCGCGGCGTCGACGACGGCGCGGGTCCCGTCGAGGTCGAGGCGGCGGCCAAAGTTGTTACAACCCAGGCCGACGACCGAGACCTGCAGACCGCAGTCGCCGAGTGGGCGGGTGGGAAGAGAGCTCATGTCCAGTTCTATAGCAAAGCCGAGCCGTCGGCTTTTCCAAGGTTTGTGTTATTCGAGCGGGGCAGAAGCTTCTCTTGCCTGCGCTGCTTCGCTAGCGCGTAGGCGCGCTCCCACCGGTGATTTCCGTCAGCTCGCGCAGCAGCGCGTCCATGCCGGCGATCTCGTAGATCGCGCGCTGGCGCGCCGCGCCCCCGCCGCGGGCCAACAGGTCGGGCAGGAGCTCTAGCTCGTCGGCGCACCCGAGGTCCTCGGCGTGGGGGCGCGCCTGATCGAGCGCCTCGGCGAGGAGCTTCTCGACCGAGTGCAGATCTCCCTCGGCGTCGGGCAGGCACGCCTGCACGCCGAAGCGGGCGGCCCGGAAAGCCCCCTCCTCGAGCACCTCGCCGGGCGGATCGGGCGAGGGATCGGCCTCGGCGACGTCACGGGCGAGGCAGTGCACGAGCGCGACGAGGGCTGCGGTGTCCTCGAGCGAGGCCTGGACGTCAAGGGCGCGGATCTCCACTGTGCCCAGGCGCGGGTGCGGACGCAGCTTCCACCAGAACCACGTGTAGTCGGGCACGTCGGCGGCACGCACGAGAACCTTGGTGGCGGCGCAGAAATCGGCGAAATCGCGCATCGCCCGCGGCACGCCCGAGCGGGGCCAGCCGCGCAGGGTGACCTCGCGCGACGCGGCGAGGCCGGTGTCGCGGCCGTGGCGGAAAGGGGAGTTGGCAGCCAGCGCGAGGAGCAGGGGCAGGTGGCCGCGCATCCCGTTGAAGGCCTTGATCGCCGTCTCGGCGTCCGGCATTCCGACGTGGATGTGAATCGCGCTGACCGGGGTGGCCACGGCATCCCCGAGGAGGTCGCGGATGCGCTCGTAGCGCTCCTTGTCGGTGATCTTTGCTTCGCCCTCCTGCGCCGCGGGGTGCGTGCCCGACCCGAGCAGGCCCGCGCCCGTGGCGAGCACGGCGCGGCGCAGGCCTCCGAGGGTGCCGACGGCCTCCGCGGCGCTCTCGCAGACGTCGGTGATGAGCTCGATCTGGCAAGCGTGAACCTCCCGCTCGACCTGCCCGTCGACCGGCCCGAGCCGCTCGAGGACCGCGGCCGAGGTGTTCGTCTGGTGGCCGGTCACCGGATCGACGAGGAACAGCTCCTCCTCGACGCCGACCGAAAACGGCGCCTGTGAGCCAAAGGCATTCTCGATCTCGTCGTCGTCGCTCAAGACGTGAGGTCTTCCCGGCGTGGTCATCGGTAAACCGGGCCGGGGTGCCCACGGCAGAGGAGGAGTCAGGCGATCGGTGGAGAGGACGATCAACCGGGTGTACGCTCCCCCCGTGCGCCTGAGGTTCCTCACCCTCGCCGTACTTGTGGTGGGAGTCTGCGCCGCCGTCGCCGTGGCCGCCGGTACTCACCAGCTCCACGCCATCTCGACCTTCAGGCTCGCCGCCGGAAAGACCAGGCAGTTCTCGGTCGCCTATCCGGACGCGCTCGAGTACGGCGGCGCGAAGTACAGCGGCAGCGTCACCGTGCTCGCGCCCTCGGCCTCCGAGCACGGCAGCAAGCCATCGCTGCACAAGGTCCACATCAGGTCCCGGGGCAGCGCCCTGGGCGACTCCCAGTATGCGGCCACGGTGCACAACTTCAACGCGCTCGGCACCGCCTCCGTGCGGGTGAAGCTCACGGCCACGACAACGCTGCCGGCCGGCACGGGAGGGTAACCCCGCTTCCCGGCTGCGAATAGCGGCCTAGGAACACGGGAAGGACTCCGCTCATGACGCCCCCACCCAGCAACGGCAGAACGCGACCCGGCTCTCGCCCGGCGACCTTTGAGCGGCTCAGACGCCTGCCCGTCGTCGGGCGAGCGATGGACTGGGGGTTGGGGCCCGCGGCGGTATCGGAGAACACCAAGCACGCGGGCGCGCGGATCGCGGGACTCAAGGCGACGGAGTCGGTCTGTCCCTACTGCGCAGTCGGCTGCGGGCAGGTCGTATACACGCGCGGCGGCGAGCTCGTCGATATCGAGGGCAACCCCCGCTCTCCCATCAACCAGGGGACCCTGTGCCCCAAGGGGTCGGCCTCGCGCCAGCTCGTGCAGCAGCCCGGCCGCCTGACCAAGGTCCGCTACCGGGCCCCCGGCGCCACCGAGTTCGTCGACCTCGACCTCGAGGAGGCGATGGACATGATCGCCGCGCGGATGATCGCCTCGCGCGAGGCGGGGTGGCAGGACGTCGACCACAACGGCTGGCGCGTGGACCGCACGCTGGCCTTCGCCCACCTCGGCGGCGCCACGCTCGACAACGAGGAGAACTACCTGATCAAGAAGCTCTACACCGCGATGGGGGCCGTGCAGATCGAGAACCAGGCCCGCATATGACATAGCTCCACGGTCCCCGGTCTGGGGACCTCGTTCGGACGCGGCGGCGCCACCAACTTCCTCCAGGATCTCCAGAACGCAGACTGCGTGCTCATCGAGGGCTCGTCGATGGCCGAGGCCCACCCCGTCGGCTTTCGCTGGGTGATGAAGGCCAAGGAGCGCGGGGCGCGGATCATCAACGTCGATCCGCGCTACTCGCGAACGAGCGAGATCGCCGACCATCACGTGCCCATCCGCGCGGGCTCGGACATCGCCTTCCTGGGCGGCCTGATCCGGCATGTGATCGAGACCGAGTCGTACTTCCGCGAGTACGTGCTCCATTACACGAACGCCTCCACGATCATCAACGAGAAGTTCAAGGACGCCGAGGACCTAGGAGGCTTGTTCTCCGGCTTCGACCCCGAAACGGGGATGTACGACCGTTCGAGCTGGATGTACGAGGGGGGCGAGATGCCCTCGGCGGCCGGGGTACGCGAGCACGCCTCCCAGGCCTTCGAGGACCAGACCGGTGTGGGGATGCACGGTGCCCACATCAACCGCGACGAGACGCTCGAGCACCCCCGTTGCGTGTTCCAGATCCTCCGGCGTCACTTCAGCCGCTACACCCCGGAGATGGTGCAGCGCATCTGCGGTATCTCGCCGGACGATTTCCACGTCGTGGCCGACGCGCTGATCGAGAATTCCGGACGCGAGCGCACGACAGCATTCTGCTACGCGGTCGGCTGGACCCAGCACACCGCCGGGGTCCAGATGATCCGCACCGCGTCGATCCTCCAGCTCCTGCTCGGGAACATCGGGCGTACCGGCGGCGGGATCATGGCCTTGCGCGGCCACGCATCGATCCAGGGCTCGACTGACATTCCCACGCTCTACGACCTCCTCCCCGGGTACCTGCACATGCCGCGGGCACGGGACGGCGAGTTCACGCTCGAGGACTACATCGAGACCGGTGGCGCCAAGCGGGGCTGGTGGTCGAACTTCGACAAGTACATTGTCTCCCTGCTCAAGGCCTGGTTCGGGGAGGCCGCGACCGAGGAGAACGGCTACGGCTTCGCGGCGCTCCCGCGCATCAGCGGCAACCACTCGCACTTCGCGACGACGATGCGGATGCTCGACGGTGGCGTCGAGGGCTTCTTCGTCATGGGCCAGAACCCGGCCGCCGGCTCGCAGCACTCCGGACTCCAGCGCCGGGCCCTGGCCAAGCTCAAGTGGCTCGTCGTCCGCGACCTCGCCGAGATCGAGACGGCGACCTTCTGGCGCGACTCGCCCGAGGTGCAGTCGGGCGAGCTCCGGCCCGAGGACATCCAGACCGAGGTGTTCCTCATGCCCGCCGCCTCGCACGTCGAGAAGGAGGGCTGCTTCACCAATACCCAGCGCCTGGTTCAGTTCCGCGACAAGGCGCTCGAGCCTCCTGGCGACGCCCGCTCGGAGCTGTGGTTCATGCACCACCTGGCCAAGCGGGTCAAGGCGCACTACGCGGGCTCCGAACGCAAGCGCGACTGGCCGATCGTCAGCCTCCATTGGGATTATCCCGAGCTCGGCGAGCTCCGCGAGCCCGACGTCGAGGCCGTGCTCAAGGAGATCAACGGTTACGAGGTCGCGACGGGGCGGCCGGTGTCCGGGTTCGCCGAGCTCGAGGCCGACGGCTCGACCGCCTGCGGGTGCTGGATCTACGCGGGGATCTTCGCCGACGGCGTCAACCAGGCGCGCCGCCGAAACCCGGGCGACCTGCACACGGAAGGCGGCCCCGTCTCGCCCGAGTGGGCGTGGGCCTGGCCGGCCAATCGCCGACTCCTCTACAACCGAGCGTCCGCCGATCCTGAGGGTCGCCCGTGGAGCGAGCGCAAGAAATACGTGTGGTGGGATGAGGGTGAGAGGCGCTGGACCGGCTACGACGTACCCGACTTCCCCGTCGACAAGGCGCCCGACTACCGCGCCTCCGATGACGCCGAGGGCATGGATGCGATCAATGGCGACGACCCGTTCATGATGATGGCCGACGGCCGCGCCTGGCTCTATTCCCCGAGCGGGCTGCTCGACGGTCCCCTTCCTACCCACTACGAGCCGATCGAGTCGCCGGTCCACAATCTCCTCTATCCCGACCTCGGCGCCGATCCATCCGCCATTCGCTGGCGCCGTCCCGAGAACCCCCTGCACGCGACGGGAGACCCGCGCTATCCGGTCGTGGCCACCACGTTCCGGCTTACCGAGCAGCACACCGCGGGCGGGATGAGCCGCACCCTCCCGTGGCTCGGCGAGCTCCAGCCGGAGATGTTCGCCGAGATCGACCCCGTCCTCGCCCGCGACCGGGGGATCGAGGACGGCGGCTGGATGACCATCGTCACCGACCGCGCGGAGATCGAGGCACGCGCGCTCGTCACCGAGCGCATGCGGCCGCTGCGGATCGACGGCAGGCCCGTACACCAGGTGGGGCTGCCCTGGCACTGGGGCTACAGCGGCGGCTACCCGGGCGACTCCACCAATGACCTGGGCGTGCTGTCGGGCGACCCCAACGTGTCGATCCAGGAGTCCAAGGCCTTCACCTGCGACGTGCGCGCCGGCCGGCGGGGCGGCCCCACGACTGCCCGCCTGAAGGGAGTCACGGCGAACATGCCCCCCATCGCGCCCAACGAAGACCACCGCGGCGCCGAGACCCCGAAGGAGGTGGCGCCGTGAGTGGGCGCCGAGCTCGGGGGGACGACTCATGAGCGCGACCGTGGCCGCCCCCACCGAGCTCGCGATCCATCGCGGCGGAGCGCGCCGGATGGGCTTCTTCACCGACACGACCACGTGCATCGGATGCAAGGCGTGCGAGGTCGCCTGCAAGCAGTGGAACGACCTCCCCGCCGACGGGTCGCAGTTCAAGAAGGGTGGCTCCTACGACCACACCGGAGAGCTTTCGGCCTCGACCTGGCGCCACGTGCGCTTCGTCGAGCTGCTCGAGCCCTCGCCGCCGCTCCAGCAGGAGGCGCTCGGCGCGCTGCGGGCGAGCTCTGGCGCGCTCCCCGCGATCCCTGCGGCCGGCGAGCTGCGGGGGAGCTCTGGCGCGCTCCCGGCGATCCCTGCGGCCGGCGAGCTTCCCGATCTGATCGCCATGGCCGAGGACGTCGGCAGCAAGTGGGTGTTCATGTCCGACGTGTGCAAGCACTGCACCAACGCGGGATGCCTCGACGCCTGCCCGACCGGCGCGCTCATCCGCACCGAGTACGAGACCGTCGTCCTCCAGGCCGACGTCTGCAACGGCTGCGGGTACTGCGTGCCGGCGTGCCCGTTCGGCGTCGTCGACCGCGACCCGATCGACGGACGCGCCGGGAAGTGCACCCTTTGCTACGACCGGCTCGAGGACGGGCTCGAGCCCGCATGCGCGAAGGCGTGCCCGACCGACTCGATCCAGTTCGGGCCCTACGAGGAGCTCGTCGCGCAGGCCGAGCGGCGCGTGGGTGAGCTCCACCGTCGAGGCCTGGACGGCGCCTACCTGTACGGCGCCGGAGACGAGCCCGAGCACGAGCTCGCGGGCGGGCTCGGGGCCTTCTTCCTGCTCACCGAGGCGCCAGAGCGTTACGGCCTGCCCGCCGAGGCCGACTCGCCGGTCCAGGAGAACCTCTTCGCCGCCACGGCCGCCGCGCTGGGCGCCGGGCTCCTGGCCGCGGCCGCCGCCGCGCTTACCTTCGCGATCTCGCGCCGGGGTCGGGGAATTGCCTGACGGCGGGGAATTGCCTGACGGCGGGGAATTGCCTGACGGCGGGGAATTGCCTGACGGCGGGGAATTGCCTGACGGCAATTCCCTGGCGAGTTCGCCTGGCGGCGAACGTCGCGGGGAGTGCGAGAGCCCGCTGGGACTGCCCGTGGAGGCGCCGGAGCCGGAGCCGAGCGAGGAGCCGCCGTCGAGCACGGCGGGGCGTGACGAGAGCTGGACCGCCGACCACGACAGCGCCACGCGCGACGACACCCCGGCGCTGGGGACGCGGGGCGGACCGGCGTCCTGGCGGCGGGCGATCGAGGGCCGCGCAGTGGCGCTCGCGAGACCGGCGTGGGGGGACGCCGGCTGGTCCTATCTCTTCGGCCGCGACACGAACTACGCCGCGGTAGAGCCCGACCCCGGCGAGGTGGAGGCGGCGAGCCTCCGGATGCGCTCGGAGACGACGCCCGAGCCCGTCCACGGGCCGGTCATCCACGCGCCGGTGTGGACCTGGGAGGTGCCGCTTTACTTCTGGTTTGGCGGCGTTGCCTCCGGGGCCTCGTTCGCCGCCTTGGCCGCTGACATCGCCGGTGACCACGCCTCGGCGCGGGTCGCGCGCAAGGTGTCGATGGCCGCCGTGCTCCCCGCGCCTGTGCTGCTAATCGCCGACCTCGGGCGACCGGGACGCTTCCTGAATATGCTCCGCATCTTCAAGCCCCGCTCGCCGATGAACGTGGGCGCCTGGTGCCTGACTGCCTTCAGTGGAGCGGGTGCCGGCGCCGTCGCGGCGGACCTCGTCGGCGCCCCCCGCACGGGCAGGGCGCTCGGGGCGGCGCAAGCGCTGCTTGGCTCCTACCTCGGGTCCTACACCGGCGTGCTCCTGGCCACCACGGCGGTACCGGTATGGGCTCGCAGTCGCGTCTTCCTCGGTCCCATCTTCATCTGCACGGCGACCGCCACCGGCGCCGCCGCCACGCGCTTGACCCTGGCCGCTGCCGGCCAGGCCGAGGATCACCCGACCCACGTCGCGCTCTCGCGCATTGAGGCGGGCGCCATCCTCGCCGAGCTGACGCTCTCGGCGCTCAACGAGCGGCGACTCGGCCGCGCGGGCGAGGCGCTCGCGCACGGGACCCCGGGCCGCCTGTCGCGAGCGGCAAAGACGCTCGTCGGGGGCGGCCTCGTGCTGCCGTTGATCGCTCGCGGTCGCGCCCGGCGCCCCGCCCAGAACCTGGCCAGCGTGCTCTATCTCGCCGGCGGCCTGGCCTTCCGCTTAGCGTGGGTGGAAGCGGGGAAGGCCTCGGCGCACGACGACGAGGCGGTCGCGCTCATGGCGCGGGCAAAGCTCACGCCCGACGAGTCGCTGCGCGTCGGTACCGAACAGCGCGCCGTGTCCGAGGATCGCCCGCCGCTCGCCGACAGCGGTCCGCTTCACGCGGTCCGGGAGTGGAGTGCGACGATCGGGCGGGCGAGCCTGTTCGTCGAGCGCCTGATCAGCCGCGTCCGCTGATCCAGTCCACACGCTCTGGCGCAAGCGCGCCTCGGGGAGGCTCTCGGGCCGGTCGCGCTCGCCGTTGGCGGCGCGCCGCCCCAGCACTGCTCTCGATCTCCTTCAGCTCGAACGGACAGTGCGGATTGCCCCCGCCACCGAAGACGTCGTCATCGCTCCGCGGCGAGGAGCTGGCCACCAGCGTCGTTGTCCACGCACACGCCGGTGAATCCCGCCTGGCGAGCGAGCGAAGCGAGGGCATCGTCGTCGTAGAGATAGGTGCGACTCGCCACCGGCTCGGGCGCGGCTGGGGTGCCGCGAAGCTCGGGGGAGGTGGTGTAGAGGGCGAGGCGGGCGGCCGGGGCCATCGCGCGACGGCACTCCCGCAGAGCGGCCACCGGGTCAGGGAGGAACATGAACACGATCGACATCGCCACGGCGGTGAAGGCGTGGTCGGCGAAGGGCAGCTCCTCGGCGGCGCCGAGCACGACGGTGGCGCCCGGCGCGCGCTCGCGGGCAAGGCCCACCATCTCCTCGCTGTGATCGAGTCCGGTGGCGACCGCTCCGGCGCGCAGCGCCTCACGCAGGAGCAGGCCTCCTCCGCATCCGATCTCGAGCAAATGGTCGCCCGGGGCGAGGCGGAGGGCATCGAGGATCGCCCGCCGCGCGAAGTCGTGCACGTCCTCGGCTCCGTAGACGGCGCGGGCGCGGGGTCCGGCCGGTCGCCTCGCCACGCGGTCGATCAGCCAATCCTCGAGGGCATCCTCCGCAAGCCCGGCTGCCCGCCAGGCCGCGAGGTCGTCCGGGCCGAGACCGAAGCCGTCGAGCGCTTGCTCGATGCTCATGGCGCCAGACGCTTTATCCGCCAGTCACCGTCCCCCGCGCGGGCGTAGCGCAGGCGGTCGTGGAGGCGATCCTCGCGGTTCTGCCAGAACTCGAAGCTCACGGGCGCGATGCGGAAGCCACCCCACGCCTCGGGCAGTGGCGGGTCTGCCTCGTGCGCGGTCGCGAGCTCGGCGACTCGTCGCTCGAGCGCCTCGCGACTGTCGATCGGGCGGCTCTGGGGCGAGGCGAGCGCGCTCAGCTGGCTCGCGCGGGGGCGAGTGCGAACGTAGGCCGCCGTCTCCTCGGGGCTGGTCCGCTCGGTGGGCCCCTCGATCCTCACCTGGCGTCCCAGGGGCGGCCAGTAGAAGAGCAGCGCGGCGTGCGGGTTGGCGGCGAGCTCCTCACCCTTGCGGCTCTCGTAGCCCGTGTAGAACACGAACCCGCGCTCGTCGAATTGCTTGACCAGCACCATGCGCGCCGAGGGTACGCCGTCGGCCGAGGCGGTGGCCAACGCCGCCGCCTCGGGCGCCGCGACCCCCGCGCCCGACGCCGCCTCGAACCACGCCGCGAACTGGCGCAGCGGATCGGGATCGACATCCTCCTCTCGCAGCGGCGCGTGGTCGGGCACGACAAACATTATGCGCGCGGAGACGGTGTGCCAGCGACTCGCAGCACACGGTCCAGCCCGTGCTCGGCGCCCGGCGGGGACATCGGCCAGATCAGGGTTCGAAGCCCGAGCTCGGCCGCGGCCCCGTCGGCCTCGGGGCGGTCGCCGACCATCAGGGTCTCTGCGGGCTCGGCGCTCACCGTGCCGAGGGCGGCTCGGAAGATGCGCGGGTCGGGCTTGGTGACGTTCTCCTCGAAGGAGAGGGTGCTGTGGCGCGCGAGCTCCTCGAATCCGTGGTGGCACAGAATCGGACGCAGGTCGAATCCGACGTTGCTGAATTCGAGGCATCGAGTAGCGCGCGCTGATCGGTCGCTCCTCCGATTACGGCCACGCGCGCGATTGCGCCTGGTCGCTGGAATATAGGCCGGGCAGCGCCGCCTCTGCGCGGACGTGAGGTAGACGCGCGCTGACCATCCCGCGATCTGCTCGGCGATTTCAGATTCGATCTGAGCGGGATACGGCCGGGGTGGGTCTGATAACTGAGCCTGGCCTAGCAACGTGCCTATGGACGCAGTCGCAAAACTCTTGAGCCGGCCGAAATGCCGCAAACGAGGGTTACGTAGCACGACCTCGAGTTTCGCGGCCGATCTGGATCCGGCGGGGTGGGGGGGGTGCTGCGTTTGCCCCAAATGTTGGGGGTTACGCAGCACGACCTCGAGTTTCGCGGCCGATCTGGATCCGGCGGGGTGGGGGGTGTGCTGCGTTTGCCCCAAATGTGAAGCGCATTTTTCGGCCGGGCTCGGAGCCGCTCCGCTCGGAGTCCGTATTCAACGGGCTCACCGGTCCACGCAGCACCGGGCAGCGCTCACACTTCGATGCCTGGGGACGCCTCGTGCTGAAGCACGCTCGGCCACCACCACGCCTGCGGTCTCCCGCCACAATTGCCCCCGATGCCCGATCTCCCTGCTTTCGCCGAGCTGGCCGCGGCGCCCGATGCGGAGCTCGACATCCTGGCGCTTGCCCTTGGAGCCGAGTTTCGCGACGTCGATGCGTCCGGGGCGATCGAGATGCTCGATCTGCTCGCCGCCGAGCTTTCGCGCGACGCCGCGCTGACGTGCGGGTCTCCTGAGGCCGAAGCCCTTGCGTGCGGTCGGCTCCTCGGGGTCACCTACGGGTTCGCGGGTGACCGAGAAGAGTACGACCATCCCGACAACTCGATGCTCGACCTGGTGCTCGCGAACCGCCGCGGACTCCCGATCGTGCTCTCGGTCGTCTACGTCGAAGTCGCCCGGCGAGCAGGGATCCCGCTCGCCGGCGTCGGACTCCTCGATCACTTCGTAGTCGGCCACTTCGGATCCGACCCTCCTGTGCTTCTCGATCCCTTCGACGGCGGCGGGGCGATCGTCGCGCGGGGCGAGGTGCGGCCGTGGACCGCACACGAGATCGCGATGCGGATGCTCAACAACCTGGTCGGGACCTACCAGCGCCGAGGCGATGTCGCGTCCGCGATTCGCGCCGCCAGCATGCGGCTCGCGCTCCCGGCCGAAGCGACGCAGCGCCTGATCCTGGAGGCTGAGCTGCGAGCCATGCAGGCGGGACTCAACTGACAGGCGCCGACGAAGCGAGATAGCGACGGCTGAGCGCGAGGACGGCGTTGACGTAGGCCATCGAGTGGTTATAGGTGAAGAGCGCGGTGCGCCAATCCTGCGGCGCGCCCGACGCCTTCAGATACGCGGCCATCGCAGTTATCGCGTCGGCGGGGTCATACGGGTTGATCGTGCCGCGCCCGTCGGCGTCCACGCCGTAGCGCGCCCACGTGGGCCCGAGGAACTGGGCTGGGCCGGCGGCGCCGGCGGGGTTCGTGCCCTGGGAGACGCCCGGCGTCCGGCTGCGGCCCTGGTCCGATTCGATCTGCCCGACGGCGGCGAGCTTTGTCCAGTCGAGGCCGTACTCATCGGCCACCTTCCAGTAGTCGTGCAGGTAGGCGGCGGGGACAGTGCGCAGGGCATACGCGGAAGGATGGGGCGAATAGGAGACGTCCGCCGTCTCCGTCGGTCGCGCGCCCGCCGACGGCGACCGCAGGACGGACATCGACCCCGCGGCCGCGACCGCGATAACGATCACAGCGAGCGCGATCATCGGGTGTCCACGCCTGCCTCGTCCGCGCCGGCGCCCGCGGGCGTGATCCCGCGCGGTCTCCCCGCGGCGCCCGCTGGCCACGCCCGGCGGGGGGATCTCGAACGCCCATGGCTCGCTCCAGCCCCATGGGTCGGGGTGATGCTCAGGCGGAGCGGGGATGGGGTCAGCTGCGGGGGTGGGGTTGGCAGGCTCGTCCCGTGGCTCGGGGGTGGGTTCGGGCTCGGTCGGCTGGGCGTGCGTCGCGGCGGGGGTGGGTTCGGGCTCGGTCGGCTGGGCGTGCGTCGCGGCGGCGGTGGGTTCGGGCTCGGTCGGCTGGGCGTGCGTCGCGGCGGCGGTGGGTTCGGGCTCAGGGCTTGGCGCGAGGGTGCCCGCGGCCTCGCCCGGCGCTGCAACGGCTGCCTCGCCCTCGGCGTCCCCCGGCGCGGCAACCGCAGCGTCGGCCTCGCCCTCCCCCGACGCCGCAACCGCCGCGTCGGCCTCGGCCTCCCCCGGCGCGGCAACCGCAGCGTCGGCCTCGACCACCACGGCGACCATGACCTCGGTCGGCTGCCACAGGGCAATGTCCTCGAACGGGACCGGCGGAGCCGGCCAATCGGCTACGGTGAGCACGACGCTTGCATCGACGCGTGCATCGACCCCCGCGGTCACGGGCGCAGCCTGCGGCGGGACGACCTCGGCGGTCGGGATCGGGGCGAGATGGGGGGGCGGGTGGAGCGGGGCCTGGGGTACGCGGACACACCTCACCCGGCGGCTCGGACGCGCCGCCCTAGCCATGGCCACGAGCGCGACGGACATCACGCCCGCGGCGTGGACCCTGCGACTACGTGCGTGCATCAGTGGGTCTTGAACCTTCGCTGTCGCCTGGACATAGCAGCTGATCGACTGGTCATCTCCCCGTCCGAGCCTAATTCGCGCCTCGCGGGCCGGTTCCTGTGCGGGTCCGTCGCCAGTTAGCCCACGTGGTCGGGTGCGCGCTGCCGCTGCGACGCGAGCTTCTCATCGCTCGCGGAAACTCGGAGACGGACTCCGATGCGAAGGAAAGGGCCCGACATCTGGCCCGCGCCCCGAGCCACCGACCGCCCGGAGCGACCGAGCCCCGCCCCCGTCCGGACCGCCCGAGCGCCCGGAGCGACGTAGCGCGCCCGCACCCCTGGCGCCCCGACGGCGTACTGTGACCGCGTGGCCAGCTGGGATGACGTGCGGCGGATCGCCCTCGCGTTGCCGGAGACCGATGAGCGATTGGTCCACGAGCACGCCTCGTGGCGCGTCCGCGACAAGATGTTCGTGTGGGAGCGACCGCTCCGGCGTGCGGATCTCGAAGCGCTGGGGGACGACGCGCCGACGGGCCCGATCCTCGGCGTTCGCGTCGAGCACCTGATCGCCAAGGAAGCGCTCCTCGCCGACGACCCGAGCGTCTTCTTCACCACGCCCCATTTCGACGGCTACGCGGCCGTGCTCGTGCGCCTGGAGGAGATCGCCCTCGACGAGCTCGAAGAGCTGATCGTCGAGGCGTGGCTCCTACGCGCTCCCAAGCGTCTGGCCAAGGCGTACACGGACACGGAGCTGCGGCCTCGCGGCGAATGATCAGCGCCGCTGGCCCCGGCCCCGCTGGCCCCCGCGCCCCGCTAGCCCCCGCCCCGGCGCCGCTGCTACCGTGCCGACTGTGCCGAAAACAAGGGTCGATGACGCCGCGAGCCTGACCGTGGCCGAGGTCATCCATAAGCGCTTCACGACGTTGCCTGCGAGCGCCACGATCGGTGAGGTGAGCGACTGGTTCGCGGCGAGCTCGAGTCGGCGCATGGCGATCCTCGCCGAGGACGGATGCTATGCGGGCTCGCTCGCCCCGGCCGACGTATCCGGCGATCTCGATCTCACGCGCCCCGCTGTCGAGGTCGCGACCCATGGCCCCACGATCGGCCCGGACGCGCCGGCCCGCGCCGGGGAAGAGCTCGCGCTGTTGACCGACGCGCGGCGCGTGCCCGTCGTCGATGGCGAGGGCCGCCTGCTCGGCATCCTCAGCGTTACCGGCGATCTGACCTCGTTCTGCGGAACGGACTAAGACCAGTCCCACGGACTGGTCGCGCCTGAAATGTGTCGTCTGTTCGGGATGAGTGCAGGGAACGAGCGCGTTCAGGCGACGTTCTGGTTACTGAACGCGCCCGACAGCCTGGTCACGCAGAGCCATCGCAACGCGGACGGGACCGGCCTCGGCTACTTCGACGAGCACGAGGAGCCGCGCATCGAGAAGCAGCCGATCGCTGCCTTCGAGGATCGTCAGTTCGCCTCCGAGGCCCGGACGATCTGGTCACGAACGTTCGTCGCTCATATCCGGCACGCGACGGCCGGAGGGTTGACCATGGCCAACACCCACCCTTTCTGCCAGCAGGACAGGTTGTTCGCCCACAACGGAGTCATCGAGGACCTCCCGAAGCTCGAGCAGCATCTCGGCGACGCACGCGCGCTCGTGGCCGGGGAAACCGACTCCGAACGCTATTTCGCGCTGATAACGCGGGAGATCGACCGGCACGAGGGGAGCGTCGACGCCGGTATCCGCGCCGCGGTCGCGTGGATCGCGGGAAACCTGACAGTGGTGTCGATCAACTTCGTCCTCATCACCGCCACCGACATGTGGGCGCTGCGCTACCCGGAAACGGACACGCTCTACGTGCTCGAACGACCGGCCGGCGCTGAGCTGAAGCACACCAGTAGCTACGGCACACGCGTGCACTCCGAGCACGCCCGCGAACATCCACTCGTCGTCGTAGCCAGCGAGCGGTTGGACGAAGATCCCGGATGGCGCGAGGTTCGCAGCGGCGAGCTACTCCACGTGCCCCCATCGCTCAAGCTCGAATCTGAGCTCCTCGCCCTGCCGTAAGGGGCTCTCCTCGCGAACCCGTCCACCAGGTCCGGGCCTCAGACGAATCGCTTGACGAACATCAGCGCGCGGTCGGCGACGTCGCGCCAGCCGCC
>Ga0302325_10019350_pt1 | contig 14322 bp, 8 predicted proteins | sample Palsa_T0_2_FD_201948 | JGI IMG/M metagenome (GOLD analysis project Ga0302325, IMG submission 201948) | Peat permafrost microbial communities from Stordalen Mire near Abisko, Sweden - Palsa_T0_2 | ecosystem: Environmental > Terrestrial > Soil > Palsa > Peat permafrost | place: Sweden: Abisko... | reverse complement strand
TGCAGGCGCTGTTCCTGCACAACATGGCGCGAGCTACTGAGCGCTGAAAAGAGTGCCCTATCGAGGGCTAGATCACTGGCGCTTATCGCCGTCCCTGATGAGTCGGTCCCGGTCCGCGCCAACGCGATGAGTTCTTTTTCCGGCTGGTTGAGGGTCGCGCCACTGGCCGCGTCCGCGGGTTGCGTGGCAGCGCGGATGGCCTGCTCAAGCGCTTTATGATCAGCAGTGAATCCATGCTGTAGCTGAAGCCTTTCCTGGACATCCAGCACGGAAAAAGAAAATCCATTCTGGGGGAAGACTTTGAGAATCTTGTCCGCAACATCGCCCGGCTGGTTTACATCCGACGGGCCCATCGCCTGCAGGGCATCCTTGATAGGGCCTGGCCGATCGAAGAGCAGTGTGAGCAGATGCTCGCTTTTCTCTTTGCGCGCCATGAGACGAAAACTGTTGAGTGCGACAGGAGAACCAGCGTCCGTGACCACGATCTCTTTGGGGTCAAGGTTGAGAACAGGCTTGTTCTTGCTGTCGAGAACCACGAGATGGAGGGGGACCTCGTTGCTATCGACCGAGGGCTCCGCCCCTGGACTGATAGACCGCGTCAAGAAGTAACCGCGGCGTGCCTGCAACTGCAGGCCATCGCGATCCACTTTCACTTTCAAACGGTGATACTTGCCGTCGGGCTTGAGGTTGCCGAGGGCAAGTTCCAGCACATAAACGCAAGTCGGCGCCTCCGTCAGAACCTTAAATCCCGCGCCGAGATCGTTACGATTATGAAAGAAGGCGCCGCCGGTACCCTCGGCGAGTTCGCCCATTGCGTCCTCGGCGATCTTGGCGCCGTTGCGGTCATACTCAGACTGAAGCTGCAGGCTTCCCCCACTGCCCGCAATGGTGGTGAAACCCGGACTGCGCTGGTTGGCGTTTAGCCCGGTGGTATACAAGCCGCGCGCATCCAGGGCACTAATCATGACATTGGACTGTGCCGCCAAATCGATAATCCGTGATTCCGCCGTTCGCGTCTCCTGCTCAAGTGGGAGGAAACCGGGGGAGACCAGGACAAGCATCCGCTGCCCGGGCAGAGTAGAGACCCTGCGGACAAACTCGGCAATGGCGGCATAGGTTGCCTGAATATCTTGACGGCCACGATTCAGAGCACTCCGGGCAGCCGCATCCGCCAGGCTCTGCGCCTGCGTGTAGTTATATTTCACATCCAGGCCCGGGTTGCAATCGAACACTTGCCGTGTTGCATCAGCCGTTGCCGGCTGGTCGTGTTTGTTTTCGATCAGGTCGGCCTGATAGTAGTCAATCTTCGGACATTCCTTACTCTCGGACGGCAAGCCTCCTGGTGGTTGCAAACTCATGATCGCTTGTCGCAACTTGGCTCCATCATGGGTAAGCCCGCTGTTGACTTTTCCCGAAAGCGAGATGACGGCCGCAATATCCGAAGAAGCCAGGCCGCCAACCAACATTTTCGCGGCGGCGTCCTTGACCTGCGCCAGATTTTCAGCGTTCAGGTGCAGGTCGTCGAACAGGAAGACAATGTTGCGTTCCGGCAGGCTGGATGATTGCGGAGTTGTATTTGGAGGAGCCGGTTGTCGCGCACCGCTTTCCGCGTTGCCTTCCACAGCCGGGCGCTTCTCGACTGTAAATCTGGAGACGGGATATGGCTTTCCATCGTCAAAAACATGGAAGTCTTCTTTCTTCAGATCATCGACCACGCGGCCCTGTCTATCGCGGACTACCACCGGTACCAGAACCCTGATTACGTTTACTTCAATCTTCGGCGGTGCTTCTTCAGACTGACCACCTTGTTGGGCGGCGGCGTGCGTCGAGACAATGAGCGCCAGGCACGAGCCGACGAGAAAGCGGTGCAACTCTGTTTTCGCCTTCACAGGGACTTCTCCTGACTTCGCGGCTTGGCCTAACCGTCAGGCGCACGCCTACTTGAACCTGGGCATCGAGAAACTTCCAAGTGCGGTCTGGAGAGCAATTTTATGCTGATTTCAGGTGGCTTCGATTCTAAATTGAGTGTACGCTTAGCGATCTTCCTTGTCGAAAGTGCAACAAATATCGCTGCCGGCTGCGAATATGTGTAACTGTTACCGTATTCTTAAGAGCCACTCGCCTACTTCAAGCCGGAGCCCCCTCTTGCTGAGCGGCGTGGCAGAACTTCTCCAACAATTCGATCAACTCCCGCGCTCGAATGGGCTTTGCGATGTAGCTATCCATCCCCGCGGCCAGGCAGCGCTCGCGGTCGCCCTGCATGGCATGGGCCGTCATAGCGATAATCGGCAGGTGCTTGCCGGTGTCTCGTTCTCGGACCCGGATGGCGGAGGTCGTCTCAAATCCATCCATTTCCGGCATCTGTACGTCCATCAAGACCACATCGAAGTTCTCTCCATCGAGGGCGGCGAGGGCTTTGCGCCCGTCAGCCGCTATGGTGACGTGGTGTCCCTGTTTCTCCAGAACGCGGGAGGCTATCTTTTGGTTGACCGGATTGTCTTCCGCCAGGAGAACGCGTAGTCTTGCCGCCTTCGGTTTGGTCTGATGCACCGCCAGCACGGGCGAATCGGCTTGGGACCCCGGCCCGCCCAGAACCCGAGAAATGACCTCAAACAACTCCGACTGGCTGACAGGTTTGGTGAGATAGGCATCCACGCCCAGCTCCTGGCAGCGTGCCGCTTCGCCTCGCTGCCCGGCTGAGGGTAGGATGATGACTTTGGCCTTGCCCGCCAACTCGGGAGACTGGCGGATTTGCTCGACCAGCGTGAAACCATCCATGTCCGGCATGTTAAGGTCGGTCAGAATCAGGGCAAAGGCGCCCTGCTCCTCTTTCAGGCGCTGCAGGGCGGCGATCCCGCTCTCTGCCAGCGTGGGCTTCATCCCGAAGCACCGCAACATCTCCCCCAGGATGCGACGGTTGGTGGTACTGTCATCCACTACCAGCGCTCGCAGGCCAGCTAGCTGCGCCGGGACAGCGCCCGGCGCGGTTTCCAACACTTCGCTCCCTTCGCCGAGACCGACGGTGAAGTGAAAGCAGCTGCCGTGCCCCAAGGTACTCTCCACCCAGATTTTTCCCCCCATCAACTCCACCAGCCGGGAAGAGATGGTCAGACCCAGCCCGGTGCCCCCAAACTTGCGCGCCGTGGAGCCATCCGCCTGGGAGAAAGCATCGAAGATGAGCTTTTGTTTTTCCGCAGCGATACCAACGCCGGTATCTGTCACCACAAAGTGCAGCTGGAGCTCATCTTTCGTCCTGGAATCGATCGCAATCCTAAGCCCCACCTCGCCGTGCTCGGTGAACTTAATGGCGTTGCCGATGAGATTAATGATGATTTGCCGCAGACGGTTGAGGTCACCAACCACCCGCGCGGGCACCTCCGGGCGGATGTCGCAGGTCAGCTCGAGCCCTTTCTGCTGGGCGCGGAAAGCGAGCGTCTTGATGCTCAGGGCTATGTAATCTCGCAGGTTGAACTCGATGGACTCGAGCTCCAGCCTACCCGCTTCGATTTTGGAGAAGTCGAGGATGTCGTTGATGATCGTGAGCAGCGAATCGGCGGACGACTTGACCAAGGCGGCAAATTCGCGCTGTTCGGAATTGAGCCCGGTATCGAGAAGGAGATCGGTCATGCCCAGCACGCCGTTCATGGGCGTGCGAATCTCGTGGCTCATGTTGGCTACGAACTCGCTCTTGGCTCGGTTGGCCGTCTCAGCCGCCTCTTTGGCCGTCTGCAAATTCTGTTCTGCCCGCCTGCGTTCGGTGACATCGCGAAACCCCCACACCCGGCCCACGTTCTTACCGTCGACCGTTTGCGGCTCAGAATGGCGCTCGAAGACTCGCCCATCTTTGAACTCAATGACGTCGTCGGTTTTCGCGTCGGCGTACGTAGCTGGGAGCTTGCGGCTGAATGCTTCCCTGTCTTTCAGTTGAGGCGCCATGCATTCCAGCAGCGATTGTTGATCGCGGAGCGCAAGCACGGCCTCCGGAACCGACCACATGCCGGCGAATTTCTGGTTGTGCGCCAGCATCTCACCGGCGGAGTCAACCACCAGGATTCCGTCCGCGGTTGACTCCAGCGCGGCGCGGATGGTTTCCGTCCCCTCCATAACCCGCCGCTTTAAGGCCGCCACCCAGAGCGTGCCGAAGACAATGATCAATACGCAGACAGCCAACAAGGCAAGGATTCGGCTCGCCGTCCACCACGAGGGTCTTCGCAGCACCACAACATCCTGCGGCGAGCGCAGCAAGACGCGAAACGACACGGGCAGTGCGGCGCCCTCCCGCTGGGCCGACAAATTTTTGTCTACCTGCACCGAGCAAATTCCAGTCAGTTGAAGCTCGCTGCCGGCCCGCCAGGAGGCTAGCTTTTCGGCACTCGTTCCACTGGGAAGGAGCGCGAGGAAGAGCATTCCCCCGGACGACATCACCAGGGTGGGATATTCCGAGGTCAAATCCTGATTGACGAGGCGGCCCTGGATTTGAACGAGTTTGGCGTCATACTCGCCCTTTAGGGCGTCCGCCACCGTAATGGAGGTGGCTGCGACGGCCTGGCCGCTCCCCTTGGGCAGGAAGATAGCGTCTTCCAGCTTCAGCGAATACTCGCCCATCGCGGGGAAGCCCACCACATCAACCACTTCGTCCAGCCTCGTGGGGGTCTTCTGGACCGTGGGGATAAACAGTCCCTGGTTGCCATCCTGAATATAGATCCACCGTCCAGGCCACTGTAGTGTGACTTGCCCGCGCACGCGAACACGATGGACAAACGTGACCCCCGGCTCGAACCGTAACAAGGTATCAATAGGCCGCACTGGCAATGAAAAAGGATCGGCACGGGCCGGCTCCTCTACTCTTAACTGGGCCATGGACGGGAAGAGCAAGCGGGCTCCGACCATCTGCCGGTTTCTCGTCCAGACAGGTGCTGTATTGCCGCGAATTACGACTGTTGCATCGACCAAGCGAGCGTAGTCGACGCCTGCCTCGCGGGTTGTGATGGCGCGGATCTCGCCATCCGCCAAGGCGAGCGCAAGCGTGATATGGGCGCCGGATTGCGCGACCGAATGGATCACACCCTCAACTTCTACCCACTGCCCGTCGTCGGCGCCAGTCATTAACTGCGCCAGGCTTCTCCGCGGCGCAGTGGACGGCAGGTGAGACTGCCCTACCGCGTGAACCTCAGACGCAATGACGATAGGCGCGTAGTTTCCCGGCTTGCTCACGCCCTTCATATCGATGACCGTGCCCGCGCGAAGCGGTAGAACGGGCCGCGGCGGAACCAGGACACATATACAGCCGCTTTGATCACAGGCAAAGAACGCGCCCACCGTGGGAGCAGTATCGGGATCGTAGTAGGTAACAACGGCGTGCAGGTGAACGGGATAACCTAGTTTGGCCTGGTCAGGCAGCAAGCTGTGTGCGGCGTTGGCCGTGGTCAGGGTGGGCAACGATGCCTGCGCCATCGCTGGCGTCCTGGATATCTCGTGTTCTTCGGCCTGCACCGTGGCAAGGGGTGTGAGCGCGAGGAGCACCAACTCGATAGCCACGGCTAGTTGGAGGATGAGCCCCTTTGCTACGCGTTTTGAATCTGCCATGTCGCCTGGACCATACCAAGAATGGATATTCAATTAGGCCTATCGGCATGGCTTAGCGGTCGCATCATCGCGGGCTGCGGAGAAAACCGGTCCTGACTGGAAGCTCAACGCCTGTGGCGGATGGTTCAAGAGGCAGGGGACATGAAGCTTTGGTTCGTTTGCCCCCCATCCCCGTGGAGGTCTGATAACGTGCGTCATGTCGGGAAATGACATAGCCCTCGCTAGAACAGTCGGATACAGTGTCCGATAAGTAGTCGGGAAAACCTCCGACACTCACCGCAGAACTCGAGTTCGGGGCGCTTTTCGGCTGCGGTTCAGCAGCTTCTCAGACGTGTAGGCCTAAAGATTGCGCACCAATACATTGGGCGCCTCTCAAAATGCCGGTCGGCCAGAGCCTCAAAGCGCCGCATGAGCGAAACAACCAACACAGGCGTTTACGTTGCGAATCTACGGCGGAAAGACGGGGCTAACTTGTTCTATCCGCCAGATAGGACCACCCTCGTACAGTTGGCCTTCTTCGCGAATGAACGCGGGAGCAGCCCCTGCGAGAATCCAGATGTGATAGTCGGCGGGCTGTTTGCCGATAATGGGGGTGATCACCCCGGCAAGGCCGCCGAGTTCAACGTGGAGGACATAGTCAACGGCTCTACGCGGTGCGCCGCCGACGCTAAAGGGCGCTTCGCCAGCGGGTTTTACGGAGACGCTGATCAGCCGCGGTTTTGCGGTTGGGGCGACAAAAGAAAGCTTTGTCTCTGGGGTGGACGGGAGAAAATTTAATAAAAGATTGGGCGGCAGACCATTCGACACGTCTGACGGAAGATCAAGGTGGTCTTCCCTGATCGTTCCGTCTTCGGCATGAGAGCTAACCTTGCCAGTAACCGCGTCGATGAAGACGTCGATCGGTTTTGGGAAGGAAGGCCCACGTTGGATATGGTGATCGCTGATTAGCCGAAAGGTGCCCCGCTGGGAGAAAACTGTGGTTTCGTCGTCCAGTGAACCGTCGCGGAAGTGGAAGACGACGCGAGATGTGACGTGGTAGCCGTGGATGATCTGAGTGACGTCGCCAGTGGCGATGCGGGCCCCTTCAACCGTTCGGATGTCGAGGAAGCCGTGCGCCGAGCCTTGGGGATAGCGGACTGGGATCGGCTCCGCCTGCAGGGGAGCGGCGATGAGTATGGTGATGAGAAAGGAGAAGAATGCGCACATTGACAGGCTGGCGGGGAGAGCTTGCATGGAGTCTCTTTCCTCGTCTCTTTGGGATTGGGCGCTTACCTCGCGCAAAAAACCATTCCTTTGGATATGGAGATCGCCGAGATAGTTGTACGGGGAGCGATTCGTGGCCGGTTCGCGACCAGAGTGCGGTGGCGCGTGCAACCATGTTCAAGCATCCAGAATGGCTTGTCTAAAACGAGCAAATAAATGGCCCCGCTCGAGGCGGGGCCAAGTTGTCCGTGAACCGTTCGATACGCTCTCAGGAAGCCCGCCGCTTCACGTCAGGGGCTGCCTTTTTCTCATCTTCCTTGCTCTTCTTGTCAGAGTATTTTTCCTTGGCTGATTTTGGCTTTGTCTCCTGTTCCGGTTCCGCGGCAGACGCCTTCAAAATGGATTGCGCCGCGGCTAGAATCTTTTTCGAGGCAGTCAACTCCTCGTTAAGATTTTCGGTCAAGAGTCCCACGACATCGGCGAGACCCAACACCTTCGCCATTTCGATCGTTGCCGTGTAGCCCGCGATCTCGTAGTGTTCTGTTCTGAGCGCGGCACCAATCAACCCGGTATCAAAGGAAGCACCTTCCTCATCCTTCTCCAAGGCGTCTGCACCCTCTTCAATGACACCTTCCATCCCGTTGCAGTGTTCACCAGTGGGCTTCTCATCTAGAACTTCAAAAACCTTCCTGAGCCGGCCGACCTGGCCCTTAGTTTCCTCGAAATGCATGGTGAAAAGTGACGCGAGTGTTTCGTCATTGGCCCCTTTTGCCATCTTAGGAAGTGCCTTGACGAGTTGATTTTCAGCGCTGTACATGTCTCGAAGTTCATCGACCAAAACTTCCATTAACGCCATAATGTCTCCTTCAAATCGGATTGCAAGCCACACTGAGGTGGTCATTGGCTTTTGAGTGCGCAAGAAGCCCTCAGAGTTGCTAACCAAAGGAAAAATAGTATCCGGCATCCGCGTCTGCCACCTTGAGAGATGGATTATGGGCCGCGGTTCAATGCAATCCGGTTTGCAGCATCGCAGGCCAGCAAGCCTTGCAGGCCCGGGCGATGTCGCGTCAAGCTGTCCTACATAGGGGTCGGCTCGGTTGTGGTTCGAAAACAACTTGGGCGCATAAACTTGCGTCACATGGTTGGCTATTCACATTCCGTTAACAAATGCAGGCGAGAAATGAAGACCGACAAGCAAAGCAAAAGGCGATCGAAGAGGCTTCATCGCGTAAGGCCGGACTCGACTTTCGAGCGGGCGACAGACGATTACGAACAGTGGATGCGAACCTCGACCACGGTCGTTTCTTCGGATATTCGTTTGAAACATGAACAGATGAAAGAAAGCACATTTTTGTTCCTACGCGGCAGCTTCTATCGGTGGGCGCAACTATGGCCAGACGTTTGCGCAGACTTGTGTCGCGCGCCGAAAGTTCTCGCCGTCGGTGACCTGCATGTCAATAGTTTTGGGACTTGGCGAGATAGCGAGGGGCGCCTTTGTTGGGGTGTGGACGACTTTGATGAGTCTTATCCGCTGGCGTACACGAACGATATCGTGCGTTTGGCAACCAGCCTGAAAATCGTCATCGATACCGACGGCTTGTCCATCAAGTTTAGAGATGGGTGCGAATCCATTCTCGAAGGATACAGGACGTCACTTGCGCAGGGCGGGCTTCCAATAGTTCTCGCGGAGCGTGAGCAAAAGCTGGGCAAGTTGGGAGTGGATAGTTTCAAGCCGCCGCCTGACTTTTGGAGCAAGCTGAATCGCCTACCTGCAATCCGGCATCCTCTTGCCAAGGAGGTAAAGCGAGCGTTGGAAAAGACGCTGCCCGAACCGGGGATGGAATACAAGGTTGTTCGCCGGCAAGCCGGGTTAGGAAGTCTCGGTCAGGAAAGATTTGTTGCGATTGCTGACTGGCAAGGTGGTCTTATAGCCCGGGAGGCCAAAGCAATGTTGCCTTCTGCATGCGCTTGGCTGAATGACGAAACCGGACGTCGACAATCTGCTTACGAGGCAGCAATCTCTTCCGCGATACGCTCCCCTGACCCGTTCCAGCTGATCGAAGGAAATTGGTTGATCCGCCGTCTTTCACCGGACTCAAATCCCATCGATATTCAGACGCTACCTAAGCACCGCGACGAAGGAATGCTTCTTTACGCGATGGGATCTGAGGCGGCCAACGTCCATCTTGGGACTAAGGGGCAGGTAGCCAACATTCAAAAGGATCTGCGTAATAGGAAATCGAACTGGCTGCCGGAAGCGGCAGCGCGGATGGCTCGGTTGGTCGAGAAAGATTGGAAACGCTACAAGAAATCCTGAGGTCGAGTTGATAATGAAAGAACTCATTTTCCGATTCCTGATTGGCGGTACGCTGGTGTCGGTCTTTGCTTTCATAGGAGACCTTGTTCGTCCCAAAAGCTTTGCCGGCCTCTTTGGTGCTGCGCCTTCAGTTGCGCTGGCGAGTCTCGCATTGACGATTGCAACGCAGGGCAAGGCCTATGCTGCGGTGGAGGCTCGCTCCATGATAGCGGGGGCCGTCGCGTTCTTCCTTTACGCATCGATCGTAAGCAAAGTAATGATGCTGTATAAGCCGCCGGCTCTGGCTGCCACTCTCGGGCTCATGCCAGTATGGTTCGGCGCCTCCTATGGGCTGTGGCTTACCTTGGTGCGATAGGAGACCAGAGATGAGAATCGGAATCGACGTTTCCTCTGTGCAACGTAGCCGCTGGGGTGACTACGGACTGCGTTTTGTCTTCGGCGGCATGGTGACCGCCATTACCGGAATAATAGCGAAGACGTATGGTCCCGGCGTAGCCGGAATCTTCCTGGCATTTCCGGCAATCTTTCCTGCTGGGGCAACGTTAATCGAAAAACACGAAAAAGAGAAGAAGGGTAAGGCGGGCCTCAATGGAACGAAAAGAGGCAGAGCTGCGGCGAGCGTCGATGCAGCAGGCGCTGCGATGGGAACCCTTGGACTGATTGCATTCGCGGCACTGGTTTGGCAACTCCTACCACGCCATTCCGCTCTTACTGTCCTCTCCGGTGCGGGAACGGCATGGCTAGCGATTTCCATGCTCGCTTGGTGGATTCGCAAATCGCTCTGATACATTCTGAACGCGTACGATCAAGTTGCGCAGGATCTGGGAGACCTTGCCTTCGTCCGTATACACGGGTGAGGTCCGAACCGTGTGCGACGAGAGTTCGTAGCAGGAATCCTCCAGAAACAATTAGCCTTCGGAGGATGCTTACGAGACTCTCGTCTGAAGACCGCAGGTTGCGGGTCAGGGCATATTCGACTGAGCCGTACCATCGGACCACTTGTCTGCCAAGACGAACAGAATCGTAGCGCGTTCCTCTTGGTCATATGCCGCCATGACGGGAGAATTCGGATCATCGGCTGCCCAACTCTTCGTCGCATCGCCTGAAACAAAAAACATCGTATGAGGGTGCCAGCTCTTATCCCGGTCGTTTAGGTACTGCTGCTTCGACATCATGTAAGCCATCGCTCCCGACTCCAACGCGGGCAGCTCCTTCTTGTCCAGTGACGTCGCGATTGCCTGCGCGATTTCAGCCTTCGATTTTCCTGCTAACACAAGCCTGGTCTTCATCAGATAGATGGGCGCAAAGCTCCTCCTGGCTTGCGCGTCGAAACAATGGGGTGCTCGCATCTTCGGATTCCAGAACTCTGCCTGGTCCGTACTCTGCCCCCACGACCTCTCCACGATGCAGAGAAAGCCATTCGTGCCGTTCACCGCAGTCATGTATCCCTGGCGGCTCAGCACCATCACTTCGGCTCCATTTGAAATAGAACCGGGTGCAGCCGTACGAGCCAGCGCGATCTCGGATTTCTCATCGGAAATCAGATACTGGTTGAGGGGAGCCATCGCCGGATAGGCAGCCTTTCCGGCCTGTGCGAATGCCTGCCCGACGGCGCCAGGTAGAACAATCTGCAGAGCAACTGTCAAAGCGATGATCTTGCCCTGATTTTTCCGCATCCGATCCTCTCGATTCGTGCATTTCGCGACGGTGAGCATCGACCCCGAGATCGATTTGTAGATTGTACATAGGACTATTGGTGGAAGGCGTCGACGTGCCTGTTTGAGGCCAGTTGTGAAGCTCGCGAACTCGCCAGCCGGGACCGTTCAAAAGCGAAGTGAAGGACCGGATTCGAGGTCAGTTCATGAGCACTGTCAGCGGAGCAGCTCCGACAGAGGGCATCGAGTTGATGAGGAAGCGGTTGCCGTCGCGGGAGACAGCATATTGGAATAGTACTGTGCGCGCTGAGACGATTCGCGTCTGGAAAAGAGGGTGGGGAACGCCGGCGACCGGTTCGTCATGCGAGGTGTCGATCGCTACGGCCATAAGCTTTTTGTCTATGGCGATATAGAAGAGTTCTTTTCCATCCGCGCGCCAGCGCGGTTGTGCGCCGCCATGATTGGATATCTGGATGCGCCTGCCCAGGCCAGGGAAACGGCCTACATACACTTCAGCGTCTTCGCCGGTGGTCGTCACAGCTCCGGTGAAGGCGATCCATTTCCCATCGGGAGAAAACTGGGCTTCCGCACCCGGTGCGAGGGCTGTCTGCGAATGGTTACGGAGATCAAGAAAGTCGAGTTCCGGCGCAGTACCCCGAAAATTCATGTAGACGAGAAAACGCCCGTCCGCGGACCAGTCGTTGGGAATCAGAGAATCGGACGCCGCGAGTCGCTCCAGTTTGCCCGAACCATCGGTAGCCGCAACGTCGATGTACTGAGAAGTCCTACCAGCATTTTCCTCGTATGCCACCCTTTTGCCGTCAGGCGAGAGAACCGGAAATACTTCCGTCCCTCCATCTGAGGCGCGGGTGCTTGTACCCCTGGCGAAATCGTAAATATGGATGTAGTGCTTGCCGTTGTGATTATCATCCGAGGAGACCGCAAGCAGAGCGTCATTGCGGGAGAGACCAGGATCACGATAGCCGGTCGTGGGTAGGTCTTCCAGTTCTTTACCCGAACGGTCAAACCAGGAGAGCCGGGAAACGCTTTCGGTTGCCGACTGGAAGACCACCACACCGTCGTCCGAGATGGAGAATCCCGCGTGGAAAAAGGCCGACGCCACTTCCAGTTCCTGTCGCGAGATAGCTTCCGGGGGACCCGTAGTCTGCAGCCGCTTGAGATCGAACGGCTGCGCCATGAGGCTGCGGTCATGGACGTAGTAGAGGCGCGAGGACGCGACCTGAGTGTTACCGAAGATCTCGGAAGAGATCAATTTGGTTTCCTGCGTACTTAGAGAACCGAGATAGATTCCCTGCTTCTGATGGGAGTCAGAGCTCGGGAGCATGTAGTAAATAAAGTGGTCTCCGTCCGGAAGAGCGGACGGCCAAGATATCGCTGTGTTCGGCGAGCTACCACTGGTGACCCGCTGGGGTTCACCACCCGAAGCTGATACCTTCAAGAGTACTGTGGAGGACCCACTGCCTGGCGTGTTCGGAAATGCAGCGAAGATGATCGTGCCCCGATTGTTCCATGCCCCGCCAACTCCAAAGGGTGCGTCGCATAGAATCTGGACAGTGCCGCTGCTCGGATCAACGCTCTTCAGCTTGGATGCCTGGAAGAAGCCCACTTGACGACTATCCGGTGACCAGAAGGGGTAGAAGGCCCCTTCCGTGCCGGTCAATTGCTGCGCAGCTCCAGCGGCCAGGGCGCGGATCCACAAAGCGGTGCCACCATCCTGTGCGGCAGCCACGAACGCGAGTCGCCGGCCGTCAGGCGAGATAGTGAAATTGTAGGGAACGAACGAAGTAGAGAGCGGCGGAAGTAGTGAAAGGTGAAGATGCCGATCCTCCGCCGGCTGCATGCCGCGCCAATGGGTAACTCCGAGCCAGGTCGACAAGGCGATACACAGAGCCGCCACTCCCCACGCAACCCGTTCCCGGAGACGCGCCGCGGGTTCAGAAGCTTTGGTGAGGCCTGCTCCTGCGGAGATCCACTTCAGCTCTCTCGACAAATCTCGCGAACTTTGCCAGCGCTCTTCAGGGTCTTTCATTAGGCAACGAAGCACCACATGTTCGAGTGCGGGCGGAGTGAGAGGCTGCATACTGGCCATGGGCTGCGGGTCTTTTTCCAGAATGGCAGCCACGATACTGAGTCTTGATTCGCCGGTAAAAGCTCGTCTGCCCGATATCATCTCGTATAGCACACAGCCAAAGCTGAAGATGTCACTTCGGAAATCCGCTGGCCGGCCTTGGAGCGACTCCGGAGCCATATAAAGGAGCGTTCCCACGATTGTGCCGTGCTCAGTGGAGGGGCCGTAGGGCAAGGTTGGGGCCGCCGCGCTCATGGTTGGGGATCCCTTTGAGGGGATCGCGGCTGGAGTGACGCCGGGTAACGTTGCGGTGACAGACTTGGCTAGACCAAAGTCCATCAGCTTTGCGCCCGACTTGGTAAGCATGATGTTGCCAGGCTTCAAATCGCGATGGACTATTCCCTCGCGGTGAGCTTTGTCGAGAGCATCGGCGATCTCCACGCCCATCTTCAGGCACAGCGGCAAGGGGAGAGGACCACGACTCAATCGAACAGCGAGGGTTTCACCCTCCAAATACTCCATGACGATGAAATCGATCCCGTTCTGAGAGCCGATGTCGTACAGACAGCAAATATTGGGATGTGTGAGCAAAGAGACGGCTCGGGCCTCGCGCTCAAAGCGTTGCTTCAGATCGGGATCAGAAGAAAGGTGACTTGAAAGAATTTTGACGGCTACGTCTCGTCCAAGGCGCGTGTCCCGCGCGCGATAGACCTCCCCCATTCCACCAGCACCGACCGGTGCGAGGATTTCGTACGGACCGAGTCTGGTGCCGCAGATCAAGGTCATAATCTGTGAATGTGGATTATATCGTCAGGCCCGGATCAAATGCGGAGGCCTTTCGGCATTGCTGCGTGTTCCGTCCCCTCACGAAACCCTTAAAATTCTTAGGAACTTCGTCGAGACTCCACGTCGTCCAACCCAGCTTCATTTTGCAAATTGTCGACGATCCGAGCTGAACGCGAAGGTTTTGACTCCAGACCGCCTCGTTCATCCGGTTCGGGCCGGCGGCGGACCGCACATACCGGAAACTCGTTTTGCGGGCAGTCGCGTTCCAAGCAAATCAAACCTCCGAAGACGAACGGTCCGTTGCATGCGCGAGTGAGATCTTTGCAGACCGTAGGCGCGCCTCGAGGCTGCTGCATGACGTTGAGTGGGGCGATTAGGTGGAAGCCCTACGCTCCGTAGCCGCCGGACATGGCGCGAGATACGGCTGCACCTGTAACGTCAAAAAATGCAGGCGTAAGGAAGATGCCAACGTAGCCCACTCCTTGAGCCGAGGAAAGCCCGGCACGCTACCACTTAACCAGCTCCACGCGCCGGTTCTTCGCTTTGCCATCCTCAGTATCGTTCGATGCGACGGGCGCGTAGAAGCCGCAGCCAAACGAACTCAACCGATCAGCCGGAATACCGTACTTCAAAGTCAGCTCGCGAACCACCGCCGCAGCCCTGCGGCGGCTCAGGTCGAGGTTGTA